>Ga0155281_142_pt1 | contig 24277 bp, 26 predicted proteins | sample RifCSPhighO2_02_FD_106249 | JGI IMG/M metagenome (GOLD analysis project Ga0155281, IMG submission 106249) | Candidatus Peribacteria bacterium RIFCSPHIGHO2_02_FULL_51_15
CATCCCTCCTCCTCAAAATGGTATGCTGTGAGCATTCCCCCGGTCGTTCAGTCTCATTATTGAATGAGAAAAGACTGTGATGTCGACGCAAGCGATCCCGAAAAGCCTGGTCGTATGACGACTGTCGAAGATCAACATCCTGGGAAGGTTTATGGAAGCTATTGGATTCTGGCAGGCCATCCTTAACGTTGTCAGAATATCACTACCGGGAGTCCCTAGGAGTTTATGTCCATGAACGAGAATGCCTCGAAAAGCTGGGAGAAAGGCCGGATATGTCAGATCAAGCACTCCTCCACGATTGTAAAACTATATTGCAGCAATATGATGCCGAAAAAGATATTTATATTCACGACACTTTTCCACTCACAGCTACGGGAAAAATTGATCGTGTACGAATTCAAATGGACTCAACAAATAAGAAATAACTGTAAGGTTTCCGTTGTCATGAAGGTATTTGTTTCCATACTCTTAACATTCCAAGGAACAACAGAACCAAAACGCCACTTCCAAAGAGTCCAGTATAGAAAAATGCCTGATGCAGTGTGAGCATCTCTGACCAATAACCAATAATAGGAGAAGCAAGTGCAATGATGAGCGTGCTTACAAAAGAGTGAACGGATAGGACTGTTGCTCGGATATCTGATGACGTCATTCGATTTATAAGGGCAGTGGAAAGCGGCGTAGTAGCACCTATCAGCGATCGTCCCATAAGGAGAATTACCAATCCAAATATTGAAGTTGTGAAACCAAGGATAAGATATGTGCCTGTTATAAACACCACAATGATCAGGAATAAAAGCCGATCATCAAACATCCTTTCAAGCTTTGGTGTCATTTGCGCAAAAAAAGCTGCTATCAATAGTGCTATCGCATGCGTTATGCCAAAATATTCGGTTGGTAGATGTATGAGTTCCTGATACGGCTGAGTGAACCACAATAATATTCCAATCATACTGATTGTCGTTGCACTGAGTAGCACAATCTTACTTAGAGCAGCCCGATGAAACAACGTGTCCATTGTGACCCTTGCCATCAAATCAATGTGCCCCGTCTCTTGCAACTTATGCCTTGTCGGTTCAATTATTGTAAACACAAGAGGAATTGTTGATAAAACAAATGGAACAGTAAGCCAGTACGCAGCACGAAGGCTGACAGAAGCAGCAATAAACCCGCCAATTATGCTGACGATTGCTTGCGCGGCTGCGTTGACACTCTGGGTTCTGCCGGCGATTAGCCGATAGCTACTTTCTTTTCCCTGCTCCAACAATGTGTCATACATCGTTGCCTCTATAGTCCCCGAAAAGCATGCAAAACCAATCGCCCAAAAAAATTCACCAACCATGTATTGCGTAAAGCCGTATGAAGCAGCCCAAATAAGTATTCCTGTAGAGGCAGCTATTGAGCCAATAAGCAGTGTATTCTTCCTTCCCCATCTGTCGGACATGTAACCTGATGGAATTTCCAGAATGAGTGTAGTAAGGGAATAGAAACCCAAGATGAGAAAAAACTGATTCACGGTTACATTGATGGACTCCAGAAACAGGAATATTACTCCAGCGAACACCAGGGTTCCCCTGAGGGCAGATATGAGATAGAGCTTTACGATGTTTGAACTGATATTTCTCATCCAATTGAAATAGGAAAGCAACCAACAGGACTCGCTGCAAATCTACTGAGAGAAAACTCTTAGATTTGATCCAGGTCAAACACATGGAAAATGAGAAAACGATCTAACCGGAAACGACCAGGCCGGGATCTTTGGATTTCGAACCGTAAATGTTTCTGATTCTGATAACCACAAGGCAATAGTACACGAATACATATGTATTGCCACGCTTGTCTAGGTATGGTGTCATACCATTTTGCATTTAAAACATAACTAATCGGTCATTCGTAACGGCATCATCTCGTACCGCGTAGCGTTTACTCAAGCCAAGAACTCCATACCGCCAGCGCGTCTGATTAAGAACGTTTTAAACGCGAAGTGGTATCAGAACATGGCAATGCGCGGATGAGAAAGAATTTTTTTATGCAGACGGCCCGAGCAAGTGGAAGGGGAGGTGGAAGAAGAAGGGGTAGGGATTAGGACAGGAATTGGGCACGAAAATCCACAAATTTTAAAACAGCCTCGTCCTCCCTGTGGGGTTTACTTAAATATATAATTATTGTATAATATAACCATTACATCCATACACAGCTTCTTCTATGAAATACTCGAGAAACTTTTCCGCTCTGGTCATCGTGTTCGTGATTGCCATGACGGCCGCGGTCATTTCAAGACAAATATCCTACATGCAGTCGGTCCCCGACTCGTCGGTGCAGCCGGAACAAAGCGCCCCTTCTTCGTCTGCCTCCTCTTCTTCGTCATACACCCCCACAGCCACAGGCCGGTGCGACGAAGCGAATCCTGTCGGCACATGCCCGCCCGTCATCAATAGCACCCCCACCTGCGTCGACGGCATCTGTATTCAAAACTGTCTTCCCGGCTTTCGTGAGAAAGATGGCAACCAGTCAAACGGCTGTGAAACTCAGGCACCTGTCTCCTCTGCCCCTGCAGGAAGCTCCGGGCAGGGACAAGGTTCTCTTCCTCCGCAACCGTGGGGGGCGCCCACTGGAAACCAGGGAGCATGGCCACAGAATGGGAACCAGCAGGGTCCGTGGAACAACCAGGGCGGGATGATGCCCATGCCGCCCGGCAATATGCAGGGGCAACAGATTCAGCAATCCCCCTTCCCCTGGATAAATAACGATAGCAATGCCGGCGGACAGGGCATGTCACCGCAGAACGGTAATCAGGGCCCATGGAACAATCAGGGCATGTCACCGCAGAACGGGAATCAGGGCCCATGGAACAACCAGAATGGCGGCATGATGCCGCCTCCGTCCGGCAACGGACAGGGGCAACCATCTCAGCCGGGATCCGGCCCAGACCAAGGCGGGCAGGGCCCAATGCCCAACTTCTGCCTTATGAAGCCGGAAAAAGTGATGAAGTTGATGGATACCGAGATCCCGCAGGAACATTGGGAAGAGTTTTCCACTATCGTCGATGAGCAATACACGAAATTGGAGGATCGGGTGTTCACGATCCAAGACAGGCTGGACGCCGAGCAGGAGAAGAAAAAGCCGAGCGCCTCAAGAATGAAGACTCTGAAGAAGCAGCTCGCGAAAGCGGAGAAAAACCTCGTCAAATGCGAGGCGGTCCTCTCCGCCGTGCAGGAGAAAGCCGGGACGACAGATACAAGCGAACAGACTGACGAATCGATCGACGCATCGGAATGACGGAAACGGCGGATGATCCGGGCGGCGCCTCATAAACCGTGGACGCCGCCTTTTTTCTCCAGAGCTCTCTGTTGCCTTGGGAATCAACCGGCGGCGCGCAGCGGGGGGTATTTAATCGCGGACTCGCATTCGACTCGAATTCAACTTGGCAGGCGCTGCTGCAAAAAATCCGAACTGATCTGTGCTGCTAGCGGCGCGGCGGCTGCAAAACTTCGCGCGCCCAGCCGCCCGCGCCGCCGATGTTTTCCGGGCGATTTTAAGACGTTCTTTTTCGGTCAGTTTTATCGCTCACCACATGGCGGAGAATATCGTTTTCTTATCATGCCCTCGAGATTGAGACGATAATTCTAATCTTCACTCTTGTGGAGATAGGGATTCATACCAGGACAACCGTTGCGAATCCAACACGGTTTCCGCTCATGATTTGGAATACGATCGTTGACATCAGAAGTCTCTCCAACGTCGACAACATGGTTGGAATTGTTGATGAGCACATAGACACAACCGAAACTTTGAGTGAATCCTCGGTTGTGATCGTATGGTCCTTCAAAGGGATAACCTGCAATGTCCATAGAAAAAAACTTGGAATGAAGTATAGGTCTCCATTGTAGAACAATACCTAGAACAAAGTCAACTTGTTCTCATCAATCGTCTACTGTACTATTCTGGTATGGTTAAGCGCAAGCGTGATCAATTGCACGAAACACAGCAGCGCCTGCTAGAGCTTCTAAAACAGAATATTGATGATCCTCTGACCATTAGAGAATTGCAGGAGGAACTGGGGCTATCCTCTCCGAGTGTTGTACAGCATCATATTTTACAACTTGAGAACAAAGGATACCTTCGTCGTAATCCGTCTAATCCAAAAGACTACCAAGTACTGGCAGATTCACCGGACAAACCTGTAGCGTATATTAACCTTTACGGATTAGCTCAATGTGGTCCAAAAGGATCTTTATTGGATGGTGATCCAATAGATCGTGTGCCTGTTTCAACAAAATTACTTGGCTTTCCTTCGGAGTCGGCATTTATGGTTAAAGCGAAGGGTGATTCCATGGAACCACGTATCAAAGATGGTGATCTGATAATTGTGAAAAAAACACCTACAGCCGATAGTGGAGAAGTCGTTGTCTGTGTGAATAATGGTGAAGCAATGATTAAGATGTTACAGAAAGAAGACAGGCGTATTTTTCTGGTATCATTAAATAACAAATATGCTCCATTTACTGCAGATGAAGATGATTTCCATATCGAGGGCGCCGTTAGAGCCATCATGTCACATTCCCTAATTGCATAACTGTGAATAGTGAAACAATTAATGATCGGCTTAAAGTGTTCAATGCTGATGCATTTGAACTGTACGATCAGTGGGAAAGCCCAACAACCATCATTGCAGATGGTCCATACGGAGTAGGAGGATTTCCTGGTGACCCACCGACTCCCGAAGGACTCGATAAATGGTATGAACCGCATATTGAACAATGGGCACTACATGCAACTCCTGAAACAACTCTCTGGTTTTGGAATACCGAAATTGGTTGGGCAACTGTTCATCCCATTCTTCAAAAATACGGATGGCAATATCGTTGCTGTCATATATGGGATAAGGGCATAGGACATGTGGCTGGTAATGCAAATTCAAAAACACTGCGTAAACTGCCCGTTGTGACAGAAGTATGTGTTCAGTATGTGAAAAAAGCTTCTTTCCGCGTTGAAGGAGAGGAGCTTGATATGCAGGATTGGCTGCGACACGAATGGTCTAGGACAGGATTGCCCTTTTCACTCACAAATGAAGCATGTGAGGTAAAAAACGCTGCTACAAGAAAATACTTCACGAAGTGTCATCTTTGGTACTACCCTCCACCCGAAGCATTTGAGCGCTTGGTACAATATGCAAATGAATATGGAGAACAAGCAGGAAAGCCTTATTTCTCATTAGACGGAAAAAAGCCACTTACCCAAGAAGAATGGACAAAGATGCGTGCAAAATTTGAATGCCCCTATGGTGTTACAAATGTTTGGCATGAACCTCCCCTGAACGGATCTGAGCGATTAAAAAATGGTTATAAGTCAATGCATCTAAATCAAAAACCATTAAAGCTTATGAGGTTAATTGTCGAATTATCTTCCGATGAAAACGACATGATATGGGAACCTTTTGGAGGATTATGTTCCGGTGCTTTAGCTGCCTCTATGCTCTTCAGGAGAGCCGTTGCCGCAGAAATTAACAATGAAATCTACCGAACAGCTATTCAGAGACTGAAACGAGAAGAGGAATCTTCTCTATACCAACTCTTCAAGGAGATACCTGATAGTGCGCTCGTCAGTGCCTAACAATGTCGACCACTCTTGAATGGTGTTGCCGAGTAATTTTTTGCTCAAAACTTTGGTTTTAAATTCTTCCAATCCCTGATGTTCGATGCGGTCAATTTTTGCAAAGTTTGTATCAAGTCTGTATGGATATTTCCCAAGAAGTTTCTTAATAATCTGTTGATATTTAGGCGTTGGATCGTATGGATTCTGCCCATTAATACCAAGAGATAAAGCCTCTTTTTCTGCCTGCTGGAAAAGCTTTCTATTTCCTTGAAACTTATAACCATTGGTGTTTGTCTGCTGCAAATTAGCTGTCCGCTTTGAGGTATCTTCGGGCTCAAACACTAAGTAATCTGGTGGATTATGATAATGCTTATCTCTCGCAATTGCCAACTCCTTCGCAGAACCAATCCATACATCCACTATTTTTGGTTTACCATACAAAATATATTCGGGAAGCCATGCGATAAGCGCAACATTTGTCTGATTCTTTTTGAAATGCACGATGCTATCTTTGAATCTTGCCGTGATTTCTGTTGCCAAGGGAAACCATGTTTTTATCTCAATTCCAGGACTGGTTGATAAATTACTCACAAATAAAGCGTCGGGGAAGCCAGGGTCCTGTCTTATCCAATGGCCATTGTCATCCCATTTAATTTCATTCAACTTTTCTACTGTCGCAAATTCGATCATGTTTCCAATCAGTGGCGACAGTTTCGATATCACTTTTGCAAGATTTTGCGCATATTCAATACTTGAGGGTTTCGATATTTCCAAAACATCCAACGTTTTACCATTCATGCCTTTCAGTAGGTCGCTTGCCGTTGTCAGTACTTGCTTGTAGGTCATAAATCACGGATGAGTTCAAACAATTTCATACCAAGAGCCTTTGCGAGGCTTTCCGCATTGGAAAGTGTGATATTCCTCTTTGCTCTCTCAATCATTCCAACATACGTCCTATGCAATCTTGCTTTGGCAGCGAGCTCTTCCTGCGAAAGCCCAACCCTCAATCTGGCTTCTCGTAGTCTTTTGCCAAACCTTTTACTCATGGGTTCAGGCACAAACAAATCCTAGTAGTTGTATACTATAGTTCTACAGACTATAGTCTGTGTGTATGTTTTATTCTTCGGGGAGAAATTCGCGTTTGGCCACAAGAAGGTTCGAGCCGGCTCGGTGGTCGGGTTCTTTGGCGGTTTTCCGGAAAACGGCCAGCCGTCGCAGCGGCTATGGCCGGCAAGCGGCGGCGCTGGCGGCTGGGCGCGCGAAGTTTTGCAGCCGCCAATCAAGGAATGACCATTGATCGAACAATTGATCGCATTAATCGACGGCCTCAAGCTCAATGCCTCGGCGGTGAGAAGAAAAATTGATGAGGACTTCGAGCGTTTCTCGCGCTTCGCGGCGAATGTCCTTGGAATGGACGAGCAGAAGGCGAAAAAGATCAATCAGAGGGAGTGCGTGGAGTACGTGCTCAGGAACGGGACGATGGAGGAGAAAAGGGGGCTTTTGGGAAGTTTGAAAAACAAACTTATCCTCAGAAACGGCAGAGTCGAGCACTACATGGGGAGCCGAAGAAATAACTGCTCACTGACCTTGCAGAAAATACCGCTAACCTTGCCGCCTCACCCCCTGCCCCTCTCCCGCATTCGCGGGCGAGGGGAGCTCCGCTTCACCTCCGAATGAAGTGTAATACGGATTCCTCTCTCCCTTTTTGGGAGAGAGGTGGCGCCGCAGCGCCGGAGTGAGGCGATGGCTGCAGAGTCAGTGAGCAGTTACCCGAAGAAATACTGACTCAGAGACAGAATTATGCTATAAAAAAAGAACCATTTTGACCTGACTCAATGAATAGAATCGAAAGCACAGCGCGTGGCCTGTTAGAAACCGCAGACGTTCACGTTGGCGGCAATCGTCCACAGGATATTCATGTCCATAACACAGATTTCTATTGTCGCGTTCTGGCAGAAGGCTCATTAGGGCTTGGCGAGTCCTATATGGATAAATGGTGGAATGCCAATGCCCTTGATTCATTCGTAGAACACGTACTACGTGCGAATCTGCAAAAGCATGTGCGATGGAATCGCCACGCTCTCTGGGCAGTGCTCATGGCAAAAGTGAGTAACCGACAGACAAGGGAACGATCAAAAGAAGTTGCCAAACAACACTACGATCTCTCTCCTGAGTTATATGAGTCGATGCTCGATCCTTACAAGCAATACACATGCGCTTACTACGATGGAACGGAAGAATTGAACGCAGCTCAAGAGAAGAAATTAGATTTGATTTGCCGAAAACTGCAACTACGAGAGAATGACCGAGTACTGGACATCGGATGTGGTTGGGGGGGGTTCACGCGTTTTGCTGCGGAACGATACGGCTGCAATGTCACGGGAATCAGTATTTCGGATGAGCAGATAAAGTACGCGAGAACATCCTGCGAGGGGTTACCCGTAGATATCCAAAATCGGGATTACCGCAATTTGAAAGGCACGTATGACAAGATACTGACGTGTGGCATGTTGGAGCATGTCGGGCACAAGAACCATCGGCAATTCTTTCAGGTTGTTCACGACCACCTTTCGGATGATGGCTTATTTCTACTCCAAACCATAGGAGGCAACAAAAGAGGGACAATGACGGATGCTTTTACTGATAAGTATATTTTCCCGAATGGTGAATTGCCCTGTATCGCACAAATCGAAGAAGCGCGAACAGGGTTCCTCACATTACAGGACGTGCAGAATCTTGGCGTGCATTACTCCAAGACGCTGAGTGCATGGCACGAAAACTTCCTTGCCTCGTGGCCAAGAATTGCACAAACGTATGACGAACGATTTCGGCGTATGTTCGAGTATTACCTTCTCTCCTTTAAGGGAGCCTTCGATGCTGGCTATTTGCAACTTTGGCAGTTGGTCTTCTCGAAAGCAGGGCGCGTCTCGGATTATCGTGGAGTGCGTTGATGTATTTATTGCATGAATCGAACATGGATACCTTCAGGAATTTGTGCCGTGAAGGCAAACCGGTCATGTGTCCAATGTGGTTCATCACTTCGCTCCTCGCCATGCTCGGAGCTTCGGGGGACCAAGTATCTTCGGACTCGAATTCAACTTGGCAGGCGCGGCAGGGATCGAACCTGCGACCCCAGGTTTTGGAGACCTGTGCTCTACCAACTGAGCTACGCGCCTACGAATCTTTGAAAAAAAGAACAAAATCCATTTCGATTTTAACATTGATGCGCAGCGTTCCCGACTGCCTGTCCGTCCGTAGAATTAAAAAAATAAATTTCTGGTATCGCTTGCGAATTCTACATTCTACATTCTACATTCTACATTTTATTTCCGCGATGCCTCCGAAGCCGGGATTTCGGGGTGTAGCTCCGGCCTTTACACCGGCTCTTGAATGATTTTCATCCGCTTTAGTTCCCTCAATTCTTTCCATTTCCATCCGAAAAGGAAAGCGAGCACTACTGCCGCAGACCCGCCGAGGACGACTGAGAACGGGCCGCCAAAAAACTCGGCGACCAGCCCCGATTCGAAATCGCCAAGCTCGTTCGATGAATAAATGAATATCATGTTGACGCCGAACACTCTTCCGCGGAAGCGAGCCGGCACGAAAAGCTGGAGAATGGTGGAGCGTACCGTAACGCTGACGGCGTCAAAGGTTCCGATCAGAAACAGCGCGATGAAAGACAGCGCCGGCGAGACCGAAATACCGAAGACTATTGTTGCGATGCCGTATCCCGCCACGGCAAACAGGAGCGACAAGCCGGCTCGCTTAAGCGGCGGCCGATGGGCGAGTATCACCGCCATGATCCCCGAACCGAGCGACGGCGCAGCCCGGAGGATCCCCAGACCGGTAGCGCCGACATGCAGTATGTCTTTGGCGAAAAGAGGTAAAAGCCCGGATGCTCCGCCGAGCAGCACCGCAAACAAATCAAGCAAAGTGGCCGAGAGAATAAGCGGCGTGCGGCCGATGAACCTGAAGCCTTCGGTCAGCGCGTGCAAAGACATCGGCTCGCGCGAGGAAGGACGCGGAAGAGTCTTTATCCGCGAAGAAAAAATAAAGCCGAGAAAATAACAAAACACAGCCAATAAGAATGCGGTCGCCGCTGCGCCGGTCCACGCGATCATGCCGCCGGCGATCACCGGCCCCAGCACCGAAGAAAACCGGCGGCTCAGACTGGACCAGTTGGCCCCGTTTTCGGCATGAATATCCGGGATGGAATCCCGCATGATCACCGGACGGGAAATCGAGAGAAAAGCATTCCCTATGCCGCTCAACCCCACGGCCAAAAAGAGAAGCGAAACCGGAGAATCCGTCTCCGCCAAAAACATCATGGCAAATGCCGCCGCAGTCAGAATGCCGATCCCGGTAAGGAGTATGTGTTTACGCGAACGTTTGTCGACAAAAAAACCGACAGGCATGGCCAGGATGAGCACCGGCAAAAACATGATCAGCCCGGAGAGTCCCAACGCCGCCGCAGACTTTGTCTTTTCGTAAAGAAGCCAGCCCAGAGCCGTGCCCTGTGTCTGCGCGGCCAGTATCGTGACGATATGACAGGCCAGCGCCCATCTGTATCCAGGATGACGAAGGGCGGCATAGGGATCGTGGGTTCGCACATCATAAGTATAACGTCTGTGGACATTATCAGAAGTCAGCTTCGTAATTTTTTGGCATCCCCTGGCTAACAAATAGACTGTCATAACCAGGTTCTTGACATTATTGAATATAAATGAAAACTATATTTATATGAGCCAACCCACACCCTCCGAAAACTACGCCTATATCGAAGCGTGCATCGCCGACCTTAGGAGTCTCGATCCTGATCCGCGCAAAGAAGCCTACAACGCCTCGCTGGTCCAAAGAAACGTAGTCAAGCTTGGTGCGGAAACTGTTCAGGAACTGGCCAGAGGCTTAGGTGCCAGGATTTTGAAACTGACAAATCGCGTCCTCCATGAGCCGGCATTCAATCCGGAAAACGAGGGGTAAAAAGTCGGTTCTCATCCAAGAAAGGAGACCGAAGGAAACAGGTCGGGTTGGCTGATTCTTCAGGTCGGGCAAGAACGCCCGGCCTGGATCTAAATTATTGTTTTTCAAAAATTTTTTTTCTAGGCCGGGCGTTCCCGCCCGGCACTGCCCGAAGGGCAGTCTGAAAGAGATAATGCGTTCAAAAGAAGTAGGGTATGATTTGAAACTGGATGGAGATCCGCATACATGTTCCGCGGCCGCTTCTGACTTTTACGGCCATCGCCGTTTTTTTGCTTTGGTGGACCGGGATAGTGGCCATGAATTTCGGAGTGAAAAAAGCGCAGGTCGACGGCAGTGGAGGAGGCGCCGCTTCGACTTTGGTGGCAAATGCAACGCAGGATTTTGACCGCGAACGGGTGAAACAGTCCGTTCTCGAGAGGCGTGAGGAGATACTGAGATACGAGCTGCAGATTCTCGAGCAGGAAGCGCTGAAGGAAAAAAACCCCGGGAAGCTGAAGGATCTGGAAGAAACCAGGTCGGTATTGCTGTCCATCATCCGGCAAAGGGCTGAGTCGGAGAAACTTCTGAAACTTTCACTGGAACAGCTCTGGGACGCCGAAGGCACGGTTTACTCGGACCTGGCGCCATCTCCGGGCGTCTCGTTCCTCTGGCCGGCCGAACCGGCATGGGGCTTGTCGGCGACCTTCCTGGACTCGGCCTACAGAGAACGCTTCGGCGTTCCGCATTACGCGATCGACATACCGATAGCGCAGGAGTCGGCGGTGAAGGCCGCGCGGGACGGGACCGTACTGAAAGTCGCCCTGAACGGGCTGGGCTACAGTTACATCGTCCTGAGCCACGACGGACAGATGGAAACCGTCTACGGTCATATATCGGCTGCCATGGTGAAAGAAGGTGAGAGAGTCCGGGCCGGGCAAATGGTCGCGCTTTCCGGAGGCCGGCCGGGTACACCGGGCGCCGGCCTTCTCACCACCGGCCCGCATCTGCACTTCGGCGTAAGGGTAGGCGGCACACTGGTGGATCCGGAACCATATCTGCCGAAAATCAGGTAAGGGAGGTAAGGAAAGTAAGGGAGGTCAGGAAGGTAGTGCAATAATTACTACCTTACCTACCTTACTTTCTTGACCTTCCTTACCTCCCTTACTTTCTCGTACGCTTCCACCGCATACGTATCCGTCATACCCGCGATGAAATCCTTCACCGCTTCCGGGAGCGAACCGCCTGTTTTATTTTTCAATTCCACAACCTTGCGCGGCGGGTTTTCCATGTACCGCGAAAAAAGTTTTTTTATGATTCTTTTACCGCGGCCGGCTTGTCTGAGAATCGCCGGGCTGAAATAAAGCTTCCGCCAAAGAAAATCCCGCAGTCCGGCCAACTCTTTTTCCATCGGGGATGAAAAACCCGCGAGCGGGGCTTCCGCCGAATACACGTCGGTCAGTTTTCCAATCCGATTAAACCCGATCCGCCGTTCAGTTTCCGAGTAAAGATCCATAATCAAAATATCCACCAGGGCGCCGCGCAGCTCGTTACCGCTCTTGAGTATTCTTTTGTTGCCTCGCGCGCCAAGCCTGGTCTTTGTTATTGCGTCCAAATCGAACAGTCCGGATCTGATTCCGTCCTCGGCGTCATGAGCGGTATAAGCGATCTCGTCGGCCAGATTCACGATCTGGGCTTCGAGTGAGGGGTTGCTGGAAATGGCATTGGAAAATGGCCGGCCTGCCGGCCGTAGCTTTAGCGGAGGCTGGTCGTGAGGCGTAGAATGTTTATCCAATCCTTCCAAAATCTCCCGGCACAAATTCAGTCCGGGGTATTTGTCCGAACGGTCCTCAAGCAGCGTCACCACTCTGAGCGACTGAAGATTGTGCTCGAAATTTTTACCGTAAGGCTTCAGGCATTCGCGCATGGCATCTTCCCCCGCATGGCCGAAAGGCGTGTGGCCGAGATCGTGGGCCAGCGCGATGGCTTCAGTCAGGTCTTCGTTCACCTTTAGCGTCCTGGCGATGTCGCGGCTGATCTGCGCGACTTCCAGTGTGTGGGTTATCCGCGTGCGAAAATGATCGCCGTGGCCAGCTATGAACACCTGGGTTTTGTGTTTGAGCCGACGGAAAGACTGCGTGTGAATGATGCGATCACGATCGCGCTGGAAAGGAAAACGAGTCGCATCATCCGGCTCGCGGTAAACCCGTCCCAATCCTCCACCGTGAGGAACGGCGTAGGACGCCAGATGATTATTGGCTTCGCGGATTCTTGCGGGGAGAGATTCCATTCTTGTTTTAAACTAAGTGCAAAAAGACTAACGCTATTCGGAGAAAATAACCAATGACCTATGCTTTAGCGTCTAATTAATTTTCAAATGATTAAATGACTAAAACGTTTTTGTCATTTGAAAATTAGTCATTAATCGGTCATTGGTAATTGAGGCTTGGTCATTTTCTCATACCATTTTGCATTTAAAACATAACTAATCGGTCATTCGTAACGGCATCATCTCGTACCGCGTAGCGTTTACTCAAGCCAAGAACTCCATACCGCCAGCGCGTCTGATTAAGAACGTTTTAAACGCGAAGTGGTATCATCTATCCCTTTCCATTGGCATCGTGTTTCGGCGTATCATTAAACAGATGACCCGTTCATCCTCATCGCATAAAGGCGAAAACGGAACGGTCGCGGTTATCGGCGGTTCCATCCATCAGCATGGCGCGCCACTTTTGTCGGCCCTCGGTTCGGAAGCCTCTGGTGTCGATTTGATTTATGTCGCGGTTCCGATGCCGCACGCTGAAGTGGCGAAAGCGACTTGTTTGAATTTCCAGGTGCACACTTTCGGAACCGGCAATTCGGATCTCATATCCGCGGCGGACCGGGAAAAAATTCTCGAATTGCTCGCGACGATGGATGCGGCGGTTATCGGACCGGGTTTGAATATGACTGGAAAAAACGTCACTTCCATCATGGAACTTTTGGAGGGATGCCCCTGTCCCGTCGTCGTCGATGCCACAGCCATCCAGCCGAAAACCCTCAGATGCCTGACCGGCAAACAAGCCGTTATCACGCCTCATTTGGGCGAGCTTGAACGGATGGGTCTGAAGGTCGGAGAGCTGCCGGAAACCTGCAAAAAATACGGCTGCACGATATTGCTCAAGGGACCCGCCGACACGGTGGTGAGCCCTTCCGGTGAGATCCGCACCGTGGACGGCGGGAACGCCGGGCTCACGGTCGGAGGAACCGGTGACGCATTGGCCGGCATCGTGGCCGGACTCCTCGCCCAAAAAGAAAACCCGGTTGCGGCCTGCATCGCCGCCAGCACAGCGGTCAAAAAAGCCGGCGACCGGCTGAGGGCGAAAAAAGGCTTCGCTTATACGGCGCGGGAGGTGATAAACGAAATCCCGGTGCTTTTAGCAACTCTGAAAGAATAATAAAAAAAGCTCCAGCAGCGGCCTTTCAGGCCGCGGAATATAAAAAATATTCTGCATAAACTTCGCGCCCTGAAAGGGCGCTGCTGATATGATTTGCCATAAGTCGCTTCACTTTTTATTTTCTATCATGATTAATAACCCTTTCAGCTTATTCCAGCCCTTCCATGAAAAAATCATTGTGAATTTTTTTTCAAAATCCGATGGGATATCTGACCGGGAAACATTGGTAAAACAATTGGATACCGATAATTTGCTGGCCTTGAAACAAGTCCACGGAGCCCGAGTCATCGCCGTAAACTCAGCTTCCTGGAAAAAAATAGAAGCTGATGCAGTTTTTACCGATCTCAAAGGATTGAATCTGGCGGTCAGTTTCGCCGACTGTCAGAACCTGGTTATTTATGAACCGGAAAAAAAAGTGATCGGCGTCGTCCATGCCGGCTGGCGGGGGATCGTCGCCGGTGTCGTAAATGAAGCGATTGATTTGATCGTCCGGGAATGGGACATTGCCCCGGCCGATCTCTATGTCGGCGCCGGCCCGGCGCTGTGCCTCGATTGTTCGGATTTCAGCGATCCCGGCAATGAAGTACCTGCGTTAAAAAATTTCATTAAAGGCAAGAAGGTCGATCTTAGGTCGGCTTTGGAATCCCAGCTTTGGGAAAAAGGCGTCTCCAAAGATCGTTTTGAACGACTCAGCGGCTGCACCCGCTGCGAACCAGAAAAATATTGGACTTATCGGGGTGGGGACAGGGAAGCGGTGAAGGGTGGATATACGAATGTGATGACATTGAAACTGCAATGAAGAGGTTACCGAAGGGACCGAAGTAAAATACTAATACCACTTCGCGTTTAAAACGTTCTTAATCAGACGCGCTGGCGGTATGGAGTTCTTGGCTTGAGTAAACGCTACGCGGTACGAGATGATGCCGTTACGAATGACCGATTAGTTATGTTTTAAATGCAAAATGGTATAAGCACATTGGTAACCTTTGGTCTTTTTTTTGGACCATCTTCAAGCCCAGGTGGGAACACCTGGGCTTGTGCCGGGCGAGAACGCCCGGCCTATTCCAGATATATTAATTTTTAAAATTATTTAGACATTCTAGGCCAGGCGTTCGCGCCTGGCATCAGGCCGGGTGTTCGCGCCCGACCTGAAAAATCGGTCCCTTCGGTCCCCTTTTCAATGAATTTTCTATTGCCTCATCCTATTCTGATGTAGGATAAATCCCAGTCTCGACGACCCGTCAGTCTTGCCAAACGCTTCTTCTCTAACAGCTTCATCGGGGAGGTCTAAATCTCCGGGCTTAACAGTCCGGATGCGGCCACCCACCTGGTACGCCAGGGACGAGCTAAGGCGAGATAACGGTCGTCTTGATGTGAGCGCGAAGACGATAGATATTTAGAACCAGCTGTTTTATTTTTTCCCTGAAATTCTCCTCCGAGAACTGTCTGGCTGACTCGCGGATGGCGCTTGAGTCCCAGGACAAAGATCGGAATTTTTCAATTGCTGACGCAAAGGCCTCGATAGTCTGCTCCGGAACCAGGAGCCCGGTCTTTTCATCGGTCACCACGTCCAAAATTCCTCCTTGAGCATAAGCAATAACCGGAATGCCGGAGGCTTGGGCCTCAAGCGGCACGATACCGGCGTCTTCCACTTGCGGAAAAAGCAGGCAATCGGCATTCGCATACAGCTCCGGCAAATCTTTATCCGAAACAAAACCGAGAAACTCGACCGTCGGTCCCGCGATTTTTTTCAGCCGAGCCATGTCTGTTCCGGTGCCGCCGATTTTCAGATGAAATTTCATTTTATTCGCGGCCTCTATAAGTAAATCGAAGCGCTTGTAGGGGACCAACCGGCCAAGCGCCAGGAAGTACGGGTTGGGGTTGGGGTTGGGGTTCCCGATTCCTGTTTCAAAAAAACGTTCTTGCACCGGCGGCGGAATCACCGTGCTTTCCCGTCCATAAATTCTTTCGATACGGAGCCTGGTTTCATTCGAATTGGCGATGAAATAATCCACCCTTCTGGCAGTGGAAAGATCCCAGCGGCGGATTTTTTTCAGCTCGGAACGGACGAACATCCGGGTGAGTCCGCGGATCCTGAAATCCTTCAGATATTCCTCCTCCATCTCCCAGGCATACCGCATGGGTGTATGGCAATAACAGACATGCACCGAGGTCTGCGGGGGGATCACGCCTTTGGCAACGGCATGGGAAGAGCTCAGGATCACGTCGTATCCCTCCAGGTTTATCCGCTCGACCGCCCGTGGCATCCAGGGCAGCAGGTATTGGTGGCGTCCGGTGAATCCGTAGATCCTCTGCAAAAATTTGTCCGGCCGGATATCGGCTCCGGAGAGCGGCCCCAATTTTTCCGGTGAAGCCGCCACGGTCGTAAATATCGGTGCCTCCGGCCACAGCTCATGAAAAGCCGAGACGACATGCTCGGCGCCGCCGTATGTCGGCAGCCAATCCGCGATCAGGGCGATGTTCATGGGTTAACTATACCGTTTGTAAAAGGGTTTGGGTTAGGGCTGGGGCTGGGGCTGGGAAAGTCCCAACCCTAACCCAAACCCCAACCCTGTATACTTCCCGCCATGCCCCTCAATGCCCCGACCAGACTGCCGGCTTCCCTCCGGCGCCGGGCGACTCCGCTGACCCGCAAGCTGGCCCGGAAATATACGGGCGGGTCCGAGCGCGCGCTGAGGCGGCGGCGGGAACGACGGCTCCGTTTTTTCCGGCGGGTATCCCGGATCGGATCGGTTTTCCTCTCGGAATTCCGGATTTGGCTGATAATCGGCATCTCGATATTCGTGATAATGACGGCGACCATCCTGCTGGTCGCTCCCATTTTTGACGTCAGGCAAATCCGTATCCGCAGGCAGGATCCCCGGATCGACATAGCCGAGACCGAACAGGCTCTGGCTCCGCTTTTCAGACAACGCCTGGTTTTGGTGACCAAGGGGCAGGTGTCCGCCATGCTCAGCGCGGAATTTCCGGACATCGAGCGGGTTGAAGTCCAAAAAAATTATCCCTCGGCCCTGGATATTTCCATTTTCCTGGAGCCAGTGGTGGCATCGGTAAAGATCGACGATTTGCAGGTAAGCCCGAAAACCCAGTCGGGCAGAGAGCTGACTTCATCCGGAAGCTCCGGCTTCAGTTATCTCACCCGGAACGGATATTTCGTGAGCAGCCCTATCAAACTGAACCCCGGGATCCCGATCGAAAACCTGCATGTCACCGATTGGGGGATCCGCCCGCAAAACCGCACGGAACTGATCAGCCCGGCTTTTTTGAAAACAATTTTTTCGGCGCGGGACATGCTCCGTTCCGACTTCGGATTGAGCGCGAAAGACATAACCATATTTCTCCGCGCGAAGGAGTTTCACATCCGGACGGAAAAAGTGGCTTTGTGGTTTGATTTAACCAGTCCGTTGTCCGTACAATTCCAGCGCTTCCGGGAGCTTCTGAAAAATCTCCCTCTTGACCAGGTCAAGGAATATATCGATTTGCGCATCGCCGACAAGATCGTCTACAAATAGCGTCTCATGTTTGCCGCCCTCACTTCGCTTTTGTTTCTCGGCATTGTCCAGCCCCTGACTCCGCAAAAAGTCCGTACTTTGCCCGGCGTGGAGCTTTTAAGCATTGCTCCGCCCGCCAGGCTGACGAGCTCCGCTTTCAAGCTGCCCAGACTCTCGGCTTCGGGAGCGATACTGATCGACGGCCTCAGCGGCGAAGAGTTAAGGAGCATCAACCCGGACCAAAAAAGGCCTACGGCCAGCCTGGCGAAGATAATGACTGCCCTTTTGATACTGGAGAACCACCGCCTGGATGAGATCGTGACCATATCGGAAATAGCCGAAACGGTCCGGGGCAGCTCGGTGGGACTGAAACCCGGCCAGCATTTTTCCGTCGGAGCCCTTCTGAAAGCCATTCTCATACCGTCGGCCAACGATGCGGCTTATGCCCTGGCGGTTTTCCATTCGCGCAGTATCCCGGCTTTCGCACAGGCGATGAATGACCGGGCGCTGACGCTGGGGCTAAAAAACACTCATTTCAGCAACCCGGCCGGCCTGGACAACGGCGAACAATACTCGACACCGAGGGACATGGCCTGGCTCACCATGTCCGCACTCCGGAACCCCGCGTTCAGGAAGACAGTCGGCACCAGGTCGGCCAAAATATTCAGCGAAGAGGGAAGGGAAATAGATATACGGAACACCAATGAACTCCTGCACTATAACCCGGATGTTTTCGGCGTGAAGACCGGCACCACGGATGCCGCCAAAGAGTGCCTGGTGGTTCTTTTTAACATCCGAAACCATCCTTACCTTCTCGTGCTGCTCGGTTCGCAGGACAGGTATACTGACAGCCTGTATGTCTTGCAGGCGATGAATGCCGCCAAATAGACCGTCTTCCCCATGCGAGCCCCCCGCTCCCCCGCTCACTCGTGGCTTTCGATACGCGTCCGGTTGCTCTGCGCCGGGATTCTCACGATTTCATTGTTCCTGCCGCCTTATGTGCCGGACGCAACCTCTTCGCCGACTCTGGAAATGGATCCGAATCCCCGCGGCTTTCTGATGGCTGAGGACGGATTCCTAGTCAAGACATCGTCGCTCACCGAACAGGGAATGCGCAGCGCCTTCAGTCAGGGAATCATCCATACCGTGGAACCCGGCGAAAGCATCGCCAGCATCGCAAAAATGTCCTCTTTGAAACCGGAGACCGTCAGATGGGCGAACAGTCTGGGCGACAAGGACACCGTAAAAGCCGGACAAAAGCTGCTGATTTTGCCGGTTGACGGAGTATTGCACAACGTCAAACGGGGACAAAACCTGAATACCATCTCCGAGCTTTTCCAGGTCCCGAAGGAAATAATCGCCCAGCAGAATAAAATCCAGGGAGGCTATCTGCTGGCGGGACAACAACTCATCATTCCGGAGGGGAAGCCGATAGTCGAATCTCCTCCCAAACCGCCCAAAGCAGTCACCGGCAAACCGGCAACGCCGAAATTCAATCCGAAATTCCCGCAAATCAAAGATTTCACCAGCGAGCCGACTTACGGGATATTCCAGATGCCATGCGACTGCTATAGGACCCAGGGCTTCACGGCTTCGCATTTCGGGATTGATTACCAGCGCAAAGGCGGATCGGCGATATTCGCCGCCGAAGCCGGGACAGTCGTGCGTTCCGATTACGGCTGGAACGGAGGCTATGGCAACGTGGTCGTCATCGATCACGGCAACGGCGTGCAGACGCTGTATGCCCATAACAAAGAAAACTACGTCGTAAAAGGCGACACCGTGATCCGCGGGCAGCCGATCGCTTTCATGGGTAAGTCCGGCCGGGTCTACGGCCCCACCGGCGTCCATGTCCATTTCGAAGTCCATGTAAAGGGAGTGAAGAAGAATCCGATGATTTATCTTCAACAGTGACTGAGGCCGGCTTCTCGTGTTTTCTATCGCACAGAAAATTGCTAATACCATTTTGCATTTAAAACATAACTAATCGGTCATTCGTAACGGCATCATCTCGTACCGCGTAGCGTTTACTCAAGCCAAGAACTCCATACCGCCAGCGCGTCTGATTAAGAACGTTTTAAACGCGAAGTGGTATAAATTTGTTAAATTGCCACACTTGCCTTCGTCCAGCCTTCGAATCTGCTTCGACCGACAAGCAAGGTTTTGGTTGCAGGCTTGCGAAACGCGCGGTTGTTGTATGCAAACAATTTAGCAATTTAGCAATTTAACACTTCTTCGAGCACTCTTTTAAAACTTCCGGCTCTTTTACATAACTATCCAAGTCGTCCTCTCGTCAAACAACTCCTGGGCGGGATAATTGATGATATCCGCGGGAATCTTTCTCATCTTTTCGAGTAATTCATATTTTGTCTTGCCCGAAATCAGAAAAAATCTTCTTTTTGCATGCTTAAGAAGCGGCAATGTCACCGAAATCCTGTCCCGGACTTCGAATTTGTCCGTAACCGTATGGATCACGGTCGCTCCTTCCGCATCTAAAGTAAGCGGCGGAAAAAGCGAAGCGATGTGTCCGTCCCCACCCAGACCCAAAATCACGATGTCCGGTGTCATGTTTTTAAGCGATGCGGTGTAATCCTCGATGCATTTTTCAAGCGGCAGGGAGGTGTCTGGTAAAATTCTTTTCGCCGCTTGTGCCGGACCCCGCAATAAGGTTGCTTCGATCATTTTTCGGTTGCTTGCCTCGGACTGCGCCGAAACATATCGTTCATCGACCAGGAAAAAAGTCACCCGCTGCCAGTCGACTTCAGGTGACTTTCCAAGCTCGCCATAAACGGGACGCGGCGTTTTCCCGCCGGACAGCCCGACGGTTATGTTTTCTCCGCCAGCCTGAAATCCGTTCATCGCTTCGATGATTTGCTTCACCGCCGTGGCGACAAAATGCGCTTCGTTGTTACAATGATATATATCCATGGATAAGCAGGCTTCAGCTTTACCGCTATTTTAATCACTCAAACATAATTGTTAAATTGTTAAATTGTTAAATTGTTACGCAAGGCACGGCGTTCGCGCACGCTATTCCAAGCGAAACGCGGGTTGTTGCATGCAAACAATTTGGCAATTTAACAATTTAACCTTTCTCATACCATTTTGCATTTAAAACATAACTAATCGGTCATTCGTAACGGCATCATCTCGTACCGCGTAGCGTTTACTCAAGCCAAGAACTCCATACCGCCAGCGCGTCTGATTAAGAACGTTTTAAACGCGAAGTGGTATCAGAGGCTCTCCTGTTTTGCACAAAATTCAGAACCATTCGTGCCCCTGATGCCTGATAAATTCATCCGCTTCCCTGGGATACGGCGATCCTGCGGGATAGAAATGGAGCGGAGTAGATGATTCCTGGAGAAATTTCTGCAGAGGGTCGATCAAATGCCAGCAGGCCCGCACTTCCTCGGGGTCCAAAAACCATTGACGGTGACCGTTTACCGCTTCGAGCAGAAGCAGGCTGTGTTCCGGAAGACAATCCCCCATGCATACCAGCGGATCTTCCAAAACCAGAGGACGGAATTTCGGTTCGCTGCCGCCGAGCTTGGTCTGGAGGTGCAACTTCAGTCCGGCTTCGCCCTGCAGAATGATGTCGAGCCGGTTCCTTCTCTGGTCCGGCGCCCCGAGAAGCGGCGGCGAATCCTGGAATTCGATCGTGATCCTGGTCTCTTTGGCCTTCAGCCTTTTACCGGACCGCAGGAAAAACGGCACACCCTCCCACCTGGAGGAACGCGTCATAAGCTTCATGGCGGCGAATGTCGGAGTCCTGGAATCGGCTGAAATCCCTGTTTCCTGCCGATACCCGGCTCTGTCTTTTCTCCCTATGGCGCCCGCGGCGTACTGACCCTGGAAAATTATCTGCGAAAGGTCGGAAGCCGGCGGGATATAAAATTTTCGGACGGCGTCCAGGCGTGATGCTTTCATCTGGCCGGCATCGCCGAGGCGCATGGTGAGAAGCGACGCCATCTCGATGAGGTGGCTCTGAAACATATCGCGCAGCGTCCCGACCGCGTCGAAATAACCGGACCGGCCATCGAGTCCCCGGGACTCGGAGGCAACTATCTGCACGTTGTTTATCAGGGTATTTTTTAAAAGCCGCTCGATTACCGGATTGGCATACCGCAGATAATAAACGTTCCTGACGGCTTCCTTTCCCAGATAATGATCCAGAATGAATATCTCTTCGCTTTTGAAACAGGCGTCGAGTCGTGTTTTTATCTCCTCGAAGGATTTCAGATCCTGCCCCACGGGTTTTTCCACTATGCAGCGAAAGCCTTTTTTTGGGTCTGAAATTCCGCCTGAACAAATATTTTTCAACGTCGATGCGAAAGCCGACGGCGGGATTGACAGGTAAGCCAGCCGGACGGTTTCCGGCCATCCCGCTTCGATATTCATAAGTTTGTTTTTCAAGCCGATGAAATCGCCCGGCGCGTCATATCCTCCGGCATGATATGACAGGTGATTCAAAAATTCTTTCAGGACGCCTTCGTTCACTTCCCCGGCATCAGCCTCGACGGAGTCGGATACAAAAGATTTAAATTCACCGTCCGACATCCGGGTTCTGGAAAAACCGACGACGGCGTAATCGGCCGGCAGACGGCCTTTGAGCGCCAGATAGTACAGCGCCGGATAGATTTTTATCCGGGCCAGATTGCCGGAAGCGCCGAAAAGAACCAAAGAAAAGGGATGGTCTACTTTAAGCATGTGTACAGTTTATTTTAGCAGAAAAAGATACTTTCTTTTTTATTGCTAAATTGCTAAATTGTTACGCAAGCGAAACGCGCGTTGTTGCATGCAAACAATTTAGCAATTTAGCAATTTTGATTGATGGACGATCTTCTAAAACTTCTGGCCGACTTGCAGATCTCCTACGAGCGTTTCGACCACCCCGCCGTCTTCAGCTGCGAGGAGTCCGACCGGCTCTGCCCGCCTATGCCCGGCGCGCACACCAAGCAGCTCCTTATGCGCAGTAAAAAAAGGGACAAGTATCTGCTGGCCATCGTGATGCATGACAAGCGCGTCGATACCCGCTCTCTCAGCAAGGAATACATGGTGCAAAGTTTCAGTTTCGCCTCACCGGAGGACTTGAGACGCCTGCTGGGTGTCACTCCGGGAGCGGTGACGCCATTCGGATTACCCTACGACAAAAAGCATGAGATCGAAGTCATCGTCGATGAAGACGCATGGAACGTCGGCCAATTCCGGTTCCATCCGCTCACGAATACGGCGACGCTGATAATCGACCGGGAAGGATTCGAGAAATTTTTGAAACATACCGGACACGCCTTCACTGTCCGAAAAATCCCGCAAAAAACCTTATACCAAATCGCAATTAAAACCGCACCAATCCTCAGCTGAATTGTTTTCTGCGATAAATGCCGCGAAGCGTTTACTTTGGCCGAGAAATCAGCAACATATCGCTCGGAGCGATTAGTGGTGTTTAAAACGCGAAGTGGTATTAATTTGATTTTCTCCTGCCCCAAACGGATGTGTAGGTTTTTTCGAGCAGGTTGCGAGCTTCAGCCCGTACGTCATCTTTCATGGCTTTCATTGTTTCGTACAATTCCAAACTTAGCTCAAACGCACTTTTACGATGTCTTTGCCGCAAAGCCTCCTCGAGTTCCCCCGGGACAGTGTCGAGCATGGCCGATAAAATCATCCGTGCCTCCCTTTCGGCATCGACATATTCGATCTCGGGATTCTTCGCAACCATGAGTAAAAAAAATTCTTTGCAATTTTGTAGGATTTAAGTATTTTGTCAATGAATTTCAATTTTTATTTAGACTAGAGTGTCGCCACATCATCGCCTATCAAGAGTGACGCCAGGGAACTGGCCCGATACGCGTCCCCCAACCTTCCGAGTCCGGAAAAGGTGGGAATTCCAGCCCCGATACGGGGAAAGATAGCAACAATCTGCAGCTTTCCTCTCCCGTGGAAATGCTCTTTTAAAATGTCGACGAAAGTTAAATTGCTAAATTGTTAAATTGCTCGCAAGCGAGACCTGAATTTTTTTAATAATTTAGCCATTTAACAATTTAACAATTTTCTTTTATGTCCCACTTCTTCACTTCCGAATCGGTTACCGAGGGCCATCCCGACAAAGTCTGCGACCAGATCAGCGACGCGATTCTGGACTATGCCTTAAGCAAGGATAAAAATTCGCATGTCGCCTGCGAGTGTCTGGTCACCACCGGACTCGTGGTCGTCGCCGGAGAGATAAAGACCTCCACCTACATACCGATAGCCGAGCTTGCCCGGGAAACAATCCGGCAGATCGGTTACGACGACGCGATTTACGGCTTCGATCACAAAGCCTGCGCGGTGGTGGTGTGCGTCGGCGAGCAAAGCGCGGACATTCAAATGGGCGTCGACATCGACAAAAACAAGCAGAAAGAACAGGGGGCGGGGGATCAGGGACTTATGTTCGGCTTCGCCTGCGATGAGACGCCGGAGCTGATGCCACTGCCGATATCGCTGGCCCACCAGCTCACCAAAAAATTGGCCGATGTTCGGAAAAAGAACGGACTCAATTTCCTGCGGCCGGACGGCAAAAGCCAGGTCACAGTTCAATACAGCGATTCTGGCTTACCCGAGCGGGTGGAATGCGTGGTGGTTTCGACCCAGCATGCCGAGGAAGTAAGCCACGAACAAATTTGCGCCGACGTGAAAAAGCACATCATCGAGCCGGTCTGCGGAAAATACATCGACTCGAAAACGAAGTTCCATATCAATCCGACCGGACGGTTCGTCATCGGCGGCCCGCCGGGGGACTGC
>Ga0155281_148_pt1 | contig 20861 bp, 12 predicted proteins | sample RifCSPhighO2_02_FD_106249 | JGI IMG/M metagenome (GOLD analysis project Ga0155281, IMG submission 106249) | Candidatus Peribacteria bacterium RIFCSPHIGHO2_02_FULL_51_15
ATACATATTCCGGCCGGTGTACGCGGAAAAAAGCGTCGACTGCCGACCGGTCCCGGAGGTCGAGCTCGCTCCTCGGTTTGGTGATCAGATTTTTAAACCCCCGCGCGGTGAGCATCCGCACTATGGCAGACCCGACCAGCCCGCGGTGCCCGGCAACGTAAATGGAGGACGTTTGCTCCATGAGCAAAGCATACCGGATTAAGGAGAATTATGAGGAATTTAAAAAAATATTTTATTTGATCTAGGCCAGGCGTTCGCGCCTGGCATCAGGTTGGGCGTTCTCGCCCGACCTGAAAATCGGTTCGGTCAGCCTCGGAAGCCTTCTGGTTTACGGCCTTTAATCAACAGCGACCCCCCTATCTCTTTTATTCCGGGAATTTTCTCCAACACCAAGGACATTTTCTCAACTGGACCCGCCATAAATCCCGGTATCAATGGATGCAAAAAATCGAATGGCAAAGCACTTGCTTCTGTAAAACCGGAATCCCCCAAAAGTTTCACGATTGTCCGGCGGAAAAAAGCCGTCTCATGCGGCGAGTCTCCGAGCAAACGTTTGAGCCAGGGAAGGTTTTTTTGGAGGAAGATCTGGGGATTGACCATGTTCGGTTCCGTGAAACAGATGACGCCGCCGGGCTTCAAAACGCGGTGCATTGCCCTCAGTGCGGCCGGCACGTCGAAGTGATGGAGAACCGCATTACCGATTACGCAGTCCATCGAATCATCCGGAATTCCTTCAAGCGTCTCGGCCGGTGTCAGCAAAAAATTTACTTTTGGTGATCTTTTTTTCGCCAAGTCCAGGAGCTCTTCGGACAAGTCGACAGCCGTCAGGTCCGCACCGCTCGCGGCATACAGCTCCGTGTAGTTACCGGAGCCGCAGCCGAGCTCCAGGACTTTTAGTCCCGATCGAAGCCCACAGGCCTCGATCAGCATTTTGGCCCGTCTTTTGATTCTCAATTTTCCGGATTTTGATTCCTGTCCCCAATATTTTTCCGGTTCCGCTTTCAGGAAACGCCCGTGTGCCCGTTCGGTTTCATGCCTGTCGTCTAAGGTAATCTGTGACACAGGTTAGATAATAGCATGAGAAAATAAGAGTTTACGCGCCTCGGAGAGGCGCTCCTCTAAGAGTAAGATTTTGATAGAAAAAAAATGATAGGAGCGGGTCTCCGACCCGCGTTGGTGGGAATTGTCAATTCTCAATTGTCAATTCTCAATTTCTCTTCCGTTACAATTATTTTGATGACCAACATCGTAAGAATCCCCTCAATGCCCCAAACCCGAACCCCAGCCCAAACCCTCGTCGTCGCCTACACCCTCCTCCTCGGACTGCTCTTTTTCCTCTGGCCGGTGGCGCTCGGCATACATCCGGTTTTTGTGCAGCTGATCTGGATCGCCATAACTCTACCACTGATCATTGTCAGCAGTCTGATGTTGGAAAAATCTTTGGCTGGCGTGCACATAAAGTTACCGGAAATAAAAAAAACCCCCTGGACCATTATTGTCATAATTCTCCTCGCTATCTCGATACCTCTTTTTACCGTCCCCTATCACACATTTTCGGATGAAATAAACCTGGCGCTCCCGGCGCTGACTTTTTTGTCGCATGTCGCCCGATTTATAACTTGGCCGATTGTCTTGATCGTTTTTTTCCTGTCGTGCTTCGCTTTCTTGTGCCTGATCCGGAAACTTCCGGTTAAATTCTCAAGATATGCGCTTCTGCCGCTGGCGCTTGCCGCCTGTCTCACGGCTGCGCTGGGACCCGTGACCGCGCTCGCGATCCGTTATCCGCCGCTTATTCATCTGGTCCAAAGCACTGCAACCGTTTTGGTTTTAGGCGATATCCGCCTGCTCAGAGCCGGCACTCTGATCTGGACGCTTATATTATTTCTCGCCGTTTTCCACTTTCTTCCGTATTGGAACCGGCTTGCCCGGATCGGTACGATGTTTGCTTTCATTCTGTCTCCTTTGGGTTGGTTTTATCACACCTCCCTCTACCAGGCTGCGGCCGAGATGACGATGGGCTTTCTGGCAACGATCGTTTTGGCAGAGATAATTTCGAAACCGAAAACCCGCGCGGCTCCGGGGCTCGCCGGAGTAATCTTCGCACTCTGGATACTGGAACGACCGACTTCCATAGTCGCCCTTGTTACAGCTTGTGTGCTTCTTTTCCTGCTAAATAAACGGCGTGAAGCCTGGCAAATCGGATCTGTCGCCGCACCTGTCGCAGTCGCCTGGGCGGCTCTGTATCCCTTTTACGGTTACGATTTCCTGCTTCAAAAAGGGAATATTTTCCCGGCAGCAAGTCAGCATGAAATATTCAAACCTCTTTCGATATTTTTTATTTCTTTACCTCAAATAGTCGGCGCAATCCCTCTCGTAATCCTGATTTTGGGATCACTCGTTTTGTATATTTTCGGAGAACGACGTGAAAAAATATTTTTGTCGGCCGCCTGGGTGATCACGCTTTCCGTCACATTGGCCCAGCAGATGATCCTCCCGCCCGAGCTTTTCGGCTACGCGCGGTATGCGGTGCTTTTGATGCTGCCGCTTGCGATAGTCACCGGTTCTTTCCTTTCCGGAAATATACGTATCGGTTCCTGGTCGAAGCCGCTTGGGATAATTTTTGTAATCCTCTTCATCGTCTCCACTCCGTTCGATGTCGTGACCTTCATGCAAAATAACCGCATAAATCCCGGTGCCTCCGTTTACCGCACCACATCCACCGCCGACATCGCCCAGCCGATCCAGAGTGTTGCCGAAAAAATCCTTAAGGAAAACCCCGGCGCCGTGGTACTCGCTCCGGATTTGAGCTTCCTGGATCTCTTCATCCCGGCCGGAATAATTTCCCCGGCTCAGCGCAGCAGGATAATCAATCGCAGCCGCATCTGGACCCCCGAAGATCCCACCCGCCCGGTCATGATCCAGTCTCCCGTCCTGGCGACTTACCAACCAAACACGACTCCCGAACAGGAAAATCGCCTGCGTGATGCGCGTGTGTGGGCGCTCAAACAACCAGGAAATAAGGTTTTTAAGCTGGGAATTGAAGAGACGGTGGTGGTGAGATGACGTTATTTTTTCCTTCTTTTAGGCTTAGTCATCTTTTCAGACACAACTGGAGGAATTGATGTCTTTACCAATTCATTCCACTTGGGATCAAAAGGCTGAATGCGTTGAGAGTAAGAAGGTATTCCATTCGTATCCACATCAAGCCGTACTACGAATGAAGCATCGCGGGCATGTTTCGCTGCCGGTAAAGGAAAAACACCATGGCTCCTCATTTCTTCCTTTATTTCAGCGGAAAAAAACCGGGGGTCTCCATGTGCGGCGCTTTTTTGCCTTATTTCCTCCACCGCCTGAGAAACGGCATTCAGAGTCGTAATTTGTTTCGTTCTCGCTGAAGGCTTGTAAACAAATGAAAATTTACGTCGTCCACGATCCGCATTCCCGCACTCGAATTCGTGATGAACAAGCTGTTGCTTCAGCAGAGGCTTACCGCACATTCGCTTGGCTGCCGATATCTGCCTGGGTTCGGACCAATTATCAACATGAGTAAATTGGAAGGAGGATGCGGCAACTTCCGGCAAGAACTCCGCCAGCATGTCACGATAGTCACCTCTGCTGGGATAGTTTTCTTTTCTCACGACCAAAGCGAAAAAACGGGAACAATCACCGGCTTGGTTATCCGTGGATACACATGGGCCCGAAAACTGCCTCAATGGTTGGAAACCTAAATATTGCTGCGCTTCCAGATATGCCTCCATTTCTTCTCTGGTCGATGCATACCAAGGAAATAGGGTTATCATGATGCCATCGTCACGTAATGCGTTCCACACTTGAACCGGAACCTGAATGCGTTGATTTCGCATCATGACCTCGAATTTTTGTTGGTTTTCATATCCATCCATCCGATTCCGGGGTGGCAAAGTATTTTGGAAACCATCGGGAATTACAATCGCATCAAATTCGCGAGATCCATAAGCAGTGCTTAAACCATTCATCAGTCCCTGAGTCCACCTCGTATCTTCATAAGGAAGGTTTTCTTCCATCAAAATCTGCGTTCCCGCTGCTCCAAGCGACTGATGCATCACGAGGCTTTCAACATCAAAATGATTGTTTCCGACGCCTCGGAACGCCCGAAGCAGTCCAAGCGCATGCGAATTGCAATCCAAAACCTGATTTCCGGACAATAGTCCATCGGCCCGCAGCGCTTCAAGCAGCCCAGCTGCTACCCGGGTATGTTCAGGTACCGAAAGAACCTCGGGGCCTTCCCGATCGAAGATGTAACGTTCCAGCCATTGTCTACGCTTTTCCTCGTCGCTCATCCAGTAATGCATGTACCTTCTCAATCCACCGTTTTGAGCCCAACTTTGTGATCTTAAAAGGCGTCTTTGGTGACTCGTAAGATGTTCCGCGATTCTCGTGCCGAGATGGACCGTCCCCGCAACTGTACTCAATGATTCGTCCGTCGCGTCATCGATCTGTCTCAATTGTGCACGGCTTCCTCCTTGACCTCTTCGAAACTTGTTAATAGGCCCGGAAGTAACATCGGCATGATCTTGAAAAACCGCCAACAAAGAACCTTGTGCGCGCATGATTTTGTATTCTGCCTGGTTTCCTTCCCGGTTCACCCTTCCGAGGAGCTGTTCCCGCTGGGACTGCGTACGATAGGATTCGATTTCGACAATTACGTCGAAACATGACAGGTTAATACCCTCCAGAATGCAATCACCAAAAGCCATCATGACGGTTTGAGTCGCTCCGGTTTCCCGCGAATCAAAAGCATCGGCTATGGCGCGGGCGTCATCTCTTTCTTTGTGGGTTTTCCCGTGGATAACGTGGAATCGTATCGGTTTGAAACCGATTCCGCTCCTAGCTCTTCTGTTCTCCAGGGCCCGAAGTCGGTCTCTCATTTTTTCGGCAAAAATAGTCACATCTCCCCCTCCAGTAAGTTCAGAGTGCCGGAGGATCCACTGACTCAAATAGGATTCAGTAATCAAAATGGTGTTTCTGGGCCCTTTTTCGTCTTGGGTTGCTCCCTCGAGCAAGGCCTCCACCGACGCAGTAAGTTTGTCCTGGAGCGAACATGGCATTGTTGGATCCCCACTGGATATACGCGGATCCAGCTCTGCAAGAGCCACGCTCGCCTGTTTTTCCTGAAAACCCATTGAAGGATCATCAATAAACACACGGCAATGTTCCTGCTCGCGGGGCGTCTGGTCCCACGTTATTTCGCGAACCTGGTTCAAAATATCAGTCGGCTGGTCCACCCGCAGATGGTATCTTTGGGATGCGGCATGCAGTAACTCTGGATCCATAGCCCGTCGGTCCTTCGCCCGGTCGGGATCCAGTTCATCGACCAATCTTTCCGGTTCTGCAAAAAGCAACGCCAAGGTGCGGTAGTAATCGGACAGGCGTTTGGTAATCGGTGTCGCCGAGAACTCGGCGACGATACCCTCGTCGCGAACGTCCCTAAGTCCCAAGGCCAGATTCACGAGCCAGCGATACCATTCTTTGCCTCCATTGAAAAGTTGGGATTCGTCAATGCCAAGCATCAGCACCAAGCTTTGCCGGGAATGATCGATTATATGCTGATAAATCGGTCGGTCATCGCGTTCCCGGCCGAGAATAAAAGGAGACACAAAAACAATATCGGACTTCAATTCCTCCTCCAGTACACGATGCCGCTCCGGATTACCGGTGCTTAATGTTCGAATTCCGCTGGTAATCGCGCCCGTTGAAGGGCGGTTGGCCGTGAGATAAGGTTCATGCGTAGCCCGAATATTGGCAAGCGGATTGATCCGGTTCCTTAGATCGGAAATCGGACCGGGAGGCTCAATAAAAATCATGGACCCTGGATCCTTTTTTTCTTTAGCGCGTTGATCGTTCAATCCGCGCCAAAGCAAATACGCCGTTAAAAATTTACCGTCACCGGTATTGAAATCCACGAGTATTCGTCTTCGCTCGAGACCCTGGACCACCGCCATCCTCTGGCGCATCGAGGGAACATGATAGGGTTGTCCTTTGATCGTAAGCTGGTTTACCAGCTCGGGAGGAGGCTGATATTCAACGTAACTGCGATACTGCCCTTCGACCTGTTCGAATAATCTGTCATGAATTTCGGCCGGCCTGGCCCCGCATTCATGAAGCAATCCGTGTAAATGCTGACGAACCATTCCCGGAACACCATCCAGAAATCTCCTGTGTGTGTCATTGTCTCCTTTCCAGGAATCCACGCCACGCTCGTGCAACGCTTCATAAGCTGACTGCCGAAGCATATGGGTGACTATCTCCTGGACTCGCGGTATTTCCAAAACTGTCGGCTCATTACGCAACATTCTTCCCGGATGCGCTCCGACCGATGCGCATTCACCGAGATGTCGCGCGATCAGTTTTAGAGCAGTCTGGGCTTCATCCGGATTCAATCTGCGCGCAGCTTTCAAAAACTGCGAAATTCTTCTCGGGCTTGTGACCAATGCCAGATCCAGAAGGCTTCCGAATTCAGCTCTGCTTATTCGCGCCTCCGAAAATTCATAATCAACACTCTCCGCTGTCTCTTCATCGTCCGTCCCATTTGGGGGACGCGCCCCAACTCGCGGAGCAGTTTCAAGTATTTGCCGAAATACCCTCAGTATTCTGGCTCTTACGCCTTGTCTGAGTTTGTCTGGCAACCCCGCGATGAAGAGATATTCATTCTCCCTCAGCTCCGCGAACATCTTTGAAAACTTCCCGAACTGGTCGTAGGAATAAGGACCGTACACCGCCGCCAGTCGTTCGAAAACTTCATCGATTCTCGTTCGCAAATCCAATGGTTTGCCCTTCTTTAATTCATTCAGTTCTGCCCTGAGCAGAGGCAAGAAATCCTGCTCCACGTTTATGCCGGTGAAATTTTCTGGGACAGTGGACATAAAAAGGGATCAGGAATATCAGGGAATGAACGAGTTATCAAGAATTTTGCAGACATCCCGAATCCGCGCTTGAAGTTCTTTTAATCCTTGAAGCGTGTCCGCCGCACCGCAGTCCGCAACGATTTTTTCCAGTTCAATCCTTCGATCGTCTGCAGTCTGTCCCAATCTCTGAAGCCTGACTAGCTCGGCTTTTGCTTTGCAAGCAACCAATAATTTTCCCTCCTTATTGGAAACACCCAAACCGACTTTTTCGATAACGACCCCGATTTTATCCAAGGGATCGGCATCTTCCGAAGCAGCAGAAAAATCGGCATCGGGAATTTTTGATAATACTACTGCCGCGAGACCGGCAACCTCTCTCGCGTATTCTTCATCTCCGCTATCGACGATTTCATCTGCTGCCGGACTCGTAACAGGTGAAATGGCTTTTCGAAATTCCTCCAGTTTTGTCCTGGTTTCAGAGATGATCCTACCCACCTGCGGCTCGACCGAAAGAAGTTCCTGTTGATTTGCGTTAAATTCAACTTCTTCCACCCGAGTCCGCATATTTCCGGCAAATTCATTCAGCTGCGCGTCGAAATATCGAGCGCACTCCTCACGGGGAAAAGGAAAAGAGACTTCACTCACCTGCACTTCCTCCGGCCAGATTCCCGGATTAACCAAAGTTTGCCGTTGACCCTGATTGAAAACTTCGAAACCTGAAACAGTATCCAGACTATGATTCCTATCGACCTGCGCAATCGTCTCTTTCATCTGCCGGTCAACAAAAGCAAGCCGGTGCTCCAAAGCACGATTTGCCCGAAACCGCGCCGGAACGTCTTTATAGGAAAAACGTTTACAGAAATCTGACCAGACTTGTCCCCACCAAAGCGAAATGAATTGGGCAGAAAGGACAGATACTTTTCCCTCTTTTGATTCAGTTTCTTCAACTATATCAAGCTCCTCGGGGCTTGAAGGGAAAAAATTCCGTAAAGCAGTGTCATATTCCTCATCCAAAGGCCAATTCTGAGAATGTGGAAATCTCAAAACCATATCTCTAATGTTCCAAGAAACATGAAAACTAGTTTTATTTTTCAGTTCCATTAAAAAAGCCCGATCTAATCCCGGAAATTCAAAATTTCCAATAGTCTTCAGTGCGAATCTTAAAACCTGTTGTAATACATAGACATACTCAGCGGCGGTGCTGTATACCACTGAAGGTATTTGATCAACACTTGCCAGTTTTTTGGAGAGAGTTTTTAGACATTCTGACACAATGCTGACATCACGTTGTCGGTTTACACTAACCTCTAACAAAGGTTTTAAGTCATTAAATACCCGTTCCTCCAAATCTTGACCCCATGAGTAACCGCTTAAAATAGCAGTACGAAATACATTGGTGTCAAGAGAAGGATCACTCTCATAAGGTTGAGTCAGATATACGACGAGAGAGGAAGAAGCGCAATTTCTTGATGCAACGTGATAAGGTACTTCTTTTGATTCCCTCCACTCTCCGAAAAAGTCTTTTAAGATCTTTTCTACGAATTCCGGCTCTGGCCCCCCTGCCAGGTCACAGTAACTTCTTATCTTAATAACTAATTGCTTTTCAAGATTCGATACAGATTCATGGTATAAATATGGATCATCAAAACACTGAAAAATTGCCTCACCAAATTCCTTGTTAAGAAATGTAGAAAATGCATCTTCCATGTAATCCAATGTTTCTCTTAGTGAACTAAATCTTTTCTTTTTTCCTTTGAATCCACTGTCCGGCAAAGTCTTGAGACATGTCTTTTTCCATTCCGAGTATTCATATTTTAATGCTAGCTTCATGACTTCGAATAGTTTTATGATTTCTTCCCTGGACTTTGTGATCTGACGCATTTGCATCAATTTATCCTTTTCAAAAAGCTGCTCATCTGTCCAATTACAGCGGAAGCCGGTTGGTCTCTCTGCTTCCGGTCTTTTTGGATAGAAATCACTTAGTTCAGCAAGATACTCGCTTGAAATGGGAAGACCGGATACGAGCCCTCCTCTCATCACCGCATCGCGTGCATTCCAGCAGACGAAAAAACTGACTTGATTTTTTAGATCGAGAATTAAAGCACCTGGCAACCCTGCATGGCTCCAATTATTTACGATTTCCAGATGTTGCCGAAGCGTGTCTTTCCAAAATCTTATCAGCTCTACATATGTAAATTCACGACCGGCAAGCGCCTCGACTTGAGGTTTCACCTCTGCATCAAACCGTTTCCGCAGTGTAGTAAGTGCATTTTGAATTTCGAATATCGTATTCCCGCGATTCGGTCCCAAGCCGTCTAAAACAAAACCCATTCGGCTTACTACGGCTTCGTTAACTTCTCCCTGGGTTATAGGATCATGCCATCCGATTCCTTTGCCCAGTTTTACCCAATCGTCGGCTGATGTGTTCGTTTTACTCAATTCGCAACTATACAATTCTTGTTTTCTATCGACATGCCGGTCATCAAGCAGCGGATATCCGACGACATCAGATTCAAGCATCCGGTCCAAAAAACGGCCAATCACGGGCTCAACGAATCCCGCTTCAGGACCGCCGCTAATCTTACAAAGGGAACGCTCTGCTTCAATAAGCTCTCTGCTGAAACCATCGATTTCTGCCTGTGAAGCACTCGAAATAGTGTTAAAAATGATATCTGTTGTTTCAACCAGATGTTTATTGTGATCGGCTCTCAAGGTTGCCAATACTTCGTCAATAGATCTTTGCCGTCCTCTTGCGTCGCCTAGAACCGCATCAGCCAAAATTGTTCTGCATTTTTTTGCCCATTCGTCAAAGCCGGCAACGAGCTCTTTGGCTGTCTCAGCCCAAAGGTTACGGATTTGTTCCCCGCTCAATCTTAATTTACGGAATGCTGGCAATTTCTTCTTTTCAAATAACTCATCATCCGTCCACGACCAACGAAACGGCGGAACTTCTTCAGTTTCCCTTCTTTCAGTTGACTCCAATGCTTTCGCCCAAGCATCTGCCGGATTACTGTCATTGAAATGCAATGACGGCACGGCTTCAGGCTTTATTTTCTCGGTAAAAAAGACGTTCGGGTTTAGTTCTACGCCGGGAGGTACGGCATCCATAGTTTCCAAGACTTTTTCCTCCTTTAAGTCGTTCAGTTCGAAGGGATGCTCAAGTGCTCGGACCCCCCGCTCTATGGCTTCCAGCACGCTGCCATTTCCCTTCTTTCTGGCATCGGCCACGCATTGCTGCATCTCAGTACGCAAGGCGCGCATGCCTTCCAGGATCTGAATAGCAATGTCCTCCGGTTCTATTTTTGGAGCCTTGAAAACGCCATCCACTTTTCCAAAGAGGCGCTCGAGTGAGGATCTGAATCGAAAAACAAATTGTTCAAAACGGCGAAATTGCTCTCCGGATATTTCTTGTCGATTGGGGAGCAGATAAGCCAAAGCGGAGACCAATTTGCTCTCACAGAGGGATGTAAGCCGCTGTTTTAATTCCGCAGCGTTCCACAAAAGATCATGGATTTCTGAATCGTCCAAAGGTAGAGGTTCTTTTTCAGCCGAAAACTCCGCGTCAGAAAACACATAATATTAAATAACAAATAACTTAATTATGTCAAGTATTTCAACAAATTTTTTAGGCTGGGCGTCCCCATTGGCCTCAATTTCAAATTTTGCATTTTGCATTCCAATTCTTTCCTACCCGATATTCCCCCATAAACATCCGTCTTCGTGCCTCGCTTCGCTCGGCACTTCGCCGTGATTTGATGAAGGAATAACAAGTCGCAAGTTGGTTTAGCCAATATTCTCCCAAAAACACTTGTGGCAGTAAACCGTGTAGGGCGCGTCTACGGGGTACACCGAAAGCATGATCTCCTTGCATTTGTCGCAGGTCCGTTTATAGAGCTGCCGCTCGGACATGAGCGCCATGCGCTGGCGGTGCCGGCAGGCCGGGCAGTGATCCGGCAGGGGAAGTTTCTTGGTCTCGTAAAACCGGGCTTCAGCTGAGACGACGATGAAACCGTGACATCGCGCATTTTTATCGGACAATTATTTTTGAAATGTGCTGGAAGCAAGCGGGTTGAAAAGTCTTTCCCTTCCAGTTGTCCTCAGTTAAACTGACGAACCAATTTATTTCCCTATTGTTATGATGGCAACACCCCAATTCTCCGAAAATGACATAAAACGATATCTGTCCGAAACCGCTGTGGATTTTCTGGGTTTTGCCATCACACAAGCAGCGCTTGGAGCGATAGAGATAGAGGAAGAACCGGATTACCAGGATCCAGTGGAAGAGAAAATCCGGGAAGAAACAAAAAAAATGATCCGGAATATTCTCCCAAGAAAGTTCGCTAAACCGGTCCCGTTTGGCGCCATCTCACTTAAAGAAACGGTTGCGCGTGCTTTGGAGGAAACCGCCGGGATACAGGAAATCAGGGATGAGATTGAAAAAGCGGTGATCGATATCCTTCTTTCCGAGGTAACGGAAATCGCCGCGGAAACAATGCTGACAGACTTACTCGGTTACGAACCGGATTATGAAGCCATTAAGACGCTTCAAAGAAAAGTTTTGCCGGTGGCCAGGCAAATGCAAACTATTTGATTTCAGGTAACAGCCAAAAGTAATTTCAGTACCCCATTCACGATGAGCGATATCCAGCTGATCAGTATCGGAATATTCAGCGCGTACTCGGCTATCAGAAGCCCGAGCAATATGTATGGTCCGTTTTGCAGAAAACGATCATAAGCCGGTTCAAGGCGGTAAGGGATGAAAACCTGGATGATCTTCGATCCGTCCAGCGGAGCGATCGGCAGAAGATTGAACGCCATCAGGCCGAGGTTTATAAAAAGCAGATTGGCAAGGATCTGGATGCCAAAAGCCTGAATCTGGCCCCCAATGCCGGCCGTAAATATCAGCTGATCCGCGCTGCCGACCTGCAAAATCTGGGGAGCGATGACGGTCAGCAGGAAAAAAGATGCGATCGCCAGAATCAGGTTCGATGCCGGACCGGCCAGCGAGACCAGCGCGCTGTCCCGTTTGATATTTTTGAAATACCGGGGATTGACCGGCACCGGTTTGCCCCAGCCGAAATGAACCAGGAAAAACATAAGCGTCCCGAGCGGGTCCAAGTGCGCTATCGGATTGAGCGTCAAGCGACCCTCGTATTTGGCGGTAGGATCTCCGAGCTTGTCGGCTGCGAAGGCATGCGCCGCCTCGTGGAAACTGAGCGCCAGTAGAATGGCGATGATGAACGGCAGATTTAGGATGTCAGCTAACATTTTACAAAGAGTAAGTCTTATCTAAACCAATAACAAGAAAGATATAAGACATAAGATAGAAGATGTAAGCTTGAGCGAAGTCGGGTCGGTCCCTTCGGTCCCTTTAAGCTTGCGGTCTCCGTTGGACATCATGTAAATTGCCCGAGCTTTATGTCCAGAGTATGCCAAATGACAGGCAAGAAGAGATCTGTTGGGAACAAGCGCAGCCACTCGCTGCGCGCGACCAGGCGCGTATTCGGAGCCAACATCCAGAAGAAGCGCGTTTATGATCCCAAAACCGGCACATACAAAAAAATGAGGGTCGCCGCTTCGTATCTCCGCACGCTGGCGAAGCAGCTGCAGGAGGGGTAAAAAGGCGACCGCTCTGTTAAAATCATCCCATGTTGTCCATCGTCCTGCCCTGCTACAACGAAGAGCAGAATATTGAATCGATAGTCCATTCGACGATGGATTGGCTGAAGACAAAAAAATTTCCTTCGGAGATAGTGATCGTAAATGACGGTTCGACGGACAAGGCCGGCGAGGTCCTCCAAAAGATAATAAAAAGCTTTCCTTCGGTAAAAATCGTAACCCATGAAAAAAATCTCGGATACGGGGTGGCGGTAAGATCCGGTTGCGATGCGGCGAAGGGGGATATAGTCGGCTTTATGGATTCCGACGGCCAGTTCGATCCCCGGGACTTCGACCGGCTTCTGCCCTGGCTTGAAAATTTTCAGTTTGTCACCGGACGCCGTGCCCACAGAGCCGATCCGTTGGTGCGCTGCCTCTTCGGCAAACTGCTGGGTGCGATGAATTTTCTGGTCCTCGGCCTCTGGGTCCGGGACATAAATTGCGGACTAAAAATTTTCAGGCGTGAAGTTTGGAATCGTGTGCGCCCGGTCCATGGGGTCGAAAAACTTTTCAATACCGAAGTTTTTCTGAATCTCAAAAGCCAAAAAATCTCCTGGCGCCATGTCAATGTCCCGCACTATCCGCGGAAAGCCGGCAAACCAACCGGCGGCTCGCTAAAGGTGATTTTCAGTATGTTTACGGAATTGAAAAATTTGAGATCAGCCAAAAGGAAATCTGATTAATGACTAATCCAAAAATGTCGGAAGAGAATAAAGATGTCATGAAAATGAAGGCAAAAAAAATAATAATTTATGTTCAGCAGCGGCCTTTCAGGCCGCGTCTTGTTCGAGAAAAGTAACGGAAGTGATAAAAAGCTGAATTGATGCGACCCGCGGCCTGAAAGGCCGCTGCTGGATTTTTTTTATTCTTTCAAAAACCCCGACACTTTTTGGATTGATACCTCTCTAACCGTTTTCCACTAGTACAACTGTAATATTGGAATCAGCAGAATAAAAATCACGCAAAGCCCCGTGAAAATCCAAAGCCATGCTTTGACCGGATAACGCAGCAATGTGGGAAGCGCGCCGGCCCCGGTGACCACATAATAAATAATCGGCATCAGCGCCGCGATAGAGTATCGGAAATCCTGGGAACAGCTGTATGGGGCTTTGTACCGAAAAATGAGGTGACCGAAAACCGTGAAAACCAGCACCGAAAGAAACGGAAATGTGAATTTTAGCCTGTCGCCTTTTACAAGTGACCGGACGATACCCAGCGCCGCGAGCAGATAAATAAGCAGCGTCGAACCGTTCAGCACCCGGGCCAGGTATCTGGCTCCCGTCCCTTTGCCGTAAACAAATTCGCCGTAAACCGATGATTTGAAGAAATATTCGAAGAAATACTGCCGCCCGGAAACATCGTCAAACGGATTCAAATATTCGCTGCGAATGTAGCGCAGCGGATGGAAACCGAGATAATTGCTTACAGAATTACCGACGGCAAGACCGCCGCTCAGCCCCCCGACATTGGCCACCGGGAAAGTCGCATTTTCCCCGATATACCTCAAAACATAAAACCACTCGGTTAATGCCAAAAACGACAGTACGCCGATACCGCCGAGCATCAGCTTCTGCTCAAAATTTATCTTTCTGGAAAACAGCAGGCACACAAAGGCCGGAGGCAGCAAAAGCAGCATGTTCAACTTCGATAAAACCCCCAGAATTATCGCCACGATGATCCCGTACCACATGAACCGGCTTCCGGTCTGCCAAAACCGGATGATAAATCCGATTGCCAAAAAGGCGAACAACTGGAAGAAAATGTCGTTGTTGATCTTCGAAGACGACATTATAAGCGTCGGCCAGGCGGCGACCAGTGCATAAAAAAGATAAATGCCCTTTCTGTGCCTGTCTCTTGGGAAGATGGAAAAGCCGATCCAGGCGGCTATCCCCAGAACCGCAACAGATGCCAGCAAGGATTGAAACTGGATCATCCAGATCATTGCGTTTTCCGTGCCGAACACGGCTTTCCCGATCCAGCCGGAAACCGCGGAAACCGCATAATAAAGCGGCGGCTGGGAAAATTCCCATCCTTCCGATCCACTGGGAATCGTTCCACGGTCAAAGATGTATCTTATGTAATCCAGATGTCCCCAGAAATCATTGGTTCGCACCCAATATGGCGATGCGTTGAAATAAATGATCCGCAGCAACAGTCCCGCCAGGAAAATCCCGAAGATCCACCGGTTTTTCAGTTTCAACACTTTCCAAAACAGGTACGTCCAGATCGAAATCATTATCAAAACGAAGGCTTCAAAGGCCAGGTAAACCGGGTCCAGCGGCGAGATTCTGATATTGAATCCCTGTGCGCCGCGATCGTCTTTTATGTGGACTTCAACGGAATGAGTGCCCCTGGTCAGCATCGCGCCCAGCGGCACGATCTTGTCATTGAAAGGATCGCATTCGCCGAAAAGTTTCAAATCGACTTCGCGCCGGTCGATCAGAAACTTCGTGATGCAGTCATCTCCGCGCACGGACCAGAGTTTCGGCTGGAAAAGCGGAATTTTCACATCAAACTTAACGATCATCAGATTATGGTTTGTCGGAATGGTTATCGGCAATTCGGATTTTATGAAACCGTCCGTGTCCCTTTGGTATTCGACTGAAATCGCCGGCGCGAACTTTATATAAAAAATCCCCGACAAAATGAGAATAAAAGTCACGGCAGTGAGATCGATCCAATGCGGCGTCTGAAAACCCCGCATCGTGGCATGCGCCAGCCCTTTCAACCTTTTCAGGCACCGGGAAACCAAAGTCCGCAAATCGATCTTTCCCCCGGTCTTCGCGGGAGCTTCCTTTTCTTCGCTTATTACCAAAAAATCCCGTCCCTCTACCAAGCCGTTGGCCTCGGCCCACTCTCGGATCCGATCCGCTTTTGGTTTTTGGTTTTCCGGATAAGAGGGAGCCGTAATGTCTTCAAAAGCCATCTTGCCATAATAGCATATTTAAGCGATTTTGATAAGGGTGAAAGGCCATAAGAAGAAAGCGTGGCAAGGCGGGGGCAAATCCAAAACTGCAGTGTTTCACGATTCTTAGGTCGGGGCACGATGCCCCGATTGCTGAAACAATTATCGCAGCCGGGACATCGTGTCCCGGATTTACACGTTGGAATTTATCGCAGTTACAAATGGGCTTTATCACTTTCGTAAATTGATTGTGGTTAATTAATGTCTGAAAAGGTATACGTCACAATATGCGGATTCCTAAAATCCGAATTATCGATGATGATATCTGCCTTTTCTTTCGGATGGACTTCTTTGAAATACAGTTTCTGCCCGGGGATATATCGTTTCGCATATCTTTCGATAATATTTTGTTTTGAACCCAGATAATAGCCGTCTCTCTGTTCCGCTCTTTTTCGGGTAATACGAAAATCAACATCGAGAAAGATTTTGAAATCCCAATACGAAATCAAATCAGGTCTGAATAAAAATACGCCTTCCATGATCAGGATCGAACGAGGATCGGCTTTCTTATAGAGGATTCCTACACTTTTGTTTTCAAAAAAATCGAATATGGCCGTTTTGTATTTTCCATTGCCGTTCGGTCCCAAGGGGCTCAATACTTCATCCACCACTGCTTTATAATTCGTGGTATCCATATAGTACCCCAGAGGAGAATTCCTCCCTTTTCGGTAACGAATTTTTTTTGAATTATGAAAACCATCAATAGAAATGCGGATAACCGGTACGTCACGATTCTGCAATTCATCTTTCAGTTCGTTTGCAAGCGTGGTTTTGCCCGAAGCGTCAACACCGTCGATTCCCACTCTCAACGGATGATCTTTCTTTTGAGAAAGAAGAGTATCAGCCAATTCCTTAAGCAATATCGCTCTTTCCATTTTCTCAATGTTGGTGGCTTCATGGCGGAGAGGGAGGGATTCGAACCCTCGAGGCCCTTTCGAGCCTACCTGCTCTCCAAGCAGGCGCACTAGACCGCTATGCGACCTCTCCTTTGGAGCTCAGGCAGTATAACCAAAAAAAGACATAAGATATAAGACATAAGTAAAATGAAACTTATATCTCCGTCCTCTGTCTTTTATCTCGCCCTACCTCCCGTTGCACACCTCGCACTTCTGGCCGAGCTTGATCGTGTGCTTTACCCAGACGCTGACCGAAGCGACGAAGGCCAGAATCGCGAGCGATCCGCCGGTGGAACCGAACTGCATCTCGAGCCCCGAGGGCAGGCGCATGAAATGCGTGGTGAATGTGCCGATCAAGGCGGCGACAGTCGCCAGGAAGAGCAAAACCATAACCAGCCATTTCATTAAAATACATCCGGCGGAACAGCCGTTTTTCTTTGAATGAAGCAAGCCCATAAATATTTGGAGAAAATTATTGGATTTAGTTTAGCGATTGCAGTCAATAAATTCCTTTCTTGTGATTGTTATATTGTCATATTGTTATATTATCAGCAGATAACAATGTGCGCTTCTGCAAGTAACAATATAACAATTTAGCAATATAGCATCGCTGGGCGCTAAGCGTTGACGATTGCCAATGTCCAGTTCAAACCCTAGATTAATGCCATGAAGATCTCCCGCAATTGGCTTTCGGATTTCGTTGAATGGATCGAAACCGACCCGCAAATTATCGCCGACCATCTGACCCGAAAAGTCGGCGAGGTCGAAGAAGTCATCGAACAGGGCGCAAATCTGGACAACTGCGTTGTTGGCAAAATATTGACTCTGGACAAGCATCCCAATGCCGATCGTCTGTCAGTTTGCACCGTTCAGACCGAGAGAGGGGTAAAAAACGTGGTCTGCGGCGGGACCAACCTGCGAAAAGATATGGTGGTGGCCTTTGCGCATGTGGGATCCAAAGTACAGAACTCAGCTAAAGGCGGCGCGCCCGTCCCGATTGAAAAAGTGAATATTCGGGGAGCCGAAAGCAAAGGGATGATCTGCGCCTCCGAAGAGCTGGGACTCCAAATTGATTTCCCGCCGACGCCGGAGCAGGGCCAGAGGCCGGTAATGGATCTGGATGAGAAAAAATTCAGGCCCGGGACTCCGCTTCGCATCGCTTTGGGCTTAAATGACGTGATTTTCCATATCGACAACCACGCCATCACCAACCGTCCGGACCTTTTCTCGCATGTCGGCGTCGCCCGTGAATTGGTCGCAATGGGACTTGCCAAATGGAAAAAAATCCCGGCGCGAAAAAAAACCGCCTTTCCGAAAAACGATCTGCCCTTTAAGCGGGTTAACGAAATTCCGGATCTGGTTCCCAGGTATTGCGCCTGCACGATTGATATCGGAACCGGCGGAACCACTCCGGATTGGATGAAGATACGGCTGGAAGCGCTGGGCTGGAGAGCGATCAATCTTCCGGTCGATATTACCAATTACGTTTCGCTTGAGCTCGGTATGCCGCTGCACTGTTTCGACGTCGGAGATTTGAAAGGCACGGTCAGAATCAGAACCGCCAAAAAGGGCGAAAAAATAATCACTTTGGATGAAGTCGAAAGAGCGCTGCCGGAAGGCGCCATCGTTTTGAGCGACGACCTGGGCATCTTCGACCTGCTTGGAATAATGGGCGGGCTCCGAAGCAGCACCAAAGCCGCCACGAAAACAATTTATCTTCACGCCGCCATCGTCGATCCGGTTTCGATCCGCAAAGCCATCATCGCCACCGGACACCGGACTGACGCCGCCACGGTTTATGAGAAAGGAATCCCCAGAATCTCAGCTGAGACAGGGTTTTTCCGCGCTCTCGAGTTGATTCTCGAACTCATCCCGGAGGCAAAAATAACTTCACATATTGAAGTAATGGGAAAGATAGACACAAAAAAATCTATAAAAATCCCTGAGGACATGTTCAGCAAAGTCATCGGCGCCGAGATTAAGCCCGGCGAGATTAAACGGATTTTGATGGACTTGGGTTTCAAGCTGAAAACATCAGGCAAAAATTTGTCTGTCACTCCACCGCACTCTCGAAGCGATATCGTTTTGAAACAGGATGTCATCGAGGAAGTCGCGCGGATCTACGGTTATGCCGATGTCCCGGTAATCATGCCGGAGGCTTCCATAGCCCCTCCTGACCGTGATCAACGGATAAACAAAATGAGGGATTCCTTGAAAGAATCAGGTTACTTCGAACATTTGCATGTCGCCTTCACTTCGCCGCAGCTGCTTTCAAAAATGGGAGTCGGCCAGAAAGCCGTATCTCTCGAAAATCCGATCGGTGAAGAGCTGGGCATACTCCGTCCGGGTTTGCTGCCGGGCCTCCTGGTTACTTCCGGCAGGGAGCTCAAAGTTTCCGAAGCCCCGGGACTGAAGTTCTTCGAGGTCGGGCACGCTTTCTCGCGCGGCGAGGAATGGAACGAGCTGACTCTCGTCGTCGCCTCGCGAAGTGAAACGACCATAAAGGATGACCCTCTCCTGATCTTGAAAAAGGACGTGATCCAGGCTATGGAAACCGCTGGCCATGAAGCCGAAATACTTCAGTCGGAAACCGTGCATACCATGGGGCATCCCGGCCGCAGCGCGGAAATAAAAGCCGGCGGCAAACGGATCGGATTGCTTTTCGAAGTCCATCCGAATATCCGCGCAGTCGCCGAACTGAAATTCCGCGCCGCAGCCTGCGTCATCGACCTGGATATCCTCGCCAAAATTCCTCCAGCTGTCCGGATCTTCAAGCCCATCCCCCAATTCCCGGAAATCGCTTTCGATGAAACCGTGCCGCTCAGGGCAAGTGTCCGCCACGCCGGCCTGGTCGACTCGCTCACCGGCATCGATCCGCTGCTTCAAAACGTGGAGGCCAAAGATCTTTACGAAAAATCCGGAACAAAAACCATAACGATGAGATTCACCTACCGGGCTTTGGACCGGACGCTTACTCAGGAGGAAGTGGAGAAGGTGCACGGGCAAGTCCTGAGAAAATTGAACGAACGATGAAAGTTTGTGGTTTTTTGATCCAGGCCAGGCGTTCTCGCCTGGCATCAGGTCGGGCGTTCTCGCCCGACCTGAAAATTAGGTAAACCAAGCACTTCAAGCCCCAGGCGTGAACGCCTGGGCTTGTGCCGGGCGGGAACGCCCGGCCTAGAACATGTAAATTATTTTGAAAACCAGAAAACTTATCCGTTTTCCCTTAATTGCTTTATAATTTATACCCATGAAAATTTATACAGGTACCGGCGACGACGGCTCAACCGGGCTGCTCGGGGGGGACCGGGCATCCAAGTCCTCGGCCCGGCTTCACGCCTGCGGCACGCTTGATGAGCTGAATGCCGTTTTGGGATTGGTACTGACCGACGGTCCGCTGCCGGAAATCGTCAAAGGACATATCGAAGAGATACAAAAGCTGCTGTTCACTGTCGGGGCGGACATAGCCACTCCGCACAAAATACGGTTGAAAATCCCAAAAATCGGTTCTGAAGAAATTTCAAAGGTCGAAAAATGGATCGATGATTTCTCCGCCAAACTTCCGGAATTGAAAAACTTCATACTGCCCGGAGGCTCGATGTCCGGCGCGCATCTGCATCTCGCCCGCACGGTCTGCCGCAGGGCCGAACGCTGGATCGTCGAACTGAACGCCGGGGAACCGGTAAACGAAAACATTATCCCCTTTATGAACCGGCTCGGCGATTATCTTTTCACCGCAGCCAGGTTCGCAAACAAGGAAAACGGAAACGGGGAGACGAAGGTAATACCACTTCGCGTTTAAAACGTTCTTAATCAGACGCGCTGGCGGTATGGAGTTCTTGGCTTGAGTAAACGCTACGCGGTACGAGATGATGCCGTTACGAATGACCGATTAGTTATGTTTTAAATGCAAAATGGTATAATATTGTCTGAACCAGAAGAAAAACAGGAACAAGAAGATTAATACCACTTCGCGTTTAAAACGTTCTTAATCAGACGCGCTGGCGGTATGGAGTTCTTGGCTTGAGTAAACGCTACGCGGTACGAGATGATGCCGTTACGAATGACCGATTAGTTATGTTTTAAATGCAAAATGGTATAAGAAGACAAAGAGGATTCTGTGATTCATATCCTCTTTGTCTTCTTCTTCCTCTTAATCCTCTGTTTCCTCCATCATGGTAATCCTTTAATCATGAAAATCATGGTTCAGAATGCCAGTGCCATTTTCAGTCTGACTGAAGATGCCGCCGATCCGGCTATCTGCCGATAGTCAGCGTTGCAGGCGCTATCAAACGACGGAGTAGATTCCGCCAGGATCTGCCATTCGGCATCGCTGTTTATTGCAGCGCAACGCTGAAGTACAAGTGATACCACTTCGCGTTTAAAACGTTCTTAATCAGACGCGCTGGCGGTATGGAGTTCTTGGCTTGAGTAAACGCTACGCGGTACGAGATGATG
>Ga0155281_126_pt2 | contig 18698 bp, 11 predicted proteins | sample RifCSPhighO2_02_FD_106249 | JGI IMG/M metagenome (GOLD analysis project Ga0155281, IMG submission 106249) | Candidatus Peribacteria bacterium RIFCSPHIGHO2_02_FULL_51_15
CGCTCCACCTCCCATGTCGCCCTTCGGTTTTTCCTCGGGTTCTTTCTTTTCACCCGGTTTGGGTTTCGCTCCACCTCCCATGTCGCCCTTCGGTTTTTCCTCGGGTTCTTTCTTTTCACCCGGTTTGGCTTTAGCTCCTCCACCCATGTCTTCCCCCGGTTTGTCTTTTTCTGGCCCAGGTTTCTTTTCAGGCGATTTTGGCTTAGCACCGCCCATGTCACCCTTTGGTTTCTTCTCTGATTCCGTCTTTGCACCCGGTTTGGCTTTAGCTCCTCCACCCATGTCATTCTCTGGCTTATCTTTTTCATCTTTTTCTTCGTCTTCTGCTGGGTTTTCCTTTTGGGGTTCTTCTATCTTCGGAAAATATTTCTCGCGGTCTTTCTTAAAATTACTGTCTTTTGGATTTTTGAAATCCGTCAATTCATCCATTCCTCCCGTCATTTCCAGAATAATCAAAATGTCATAAAGCTCCGGCAGGCCGTTTTTAAACGACGGCATGTTCTCGATGAGTTGCACGTTATCGCTGTTGGCCTTGGACTTGCGGTTCTTTTCTTCGACAGTATCCATCTTTTTTTCGGCGGTATCCGCGTACAGGATTTCTTCCATCTTTGATTTAATCAGGTCGTCTCGTTCCCGGAAAATATTCGCGTAAATCAGCTTCACCCTTTCCCCTGCGGATTTCTTCAGCTCCGCATCCGCGCGGCCGCCGAGCAGGCGGAGCAGATAGACCAGGGTGATATTTCTGGAAAAACCGATTGCCTCCAGCCGGTTGGGTTCCTGCGTGTAATCGAATGATTTCGGATACAGCGAGTCGAGATCGTGCAGATTATTTGCCTCGATGTCCTCGACTGCCCCCCACATGGCTTGCCGGTGCTGGTCGCGGCCGACGATGTCATCGAATAATGCCCGGAATTCATGCACCAGATTGGATTTCTCATTCGGCGTGATGCCCGGTTTGTATCTCCGCCCGTAACCCCCGGCAGTGGCATTCAGCCGCTGGCTGCGGGCCAGAGCCAGAGCCATTCGCTGGCTCAGGTTCGCTTCGGCATGATCGAGCCTGGTTTTGAAATTGCTCGCACTGATAATCGGCGCCAGAGCTTCCATCAATTTATCCTTGCCCTTGAATATTGTTGTGACGCCCTGGGGCAATGCATCGGCCAGATCTTTTACCAGCTTGTCCTGATTCCGATGTTCTTTGAGCTCCGCTTCCTCGGTATCCAGTTCCTTCTTCAATTCTTTGAAACCTTCGCCGCCGCTGGTTACCGGCCCTTCGCCAAGCCAGGGCTCAGAGAGCATCGATCGGATATCGCCGAGCGAATTTACCGAATGAAAGGAGCGGGGGACCGAGAGCAGATAACGGCTGATGTAACCCTCGGCCTGCGCCAGATAGGCTTTTGGCGTCCGGTCATCCGGTCCGGTCATCTGGATGATCTTGTCCCGGTCGAGTGGATTTTCTTCCGCGGCCGCGGTCACCGTCACTGCATATTTCAGTTTTTCCACCGCCTGCATTCTGTCGGTGAGAGGACTGTCGCTTCCCCTGATTATGTCAAACTTCCGTTTCAGCTCTTCACTGCCGTCCGGGGTGAGCAGATCCGAATCTTTGCAGTTCCGCAGGAATTCATCGATGTCCTTTTCGAGCAGCCCGTCTGTGTCCGTCAGCTTTTCATCCGAAATCTTGTCCGCTGTCATAGCGGCGGTCTGGCCGAGCAGCTTCCATTCGTTTTCCCGGCCTTTGACCTGCCTGGGGTTTGAGATCAGCACCGCCGTGTCCTGGGCTTTTTCTTTTTCCCTTTTCGCGCGCGCATTGAGCTGGTCGACGATCTCCACCAGCGACTGGTTTGCATGTCTGTCGATCGCGATCTGGCGGCCTTCGATCACCATCTGCTGATACCTTTTTTTCAGGCCGGCCGGCAGTTTGTCATAAGAACCGGCGTCGTCGATCTGTTTGCCGATCTCGTCCGCCGTCTTTATGTTGTGCGTTTCTGAGGCGGCCAGCAGGTAAAATACGTGGCCGACACCCTCGCTCACCGACCGATTGTGTTCCAGGAGGTATCGGAAAGTGGCTTCTTTTTCCGTGCTTTTGAGTCCCATCTTGTCCATGGCGGCTTTCAGCTCGCGCGCGAGCATATTGCCCGCCGGATCCGCCTCTTGTTCCGTTCCCATACGGTCGCCGCGATCAATCGAAAGCGTGCCGCCGAGTGTCTCCCCCTCGCCGAACGGGACGAACGCATCGGCGATGGTTTTCAGTTTCACTCCGGACATCGTCGCCATGCCGGTCATGGCCGGGCCGACCGGCAGCTTGTTTTTCTCCAGGAAATCGCCCATCGCGCCAAGCTTGTCCAGCGGTCGCCGGAAAACAGGCAGCCCCGTGGCCCGGATGGCGTCTTTGAATTTTTCTCCGCTGAACTGCGCGACTCGCTTCATGCCCGTCGTCATGTCGTTTAGCGCGTTTTCATTTCCGTTTATGAACCGGTCATAAGCCCACCAGCCGAAGCCGCCCCAGATCATGAGCCGGCCGAGCGGATTTTTGGCATTGAAGGCTTTGTAACCAAGGAAAAGGCCGGCGGCCACGGTAAGCAGCTGGACCTTGCCGTCGGCATTCTGGAAATTGGTCAGGAAGTCCGCGGATTCGCGGCGCAGATTGGTCTCCTGGACGCTTTTGTTGAGCTTCAGGAAATCGACGGTCTGCTGCGCGCGTTCAAGCCGGGTGTCGGTGTTTTTATCGGTGTAAGTCTCATACATTTCCCGCAGGAACGTAGCTTGAGCTATAGGTTCGATCAGATTAAGAAGCGCTCCGCGGAGCTTGTCCGGTATTCCGCTGTCCGGTTTCAGAAGTGTTTCCGGCGTCGTGGCATCGGTCCGGCCGAGCTGAGGATTTTCATCCAGCCACTTTTTATAAAGGTTATAGACGCCGCCCGGAGCCGCCGCCGTGTTGTTACGGTTTTGCAGGCACTCCCGCGCCAGCAGGAAAGCGATCGGATCATCCGACTGCGGAATATCTTCGCCGGATAAAATCTTGAGCGCCCGAAGCAACGTGGCGATGCGGTTACTCCGCTCATCATTTTTGTAATTTTCGAGATCCAGAGCATTCAGCTCAGGCGCGAAGAGATAAGCCAGTTCTTCGCGGTTCCGTATTGCGCCGGTGAAATTGCGGTCGACGTAACGCTGAAATTCCTGCAGCCGCCGCTCGGGTTTCATGGCCAATAAACGGTCAGCCTGCATGTTCGCCGTGAATTCTTTGTCAGTCCGGGTGAAAAGTCCCGGAAGGGAATAAGCCGCTATGGCTTCCCTGTCGCCGATCAGGCTGCGCTCGCGCGCGGCATCGGGAGCCATGTAATTTTCAAACGTATCGTGGACTTTGTTCTCGGCCCAATTCGTAAATTTTTGCCACCTGCTCTGTTCGGCGAAATTTAACAGCCGGTTTTCCCGGTCTGAGCCATGCCGGAGAGGGGATGCAGGATTATGCATGACTGCCAGTCGGAGAAGAAGAACCAGTACCGCCTCCTCCGATCAGCCACCCTTTGTTTTTTATCAGATTGGGGATCAGATATCCGAGTCCTATCGCAGTCAGAAAGCCGGGATTCGAACCCATCAATAAACCGGCGGCGACAGCGCCGCCGACTCCCCATCCGGTGGGCTTGAGCATCGGAGCGATGACGCCTTTTACGAGTTTTTCATTCAGGAATTTAAGTGGCTCGGTCACCCCGTATTTAACAATTCCTTTTCCGAGATCGCCGATTTTTTTGCCGGTGAACACAGTGCCCTCCCGCAACTTCAGAAGACCCTTGTATCCCAGCTTGAACGGCGCGGCTGCGGTTTGGAACGGCAGCTTGAGCGCTTCTTTTATTGGCTGTACGAATCCAGAGTACTCGGTTCCTGTGATCAATGATTTCATTTTGCCGATGCTCCAAAGCGCACCGGGTATCACTACGGCTCCGGTCAGAGCCGGGCCGAGCCAGGCTGGCATCGTAGAGCCGCCGATTTGCCATAACCATGACGGCCAGGTTTGAAGTACGGAATGAGTGGCCAAAGGGCCGGTGCCGATGCCAAGAGAGTTGGTGACCCCGGTGATCGAGCCCTGGAGCCAGCCCAGGGCTTGCGGCAGGTAGGGGATTTTTCCAAGTAACGGCCAGCTTGCGAGAGACGAGCCTGATGCGCTGAGTGCGCCGGCGGCGCCAAGTCCCGCTCCCAGCTTCGTTCCCTGTTTCAGTTTATTCCAGGTCCAGCTGATACCACGGACGATAATATTCCGTTTAGGCTCAGGAGTCGTCTCGGACGCCCGGGTCGTCTCCGGTGTAGGCTTGGGCGCTTGGTCGGTTTTGCCTTTGGCCGCCTCGGCTTTTTTCTGCTCTTCTGTTTTTTCCGCTTCCTCGGCGGCTTTGTCCGCTGCCTTCCTGGCTTCTTCAGCTGTGGCTTCCGGGGCCGCGGCGCGGATCCTGTCGCGCGTATAGTCCCTGAAGCCTTCCACGTTTCGTTTCACTTTCAACCCCGTATCCGGCGCGTTCTCCGGATTTGGCAGGGCCTCCGGTGTCGATCTGGTTATTGAAATCATTTATTTTTGTGTGTTCAAATCAAGGTATTATACCTTAGAAGGCAATGGTTTGAAAGTGGAAAATGGGTAAGTGCTCACTGACCTTGCGGCCATTCGCCCTCACTCCGGCGCTGCGACGCCACCTCTCTCCCGATGGGGGAGAGAGGAATCCGTATCACACTTCATTCGGAGGTGAAGCGAAGCTCCCCTCTCCCGATACAAATTCCCTCACCCCTGGCCCCTCTCCCGATGGGAGAGGGGAAAAACTCCTCTCCCTGATCCTTAATAAAACTAAATTTTTCCAATAGCGGAGCTCCTTTCTCCGGCGCCCCGGCGACCGAATATTTCTTACACAAAATTTAACAGGGCGGAAACTTGCACGGCGCTGGAGAGTGGTCGGGCCTGCCGGACAGAGCCTTGCTTGCCGGCCGAAGCAGATGCGAAGGCTGGAGAGAGGATGGTTATATGTTGCCTTGGGACACTGATCGAAAAGTCCGTCGCGGAAGAATCCGGAAAACGGGGCAAAAAGTATTAGGGATCAAGTATCAAGTACTAAGGGGTCAAGAGCACATTAGTGCGGGAGAAAATATTATTCAAACCCCTCTTTTTCAAAATCAGCAGCGGCCCTCCGTGGCCGCGGCGATTCTGGCATCGCTTCGTTATGGGACAGAGGCATCCGGTTGCGGAACGAAGCGATCGTGTTCGCAAGCGGACACTGGAATGTCTCAAGGCTGCCTTTCATTCGACTCCGCGGCCACGGAGGGCCGCTGCTGATCATAATTATCATTATTCCCTGCGGTTTTGCTGTTGATCCGTATTTAAGTATGAACAAACTTTGATGACTGCATAACGATCCATACTTGATACTTGATACCTGATACCTGATACCCGATACTTCCTACGTGTCCTCCCTAATCCTCGCCGACCCGACTTCGCCCTGCGGGGCTTCGCCGGGCAAGCGGCACTCACCAATCGCATGACATCTTTGATTCTCGCTGACGGTACGGTATTCACCGGCAATCCCTTTGGCGCGGAGGTCGATACCGACGGGGAAGTGGTTTTCAATACGGGAATGGCCGGTTATCCGGAGTCGATGACCGACCCCAGCTACCGGGGACAGATATTGACATTCACTTATCCGTTGATCGGCAACTACGGAGTACCCAGCGAGGAGCGCAACATTTGGGGTTTTTCGCAGAATTACGAGAGCGAGAATATACACGTTCGCGGGATAATCGTGGAAAACGAAAGCCGGGATTTCAGCCATTTCAAGGCGGTCAGCTCACTGCATGAATGGATGAAACATCACAAAATTCCGGGGATTTCGGGGATCGATACGAGGGCGCTGACGAAGAAGCTGAGGGAAACAGGGGTAATGCTTGGCCGCATCGTTCAAAACGATGCGAAATTGACAATTGACAATGGACAATTGACAATTGACGATCCAAACAACACTAATCTGGTGGCGGAAGTTAGCATAAAAGAAGCCATAACTTATGAACCGGAACTGGCGGAGGGTCGGACCGAACCGGTTGCCGCACTGATTGTTTACGATTGCGGGATAAAAAGGAATATTTTGAGGTCGTGGCTTAAGCGGGGAGTCAGAGTTCACCGGGTTCCCTGGGATTACGATTTAAGCAAAACCGATTTGCCGTATGACGGCGTATTTATCTCAAACGGTCCTGGTGATCCGAAGAAAGCGGACAAAACCATCGAGCAGATCCGTTTCGCGCTTAGGAAAAATATCCCGACTTTTGGGATCTGTCTCGGGAACCAGCTGCTCGCACTGGCCATCGGCGGCGATACTTACAAGTTGAAGTACGGACATAGGGGGGTGAACCAACCCTGTGTGGAAGCCCCCACCCCCGGCCCCTCCCCCGTTCCGGGAGAGGGGAGAAAGGTTGGGGCTCGTTGCATAATCACCAGCCAAAATCATGGTTTCGCGGTTGATGCCAAAAAATTACCCGAAGATTGGCATGTCTGGTTTACCAACGCGAATGACGGAACAGTTGAAGGGATCCGGCACTCTGTCGGCCGGTTCTTCTCGGTCCAGTTCCATCCGGAAGCGAGTCCGGGGCCGGAGGATGCCGGGTATTTGTTCGATAAATTTTTGGATGTAATTCGACGCTAGGGGGAATTGTTAAATTGTTATATTGCTAAATTGTTCGCAAGCGGAAACGCGCGTTCTTGCTTGCTAACAATTTAACAATTTAGCAATTTAGCCATAACGTTCTATGCCTACTCCCACCTACTCAATAGTTTGTAAAAAGAAGGAACAAATCGCTTCTGGTATTTATGAAATAGTTTTTTCCAAGCCTGAAGGCTTTTCGTTCAAGCCCGGCCAGTTCGTGATGTTCGAAGTCCCCCTGATCGAAAACCCCGCTGACATACAAAAACGGGCTTATTCCATCGCTTCCTCGCCCGATGAGCCGGATCTGCTTTTCGTTATCAAATTGATCAAGGGCGGCCGTGCATCGAGATGGGTCGATGAAGTCCTGAAAGATGGAACAGAAGTGAAGATGCAGGGGCCGATGGGTGTCTGTACCATGGAGCCGGATGCTTCGAGAAATTATTTATTTATCGCAACCGGCAGCGGAGTGGCGCCTTGCAGATCGCATATCACCGACATGATCCACCAGAAAAATCCGGCAGTTCCCATCACGCTTCTTTTCGGAGTCGTAAGGAGTGAGGATCTTTTCTGGGCGGAATATTTCGATCAGATCGCCTCCTGGAATCCATCATTCCGATTCATTCCCACGCTGCTTTTCCCCGACCCGAAATGGAAAGGCAAGACCGGAAAGATACAGGATATGGTGCCGGCTCTGGTTTCCGATACGGAAAAGACCGACGTGCTGATTTGCGGATCCTCAGAGATAGTAAACGAAGTGGAAAATATATGTGTTGATAAATTGGGAATACCGAAAAAGAACGTGCACGCGGAAGGGTTTTGATTAACATTCGTAACCGGGACATCGTGTCCCGGAGATCGATTATGGATAAATTTAATCCATAGCCGGGGTTCGTTACCCCGGCGTTTCTCGCGAGAACGGCGCGCGGGTAAACGAACCCGCGCTGCGCAAGGTAAATTTTCGTTTCATTTCGCTCAAAACCGGGACACGATGTCCCGGCTGCGGTAATTAAAAGTTTACTCGGGAAGCCGGATCTCTCCCCGTTCAATCATTTCCAGCACCCTCGGATACCATTCTTTTTCCAGTTCCTGAACCCGGGCTTTCAGAGTTTCTTCGGTGTCATCCTGCCTTACCGGACAGCTTTTTTGGAGCAGAATTTTGCCGGTGTCCACGCTCTCCTCGACCATGTGGACAGTCATGCCGGAAATATTGTCTCCGGATTTCAGCACCAGTTCATGCGCATGCGCGCCTTTGTGGTTCGGCAGCAGGGAAGGATGGACGTTCAAAATCCTGTTTCGCCATTTGCGCACGAACCACGGGGAGAGGATGCGCATCCAGCCCTGGCAGGCGATAATGAAGCTATGAGCTATGAGCTTTGAGCTTTGAGAACCGACGAGATCGAGGATGGCCTGGTCCAGACGTTTATCGTAATCTTCACGCGGTTCGTCCTTTTGAATCGGAACGATTTTTACCGGTAAGTTGGCGGTGCGGGCTTTTTCGATGCAACCCCGGTCTGCGCGGTCGGTTATAAGGCCGAGGCATTTGGCGGAAAGAGAACCATCGGAAATGCGATTGAGCGTTGATTCAAAAACAGTTCCGCGGGAGGTGGAGAGAACGACGAAGTTCATGCGGAGAGGGTAACACAAAAGGTAAGGGAGGTAAGGCACGTAAGGGAGGTCAGGAAGGTATTTTTTTTCATTTACCTTACCTACCTTACCTTCCTTACTTTCCTGACCTATTTTTATACGATTGTTTCCTTAAACAAATCTTCCCCGGGGTTTATCCCATCCACCCATCCCGAGTAATCACTCAATTCAATCCCATGGTCGCGGATGACGGCGGCCGGCACAGATTGTCCCGCGTTGCCCATGACAAAATTCGCGGCTGTGGCCAGCTGGTCAGCCACGGCTTCATGCGTGAAATTCAGCGGTTTACCGAAAAGATCCTTTTTCCCGATCTGGCTTTGGACCGGGTCTATGCCGGCGCAGACCAGCGCGAAAGCCACGACACCCAGCCGGGCCGGCCGGCAGCAGGAGTCGGTGATGATGACGGCGATGCGGGAGGAAACCGAGGAAACCGAGGAGTCCGACCATTCGACCTCGAGCTCATGGCCGAGAGGAGAGTCCGAGGAAAGGCTGCCTATCTTCGGTTTCGTCGGTTTCTTCGGATTCCTCGGTTTCCTCCCAGATAATTCCAATTGCATCCGCAAAATCCGCGCAGAACGCACAGGATCCTCCGGCCACCCGATGGCATATCCCGGTTCGATGTTCGATTTGTCCAGCCCGGCATTCGGACAAAGCAGGCGGCCGGTTTTCATCCCCGCGGGCTTCAGCGATGTCAGCAATGCAAATGGGCTGATGCTTGCGATAAATCCGTTCATGCGTTCAGTTTCCCGCAAAATCAGTTCCGTAAACTCCGGTTCCTGCCCGCACTGCGGCGCGAGCTTAAGCGCCTCTTCACCCGTCTTGATTTTCTTCAGATCAAATATCCGCCCCTCGGCCATGGCAATAACTTTTGAGGAAACAAGCAGTATGTCCGAGTCCGAAAAACCAAAACATCCGGCCAGAATATCGGCGACCGAATCCCCGGGTTTTATCTGGGGTGTTTGAATCGGAAGAACCTGCATAGCGGTACCTTACTTTATTTATGAGCATATTCCGATTCATTACCTCCGCAGCCGGGACATCGTGTCCCGGTAGTGGGAAGATTTGCATGAATTAAACTTAAAAAAATTTTAAAAAAAACGATCTTTAATTTTTAATAATTCGAATCTGCGTCTCCGGGACACGATGTCCCGGCTGCGGGAAAGAGATAGTTCACTCCTCCTCCCCCCACAAATTCGCCAACGCCTGTTTTTGGACGAGCACTACCCGGTTGTTTACAAGAGAGGTCTTGAGGTCGACGGTCTGGAGGTTGACTGCGACGGTGCCGGCGGACGGACTATCGAAGAAAACGGCGTCCGGCACGTCCGGAACAAAAAGTCTGATTCCGGCGTTGGGCGGCAGCGACCACCTGGTGAAGCCGAACATCGGAATATCCTGCTTGACCTCCGATATGGGAGCTCCGGTCACCTCGGTCCGGGTCCAGGCTGCGGGAGTGGAGATGTGGATCGGGTTCGGCGTTCCATTGGTTATCTTCGCATAACCGGCGTCGTCCTTTCGGGCGAAGACGACGTTGAGTGACAGCGGTTTATCGTGTTCCAGGCCGACGGTGACAGTGATTTTCGGCACTGAAGCACGGGACACTAATGTGGCGAATGTTCCGCGGTCCGCGTATCCGAGCAAAAGCAAAACCGCTATCGCTGAACCGGCGATGATCAAATGGGTGCCGAGGTGGAGACTTCGGATGGTGAAAGTTTTTTTGACTTTGGTTCTTTTGTCCTGAACAGACATCACTTTCGTTTTAACATGGATCTGCCTCGGCCTGAGCGGTTTTGCGCTGGCGGCGGTCTTTTTCGATTGCGCCGGACTTTTCGCCGATGTCTTTTTTCGATTTGGCATGGAATATAGCGTAGCGAAATTTTATGAGAGGTCACGCGAATTTACTTGCTCCATTGACGAAGCAAGTATGGATTGACGTAATGACCCAGGAGAACGAAAGGGCAAATAAATAGGGCAAAAAGGCATCAGCCTTCGCCAAGGCTTCGGCCGACGAGATAGGGCAAAAAGGCAAAAGGTACTCTTTTTTCTCTTCAAAAACCCACCGCGCCTGCTATGATGCGACTGATGGAATTCAATCCGCATTCACTGAATCAGATACTTACCAGGATTCGCGACCAGATGCGCTGTCCGCAATGCGGCACGCGGGTGGCGGTGGATTTTCCGTCAATAAAACTTGCCGGGGACGATTTCATGCTGCTCCAGCTTCAATGCCTGAGCTGCAGCGCCTTCATCGTACTGCATGTTAATCTCTCTATTCCCGATCATGCCGCTTCCAGACCCGAGAGAGACGAGCTGCTCAATGCCTCTTCGACGCTTTCGCTGAGCGAAAAAGAAATGTCGACGCTTCGAAGCGGCCTCCAAACCTGCGCAGGTTCGTTTGAGCAGTTGTTCAAAAAATACGGGAGCAATGCGCCGGATTCAAGGATTGCTTAAGGAAGCTCTGATTGGCTTCTTTTTATTGCAACCCTGAAATAATTGTTAAATTGCTAAATTGTTAAATTGTTTGCATGCAACACGTAAGATCCATGCATGTAAACCATTAACCAGCAGCTGTTCCGATTCGTTCATCCGGAAGATTGCAAATGTTTATCTGCGTTATTTATCGGCACAAACATCGCGTTCCGCTTGCGAATAATTTAGCAATTTAACAATTTGTTCTGGTTTAATTGAATTCAGATATTAATCAAAGAGTCTCCCATATTGTTCTCAGCAAATGATGAACCCAAGAAAAGTTACCATCATAATACCTGCCTTTAACGGTTGGTCCGGCCTGGAACGTTGCATCAGGTCGTGTGCTTCCCATATCGCGAGCCTGCACGACGTAATCGTCGTTGACGATGGCAGCGATGAACCCGGCTTCGGCGAAGACATCCAGCGGGCCATCTCCGGCTTGCCCAATTTCAGGTACTTCCGGCTCCCTAAAAACAGCGGGTTTATAAAGGCCTGCAATCACGCCGTTTTCAACCTGGCCGAAAAAGAAAGCGATATTCTGCTCTTGAATTCCGATGCTGAAGTGACCGAAGGGTTTCTGGAAGAAATGCTGATGTGTCTGTACTCAAGCGAACACCACGGTGTGTGCTGCCCGCGCAGCAATTCCGCCACCATCTGCACTTTCCCTTTTCTTTATACCGGTGACCGCAAAAGTTTCAGGAACTTGAGCTATGACGGCTGGCTGAGATTCCGCAATAGTTTGCCCCGTTTCTCGGTCATCCCGACGGGGGTCGGTTTCTGTATGTTGATCCGGCGCAGCCTGATTAACCGATTCGGGTTATTCGATGAGATTTACGGCCAGGGTTACAACGAGGAAAATGATTTTTGTTTTCGGATAAACCGGTTTGGTTATTCGACGGTGATGGCCAATCGTTCCTATGTTTTTCACGTCGGTGGCGGGTCTTTTGCCGAGACCGAAAGGAATTATCTGGAGCGGTATAACCGTCGGATCTTATTCCGCAGATATCCCGAATACCCGCGGGTCATCGGTGAATACATCGGGCATTACATTCCGGCGCACGAGTATTTTGCCGATCTTTTAAGCGGCATCTATCCCCGAAAAAAAATATTGATCGATTTGTCTCATCTGGTGGCGGCTTATAACGGAACCAGCGAGTATGCACTGTCGTTACTTCATGAACTCAAGCCGATTTTGGATTCGAAGTACGATGTGACCGTACATTGCACGAAGCGCGCCGACGATTTTTTCGGTTTGTCCGGGAAATACCCGCGGATCTGGCATGCGGAAGACGGGATAAATGAGCGTTACGACCTCGCTTTTGTTCCGCATCAGATTTTCAGCACTCACCATCTTTTTCGGCTTAACCGGCTCGCTCTCCGGTTCGTTGTCAACGCGTTGGATATAATCGCTCTCAGATGCCAGTATCTTAAGCGGGCTGACATCGAATCCGCGCTGCGGCTCAGTGTCTGTATGGCCGATGCGGTGACGACGATCAGCCAGGCCTCACTTGACGATCTGCGTTGCTATCTGGGGGACGGGGGTTTCCGCCCGAACCAAAGCCAGCGGGTCATTCATCTTGCTTATCCGGATCCGGAACAAGACGAATCGGTTGGTGACGAAACCGGTTTGCCCGAAAAAGGTTTTATTTTTCTGGTCGGGAATAAATTCGATCACAAGGCAGTCGATCTGGCGCTCGGAAATTTATCGGACACACGACCTATTGTGGTTCTCGGTGGTAAAAAAAGAGTACGCCGGCGCAACACAATCTGTCTTGAAAGCGGCAACTTGTCAGAACGGTTAATCAATTCGCTCTACCAAAGGTGCTCGGTGATTGTTTTTCCCAGCCAGTACGAAGGTTTCGGCTTGCCGTTTCTGAAAGCCGCCGGCCGGGGCAAGCCGATCATCGCCTGTGACACAGGAACCACCCGGGAGATCGCGCTGTTTTTCGGGATAGAAAACCTGGTATACAAGTTCAAGAATTTTTCGGAAATTCCAAGTCTGGTCGATCTGGCGCTGAGCAAAAAGCATGAAAAACCCGCCCGCCGAAGAACCTGGCGCGAAGCGGCGGAGGAAACAGCGGATTTTATTTCGGCCGTTTTGGCGGCTCCGGTTGACCTGGAATTATTGGATCGGCGGAATGAACTCCTGGACTCCATGGAACGGATGAAACTTGAACAAGATTGCGGCATTTATATGCGGAATCTAGCCCTCCGGCCATGGCGGCTTTTTGTCGGAAAATTGAAAAGGGCAGCCGAGCCAATACTTGGGCTTTTTGGAAGGTAATACCATTTTGCATTTAAAACATAACTAATCGGTCATTCGTAACGGCATCATCTCGTACCGCGTAGCGTTTACTCAAGCCAAGAACTCCATACCGCCAGCGCGTCTGATTAAGAACGTTTTAAACGCGAAGTGGTATAACTGATGATAAGCATTAGTACGGGATAAATAAATATTATTCAAACCCCTCTTTTTCAAACTCAGCAGCGGCCCTCCGTGGCCGCGGCGATTCCAGAATGTCTCAATACAGTCTTTCATTCGACACCGCGGCCGGGGACGGCCGCTGCTGATCATAATTATCATTACTTCCCGCAGTTTCACTGTTGATCCACCTTACTTTTTTCTGTTTTTCCTTGCACATACGAAAAATTCCCTTAAACTAACGTCATCATCGGAGTGCCTCCAGCGGGACAGAAGACCGCACCGGTTGGCGCTTCGTTCTTTCGCGCGTTTGTAATCCTTTATTACCCACCCGAATACCTTCCTTACTTACCTTACCTTCCTTACCTCTTTGTTATGGCCTTCACTCCCCGCACTTCAGATTCATTTGACGCCGTGGCGCTGAGCGTCGCCAGCCCGGAGGACATCTTGAGCTGGTCCAGAGGCGAGGTGACAAAACCCGAGACAGTAAACTACCGCACGCAGCGCGCCGAGCCGGACGGACTTTTTTGCGAGCGTATTTTCGGCCCGACAAAAAATTTCCAGTGCTTTTGCGGCAAATACAAAGGCATCCGTTACAACGGAGTAGTCTGCGAGAAATGCGGCGTGGAAGTCACCCGCTCCATAGTCCGCCGCGAGCGCATGGGCCACATCAACCTGGCCGTGCCGGTGACCCATATCTGGTTCCTGCGGAGTTCGCCCTCGAGACTGGGACTTTTACTCGATCTTTCGATCAAGACACTGGAGCAGATCGTTTATTTCTCGGCGTACATCGTCATCACCGTCGAAGAGGACGCCAAAGGCCAGACGGAGAAGGAACTGCAGCAGGAATTCGAAGCCCGCAAAAATCAGATCAAGCGCGAGCATGACGACGCGCTGAAAAACCTGAAAGAAGGGGATCCCACCCGCGAACAGCTGGATGCTCTGGAGAAGTCCACGGCCGAAAAGTTCGATGCGCTGAAAATCAACCACAAAGACGCGCTTGATGATTTGAGGAATCTGCGGATCGGATCGGTATTGAGCGAGCTCAAATTCCGCGAAATGAACATGAAATTCGGTCACTTGTTCCGGGCCGGCACCGGGGCCGAATCTTTGCGCGAGATCATCGCCGCCATCAATTTTGACGACCTGGTCTCTGCGCTGATGAAAGAGCGCCAGCAAAGTAGCGGCCAGCGGCTGAAGAAAGTGATGAAGCGGCTCAAGCTGGTGCAGTCGCTCCGGCAGGCGAACATCAAACCGGAATGGATGATCATGACCCGGATACCGGTTTTGCCGCCCGACCTGCGGCCGATGGTCCAGCTCGATGGCGGACGATTCGCCGCGTCGGATCTCAATGATCTGTACCGGAGGGTGATAAACCGCAACAACCGCCTGAAAAAACTGATGAGCATCGGCGCTCCGGAAGTCATCAACCGAAATGAAAAACGCATGCTTCAGGAAGCGGTCGACACTCTGCTCAATAACTCCGCCCGGGCCGGCAAAGCGCTGTTCACGGCGGGGGACCGCCGCAAACTGCGGTCACTGAGCGACATGTTGAAAGGAAAACAGGGACGCTTCCGCCAGAACCTGCTGGGAAAGCGTGTCGACTATTCCGGACGTTCGGTGATAGTGGTGGGACCTGAATTGAAAATCGACGAATGCGGTCTGCCGAAGGAAATGGCCATGAAACTGTTCAAGCCGTTTGTGATCGGGCGGCTGATCCGCGATGAGCTGGCCCACAACGTGAAGAGCGCCGAGCGGCTGGTCATCGACGGCTCCAAGAAAGTTTGGGATATTCTGGAAGAGGTGATCCAGGACAAGCACGTGCTCCTAAACCGCGCTCCGACTCTGCACCGTCTCGGTATCCAGGCCTTCCGGCCGAAGCTGATCGAAGGGCTGGCGATCCAGCTCCACCCGCTGGTCTGTACCGCGTTCAACGCCGACTTCGACGGCGACCAGATGGCCGTCCATGTGCCTCTTTCGGATCAGGCTCAGCGCGAGGCCCGCGAGCTGATGAGCGCCGCGCGAAACGTACTCAAGCCTTCGGCCGGCGAGCCGATCATCACCCCTGTTCAGGACATGGTGCTGGGTTGTTATTTTTTAACCGTGATGCACAAGGGATTCAAGGGCGAAGGGATGGTCTTCAGCTCTTCAAACGAGGCGATCCTGGCGTATGAGCACGGCATCGTCGAGCTCCAGGCCAAGGTCAAGGTCCGGGTTCCGGTGGATGGCAAAGAAGACGAAACCGAACTGATTGAGACATCGCCGGGACGTTTGTTGTTTCAGGAAATCGTGCCCCCGGAACTCGGGCGGATAAACGAAACTCTGCGCAAGGGATCCCTGAGCAAATTGATCGCGCGGGCGCTGGAAGTTGTCGGGACTGAACGGACGGCGGCTCTGGCCGACGCGATAAAGAACATCGGGTTCAAATATGCCACTCTCTCCGGGACATCCATCGCCGTGAGTGACATTATCGTTCCGGCCGAAAAAGAAGCGCTCCTTGCGGAAGCCAATGAAAAGGTGCGGAAGATCAACAACCAGTATTGGAAAGGCTGGATAACCGGCGACGAGCGTTATCAGCATGCCATCCGCATCTGGAGCAAAGCCAAGAGCGACATATCGGTCACGATGGTCAAACATTTCACCGCCAGCGACAAAAACAGCATCACCTACATGATCGACTCCGGAGCCCGCGGAAACTGGGGCCAGATCACCCAGCTGGCCGGCATGAAAGGCCTGGTAGCGAACCCCTCAGGCCGCACGATCGAGCTGGCGATCCAGAGCAATCTGAAAGAAGGTTTCACCATTCTGGAATATTTCATCGCGACACACGGCGGCCGCAAAGGGAAATCCGACACGGCGCTGAAGACGGCCGAAGCCGGCTACCTCACCAGGCGGTTGGTGGATGCCGTCCAGGATATCGTTATAAAAGAGGAGGATTGCGGGTCAAAAGTCGGCCATATGATCACGCGCGAGGATTCCGAACAGATTGGCGAAAAATTTGAAGTCCGGATCTTCGGCCGGACGCTGAATGCCGACATAGTCGCGGGCAAGAAAGTGCTGGCAAAAAGGAACGAAGAAATCGACGCGGACATAATTTCCCGGTGCGACCAACACAAGGTCGACGGCGTGTCGGTAAGGTCAGTCATGACTTGCCATACCGACGGCGGTATCTGCATCAAATGCTACGGCCGCGACCTTTCGAACAACAAAACCGTCCAGATCGGCACGCCGGTCGGCATCATCGCCGCCCAGTCCATCGGCGAACCGGGAACGCAGCTGACCATGAGGACCTTCCACATGGGAGGCGTCGCCGAGGGTTCCGACATCACCCAGGGTCTCACCCGGGTCGAAGAGATTCTCGAAGCCCGTCCGCCGCGCACACCCGCAACTCTTTCGGACATTTCAGGACGGGTGAAGCTTTCACACAAGAGCGGCGTGACCACGATTCACATTACCGGTGAAGAACTGGGCCAGGACTCATACTTCGTGCCGGCCGGTTACGATATCGTGGTAAAGAAAGGCGCCGAGGTCAAAGAGCGGACGATCATCGCCAAGGCCAGCACCGACAAGTCCACGATAAAGGCCACGATTGCCGGGAAAATCACTTCCGTCGAGCCGAGCCGCATCGTAATCAAACATTCCGAAATTCAGGAACGGACTTATGAGTTCCAGAGCCGGGAAGTGATACTGGTCAAAACCGGGGACAGCGTGAAAGCCGGCCAGGCGATAAATGCCGGACATTACAATCTGCAGGAACTTCTGGAGAAGCAGGGGTCGTATGCCGTCCAGAACTATCTCGTTCACGAGGTTCAGCATATTTACGCCTCGCAGGGCCAGACCATCAACGACAAACATTTGGAAATCATTGCCCGGAAAATGTTCAGTAAGGTTCGCATCGTGGACGGCGGCTTCACCGAGCTTTTGGCCGGCGAGGTCGTGGATATCGCCGACGTGCGCCGGGCCAATAGCGCGCTTCTGAAGTCCAGGAGCAAGAAGGAGAAAAAAGAAGCGACCTTTGAGCAGCTTTTGCTCGGGCTCACCCGCGTATCGCTCGCAACCGAATCCTGGTTGGCCGGAGCGTCTTTCCAGGAAACCATCCGCGTTCTGGTCGAAGCCGCTACTACTGGCAAGGTCGACTATCTGAAGGGGCTGAAGGAAAACGTCATCATCGGCCGTCTGATTCCGGCCGGGGAAATCTTCCGCAAGCGATTTGATGAGGAAGAGGAAGACGACAAGAATTGATAATTGAGAATTGAAAATTAATTGTCAATTATCAATTTATAATCTATCTTCTCTCGGCTGTTACTTAGTCATTGATCATCAATTCTCAATTAATAAAGTTATGCCTACCATCAACCAGCTCATCCGTCGTCCCAGGAAGCTCCAGAAGCGCCGAACCAAAGCGCCGAACCTGCAATACACCTGGAATGCCCTCAATATGAAGCGGGTGAAACTGCGCCATGGCGCACCGGTCAAGCGCGGCGTGTGCCTGAAAGTGACGACCATGACGCCGAAGAAACCGAACTCAGCTCTCCGTAAAATCGCCAGAGTGCGGCTCACCAATGGTGAGGAAATCACCGCGTATATTATGGGCGAGGGTCACAACCTGCAGGAGCACTCGGTGGTGCTGGTCCGCGGCGGCCGCGTAAAAGATCTGCCGGGCGTTCGCTACCATATTGTTCGCGGCGTTTTGGATACGGAGGGAGTAAGGGACAGAAAGCAGGGGCGTTCTCTTTATGGTGCTAAGAAGCCCAAATAATTTTTTCCAATTATTGTTAAATGGCTAAATGGCTAAATTGTTCGCAAGCGGTACTGTTGGTTGTTGCAAATCATCCATTTAACAATTTAACAATTTAACAATTTATCAATTGTCGTTATGGCCACCCTTCCCAAGCAATACATCCCCAAAGGTTCCGATCCGCTGGTCGAGAAATTCATCAACTGCATAATGAAGCGGGGCAAGAAATCCATCGCCCGCCGGATCTTCCAGGATTCGATCGGGATCATAAAGACCCGGACAAAAGAACCGCCGATGGAAGTCTTTTCCAAGGCTCTGGTCAATACCACGCCGCTGGTGGAGGTACGGCCGAAGCGCATAGCCGGCGCGGTTTACCAGGTGCCGGTTGAGGTCCCCGCCAAACGCCAGCAGTCACTTTCCATCCGATGGATTTTGACCGCTGCGCGTGCCAGAAAAGGCGCGGCCATGGCTGAGAAATTAGCTCTCGAGTTACTTGATGCCTCAGCCGAACAGGGAGCGGCGGTGAAGAAGAAAGAAGACGTATACAAGATGGCGCAGGCCAACAAGGCCTATGCGCACTTCGCGAAGATGGGATAGAAGAGGTTCAGGAAGCCATGCCAGTGGTGGTTATGATTAGTCAAATATTAGTTTCTGACCTTTTGTAACCATGGGACTGATACCATTTTGCATTTAAAACATAACTAATCGGTCATTCGTAACGGCATCATCTCGTACCGCGTAGCGTTTACTCAAGCCAAGAACTCCA
>Ga0155281_132_pt1 | contig 18198 bp, 18 predicted proteins | sample RifCSPhighO2_02_FD_106249 | JGI IMG/M metagenome (GOLD analysis project Ga0155281, IMG submission 106249) | Candidatus Peribacteria bacterium RIFCSPHIGHO2_02_FULL_51_15
TGGCTTGAGTAAACGCTACGCGGTACGAGATGATGCCGTTACGAATGACCGATTAGTTATGTTTTAAATGCAAAATGGTATAAAAAGCGATGAAAATGGAGAGAATTATCAATTCTCAATTTTGTTTTCCTCTTTCTCCGCCGTCGAAGCGTCTTTGGCGTCTTGTTTTTTCTTCATCACTTCTTCCGGCTTGGTGGTGATGATGGAATGTTCGTTCGGGCTGGCTACGATCTGGATGGCGACGTGCGTGTTGCCGGCAAAAAGCACTCCCTGACCCACGCCGGAATTCATAAGCAGGTATTTTTCCCCCTCGGTAAGGTAAAAAAGTTTGGCCAGGTTATCTACCGAAGAGGCCGATTGCTTCAAAAGCATCTGAAGCGAAGTGTTCGAGATGATCGGCCGGCCGTACGGGGAATTGATGAAGTCGTCGATGTCCTGGGTGATGGTCGTGACTCCGAGGAAATATTTCCGCGCGCGCTTGATGAGCCCATAAAGGAATTGGGCGGAATCCTCGTACTGCATCAGGTTCCAGGCTTCATCTACCACGAGCAGGCGCTTGCGCATGTCGGCGCGCACTCGGTTCCAAAGGAAATTCAGCACCACGTAAATGGCGATCGGGCGCAAAACGTCTTCCAGATCACGGATCTGAAAAACCACCATTTCTTTTTCCAGTTCCAGGTTTGTTTCTCGGTCGAACAGGCCTGAGAAGCTTCCCTTGGTGAACTTCTGCAATGTCTGCGCCATCGCTTCGCCGCCGTCGGTGGTCATCAATACTTCGACGAGATCGCCGAGTGTCGGAGGATCTATCTTGGTGGGGTCCGGAGTGGTGAGCATAATGCCTCGCAGCGCATAGGTGTCGAGGATCGCTTTGTCCAGCACACCTTCTTCCGCCGGAGTGATGTTTCCCAGCATCAATTTGAAGAGGCCGTGCAGGTTGATCACCGCACCGCGGACTATTTCGCCGACTTCGGCTTCATCGCCGCGCACGGCTTTCGGCAGATCGAAAGGATTAATCCGGAATGAGCTTTGCAGCGAGATGGGGATCATGGCTCCGCCCACGGTCCGGCAGAGATCCGCGTATTCGTTTTCCGGGTCGATGACGTAAGCCTGCACCCCCTGAATCAATGACCGAAGTATTTCGAGCTTAACGACGTATGATTTTCCCGCGCCGGAGGTGGCGAAAACGTTGGAATTGGCGTTCGGCAAATCGAATCGGTCGAAGATTATGAGAGAATCGTTGTGCCGGTTTATTCCGTAGAGGATGCCGTGGTCATCGGTCAGATCCGAGCTGGAAAAAGGAAAGCTCGTGGCCAGCGCGGCCGTATTCATGTTGCGGCTGAAGTCCAGCTCATCCATGCAGTATGGCAGGCAGGAATTCCACGCGTGTTCCATCTGAAACGCAGCCGGCTTGGTGAGGATGAGTTTGCCGCCGAGTATGGCTTCCACGTCGGTCTGGAGCTTCTTCAGCTTCTCCTGATTTTCGGCATAGATCGTGAAATAAAAGGCGAGCTGGAAAAGCTTTTCGCTTCCCCTGGCCAGGAGATCCCGGAGTTCCTCGGCATCCTGGAGCGCGGCTTCGAGCTGGGGGTCCCGCACTATCCCGCGCTGTTGCAGCATCCTGATGGAGCTGCGCATCTCGGCCACTTTTTTCCGGAGCATTTTCATGATGACCTTGTTCGAGGCCGGATAGATGAACATCGATATGTCCGCCTGAATATCAAAATTGATGAATTGAGACAGCCAGTTGGGATATATCTGGCTGGGCCAGTTGTAGGCATAGAAACTGCGCCCGACAAGCTGTTCATTCAGCTGGAAGTGGCTCCTTTCAAATTTCAGTCCCGCCGGGGCTATCACATCCAGCAATTTCTGGATCCCTTCCTCGTACCGGCGGATTACCTCTTTTTCTTCCTTCGTCAGCTCTTCCTCTTTGTCGGACTCCGCGATTACTTCGATCTTGCGGTGCAAGCCGAGCAGTTCGTCCATCGCGGAGAAGATTTTTTCTACCGCCGGAGACGGAGCGTGTTTGGGTTTGGCTGAAGGCGTAGCCATCGAATTATTATACCATAAATTGGTTATTCATAAAAGAGATTAAGGCGAAAGTGCTCACTGACCTTGCGGCCATTCGCCCTCACTCCGGCGCTGCGGCGCCACCTCTCTCCCGATGGGGGAGAGAGGAATCCGTATCACACTTCATTCGGAGGTGAAGCGAAGCTCCCCTCTCCAGAGCCGCAGCGGGAGAGGGGCCGGGGGTGAGGCGACAAGTTTAACGACACCTCCTACAAGGTCAGTGAGCAGTTACATTAAGGCGAAAGAAACCGAAGAAACCGAAGAAACCGAAGAAACCGAAGAAACCGAAGAAACCGCGTATAATATATACCTTTTTCCTCGGACTCTTCGGACTCCTCGGTTTCTTCGGTTTCCTCCCTTTTTCATCTTATTACCTCAACTCGTTCCGGGCTTCTTTATCCTCTGAATAATCTTCAAATCGTCTATTCCCGGCACGTCCACCACCCGATTGCCGGAAATCAGTATTTCACGGTTTTGTTGTATTGCCAGTATTTTTTGGCCATATAACTCAAGAAGTTTGTCCATAGTATCCAGGAGCTGCTGAACCTCTTTTTGTTTCAGGCTTGTCTGGGAATAAGCCTCCTGGGCTTCGAAGGCTTTTTTTTGCAATTCTCCGGCGTTTTGAAAATCTTTGGAGTCCAGGGCTTTCTTCAGATTTCTCTGAAAAGCGGTCATTTCCTTGTTTTGATCCTTGGCGGCTTGTTTCAGTTCCGTCAGGACGGAATTCAGTTCCTTGAATCGGTCAGCGGCTTTGGTCGCCACATTGGTCAAAGCATCGCTGTAAGCGTCCAACGATGCCTGGCGGTCCACGCTCCGGTTTAGCAGATCCACTACGTCCACTTCCAGCGCGTCGGCAAAAGCCTGCAGCAGGTCAAAATCCGGATCAGTCACGGAAGTTTGGGCGGAAATTATTTTGGATTGGACATCCACACCTTTCAGGCTTCCTTCAGCCGCGAAGGCCAGTGGAGTGCCGGACAGATATTCAGAAACAAATATGCCAAGCATAGCCGCGCTGCGCGGAGCTCTCCGGCGGGTAGAATTTTGGATCACTGAATCAACGGAAAAAACGGCGCTTTTGCCGCCGCTGACTTTTTGCTTCACGGACTCCTTTTTTAGACAGGCAGAGAATGAAACAGCCATTAATGTCAGCAGGACAATTACATTAAAACGCATAAAACCCATAAAATTGTTTACAAGTTATTATACCATTATTTACCAAAAAGGTAAATATAAACATGGGTAACTGCTCACTGACCTTGCAGAAAATACCGCTAACCTTGCCGCCTCACCCCCTGCCCCTCTCCCGCATTCGCGGGCGAGGGGAGCTCCGCTTCACCTCCGAATGAAGTGTAATACGGATTCCTCTCTCCCTTTTTGGGAGAGAGGTGGCGCCGCAGCGCCGGAGTGAGGCGATGGCTGCAGAGTCAGTGAGCAGTTACAAACATGGTTTTTCGTTTTTGGAATGAGGAAAACTTTTTCCTTGTTCACAAAATATCCACAGGGTTATCCACACAGTTGAGTATTTTAGTTGCTCAATTTCAGGTGTACGAGTGTGCATAAATTTTTTGTTCAAAACTATGTAAAACAATGAAGAAAAAGTGTGATCAAGATCAAATTTATATTTCGACTGTTCATCGATTGAAAACCGTATAGACTTGCGGTCATACTTTGAACATATCCTGTGTACGATATAAGAAAAAAATTATCGGGTACGATTGAAGAAGATTTGAAGGAAAAATTTGATGTGTCGACAAGTATCCACTTCGATATTGCTTTAGAGGAAGGCAGAGGCGACTTAACAACGTCTGCTGCGATGCAACTTGCCAGGCAGCTCGGCAAGAAGCCGGCCGATGTTGCCAAGGCTATAACCCTGTCAATCAAAAAGATGGAGGGCGTTGAAAATGTGGAAATAGCAGGCAACGGCTACGTAAACGTTTTTTTGGATAACATTTTTTTGGGTCAGGGGATGGATTCGGTTCTCGAAGAATGTTTTCCAAAGCCCACACGGGACGAAAGCCCGGTGATAGTGGATTATTTCGGTCCAAACGTTGCGAAACCGCTTGGGATTCATCATATCCTCAGTACGAGTATCGGACAGGCGATCATAAATCTTTATCGTCATACCGGATACCCCGTAATCGGCTGGAGCTACCCGGGTGACTATGGGACACAGTTCGGAAAGCTGGCCGTGGCATTTGCCAAGTGGGGGCGTAAAAAACCGGTAAGTGAATATTCGCTCGATGAGTTACTGGAACTTTATGTCCGGTTCCATGCGGACGCGGAGACCGACTTGTCACTTGAGGATGAGGCCCGGCTGGCGTTTAAGAAGCTTGAGGCGGGGGACAGTCAACTGGAAGCTTTTCGGCTGGACGTGGTGTCCGTCACCGCCAAGGCTCTAAAGTCACTTTGTGACCGCCTGCATGTTCATATCGACAAGGAAACAGGAGAGAGTTTTTACGATGACAAAATGGTTCCCATCCTGGAAGAGGGGGTACGTAAGGGGATTTTAAAGGAAGGAGAGGGCGGCGCATTGATCGTTTCCTTCCCGGATGAATGGAAACTGCCGCCATACCTGCTCAGGAAAGGTGACGGCACCACGCTCTATGCCACGAGGGATCTGGCCATGATCCGATACCGGCTGGACTCCTGCAAACCCCGTGCGATTTATTATGTTGTCGACATAGCCCAGAGCTTGCATTTAAAACAACTTTTTGCGACTTGTAAACTGCTCGGATGGGATCTCCCGGAGCTGGAACATACGGTTTTCGGGCATATGCGTTTTGCCGACGCCGCCATGAGTACGAGAAAGGGCACCGCGTTGAAGCTCGAAGCAGTCATCGATCGGGCCGTCGAAAAGGCCAGGAAAGTAATAGACGAACACCGCGAAACGATCAAAACCGACGACGCGGAAAAGCTGGCTGAAATGATGGGGGTCGGGGCGCTGGTTTACGGGATCCTGAGCCAAAACCGGAAGATGGACATAGTTTTCGACTGGGACAAAATGCTTTCGTTCGAAGGCAACAGTGCGCCGTACCTGCAATATTCATATGCGCGGGCCAGATCGGTTTTGCGCAAGGCCGGGTCCGATGAGATAAAAAATTCAAAAACCGGGGATTTGACGCCGAAAGACCGTTATTTGCTGAAAAATATTTTACTGTTCCCCGAGACTCTGGCCGATGCCCGCGACTCGCGCATGCCGCACAGGCTGACGAATTATTTATACGGACTTTGCCAGGCATTCAATTCTTTTTATAACACCGAACCGATCCTGCAGGCGGAAAAAGATCTGCGGCAGTTCCGGCTCAATCTGACAGCCCTCACGGCTCGGGTCATAAAAACCGGAGCCGAAATTCTAACTCTCCGCGTTCCCGAGCGGATGTAAACCGTTTTCCCCAATTATCATGTCCCGTTCCACACTCACCACTTTTCTACTCATCGTCACGTTCGGAATACTTTTCGCCGGTTGCGCCAAAGCCGAACCGGACAAGAGCTTCGAAGAATTCACTTTCTCGGATACCGATCTCCAAAAAATCGAGGAGCTTTCCTCGGGCGGAGGTTCTACCGGCAGCGGAATATTGCCACCGGTCGGGATAACTTCATCGGATGAATCTGGTTCTATACCAGCATTCAGCGTAATCGGCAGCTCGGGTTCTACCGTACTGACGGACAATGCCGCCATCACCATCGACAAGGAGAAACAGAAACTTTATGAAAACGTGCGTAAGAGCCTGACTGACCAAGGGGGCAACATTTACCGCGTAAACAACCCGTTTTTGAACGTGAGGCGGGCGATGGATGTCGGATCGGAACTGATTGTTCAGCTAAATAGCGGTAACATAGTCACGGTGACCGAAATACCGGATGCCGAATGGGCCAAAGTGAAGCTCACGGACGGCAAGGAAGGATTCGTGGCTTTCAGGTATCTGGCGAAACCCACCACCGAACAACGCCTGGCCGAAGAAAAGAAGCAGTTTGAGGGCAAGTATTTCGTCGATTATGCTTTCCTGAATATCCGCAAGGATCCGTCGACTCAGGCCGAGAAGATCGGGGAACTACCCGGCCAGACGATAATCAAGCCGCTGTCCATGAACGCCCAGTGGGCCCGCGTGGTTTATAACGGGAAGGAAGGATATGTCTCAACTCAGTATCTGAAGCCGTTTCTGCCGGTATTTCTGGTGCGCGGAGAGGAATATTCTCTTCCGCTTCTGCGTTACAGCGCCGACGACAGTTCGGCTGTCGGCATCCTGCCCAAACATGTGGCTGCCCTGAAAACGGCAGGGAAGAAGATTATGACTTTGCGCGCGCTGTACGACACAGTTATCGCGCAGGAAACCAAAGATGCCCGCATCAGTCCCGATACGGTGGTTCTCATCGTTGAAGGCGTGACTTCAAAGAATGTGAAGCTGGTTTCGGACGCGCTGCAAAATGCCGGCGTGAGCGCGACGCTTTTCATCCAGACCAGAGATATCGGTCTTGCCGGAATAACGGAAAAGACCATCCTGAACCTGCTCGCGAACGGCAACGATCTCCAGTCCGGCGGGCATACAGGCGACGATCTCAGGTCGATGACCGATTCACAGGTGATGCTGGAGCTGGGCCAGAGCAAGAAATTGATCGAGGATCTGACAAAAAAGGAAGTTTATGCGGTTTCGTATCCGCACGGCGGGGTAAACGACCGGATCATGAAACAGGCTTCTGACCTGGCTTATCTCTTCGGCTTGAGCCAGTCGCCGGACAAAAAATTCACGCGCAGCCAATTTTTGAGGCTGCCGAGTTTGATCATAACCGGCGGGATGACGGGCGATGATGTCCTGAAGCTCGCGAAGTAGGGGATAAATCCGATATCATTTCTTCGGAACGTCGTATTGTTTCTTGAACTGGTCCAGAAGCCCCGATCCTTGCTTTTGGGTATATTCAGCCGCGGATGAGGCGGCCTGGTTGGCGATCTGTTTCATGATTTCATCCCAGTTCTGAACGAAATACCAGGCGCTCCAGACCACCAGAAGTATCGGGATAAGCGAAATGATGAATTTGAAAAAACCCCCGATCGTGCGCAGGCGGTCACGCCGGTCCATTCGCTGTAAATGAAGCACTATCTGATCGATTTTTTCGTCTATGGAAGCGGGAACCGAAGTGTTTTTTGCCATAAAGTGAGGGAAGGAACCGGAAATCAGTATCAAGTATCAGGTATCGGTATGCAAATTATTAAGTCCGATAATGTAGTTATACTGGGTCAACAGCAAAACTACGGGAAATAATAATTATGATCAGCAGCGGCCCTCCGTGGCCGCGGCGATTCTGGTATTCGTTTCGTTTTGGTGCAAAGGCATCCGGTACAGAACGGAGTGTCATGTTCGCAAGCGGACGCCGAAAGACCAAAAGTACTACCCTTCTATCCACTCCGCGGCCACGGAGGGCCGCTGCTGAGGTGGAAAACGGAGGGCCGCTGCTGAGGTGGAAATAAGAGGGTTTGGATAATATAATTTTCTCCCGCAGTTTTGCTTTTGAGCCGTTATACTCAATACTTCATACTCAATACTTAATACTTTTTTTCAAAACCCTCTCCGCCACTTCCTGATTTTTTCGAACCAGTAAGTCAGCCAGTATTTTTTTGTAAGCGGGATATCGAAACAGTGGGTCAGATTCAAAAGTTCGCCGCCAAAACCGGTTTTGAACAAAGTAACCCCTGCAAACGGATGTTTCCCTCTATCCCCCGGCCCCTTTTTCCCGAGTGGAGAAGGGGGGGTGTCCGGGGCGGGAGAGGATGGAGGAGCGATTCCCCAGAAGTTGTAAATATCGTCGCCCCGCCTGAGTGAATCGCTGATCGCCGCCCATTGGAGCAGGTAACTGGCCGGAACCTTTGAAAATCTGTCCGAGCTGGCGCCATGGTGATAGCTGGTTTCACCGCCGAAGTGCATATGAATCGAAGTGGCGATCACTTCACCCTGGAATTCCGCCAGGTAGATCGAGCATTGTTTTTTCGGCGCGAAGTGCCAAACTTGGGCCCGGAAAAATGCTTCCGTATAAGGGGTAAAACCGTGGCGCCGATGGGTTTCGTTGTGGAGTTTCAGGAAAATTTCTATATCCCTTTCAGGGCTATCCGATGCGGTTACCGTGACACCGTCTTTACTTGCGCGGCGTACCAGATTCCGGGTTGTTTTACGCATTCCGGCGAGAAGGCTTTCTTCGGTTTTCGCGACTCCTTTTTCTTTCAATTTCAGATACCAGATATGTTCGGCGAGGAGGTGGAGAGGAGAGGGGACAAATCCCCCTATCCCCCGGCCACTTTCCCCCGAAGGGAGAAAGGGGGGTTTCGCCGTGGTTTGGGTTTGAGTCGGACTTTCCGGCCAGAACGGACTGATCCGCAAAAATGAACATTTCTTCTTCTCAGCTTCTTCTTTCAAGGCCTGAAAAAGTATTTTGGAGGTTTCGGCTCGTTTGGATTCCGATATGTCTTTGTCTATTACCGGACCGTAAGGTACGGATAAGTGCTTGCCGCGTTTAGCCGGAACTACATGACCGAAGCAGATTGCGACGATTCTTTCATTATCGGTTACGATCAAACGTACCGGCTCCTGCCCGATTTCGCGGTAAACCTCGCCCATAGTCCAGCTCTGGAGAAAAGGTTTCCAGTGTTGGGACAGGAAAAAAGCGTCCCAAGTTTGAGAATCGGAGGCTTCGGAGATATTCATCGAAATGATTATAGCGTTATAAAAGGGTGTCAATTTGTCTGGCCAAATATTCCGCCTGCCTCATCGTCATCGTCGGGTGCGTCGGGAGGGAGAGAATCTGCCCGCAGGCTTTTTCGGCTTCGGGATTGTCGCCCCACTCATAACCGGTTGATGGAAGATCGACGGTTTCCGGACAAACGACGCAGCCAGTCCAGCCGTCGTCCAGATAAACGTTGTGTTTCTTTAAAGATTTTCTTTTTCCCTGCGCATCATGCACGAAAAGCGGGAATTTTTGGAGCGGCAAGCCGGGTTTTATGCCTTTTAGAACCGGCCAGCCATGTTTCAGGCCGTGACCCAAAAAGAAATTCGTGATTTGACGCCGGTGATCGTTTGTTTTTTCAAGATTTCCAAGCGACCAGCATGCCAAAGCCGCGCAGACATTCGGAATCTTATGAAGAAGGGGAGACTGGAATCCTTTTTTCTCTTCATCAGTGACGACCAGCGAGATCAGATTCAGGGACTTTAAAATCTTCAAAACCGGTTTGTCGAAACCGGTCCATTTCAAGTTTCTGACCATTCGCATTCGCGGGGCGTATTCCAGGAGTTTCAATACCTCCCACCAGGACAAATCGACAGCCTGTTTCTCAAGTGAACCGAGAGAATCGGCAAAGGACGGATTCCTGGGAATAACCGCTCCGCCTGTGATGCCGGAAATGGCTTTGTCACGGCCGAAACTCAGCATGAGCGCGTCGCCATATCCTCCGATTTCTTCCGGTCCGTTCCGGTCGGGGAGAACATGCGCGCAATCTTCTATCAAAAGTATTTTGCGCCGGTCGCAGATTTCACGGAGCTTTGCCGTATCCGAGGGAACGCCGAAGGTATGCTGGCAGATGACCGCGCGCGTACGTGAATTAATCAGCTTATCAACCGATTCCGGATCGAGATTTAGAGTTTCGCGAGCGATATCGGCGAAAACCGGCGAGCCGCCGGCGGCGTGGATCGCATTCGGAACCACGACGCAGGTATAACCCTGGACAATGACTTCTTCACCCGGAATGAGATTTATCGCTTTCAGATAAGCAAAAAGAGCTTCCCGGCCGGATGCAAACAGACACACAGGAGCACCGAATTTATTCGCAAGTTCTGTTCTCAACATCTCGATATATTTTCCATTTCGATATGCCCAAGGCGCATAGGACAAGGCCAGCACCCGGCTCATGTAAGACCGGTTGACGTGCGGGCCGAAAGTGTGATGAATAGGGGATAACAATTGATAATTGAGAATTAAAACTTTTTTCACCCGCAGCACAAGTCGCCCGCGTCGCGGTTTAAGAGGAAGGCAAAAATTTATCAATTAGCGATCGTGGCAGACGTCCGGAACAAACCAGCAAATCTCCGGCTTCGATTTTTTTCGCGTCAATGGCGGGTTTCGCCCGGTCGCCAAACCCGCCCTCCCGGAAATATTTCAGAAACCGGGGGCTTAAAATATATGTCTGGTCAAAAATATCCGCGGCCTCGCGGGCCAACTCCAGGTGGATTTTCTCTTCCTGATTCCCCAATTCGATAATGCCGCCGGTCAGGAGGATTTTCTTCGTATGCGGCTGTCTGCGGGCCCACTTCAGCGCGGCACGGAAGCTCATGGGACTCAGGTTGTAGGTGTCATCAAGTACGGTGACGCCCCTTATATTTTGGATTTCGAAAGTGTGCCTCAGCGGGGAAAAGTTTTTCAGCGATCTGGCGATATCATTTATCGGAATATTCAGATGTCGGCCGACGGCGATGGAAAAGAGGACGCTGGTGATGTTGTGAGTTCCGGCAATCGGCACCTCGAAGGCGGTTTCAAGCGCCCGGAACTTAAGGCCGCGTTCGGTTTCTTCTATGTCAAACGCGGTCATGTCGGCATGTCCGTCCGTGCCGATGGCGGTAACGGGAGAGCGGCACATTTTTTTCAATTCAGCGAAAGCTTCATTGTCGCTGTTCAGGAATGCATGACCGTTTTCGGGCAAAGCGAGAAGCAGTTCGCCTTTGGCTTGCCGGATGGCTTCCCGACTGCCGAATAGCGACAAATGCTGTTCGCCGATATAAGTTACTATCCCGATCTGGGGTTGGGTGATTTTGGCCAGCAACTCTATCTCTCCAGCCCGATACGCACCCATCTCGACGATGATTATCAGGGGTTTGTCCGGCGGAAAATTTTTCAGATTGCCGGTCAACCATCTGGCTACTCCGATCTCGGTATTCAGATGAGCCGGTGTCGAGATTGCATCGAGCGGTTTCAGTACATTTGCCAGCAATTCTTTCGTCGTGGTTTTGCCGACGCTACCGGTAACGCCGATGACGATCACTCTGGGATGGGCTCTGCGGACGGCGATAGCCCGGTTTATGATGCGTTTTTTCAAAAGAACGTCGACAGGTTTCAGCATTATCCAGGCGACTCCGACGAAGAAGGGCGCGAGAAACGGCAGAACTGAAATCAAAATATTTCGGAGAGGTTCGTTCACAACAAATCCGAAAACTATCGTGGCGGAAATGACCAGAGCGCCACAAATTCCGGCCAGGCTCATGGCTTTCGCGGACCATATCGGCAGATGTTGTTTCTTAAATCCGATTTGGATGCAGGTCAGGGTAGCGAGTGTCAGCAGGAGCAAAATTGCCAGTTGATTTACTGCCGGCGCGTTGAAGCCGGAGAAGAGATACACCGCTCCGTTCAGCAGTATCCAGGCCGCCAATACCGCCGGGCGGACCCAGCCATAAGCCTGTTTGAACCAGTTTTCGTGGGCCAGATGTTCGCGGAGCCGGTCCAGCCGCCATTCCTTCACCTGCCAGAGCCTGAGCAGAGTAAAAATAGGGGACGAGGCGGCGATGAATACCAGGGGTATGGCAGTCCAGAGAGTCATATCGGATTCATTCTAGCGCGAATCGTCTTCGCTATCTCAGCCGCCCGGTCGCGGTGTACCCGATGCCGTACTCCGTCGAAGGCATGCAGCCGGCTTCCCTCGATTTTCCGGTTCATAAGTTCGGCGTCCGAAAAAGGAGTCATGCGGTCCAGCTTGCCCCAGAAAATATCCGTCGGGATTTTTATTTTTCCGAGCAGCGGCGACAAATCTTCGGCGGATACTTTTATCATGGTCTTCCTCATAACCGGCGATGCGTTCTCGTAATCATGGACGCGGAAAAGCTTGTACAGAATTTTCTTTGCCGGGGCTTGTAAGCTCTTAAGTCCCGGAATTTTAATCAATGTTTGGCCGCCTTTTGCCAGTATCAGTCCGGCGATTCTTCGGAAATGACGGGGATGGCGGATGCCGGCCGCGGCGCAGAGATACAAATGCGAGATTTGGCAATTGGCAATTGGCAATTGGCTTTTGGCTGATTGTCTGTAAGCCAGCTTCAATGCGATGCGCCCGCCGTGCGAATGGCCGAGGAGATGGAGAGCTGTGAGCTTTGAGCTGTGAGCTTTGAGCTGTGAGGTCAACCAATTTTCGACCCAATCAGCGAAGTCATCGGTGTTCCATGGCCGATCCGGTTCCGGTTCCGATCCGAAGCCGGGAAGATCCGGAGTGAGGATATGTATATCGGAGCCTTCCATGGCCTGCCGGAGTTCGGTGAAAGATTCTTTAGACCCGCCCCAGCCGTGAAGACAAACCAATGCTTTGGTCATGAGAAGATTCTAGGGAAACTCTGAAAATTGCTATATTGCTATATTGCTATATTGTTCGCATGTATCGGCTTTTATTTTTGCCAAAAAATCGTTGAAACGCTTCCGTTTTCATTAGGTAAAAATTATCTTTATAGGATGAAAAAAGTCGCGATACTCGGCACCGGTCCGGTGGGGCAGACGCTCGGCGCCGGTTTTTTTACGAACGGATATGAAATAATTTTCGACACCAAACATCCGGACAAGAGTATCGAGTGGAAAGAAGAGTCGCTTTTGAAAACGGATTTGAAAAGTTATATAGAACCGCTGTGCATTCTTTGGTGCATCCCGGGATTCCTGCATAATGAGTGGACGCATGCGTTCAGGCTTTTGAGAAAATAATTATAAGAAGTTAGAGGCGATGCCACACGCTCTTGTTACTAGCCCAAAACGGGACAATAATGCGAACCTTTCTATGGCCAGAACCATCGAACTTGATGATTATCGGCGGAGATCACGAGAGGGGCTAACTGCTATGCGCATGCTCTTGCAAGAAATGGTAGATGCTTTCCCAGAAGGCAAGAAACCTGCGAATATCATCAGGATCTTGGCGGGTAACACGCATGACGATGCCCTTTCGGTTTTTGGTATGTGCCTGGGTGTTGAAAAAGATGAAGTTTTGTCTCCTGCATCTCATGCGTCTTGCAATGTTCACAGTGATATGAATAAACTCAGCGGATTCATAATCACTGCTGAGTCATGTCCTGATTACCATTTAGTTAGCGAGTTACGCTCTGCAACACGACAATTGCAGCGATTGGTGTATCGAAATGCGCCTTCGCATTTATTGCAATGAATGTATGAAAAACAGAAAGAGATTGAGGTGGTGGGATGGATCACCAGAGATCATATCTTTTGGTAGTCGAAGCAGTTCTACCAAGATTTGCTATCGCGGAAGCCTCAGGCGGAGCACGAGGACGATTACGCAGGCGAGAAGCTGCAAGTTGATCACAATGTTGAAAACAAAGTTATCCAGAATGAAGAAGCCGTACAATGAGGTGATGAAAGTGGTAGCTCCCCAGGCCCAGTAGGTTGTTGCATTTGCACTCGGTTTCCCATTCCATAAATCGCGAATAGTCGGGAGGAACCCGGCGAATGTGACAATACCGCCGACTCCATAAAGAACAGTAAGGATTGTGAGGAGTGCTTGCTGCATGAGTCGACTATATCACGTTCTCTTCGAGGTAATGCCGAAGCTGCTTCTTCAGAAATTTCCAGCCGGATCCACTTTTCAGAAACTTCTCCCGCCCAAGTGCATCCATCTTGTTCACGTATGTTTCGCAGTAGATGAGTTTCCAAGATGATTCTTTGGCTGTGGAGATATTTTTATGATTGTTGTGTTCGGTAAGTCTACGTTTCAGATCCGTTGTGTAGCCGATGTACCAAGTGCCTTTCGGTTCGCCTTCGATGAGGTAGACGTGGTGCACACTATGATTGTATCAAGGTTTGTTCTTAGCTGAGGCCACGTAAAGCTCACTTCGTTCGCCACGTGGCACGTAAAATCGCCCTAATATAATGGCGGCGCCACGTGATCGCCAAAAAGCGCCTCAGCGCTTGAGGCGATTTTACGTGGTGCCACGGGCCGGGATTGAACCGGCGACCCCAGGCTTATGAGTCCTGTGCTCTACCAACTGAGCTACCGTGGCATTCATCGCGAAAGGAAAACTGCGTTTTTCTCTCGCGGGCTCTCTTTTCCTTTAAGCGGAGCGGCTCCAGAGCGGGAACCCGCAAGACCCGCGCTTAGCCACGCTTTTTTAAATGATCAAGTTTTCCTTACCTTGGGAATTATGCAGGAATATCTCGATTGGAAGAAGAGGTCAAACCTCGATTCCGTCTTTTTTTATTTCTTGCGCGAGGGTCGAATATTTGTCTTCCAGATGCTCATACCACTTCGCGTTTAAAACGTTCTTAATCAGACGCGCTGGCGGTATGGAGTTCTTGGCTTGAGTAAACGCTACGCGGTACGAGATGATGCCGTTACGAATGACCGATTAGTTATGTTTTAAATGCAAAATGGTATCAGGGTAGAACCAGATCGGCTGAAGTTTATAACCGAGTGAACGGCGTAATTTGCGGATGTCGTGCATTTCCTGCATGCGATCCCCCTTAAAAGACGTACCGACAACAGCGACATCGATGTCGCTTTGTTCATGCATTTTGTCTCTCGCGGCTGAACCGAAGACGATGATCGTCATAACAGGAATATGCGCTTCTTGCAGTAAACGTTTATATTGACGTGCCAAATTAAGAGCTTCCTTCTGTCGCATTATGGCAAGAGTTTGGAAAGGAATTGTGTCGCTTTCTCGAGACATTGTTCGGCGTTCGATTTTGTCGCATTCGATGCGAACCAGTTTTCATCCCCGTAACGGGAGAGCGCGCCGAAATCCGTAATTTCGTCGAGACTCTCCTGTTCATCTGCAGTCCACTCTATTTTTAAGTCTTCAGCCAGCTCACCGAGATCGTGCGTGAAAGGCGCGGCTCTGTCTTTTTCACGAATGTATTCGGCTTTTAGGGCCAGTTCGATGGCTAGATGACAATGAAAAAGGACTTCCCAGTACACATCTGATTCCTTCTTCCCGAAGAAAATACGCGCAGCTTTCAGTTCTGAACGTGATCTTTGTCGCCAGTGAGCAACAGCATCATCCTGCGTCACGCGGTTATTGTAGTACAGCAGGATTTTTCTTTTATTAAAAATTGATAATTGAGAATTCATTGCCTGCTCTGCTGTAGCGGAAGGCGAAGGAGGGTCAATTGTTCATTGTCAATTATCAATTTGTCCGTCCTCTGACGACTTATGTTAATGTTGTCTCGTGAGAAAAATTCCCATCACCATGGCGACGCAGCATCCGGACAATGCTGCGGTTCCGTGGTGGAGAAACGAGGCTTTCATACCGACGCAGGATGAAATAGATGAAGTGCTGACGCTTTTCTCCGACCTTCCGATCGACGAATATATGTGGGACTGGGAGGGAAAATATGTCGACGAGTCGGTGGGGGAGAAGCTTTTTTCACGCGGCCGGGAATTTTTTCTGAGACACCCTCTGGGCGGTGACGTTCGTCTGACTTACCGCATACCGGCGTTCGACGGAACCAGGATGAACCGCATGGCCCGGGCTTTTATGAACATTTTGTCTTTGGCTGATTTCGGCGCGGACATCGGCATAAGTGAACCGCCGGTTTTCGAGATGTTTCTGCCGCTGACGACTGATGCCGGGCAGCCGATAAAGGTCAGAAAAGCTTTCCGGGAAATCGCGGGCTATCACCGGTCGGTTTTTCATTCGGTACCCCGGAAAAAAGATCTTTTAAATATTTTTGAAGTGACTGCTTTGGTTGAAGACGTGCCTTCCCTGTTGTCGATTGAGAAAATTATCGGGCCTTACTGGTCAAGCTTGAAAAAGGAGCGGCCGGGGACTGATTTTCAGCGCATCTTTCTGGCGAGGTCCGATCCGGCGCTGAATTCCGGTCTCGTACCTGCCGTTTTGGCGGTCAAAGTGGCTTTGAGCCAGGCTTATGAGACGGGAGAAAAACTCGGCATCGAGGTGGCCCCCATACTGGGAACCGGTTCGCTTCCGTTCCGGGGCAGTGTCAATCCGCTTTATGTCGATCCGTTTCTTTCACAATACGCCGGGGTCCGGACTTATTCGATCCAGTCGGCTTTCCGTTACGATTACCCGAAAGAAGCGGTGAAAAAAGCGCTGGAGAATATACGCAAGGAGACGCCAAAACGTAAAGTGGTGAAAATAAACAAAACTGACCGTGAAAAAATCGGCCGGCTTTGCGATATATTTTGGGAAATCTGGAAACCGACAATCGAAAAGCTGGCTCCGATAATTAATGAAGTCGCAACATTCGTTCCTCCGCGGCGGGAAAGGCTTCAGCATATCGGCCTCTTCGGTTACAGCCGCGGGGTGGGGGCGGTCAGGTTGCCGCGGGCCATTGGTTTTACCGCCGCGCTTTATTCGCTTGGCGTTCCGCCGGAGCTCATCGCTACCGGTCGGGGGCTTGCGGTCGCACGTAAGCTGGGTTTGCTCGAAACGATTGAAAAATATTATCCGTTGCTCCGCGAAGACCTGAAGCATGCCGGAAAATATCTGAATCGGGAAAATCTGAAATTACTTGCCGATAAACAAGGCATTTGGAGGGATATCGTCGAGGACATAGATTCGATCGAGAAAATTCTGAAAATTTTGCTTGATCCGGAGAAACCCAGGCACTTCATCCACAGGAATCTCACATCGAATGTTTATCAGCGGCTTTTTGCCAAAGATTGTCCAAAAGAGAAGATTGAGCGGGATATCGTGGAGGCGGGGATAATAAGGAGAAGTTTGGGATGACAGTGGTCAGATCGGGCAAGAATGCCCGATCTGATGCCAGGCGCGAACGCCTGGCCTAGAACATGTAAAATAATTTTAATTAATTTGAATAGGCCGGGCGTTCTCGCCCGGCACAAGCCTAGGCGTTCGCGCCTGGGCTTGAAAACCACGAAAACAAATCCGTTGCCAGCTTGTGAAAACTTACTTATTATCCGATCATGAAAGAAGAAAAAAAATCGCAAAACCAGGTTCAAAAGCCGGTTTCGGATTCAAAAAAAGATCCAAAAACCGATGGGGAGCCGGCTCAGCGGATCGAAGAACTGGAGCAAGCCAACAAGGAATTGACCGATCAGATCAAGCGGCTTACCGAAGTCGCGTCCAGGGCTCAGGCGGAGCTGCAGAACGCGAAAATCAGAATGGAAAAAGAATCAACGGAGTTGCGGAAATACGCCTCGGCGACAGTCTTCATCAATCTGATCCCGACAATCGACAATCTGCAGCGGGCGCTTAAGCATCTGCCGAAGGAGCTTGAAAAAGACGGCGGAATTCCGAAGGAATTTCTGGAGTGGACCAAAGGCATCGTCGTGCTGGAACAGCAATTTCTGAAACAGGTCGGCGAGATGGGATTAAGGCGATTTGAAAGCCTGGGCAAACCTGTGGATCACGAGCGGCACGAGATTTTGATGGCGGTCCCGGGCGAAGCGGGGAAAGTGATCGAAGTGATCGAGGACGGTTATGAATTGCATGGTAAGGTTTTGAGGCCGGCGAAAGTGAAGGTGGGGGAAGAGATGAAATAATTTGAATTCACAAGCGCGTGGCGAGCAGTATCAGCAAGATCCCAGCCGTATTCAGAAAGAAGCAAAATAAAGCAAAAGTGCGTTGGTTGATTTCCGCGAGGCTGCTTACCAATACCACGCCTATTTCATCTGGGAGAGGGGAGGCGATGACTATGCCAGCGAATGACCAGAGGATATAGCTCCGCAAGCGTTCTGGAAATCGCTCGTGGTACAGGATGCTTCGCACGCGTTGGAGGAATCGCGTTCCCTTGAGGCGGTGCAGCTCCTCGTGGAAGAACTCGAACCGCATGAGCTGGAAGATAGTCAGATCCGCGGTCAGCGCACCGAGTCCGCCCGCAACCGCACCGAAGAACGGGTTCGTCACGTGGGCCAGTTCCACGAAGATGGCGAAACCGAACGCAGCGGTGAATCCGAAGCTGAAGAGTATCCCGGCGATGAAGAGTGCAACGTACCCTCCGCCGTTGGTGAGTGAGGCGAAGGGATCGAACCATCCCCAGAGGTACAAGATGTACGCAGCTGCGATGGAGACTCCGAGAAGGAGGAGGCGGGGGTAGTCACGGAAGACACGCATTTCCTGATAGTGTACATGACGGTTATTTGTCATACAATTTTGCATTTAAAACATAACTAATCGGTCATTCGTAACGGCATCATCT
>Ga0155281_145_pt2 | contig 16269 bp, 8 predicted proteins | sample RifCSPhighO2_02_FD_106249 | JGI IMG/M metagenome (GOLD analysis project Ga0155281, IMG submission 106249) | Candidatus Peribacteria bacterium RIFCSPHIGHO2_02_FULL_51_15
CAAATTTCCAGGACGTCTCTGTATCCTCCGAAGCGTCGGCCGAAGAAGATATTTCTGAAGAAGAAGAAGAAGAAGAAGTTGAGTCGTCGTCTCCGGTTCCGGTAGAGCCCGGATTGCAGGCTGCAAGCATGGTGACGGTGAAAAAAATACCTGAGAAATAAAAGATTTTGCGCATGGATAAATTGAGGATGGGAGCCGGATTGTAATCCTTTAAAAATCAAAAAACAAAAATTTTTCGATTTTGATAAGTCGGTAGAGACGCCCCGGCGGGGCGTCTCTACAAAATAATTTTTATTATTTCATCCGCCACTTTCTCCGCGGCTCCTGCCGGGAAAAATCTTGAAAGGTTTTCGCCCAGGGCATTTCGCCTGGTAATATCTTTAAGCAGCATCCGTACGATCTCAGGCAGTTCCTTGAGATTTTTCTGCCTCAAAATTTCGACCGCCCCGTTTTTGGCGAGCAATTCGGCGTTCAATGTTTGATGGTCATGTGCCACCCCCTCAAGCGGCACGACTATCGCCGGCTTTTTCAGGATTGCGAGTTCGGATATGACCCCGGCGCCGGCTCTGGTGACGACCAGGTCGGACAAAGCCATCAGGTGCGGCAGTTCCTCCATGACAAATGGCCGGGAAAAATACCGGGCGTGGATTTTGCCGGTTTCTTTTCCGGTTCCCGTAATGTGGATCAAATCGGCGAGATCCTTTAGCTTCTCAAAATTCTCTTCGGCCGCGGCGTTCAAAGCCAAAGCTCCCTGGCTGCCGCCGATAATCATCACTACCGGGCGGCGGCCTGAAAACCCGGTGATCCGCTGGCCGGCCGGCACCGAACCGAGCGAAATTTCCGGACGTACCGGGTTTCCGGTATGCGCGATTTTCGGTTCCCAGGAAGAGGGAAATGTTTCCTTCCGGAAACCGGTGCAGATTTTTTTTGCGAATCGCGACAAAAAAACAGTCGCCATACCGGGGACGCAGTCCGATTCGTGGATTATCACCGGAATATTCCGGCACCAGGCCGCCAGGCAAACCGGAACGCTCAGGCTGCCCCCTTTTCCGAAAACCGCCGCGGCTTTGGTTTTTTTCAAAATGGACAGCGACCGCAAAAAAGCTTTCATGAAGCCGCAGGGAAACATCAGCCATCGAAGAACATTTTTTCCCGGGAACCGCGGAGTTTTTATTTTTTCAAAAACGTATCCTTTTTTTCGAAGCAATTCGGCCTCGGTGCGGCAGGAACAAATGAACAAGGGGGTAATCCGGAATTTTTTTATCATCGTGTCGGCTACCGCAATCGCGGGAGCCAGGTGGCCGACAGATCCCCCGCCGCAAAAAATGACGGTTTTTGTTTCCATGATGGATTATGGGAATATTAGGGAACCTCCGGGCAATTGTTAAATTGCTAAATTGTTAAATTGTTAAGAATGCACGAAACATGCGTCACGCTTGCGAACAATTTAGCAATTTAACAATTTAGCAATCCCCCCCAGGACTATGAATGAATAAACCTCTGCAAGACCCCGAGTTGTGTTTTGCGCGCGGATCTCCGGACGGCCCTGTCCTCCTGGCTCGAGTGCATCGAAATATTCAGCAGTATGCCGACGGAGGCCAGGGTAGAGACCAGCGAAGATCCGCCGTAGCTGATGAAAGGCAGCGTCACGCCGGTGATCGGAAGCAGCGAAAGATTGACGCAGATATTCAGCAGCGTCTGGACGCAAATGACGGTGGTGATGCCGGTTGCGACCAAAAGCCCGAAGCGGTCCGGCGCATGCCGGGCGATCCTTAGCCCGCGGTAAACCAGTATCCCGTAAAGCCCGAGCACGATCAGAAGCCGCAAAAAACCAAGCTCTTCGGCCATCGCGGCAAATATTGTGTCAGACTGGACTTCCGGCAGATAGCCGTACTTTTGGATGGATTTGCCGTAGCCAACCCCGAAAAGTCCGCCGCTCCCGATGGCGATCAATGCCTGGTAAATCTGAAATCCGATTCCTTCGCGGTAGGTCTGATCGTCAGGATGGAACAGGACGTGAAGAAAAACCGTGAAACGGTTGCGGACATATTCCTGGTTCAAAATTATCGGCAGACCCAAAAGTCCGGCGGCGGCGCCTCCCATAAAAAGGTGGATAATGTTGCCGCCGGCGACAAAAAACATCACCGACGCCGTGAAGGAAAATATCATGAATGAACCGAGATCCGGCTGCATGGCGACCAATACCGTCGAAAGGCAGAGCAGGACGACAAACGGTATGAATCCTTCCTGGAACGTCGAGATCAGTGTTTCTTTTTTCTGAAGCCAGACGGCGAGATAGAAAACCAGGGTGATTTTCAAAAACTCCGACGGTTGCAAAGTGAAGAAGCCGAACTGGAGCCAGCTCCTCGCGGTGCCGTAGTCATTGCCCAGTCCCGGGATGAAAAGCATGACCAAAAGGGCAAGGTTAAGCAAAAAAAGCGACCGGGCATGCTTCTGCCAGAAGTGGTAGGGGATGACGGCCGTGACGCAAAGCGCCAAAAGCGCCACGATCATATGCCGGAAACTCCGCCAGAGATAAAACGCATTGGACGGAGCGACCAGCGTGCCGGCTTCGACGAAACGCGAAGTCAGCTGGTAGCTCTGGTAAACGCTGACGCTGGCGATCATAGCCAGCCCGAACAGGCTTAAGCCAAGCGCAATCCCGAGAAGGAAAAAATCGGCTCGGCGGTACACGGGCACAATATATATGGGTAACTGGTTTTTGGTTATTGGTTTTTGGTTATTTTTTTGGGTTTGGATTGGGGTTGGGGTTTGGACATGATATTCCTAACCCTAACCCCAATCCAAACCCAAACCCTTTTTTTTGTTACACTCTAACCAAATGAAAGCCTCCGACTTCGTCCATCTTCATTGCCATTCGACCTTCTCCCTTCTGGAAGCCCTGCCGCTGCCGGAGGAAATAGTGCTGCGGGCAAAAGAGCTGGAGCAGACGGCAGTCGGACTGGCGGATAAAGGCTATACCTACGGCTTGATTGATTTTTACAAATCGGCGAAGAGCGCTGGGGTCAGACCGGTACTCGGTCTGGAAGTGTATATCGCGGCCAGGACCCGCTTCGACAAAGAGAGTTCGGTGGATACCCGCAGGTATCCTTTGGTGCTGCTGGCCGAAACCGGCGAGGGCTACCAAAATCTGTTGAACCTCGCCACCAAATCCGCACTGGAGGGCATGTATTACAAACCGCGGGTGGACAGCGAGCTTTTAAAGCTTTATGGCAAAGGTCTGATCGCGCTTTCGGGACCCATAAGTTCGGCGATTTCCCAATCCGCGTTGGCCGAGGATTTTGACCGCGTGAAATCGCTCGTCGATCAATACCGGTCATTTTTCGGCAGTGAAAATCTCTATCTGGAACTCAATGATTTGCCGGCGGTTCCGGGGCAATCCGAAGCCAACCAGCAGCTTATCCGGATTTCAAAAGAATTCGGCGTCCCGCTGGTCGCCACTTGTAACAGCCACTATTGCCGCCGCGATGACGCCGAAGCCCACGACGTGCTCCTCTGCATACAAAAAAACGACTCGGTGTCCGATACCGGACGTTTCACCATGCGGGACAGCGATTTTTCGATGCGGCCTTTTGAGGAAATGGAAGCCTCTTTCGCCCATGTGCCTGAGGCATTGAGCAATACCCGCATAATCGCCGACCGCTGCAACGTGGAAATTTCTTTCGGCAAGTACCGCATCCCGAAATTCCCCACCGAGCAGGGGAAAACCGAAGAAGCGATGCTGAAGGAAAAGTGCGAGGAAGGACTGAGTGAGAAATATGAGCTGAAAAACCGCCAAACCAGCAAACCGGTAAACCACCAAACTTTGATTGATCGGCTCAATTACGAGCTGGAAGTCATCAATAAGATGGGCTTCGCCGGTTATTTCCTGATAGTCGCCGATTTCGTGGCGGAAGCCAGACGCCGGGGAATAACCGTCGGACCCGGCCGCGGATCGGCAGCCGGTTCGCTGGTGAGTTACGTACTAGGCATCACGACGCTGGACCCGATCGAGCTGGGCCTGCTTTTCGAGCGGTTTCTGAATCCCGAACGGATTTCCATGCCGGATATCGACATAGATTTCGCCGACACGGGGCGGGATGAAGTGCTGGATTACGTCCGGCAAAAATACGGACATGACCGGGTGATCCAGATCTGCACGTTCGGGACTTTGGCGGCCAGAGCGGCGGTCAAGGACGTCGGCCGGGCTTACGGTGTCTCATTTTCCGAGATGAACGCGCTGGCCAAACTGATACCCGACCGTCCCGGGACGATGCTCAAAGACGCCATGGCGACCGATGAATTGAAGCAGGCGACGGCATCAAACGAGACTTACCAAAAAATCGTGGAAATCGCACTGAAGCTCGAAGGAAAAGCGCGTCATGTGTCGGTGCATGCCTGCGGCGTCGTGATCACGCCTGAGCCGGCGGTCCGGTATACGGCTCTCCAGCGCGCGCCCAAGAACGAAGAAATAATCATCACCCAGTACGATGCCAAGCCGCTCGAGTCGCTCGGGCTCCTCAAGATGGATTTCCTGGGACTCAAAAACCTGACCATCATCCAAACCGCCCTGCTCATCATCGAGCGGCTCCATGACGAAAAGATCGACATCAGCCGGATACCGACCCAGGACCGGCAGACGTTCGAGCTTCTAGAGCGAGGCGAAACCACCGGCGTATTCCAGCTGGAATCCCCGGGCATGCGGCGCTATCTGAAACAGCTCAAGCCGACAACTTTCGACGACATCACGGCCATGGTGTCGCTCTACCGGCCGGGCCCGATGGAAAAGATTCCGGATTACATCAAATGCAAGCACGGGGAAAAAGAAGTGACTTACCTGCATCCCGATCTGGAACCCGTTTTGAAATCGACTTACGGAGTCGGCATTTACCAGGAACAGATTTTGGAAATGGCCCGGGTGTTCGCCGGATTTTCGCTTGGAGAAGCCGACTTGCTGAGGCGGGCCATCGGGAAAAAAATAAAGAAAGAACTGGATGCCCAGCGCGACAAATTTATCCGCGGAGCGATCAAACGGAATTATCCGGAAAATCTGGCCGTGAAAATTTTCGATGATGTCATAACGCCGTTCGCCAACTACGGTTTCAACAAATCGCACGGCGCGTGCTATGCCCGCATCGCCTACGAAACCGCTTACCTGAAAGCGCATTACCCGACCGAGTTCATGGCCGCGCTCCTCAGTTCCGAGGAAGGCGACACCGACCGCATCTCGATCGAAATAGAGGAAGCGAGGGCCATGGGGATCAACGTGCTGCCTCCGGATATAAACGAATCACTGGCGCATTTCACCGCCCTGCCCGACGGGAAGATCCGCTTCGGATTGATGGCCGTAAAAGGCGTCGGCGAAAGCTCGATCCGCCAGATCATCGCCATCCGTGACGGGGCGGACGGCTCAAGCCGGCGGCCTTTCGAAACCTTGGAAGACTTTGCCACCCGTGTTCCCGTAAAAATCCTCAACAAGAAACTTCTGGAATCCCTGGCCAAATCCGGCGCGCTGGATCGGCTTGGCGAACGAGGCGTCCTGGTCGGCCAATATGAAAAAATCGCCGAATTCTCCAAATCCGTCGGCGACGTCGGCGTCCATCAGACCGACATGTTTCAGTCGCTTGGCAGCGGATCGGCGGGCTCGACTATCACTTTTGCAAAAATCGAACCGGCGACCGCGGCGCAAAAACTTCTCTGGGAAAAAGAAACGCTGGGCCTGTATGTCTCTTCTCATCCGCTGGCCGGGCTGAAAAAATACATCAGCAAAAAAGCCCGGTTGATATCGAGCCTCTCCGCCGGGGACTCCGGCCGCAAAGTGACGCTGGCCGGCATAGTCGAACAGGTCAAAATGCTGTTTACGAAAAAGGGGGAAAGCATGGCGATACTCACCATAGAGGATCCGACCGGCAAGATGGAGGTGACTTTTTTTCCGCGCGTTTACGCCCAATACAAAGATGTCCTCGAAAAGGCCGAATCGGTGCTGGTCGTGGCCGGAACAGTCGATATCCGGATGGGCCAGCCGCAGCTGAAGGCCGAAGCGCTGAAACGCGTTTCGCTCGAAACCATGGTGGCCCGCGCAAAAGCGGACGGCATGTTTTCCGAAGAGGAAGCCAGCCACTGGCAGGGAACGGCGCGCCGGCGGGAAGCGGAAGAAAGCGTGGAAACTCTGACTGACGAAGGGGAAACAGTCACCGAAAAAATCGAAAACACCGAAAAAACCGATGCGTCGATTTACGGGCCGCTGGCCAAATGGATTTTGGCGGGCATGCCGACGGAGGAAGCCGTAAAGAAACTTAGACTTAAGGAAAATCCGCCAGAGGAAGAAGGATCGGACAGCGTAACGGCTATGACGACCGCGGGCGGACTCAGCATCCATACCGTGACGCTGCCGGCTTACGCGCCGAAAGAAATGCTCATAGAGATCAAATCCATCTTCGAGACTTTCCCCGGCAGCGAAAAGATACAGCTCAAAATAGGCGAGAAAATTATCCCGGTTGGTTTGACCGTAACCATGTCGCCGATACTGGAGAAAAGGATCGGGGAAGCGGTGAAGAAATACACGAAGATGTAAGATATAAGATGTAAGACATAAGAACAAAACTTACATCTTATCTCTTACATCTTATGTCTTTAGTGGTTTTACCATTTTCAAAACAGGCTCTAAACCAGGCGCTCGAAATCCTGAAATCGGGTGGCGTCGTCGCCCATGCCACCGAAACCTGCTACGGCTTCGCCTGCGATCTGAGTAACCCCGAGGCGGTCAAACGTCTTTTCGATCTGAAGAAGCGGCCATACGACTCACCAGTCAGCGCGCTTTTTCCGACGGTGGCTGAAGCGAAAAAATTCGTGGAATGGAATGAGGAGGCCGGGAAACTGGCGAAGAAATATCTGCCGGGACCGCTGACTCTGGTTTTGCCGATCAAAAACCCTCCCTCATTTCTCCCCTCCCCCGGAACGGGGGAGGGGTCGGGGGTGGGGGCTCTCGGCATCCGCATCTCCTCCCACCCGCTCGCCTGTGAACTAGCCGAGCGTTTCGGCAAGCCCCTCAGTACTACTTCGGCGAATGTTCATGGTGAAAAAAATACTTACAGCGCAGCTGAAATAATCGAACAGTTTATGTTTCAAGAAATAAAACCGGACATGATAATCGATTCGGGGAAAATGATAGAAACACCGTCGTCAACGGTGATCGATTTGACTTCTGGTAAAGGCAAAATTCTGAGAAAGGGGGTGGTTGGCGATTGATTTTTCCAAAGAACCCGGTTTTATCCGGGTTCCTCGGTTTCTTCGGACTCTTCGGTTTCCTCGGTTTCTTACTTTATGTATTTCATCTCGATCAATTTCGTAAATATCTTCGCGACCTCCGCGCGGTTTATCGGCGCATTGGGCCGGATGGTCCCCTTCAGCTTGCCGTCAACCGTCGTGTCGCCGCTCACTATCCCGAGCCCGCCGAGCAGGCGTACGGCGGCGGCATATTTGTAGTTGGCCGGAAGATCGGTGAATTTCGCCGGAGTGAATAGCGGAGCAGAAGCGGCAGCCGGCACTGTCGCGCCTGTTCCGGTCAATATTGAACCGCTCTGTGTGATCGCAGCGCCGCTCTGGGTTAGCGTGCCGCCGGTTTGGGTCGGTACGATCGGCTCAGGTTCTTTGATCCCGAGAATATCGACGATGGTTTGCATCACGGCTCCGCGGGTCGCCGGCGAGTCCAGGTTGAGCCGCTCGGTAAAGACTGCGGCCTGCAGCTCTTCGGCTTTGGAAATATACTGCTTCGACCAATGGCTGCGGGCGAATCTGTTTTTTACTTTCAGCTTCACCGCCTTCGGCAGCTTGGCGCCTTCCACGGCCATCTTCGCCAGTTCGGCATAGGTGATCTTGTTGTCCGGGCCAAACATCCCGGTCAGATTTCCCTCACTGTCGCGGTAACCCGAGGCCAGACCGGCCTTTATCACAGTCGCTACGGAATCCGCGAACCAGGAAACGGTCGGGACATCCTTGAATGCCATCTCCCGTCCACCAACCGCAACCTTCAGGAAATTGGAAACACTTACGAGGCTGATCACTTCTTCCTGCGAAAGCGGAGCCTCCTGTCCGGCGGTATGCAGAACCGGCACATAAGCCGATCTTCTCCCGCCGCCTCCGCCGCCCCTGCCGGTCGTCGATGTCGAAGTCGTCGAAGTACTCGTCGAGGCAGCCGCAGCTCCTCCTCCGCGCGGAGAAGTGGCGATGATCACCGAGAAGTGCTGTACCGGAGCGGTAAGCGTGTTGTTGGTTGAATCGACGGTGGTTTCCATCGGCACCCAGCCGGCCTGATCGTTCCAGGTGGACAAGGAAAGTTTCGTGATGTCCGATATCCCGGCGGCTACCAGATCCGCAGTGGTGATCGGAATCGTTATGGTGCCCGCGACATCAAGTTTTGATTTGGTGTTGCCGTTTTCATCTTTCGGAATCACTTCAACCGCAACCGAGCCGACGGTCTGCGCCGTCGAAGTCTGGGTGATAAAAGCGGAAGTCGGCTGAGTCAGCACCGAACCCGCATTGGAACTGGTGCCCATCGCCCCAGCGGGCAGGGTCAGGGAAAATCTGGAACCGATGTCCGAATTTTTCACTTCCGCGCCGGCAGTCGGCGTGATCGAGGTGGTCTGGGGATCGTACCGGGTATAACCGGATATGGCGGCAAGCGCGAGATTTTGGGATGAAGCCGGCGCGGTGACGGTCACCTCGGCGGACGCGTAGCCTTCAGATCTGGCGATCACGTACCAATCTCCGGCCGTGACCCTCAGAGTATAACTGCCGGAGCTGACATCGGCGAAAGCGAATTTGTTGTCGCTGTTTCGCGCGAATACTTTCGTCGGAAGCGTAACCGTGGCGCCGTCCAGCGTCACTCGCCCGCTGATGGTCGAGGTGGCCAGAGACAGCAAGCGGTTCGTCCCGGTGGAGAGCGCCGCGCCGTTGACGACGACCGTCGACGGCGCATTTTCGTCGACGCAGCCCGAGTTGCCGGCGATGATCCGGTAAGTGCCGTTTGGCAGGCTCAGGCTGTAGTTTCCGCTTTCGTCCGTCGTTATGACTTTTACGCGGCCCGAGGTGGAGTCGGAAAGCGAGACGCCGGCGCCGTTTTTACAGATGGCGCTGTCGCTCACCACCTGACCGCTGACCGAATAGGTCGTAGCCGGAGTGAAGCTCACAAAGGACGACTGGCCGGCCGTCACGGTAACGGCCTGCGATCCGATCAAGCCGAGTGCGGGGTTTTGCGCCCGGACGGTATAAGTCCCCGCCGCCACCGTAAGCGTGTAGACGCCCGTGGCAGTGGCAGAATTCGTGCCATTGCCTTTGCCGTTTGAATCTTCAGCCCGCACGAAAGCATCGGTGACTCCGGAGAGAGTCACGAATATCTGGCCGGCAGCTCCGATCGTCAGGTTCTTGCCCGTTGCCGTGGCGCCGCCCGTAACCGTCACATTGCTCAGCGCGGAAGTCGGGCCGGTTCCCGGGAGAAAGCCGTCGATGGTATAAGTGCCGGCTCGCACTTTCATCGAATACTTGCCTTCGTTATCTGTAACCGTATGGTTGCCCCCGTTTGAGCCGTAGATATTCACGAAAGCTCCCGCGACCGCAGAGCCGGCCTGCAACACAGTCCCGGTGACCGTGCCGAAATTTGAACTGGTTGCCTGGAGGTTTTGTCCGGTGACACTGTTACTGGTAATGACGACCGTGGTCGAGGGCAGTTCGCCAAACCCCGGAACGAAGGCCGTCAGATCCCAGGTGCCCGGCTCGACGTATACGGTAAAGTTGCCGGTGGAATTGGCGGGGGCGTCACGGAATATTCCGTTGAAACTGCCGCTGGTTTTTTTCTTGGCCATTACGTGCGCATACGGGACCGAATTCCCCGAATCATCCAAAACCTGCCCGGCGATGGACAGGCCGCCCTGGAGAATAACGAGATTCAAAAGATTGGATCCGTTTACCAAAGAACCGTTCATGTACACGTCCGCGGCGGTGTTGCCATCGTCGTTGTTGGAATTTTCCTTCACCAAAACCGGCACGCTGGACGAGGGCGGCATGCCGGGCATCATGGCCTGGACGATGTAGGCGCCGGTCGATACGAATACCGAGAATGCCCCGTCCTGCTTGCTTTGGGCACCGCTTTCTTTGCCGGACTGCCCGGTCGTAGTCGATGGCCGCGCCATAATAAATGCGCTTCCGAGAGCCGTTCCGGCGGCATTGGCTACCGTTCCCTTGATCTGCTGATTGGCGGCAGCCAGGGTAAAACTGGTAGTGGCATTGCCTCCTGACGGCACCTTTACGGTCTTCGGCGGAGGAGGCATGAACGTGAAGTCCATCATGGAGCCCGCGCCGAGCGAGGGATCTTTGTTCATCTTCGGACCGATGCCGACGTTCCATGTCCCGGTCGAAACCGGAAGAGTCACTTCCGCGGAGGAGGCCGAATACGTCACCTCGCGCACGATATTCCCCGACTTGTTGCTGTTGGGATTGAAAGCGAATACGTCGATGTCGGTTCCATTTGGAATCCCGGTGACCGTGACTGTTATCGTCTGCGTAGTCGTGGACAAGCCGAAATCTATGCCGGTAACGCTGGCGCCCTGGGGACGGGCATCGCGGAAAGACGAACCGCCGACGAATATGGATCCCGATGAGACGGGCGGCATCATGATGTTGTAAAAGCCGTCATTCAGGCTGGTGAAGGAATAAGTTCCATTTGCGGCAGTGGTGGTGCAGTTGTTCATCCCCGGTCCGCTCAAACATACTTTCATGTTTTGCACTCCCGGTTCCGTGCCGTTTTTTACCTGATCGCCCGAAATTCCGCCGCCATCTCCGTTATCCTTGTATACCGTGCCGCTTACCGATCTGGAGCCGCCGTCTTTGAGGACGATCGGCATGGAAGAAGCCGACTCCAGGATGACCCCCGTGGAGGATTTCGTCTTCATATCGATGCGGTAGCCTTCCGCTCCCGGCGAAGTGGAGACCGGAGAATTTACGATGCCCTGGACCACGAAATGCAGCATGTCGGAACTGAGTGTCGCCGCGCCATTGGTCGTGACGGTGATCGAACGATCCACGTTATCGCAGGCAATGGAGGCTATGCCGACCGTGCCGGTCCCCGGGCCGTTGATATCATTGTTATCCGGTATCGCTGCCGTGGTCGCGCAGCTCGAGGCAGTCGAGAAGCCGTTCGGGAAGGTGAGTATTATTTTCCCTCCGAGCGGCACGACCCGCGTGAGCGCGAACATGACATCATAATTCGTGGTGGCTCCGGCGACCGGCGACATCGGTATGACCATCTTCGGCCGCAGGCCGTTTTGGAAAAAGTTGAAGTCGCCGTCCTGGCCGGGCAGCATCATGCCCATCGTCTCGTTCATATTTCTGACCGATCCGGTAGAACCGGAGGGATTGAGCAGGTTACTTGAGAGATCCTTTACCCGCACGACGCCGCTTGAAGTTTTTGCCTGGATGACGAAGCTCTGTCCCGGCATCATCATCAACCCGCCGAAAACCGCGGTCCTGGTCGGCGGATCGTAGGAGATCGTCCGTCCGTTTGCGGACAGATCGTAAGTGAACCCTTCGGGAGTCATCGTCAGTTTCCAGTTTTTGGAGTTGTTCACGGCGTTCATGTCGGTGCTGCTGGTCCTGGCGCCGTTTACCGTTGAATCAAATTTCATCGGTTTGGAAAAAGTCACCGCGATCGAGAAGTTGTCGCTTTTTACCGCAGTGATCTGCGGAGCAACGGTGTCGGCCGTGGGAGGGGTGGCCGCGTTGATTCTGGTCCCGGTCCAGAATGCCCGTACCGTCCGGAAAGGCAGCGCATTGCCGGAAATATCTTTTATATTTGTCGTTACCACGATGTAGTACTGGCTTTCAGCATCCAGAAGCGCGCTGGGCGAGATATGGGCGGTATTGTCCTTGGACGTGTATGACACGTAAGTTCCGGTTATCAATGTGTCCGCCGCCGGGCTGAGACCCGATCCTGAACCGGATGTTTCCTTGTACAGCAAGATGCTTCCGCCGGTCACCGTTGTCGGATCGATCGCCTCCGAAAATCCAATCGATATGTCGTAAGTCGCCCGGTTGGCCAGAGTCGAACCTGACGACGGATAAACCGCGCGCACCGAAGGGCCGACAGAATCGGCGCCCGTTGCCGTAAAAATGACGAAGAAGGGCGGACCCATCAGCTGGCCGCCGACGGTGTTTCGCACTCCCGGTGAGCCTCCTGGTCCGCCGCCGCCTTCCACTACAAACAGATATTTATGACCGGCAACCAGCGCTCCGGTGGCGTTATACCCGATCGATGCGGCCGGCGCTTTTTTGCCGGGCGTCACGATCAGTTCACTGCCCGTTGAATTCCACGACATGTTGCAGTTCGCCGTACTGGCGCAAGCCAGCAGATTCGTTTCCTGGGGTTCGCCGTTCACCACTTCCGCTATGAAAACATTATCCGGACTCAACACGGAATTGACGCCGCTGGTTCTCATCGTCGTCGAACCGGTTCCTCCGACATTGAACCAGACTCTCAGTTTGGCGTTTATCGGCACGACGGCTCCGGCCCGCGGCACGCCGCCCAGTATCGTCGGCGGCGGCAGGAAATCGGCTCCTCCCTGGAAGCCGCCCGTTTGGAAAACATAGGTGCGGTTTGTATCCAGCAGATACCCGGTTTGGGATTTTACACCGCTTGATCCGGCTAAAATTTTGAACGTATACCAGGTGTTTGGCGACAGGGAATTATGATTGCAGACAATGTCCTGCTGCCATTCGATGGTGACCGTGGTGCAAAGATTCGACCCGGTCCCGGCACCTGCCTGGAGATTACCCGTATTGGCTTTCAGCGTGACCGTCGTCGTGTTTACCTTGGCTCCGCTGAGAGTCAGCTGGGATCCGGTAACCGTGAGAGCGCGGTCAACCCGTGCGTCCACCGGAACGCCGAATTGGCCGTTATTTGGGCCCCCGCCGACCGGACTCATAAAAGTATCGGCCTGTGCGGTTCCGGCAAAAACAAACATGGAAAAAACCAGCGCGCCTGCTGTCGGGAGCAGACGAGACAAAGAAAAAACTCTTTTCATAAAAAACGGAGGGGAATTTTTATAAAATTTATCACCTAATTAAGAGAATGTTAAGGAATAGTGCTTTACAGGGATTCGAAAAGTTTTTAGTTACTGGTTAAGTTGCCACTCTTTAACAAATAACTTCATAACCAAAAAATAGAAACCAGAAACTTTTCCTGTCAGTCTACCATTTACCTGCCTCAACCCACTATACTTCCCCCATGCGCTGTCCCCGCTGCAAAAAAGGCGACACGGCCGTGATAGATACCCGCCTGACCGAAGACGGCCGGGCTATCCGCAGGCGTCGTGAATGCGGAAAATGCGGGCACCGTTTCACCACGTTCGAGCGGCAGGAGCTTTCTTCGCTGATCGTCGTGAAGCGTGACGGAACCAGGGAACCATACAGCCGCTCCAAACTCGAACGCGGCATCTGGCTGGCCTGCACCAAGCGGCCGGTGAAACAAAAAGATATCGACAAAGTCTTGAGCGATCTGGAAGAAAAATGGGGCCGCAACAAATCGGAGGTCGATTCTACGACTATCGGGGCCGACGTCATGAAGGCTTTGAGCCGGCTCGACAAAGTGGCCTATATCCGCTTCGCCTCCGTTCACAGGGAGTTCAAGGACGTAGATGAATTCAAGAAGGAAGTTGGGAGGTTGTTTAAGTAACTGCAGGAAAATTGACAACTGACAATTGACCCCACTTCGTCCAGTAAAAAAAAGACTGGACTTCGAGGGGCAGGCAATTGACAATTGAAACCATGCTCCGAACTCACACTTGCGGCGAACTAACCGCCAAAAATTCCGGCAAAGAAGTTTCTCTTTGTGGTTGGGTGAATACCCGCAGGGATCACGGCGGATTGATTTTCATCGACCTACGGGACCGTTATGGTCTCACTCAGATCGTCTTTCACCCCGAGCAAAAAAAACAGCTCTTCGGACTGGCGGAAACAGTACGTCCGGAATGGGTGCTCAAGGTAACCGGCAAGGTGAGTCCCAGGTCCAAAGAGACCGTGAATCCGAAGATGGCCACCGGAGAAATAGAAGTCGAAGCCGCCGATATGGAAGTCCTGAGTAAGGCCAAGACACCGCCGTTTGAGATCGCCTCGGACAAACCGGTGAACGAGGAACTGCGGCTTCAGTATCGTTATCTGGATTTTCGCCGGGCGCAAATGCAGAGAAACATTTCGCTCCGGTCGAAAGTGTTTCAGATCATCCGGAAATATTTCGTGGAGCAGGGTTGTCTGGAGATAGACACGCCGTGCCTGATCAAAGGCACTCCCGAAGGCGCGCGCGAATATGTCGTCCCTTCACGAATGTACCCGGGAAATTTTTTCGTTCTCCCGCAGAGTCCCCAGCAACTGAAGCAGCTTTGCATGGTCGGAGGACTCGACCGGTATTTCCAGATCGCACGGTGTTTCCGCGACGAGGATCTCAGGGGCGACCGCCAGCCGGAATTTCTGCAACTCGATTTCGAAATGAGCTTCCCGACGCAGGAGGATGTCCAGGAAATAATCCAAGGATCGCTGATGACCATCTTTAAAGAGTGCAGCTCAAAAAAACTGAAAGGCGGCAAAGTCGGCCGGTTTTCATGGCAGGAAGTGATGGACCGTTACGGTTCGGACAAGCCGGATCTCAGGTACGAGCTCCCCATCACCGATATTTCGGAGCTAAGTGTCGGCTGCGGATTCAAGGTATTCGAGGATGCTCTTGCGGCCAAAGGCACCGTCCGGGCGCTCAGAGTTCCCGGCGGAGCGGCACTGTCCAGGAGCGAGATCGATACCTGGACTGCGATAGCGAAGGAACTGAAAGCCAAAGGTCTCGCATATATTTTGTTCAAAGACGAAGGCCCGCAGTCCCCGCTTCTCAAATTTTTCAAGCCCGGTTTTTTGGGGAAGATAACTGCCGCGACCGGCGCGGGCGAAGGCGACGCCCTCTTTTTCGGAGCCGACAAATTCCGCGTCGTATGCGCGAGTCTCGGCCGCATACGTTCGGAGGCAGCCAAAAAATTCGACCTGATCGATGCTTCCGTCCATTCCATGTTCTGGGTGACGAATTTCCCGATGTTCGAAGAGGCCGATGATGGTTCGCTGACTTTCAGCCACCATCCGTTCACCTGTCCCGATCTGTCCGAATGGGAAAAACGGGAAACAGATCCGCTATCGGTGCACTCGATCTGTTATGACCTGGTGCTGGACGGCTACGAGCTCGGGTCGGGCTCGATCCGGATCCATGATCCGGTGCTCCAATCACAGGTTTTCGACATGCTGGGCATAACGCGTGCAGACGCCGAGAAGAGGTTCGGGCACATGCTCCATGCCTTCGAGTACGGCGCGCCGCCGCACGGCGGGTTCGCCTACGGCATAGACCGGGTGGTGATGATCCTCTTGGGCGAGCCGAATATCCGCGAGGTGACGCCGTTCCCGAAGGACCAGAAAGCCAAGGATCTGATGCTTGGCGCGCCGTCCCCCATTCCGCCCGAGCAACTCAAGGAATTACGGCTCCAATTTTTAGATAAGCGAACCTAATATGGTGCGTGGCAATTATTCCTCCACTTTTAAAGATGTAAGACGGGAGATATAAGATGTAAGTTTTTTAAAAAAGAGTTTTACTTCTGTCTCCCATCTTATATCTTACATCTCGGAATAGTCGCCTCTTATTCACTCGCTGCCGAATTATGCCTGAAAAATTTGTCTGGAATCTGCAGTACAGCGTCCACAGCGACGAAATAGACGACCAACACAAACGGTTTTTCGAGATAATCAATGAATTATATGACTTGCTTGATAAGAAACCGATAGAACTCGAACCATTTTTGATACTGATTACCCATCTGGGTGACTATGCTTTTTATCACTTCGCCACCGAGGAAGGGTATTTCAAAATATTCAACTATGCACATGCCGAGGAGCACATTCTGCAGCATGATATTTTCCGGACCAAATCGACGGAGTTTTTGGAGCGTGCACGATATCAAAAGAAAAATCTCGAACCGTTGACGGAGGAGGTCGCCGAGTTCGCCAAAACATGGCTGAAGCATCACATTTTGCTGGAAGACGTGAGATATATGCCGATGCTTCGAAAACACGGAGTGAAATAAACAAAGAATCAAGAATCAAGTATGATACCACTTCGCGTTTAAAACGTTCTTAATCAGACGCGCTGGCGGTATGGAGTTCTTGGCTTGAGTAAACGCTACGCGGTACGAGATGATG
>Ga0155281_116_pt1 | contig 15747 bp, 10 predicted proteins | sample RifCSPhighO2_02_FD_106249 | JGI IMG/M metagenome (GOLD analysis project Ga0155281, IMG submission 106249) | Candidatus Peribacteria bacterium RIFCSPHIGHO2_02_FULL_51_15
AGCTCCTGCGCTTCCTTGTCCATGTCGTCCATGAACTTGTAAATCAGCGCGGTCGTGATCTGCTCCACCTGTCCTTTGGGATCAGGCACTTTCCCGACTAGGATCTGCCTCGCGGAGTCAATGCGGCGCTTGGTGTCGGAGTCGAGCATTTTCGTGAGAGTGATGAGGAGAGGCTTCTTGCACTGTACGCACTTGGCAAGTACAAATACTTGCAAGAAGTTACAAGAGGGGTGTACTCTGTGTATGGTCGCGATGCGAATCGCGCCCATCAAAAGGCGGTCTCTCGAGACCGTTTTTTGTAATATTTGAAAAAAGTTTCAGACCGTATCCAAGGAGTTTCCCGTTGACGCGCCGCAATTTTGGCTGCGTCATACCATTTTGCATTTAAAACATAACTAATCGGTCATTCGTAACGGCATCATCTCGTACCGCGTAGCGTTTACTCAAGCCAAGAACTCCATACCGCCAGCGCGTCTGATTAAGAACGTTTTAAACGCGAAGTGGTATCACATCATCGTACCTCCAATATGCAGAAAGCGGTTGTGTCTACTTCAACTTCTTAGTTTCATCCAGACGCTTCGCGAGAAGACTCATAAGCCCAATATATTCCAGTGCTCTATCTGGAGAGAGAGAGTCGGGAAGGCGTGAGCATGTGGATTCCGGATGCCAAGCGATACTCCGGCGAAGAAGTTCATCATGCCATCCTGTTCGTCTTGGTCTGTCTGATTCGATAGACTATTAAAGGAAAGAACAGGATCGCGTGGTGTAAAAACCGTTCTCATCAAGTTCACTCCCTCCAGATCAAAGCGACCGGATTTTTCCTTTACCAATCCTTCGAGACACTTTGCTGCATTAAAGACAGCCTCTGGATAATGGCCATCCCGAAACTGAGATGTGCAAACGGAGGCAACGCGGGGATGGAGCGATAAGCCTTGAAAGGCTACGTTTGCCATTTCCTCAGGACTCGCCTCAAAATCAGATTTTTTCTCTTCTAAACGGGTAATCAGACCCTTCAGTTTCTCGATGCTTTTCGGAATACCTGCCAAGAAATGCGCCTGTCGTTCAGGACTTGAATCTCGATCCCCGTAGAGACTGATGAAGTGCACACCATCGTGAATCTCAATGTGCTCATGTGTATGAAACTCTGGGGAGTCTTGTCCATAGACCTCTCGAATGGTCTCAACGATATTCATCTCTATGGTTTGAATTTTCTGATCATCATAGCGCACGCCTGTATCCTTAAGGTCTTGTACCTCCTTAATTCTCCTTTGAAGCTTTGCGACTGCTTGATCAATCTCCCTCAGAGAGGAGAATTGTTTCGGAATGACCGAACGAGGTGCCGTTGCTGCTCTGCCCTTCGCCATTATAGAGAGTATATTGTAACCCTTTCGCCTATTCGATCAATAATTTCCCCTTCAGAATTCCTGATGCGGTTATACATTCTACAAGACCACTACCTGCTCCATCTCCAAAAGAAATTACCGATCAAATGGTGTAATATGCCAGCGTGCCATTGCCTGAAGATCAAAATGAACGGCTGAAACTAAAACAAGAAGGTCTCTATGATATTCTTGCTGCCTTTTTCAAAGGTGGCACATACCATAACATCTTCTTAGGTTTACTCTCTGCGCTGAATGAGAATTTAAAAAAGAGTAATGAATCCTTCGGGGCATTGAATGAAAATACGACAAAAGCCAATGAGTCTCTAGAATCATTGAGTAGCAATTTAGCAAAAACGCATGAGTGCTTAGTGCAACTGAACGCTAATATTACTGAGGCTAACGAATCTTCGGAGAAATTGTCTCTCGCTTTGAACAAAATAACACTTTTTGGCACGGTTATTGCTGGCATATCGCTTTTTATTGCCCTTGCCGCAGTGGTACTGGAATATTACAAAACCTTTTTCATTTACTCAGTATGAAAGCCATTCAGACCAAACTGCTCGAATTCCTGAACGGGAACAAGCAATTAATCATCCCGATTTACCAGCGTCCATACAGCTGGACGCAGGAGCAGTGCGAGCAGCTCTGGAAGGATATTGTGAAAACCGCCGTGAACGAGAAAATTGCGGGACATTTCATCGGATCCATCGTCTACATCGAGAAAGACATGTATCAAGTGTCTTCCATCCCAAAATTGCTGGTCATCGACGGGCAACAGAGAATCACAACGATGTCCCTCATCCTCCACGCACTCGGACAAGCTATGAAAGAAAGCGAAAAGGAGGGGGAGAACAGCCAGAAGAAGATTAACAATTATTACCTTTTCAATAGCGAAGAAGAAGGTGAGATGCGGCATAAACTTCTCCTCACACAGAGTGACAAGACGACCCTTCTTCGCCTGATGGAAGGCAAGGAATTGGTAGAGCCTGTCTCAAAGCGGATTCAGGAGAACTATCGGTACTTCCAAGAGCAAATACGCAAATGCGATGTGGGACTCGATGTGATTTTTCGCGGAATATCAAAACTGATCATTGTAGATATTTCGCTGGATAGGACACACGACAACCCGCAACTCATCTTTGAGAGTCTCAACTCGACGGGTTTGGAACTGAGCCAAGCTGACCTCATCCGCAATTTTGTCTTAATGGGCTTAGAACCCGATCTACAAACCGAACTCTATAATGATTATTGGTTCCTCATGGAACAGAGCTTCGGACAAGACAATTACAGCGAGAAATTCGACCAGTTCATGCGCGATTATCTGACGGTGAAGACTGGACGCATTCCCAATATCCGAGAGGTCTACAAGGCGTTTAAGTCATATGAGGCTGAGAATCACGACCTCCCGATCAAAGAACTGGTTGCGGATATCTTCAAATACTCGAAGTACTTTGTGGCGATGGCCTTGGAGAAGGAAGAGGACAAAGACCTCAGAAATGCCTTTAGTGACATCAATACATTGAGAGTGGAAGTGGCGTTTCCTCTCTTGTTGGAAATGTACGATGATTATGAGTCTGAAAAACTAAACCGCAATGATTTCCTCTTGTGTATCCGGCTCATCGAAAGCTACGTGTTCCGTCGCGCCATCTGTGGCATTCCGACCAACTCACTCAATAAGACCTTTGCCACTTTCTCCAAGGACTTAAACAAAAAGGAGTATGTGGAGAGCTTTGCTGCCAAACTCGTCTTGAAGGATTCCTACAGGCGATTCCCAGCTGATAGTGAGTTTACGAGGGATTTGGTGATGAAGGATCTCTACAGCTTCCGAAGAGGAAATTACTGGCTCAGGAAACTAGAAAACGATGGGCGCAAAGAGAGGGTTGATGTCGAGTCTTACACCATAGAACACATCATGCCTCAAAATGACAATCTCTCGTCTGAGTGGCGGGAGGAACTTGGTGAACGGTGGAAGGAAGTACAAGAGGAGTACCTCCACACATTGGGCAACCTCACCCTCACCGGCTACAACAGCGAATACAGCGATGCGCCGTTCCTGAAAAAAAGAGACATGAAAAATGAAAGCGGAGATAGCATCGGATTCGCTGGCAGTCCCCTGCGTATGAATGAAGGATTAGGGGTCTTGGAGCATTGGAATGAAGCAGAGATCAAACGCCGTGCAGAGCGTTTCGCAAAACTCGCAGTTCAGGTGTGGACGTACCCGATGCTCGATAATGAGATTTTGAAGAAGTACAAAGAGATGGAACAGAAACGTGATGAGACGGACTATGCTATCGAGGATCATCCAAATCTGACTGGAGAAGTCTTGCAGTTGTTTGAACAGGTGAGAAACCACGTACGCAATCTCGATCCGTCCGTACAGGAGGAAATACGTAAGCGCGTCATTGCCTACAAGACGACGGATGACTTCGTCTCCATCATACCGAGGAAAGACAGCTTGCGCCTAGTGTTGAACATGAAGTTCAGCGACATAGATGATCCCAAAAGCCTCTGCAAAGATATTACTGGCGGGGATCATTTCGGAACCGGAGACGTGAGAGTAAAAATGCTCACTGTCGATCAGATGGAAGATGTGCTTGCCCTTATACGACAAGCGTATGCCAAACAGGCTGAAAACGGGGATTAGGCACACTGGGCGGGTCGATGGCTTACGTTGACCATCAGCAAGCCCGGAGTGACATGGCCGCCGCCGGATTATCAGATGGGGTGATCCTGCTATTCGTCTATTCGACTATTTCGTCCGCGACATTTTTTTGGCGTTACACTCTATACTCTGCGCCGCAGTCGCTCTCCCAGATAGCGTTCGATGGCTTCCCTGGTCGTATACCACACACGGCCTTTCTTGAACGCATCAAGCTTGCCCGTCCTCGCGAGCAGATTGAGGTATTTGGAACTGTAGGGGGAGCCTTTACTCGCTTCCGCAAGCGTCAGGAGTTTCCCTTTCTCGGTTTTCGAGAAGATACGCAGGTACAAATCGATGGAACGTTCAACGGCCTGGGCGATGAAGAGGGTCAACGCCGCTTCGTCTCCCTTATCCGCCGCTTGGAGGACGCGGTAGTACTTCTTCCGGTCGTTCTTGAGAATGATCGCGAGCGGGAAGCCTTTGCGCATGAGAAGGACGTTCATCGCAAGACGCGCCGTCCGTCCGTTCCCATCGAAGAACGGGTGAACGAAGACGAGTTTGTGATGAAGGAGCGCCGCGAGTTCTACTGGATGCAGCGCTTTCTGGTTCTTCTTGAGCCAGCGCATGAGCCCTTCCATCCGGCGTGGCACATCGACAGCGTCGGGAGGCGTATGATCGGCTCCGCCGATGATCACGGAGCCGGTGCGGTACCGTCCGGCAAACTCGGTGTCAGTCTCGCGCACCACGAGTTGATGGAGCTGGCGAATGAGGTGTTCGGAGATGGTATAGGCATCCTGCGAGACGAGATCGTAGAGGAAATCAAGCGCCTCCTTGTGGTCCTTCGCTTCCAGGTGATCCTTGAGCGGCTTGCCCTTGATCGTCATGCCTTCCTGCAAAACGAGCCAAGTCTCCCGGAGCGTCAGACTGTTCCCTTCGATGGCGTTACTGTTGTACGTCATTTCCACTTCAAGCTGCTCGCGCAACTTTTCTATCTGCGCAGGGTCGAGCGGTCGGAGCGCATTGAGTTTCGCAAGTTTTTCATCAAGCCTTTTCCGGAGACGGGGATCGAGGAGCACCATATTCTTATTATGGCATGACTAGAAATTACATGCCATACCATGTTAAGAATAAACTCATACCACTTCGCGTTTAAAACGTTCTTAATCAGACGCGCTGGCGGTATGGAGTTCTTGGCTTGAGTAAACGCTACGCGGTACGAGATGATGCCGTTACGAATGACCGATTAGTTATGTTTTAAATGCAAAATGGTATCACGAATCTCTCTTGCATGAAGTTCGTTCGGATACGCCGATCACTTCGGAGCTGATTTGATATGTGCATGGCGTGGTGTTTGGCGATTTGTACGACCAGCAAGCCCGGAGTGACATGGCCGCCGCCGGATTATCTCGATGATGCAATGCAAGCATTCGAGCGTGAAATACTTGTCACGTACCCGGTCTATTTACACCTTTTTTAGGTGGCTGAACACGTTGGTCTCGCAGCAAAACCTTGCGGGTAAGGCAATATGCTCTATAGCAAGCCATCAATAGTGGAAGTCACCGTTATTCTTTCGGTTGGGATGATCACATACCTCCACGGCTTCACTATGCCAAATTTACCCACATTCTTTGAAGCAAGTTCACAATATTTCTCAGCCGTCTTCTTTTTGGATTGAACGTCAAATGCTTCTATCTCACTGTCAGGTTTTACTTCAAGCATTACTATCTCCTTCTCCAGCTCTACTACAAAGTCAGGCTCATAGCGATGCTGCGAATTGCCTGACTCATCTCTCCAGTACAATCCTTCAAATTGATTCGGAGCAGGACGTAACCAATCCTGCACGGATGGATCTTTGTCTAGCAGATAAGCCAAACGTGCCTCATCTGAAGAATCAAATCGATACATTGAATGGCAAGCTTTACTGAATCCGGTATATATTTTTTCTCTCGGAAACCTATTCAACTGCGATTCCAATGTAACCGGCTTATCGTTGTGGTCTCGTGAAATATTAAACTGCTCAAGATAAGGTTTCGGTTCACGAATGCTGGATTCGAGATAACTCTCCGAAACAAATTTCTTATGTTCTAGTATTTGATCATAAATTTCATGAGCAATCTGCCGGAAATTGTTCTCCACCATCATTTTCGCTGCATTGTCGTCACTCACGAATGACTTGTAGTTTGATACGGCCTGCGCCGCGAGCTTCAGCAATAACGGAGTCTGGTTAGGATCGTCGTAATCGATGAGCGGATGATCCGTGAGGGCTGCAATGATCGTGCTTTCAGGACTCTGCGTCCGTCCTTCTCCCAAGCTTGATACGCGTATAAGCACGGTTTCCCGGTCTCCTTGATGTGCATTACCAAAGAGATCCACCTCCTCAGTTCCCTGTAATCGTTGTTCCATGATGGAAGCGCCTGTCGCATATCTACTGAGCTTTCTAACATCCAAATCGAAATCCTCAATGATCAGCTCCCCATAATGAGGAGTAAGCATTAGCCGTGGAATCGCAATATTCCGGACTTCCATAGCCTGACCGGAAATACGACTAATCTTCTCAAGCTCATTCTTTATTGGCTCGCTAAAGCTATTAAAGAGAGATCCTTCCGCATAGGGCAATTCGGTTGGCTGTGCATCCGTATGCTGATGATGAAATGCAAAACTTTGCTCCGTCGCTTTTTGCTTTGCAATGAGTTCAACGAATTCATTTGTCTTATTCTGGATGGTTGCAGCTCTTACATCGTCAGGCGTATCGCCAGAAATAATGCTGCTTACTACTTTCGTTGCCTGTGATTCAAGCTCCTGCATGATGTTCGGACTCGCCTTGATCTGCTGCTGGATACTTGCGATAAAGGCCGATGGCACCTCAAGAACCTCTTTCACCAATTTTGTATCATCCGCCGAAATTCTCTCAATATTGGATGGCTGAATAAGTGAAGAATGCTGAGCCGCCTCAACTACTTTTGCGTAATTATCATGGGCAACAATCATCACACGATCGACATTCTTATTTCCCGTTCGTTCTCCGTATGGCAAACGAAGACCACGACCGATTGTTTGCTCGGTCAAAATATCAGAAGCAGAGGATCGAATCGGAGCAATTGTATAGATATTCGCCACATCCCAGCCTTCTTTAAGCATGTTCACGTGGATGACAATCTCCACGATATTGTCCGGATGCTCCAGCGAGATGAGCTTTTCAATGGTTTCGTCGGCTTCATCACCACGCGTCTTGGTGTGAACCTCGATCACCTTGCCTTTATAGGCACCGCCTCGGAATTGATCGCTGTCGATCAGGGCACGAAGTTCGCTTGCATGCTTTGTTTCTTTTGCAACGACAAGCATGACAGGCTTAACCTCGAATTTATTGTTTACCAAGGCATATTCCTTGAGTGCTACCTTTGTACGTTCATGGAAGAAGGCGGCCAATTGTAGCTTTCGTGCATCGGTTTCGATGGATTCTGCATCCCACTGACTGAAATCAACGTCGGCTTCGGTTCCTACCCAGGGATCTTTCACAAAACCATCCCGAATAGCATCACCAAGATTGTAGGTATAGAAAATATTCTTCTTCAGTTCAGGTTGGCGCGTACGACCTCGACCGATCATATTTCCCGTGTAGGGCGTAGCTGTGAACTCTAGACCCATGAGAGGGTCAATACGGTCAAGCGACCCCATAGCCGCATCTGCATGGTAGTGATGAGATTCATCCATCAATACAACCAAGTCAGGAAGGGACTTTAGATATTCAAAATACGACTCTCCAAGCGTTTCACTAAACTTTGTTATTCCTTTTTCCTGCTCGATGTCTTTCTGAGCAAATTGCTGGATATTGAAGATATTGATTTGGATCTGATTACCAAACAGGCTGACCGTGGTTTGATTCTGTTGGTAGTTTTCTTTGGTGATAATGCTCGTTGTACTGATATTGATCTCCTCAATCCCAGTAAATACATATTTGGGGTTATTGGCCTTGCTGAAATCATCCACCAGTTTGCGGTAAATGGTGTTACCCGGAGCGACAATCATGAAATGCTGGATGCCGTAGACAAGATAGAGGTACGCCACGAAGGCACCCATCAAGCGTGTTTTACCGACACCTGTGGCGAGAGCAAAGGTATACGCGGGAAAAGTCCGCTCAAATGCCTGAAATCCGCCCATCTCGGGGATGGTTTGTGCATAGCCTTTTGTTACTAGCTCAATATCACTAACGCTTCCACGGCTCTCTGGTTTCATGCGCGACAACACTTTTTTGCCAGCATCTGATTCCAAATAGTCCGCAAAAAGCTTCAAACTCTTTTCCTGCGGAGCACGCAGACTCATGGCATTCGTAATGTACTGTAGAGCGTGGGCTTTATGCATATTATTCTTGGGCTTCGGGTAAATCTTCCTCCTCCATTTCTTCTATAGTTCGTTCTTTGATAGGCAACAAATATTCTTTTTTACCGAACTGACATGCTTTCAAAACTGACTGTGGAATCTTTTTAATCGTGATGCGATTGTCCACTTCCTTGCAGCCCGGCTCGTATTTCTTGGGGCAGATAAGTAGTGTTTCGTTCGAGGTTAGATGACTGACAATTTGTTGAACCATTGCCACAGAGAGCATCTGAGTCGTTACATAGATGCTATTATTTCCTTGGCCTTTCCCATGTTTCCAGTACTCAGTCGCACTTGGTGCAAAAGTGTAGTTGGTTAACTTACACATAGCGCGGATAAGCTTGGCATCGTTGTAGTAAGCATCGATTACAGGATTGCCAAATTCATCGATTGTAATAAAGCTTGGTGCCAGTTCATAAAACTTAAACCCGCCTCCACCTTTCCATTCTACTGTTTTACTAATACCACTCTGATCGGTACCGTCTACTACAGAAACAAGTCGCTTGTGTACATGCGAATAAGCCTGATTTTCCATTTCAATACCAATATATTTTCGGCTCATTTTACTAGCAACTGCGCCAGTTGTTCCAGACCCTAAAAATGAGTCTAATACCCAATCTCCTGGACAGGAAAAATGCTTTAAAAGTGTATATAATAAAAGCTCTGGTTTCTTACCACTACGAAATTCTACACCGCCTTCAGTCCGACAATTTCCAAACTGTGCAGCAAAATCATAAAAATTCTCAATCGGCGTAGATTTGATAGCCATTGGATTTTTAAGTTGATCTGAGGGCACCCCTTGATAATACTTACCTTTTGTAGCGCCTATCCTCTTCGGGCCCGTAAAATATCTAAATCCAAATTTATCATCTCCAATTCCGAAAATTTTATAGATAACACCAAGTCCATCTGTAGTAGCACGACCAGCGAGATAATCTCTAAAAAATCTTCCAGATGAATTCCCATCTAGAATAGTTCCTGTTGCCCAAATTTCTTTTAACCCATCTTCGCTGCCATTTTTTTCTATGATTTCATATTCGCCTTTTTTAAACAAAATCGCCTCTTTCCCTTTTATCTGGATTCGTTGACCTGGACTTTTTTCTGAAATATAAAAACGAAATTTTTCAAATGAGGAACTTATCTCGTTCTGAATAGGTTTTGCTCCATATTCTTTTCGATAGATATGTACTTCTTCAATTTCTTTATGAAACGCCATATCTTGTTTTAGAGTTTTTTTAGGATATCGCACCTGAACATAAAAGCTTGTCAGATAGTTTGATCGTCCAAACATTTCATCAAGAAGTACTTTTAGATATGCCCCTTCTTCATCATTGATCTGGCAACAAATAAAACCATCCTTACTCAAAAGCATCCGCAAAAGTTCCAACCTCGGTTTCATCAGTGAAAGCCAAGTAGAATGCTCAACTGAGTCATCGTAATGCTCAAAAGCGTTACCAGTATTATATGGTGGATCAATGTAGATACATTTCACTTTTCCCTCAAATTCCGGAAGCAATGCTTTAAGTGCGAGTAGGTTATCCCCATGAATGATAATATTCTCCGTATTCGGATCTCCGTACGATAAATCTTTTCGCTCTTCCAGAATACGCGGCTCGATATTGGCAATATCATATTCTGGGTTATTCTTGCCGATCCAAGTAAGTTCGAGTTTTTGCTTGTTGTTACTCATAGCTGCCTGTAAAAAGTTAAATAATTTTCCAAACGATTGTAAATAATGGCTTCAAGTTTGATCTTTGCTTGAGCTGTGCTTCGACTGTCTGTAGTAATTTTTCCTTCTTTACTTCCACATCATCCTGCGCTTCATACAATTTCTTTCGCATTTCGTTACGCTTCTTCTCGGAGTCTTTAATTGCTCGTTGAGCTTTGATCTTCTCCTCCAGATTCACAATTTTTTTAGCGCTTGTTTTGGCGGCCTTGATATCGATATCAAGCTTCCTCAAATCCAGTTCAAGCGCCTTTTTTACATCTTCTGCCCAATTGTCCATCTTGTTCATTTCGTCATCAAAAAATTCTTTATTCCTTTCCGCAATTTGAGTCGATGTGACTGAAATACTTCCTTGTTCCAGTGCTTCTAGTTTTTTCTGTTGCTCTGGGGATATCTCGCAGGGAGTTGAGGAAATCGTAGAAAGAGAAAATATCTTCTTTATAATGTCTGATTCAATTGGTTCATTGTCTTTACTCAGAGCTGAAACAATGACCGTATCTTCTGCTTCAAAAGCTTCAACGGTATAACTTGTGACCTTCAGAACACCATTCTTGCCCACTAGTTCCTTCAGCACGGCAATTCTTGAGGGGTGATTCGAGTAGTCAAAGACAATTTCAGTCTCAGGAAGTTGCTTATTTTTAGTCTCATTTAGAATTCTTTGAGCTAATGAATGACCGGGACGATAGACATGAGCATCCTCAATGTTTTTACCAATTCTGTAAGGCCCCGGATCAATATCTTCATTGCGAAAAGGATTAACTTTAAGGGTAAAGGAGTAATCCTTATCAGCAAAATCTGCCTTATCTCCTAGGTAATAACGAGTGATTTCCCACAACCAGCTCTCATACTTATCGAGATAGGCCTTACTCTCCATAAAATTCATTTTCAGTTTTTCATGCACCTCAGGATCGAAGTTCTCAAGTAGAGTTTGGCGAGTGTCAGACAAGCTACTTTGAATGCTTGGCTCCATTTCATCTTGTAGCTTATCGAAGGCAGCGTTGATCTCTTCATTAGTACGGCAAGTTTGATAAATGCCCGCAATGCGTTTTTCAAAATCAACACCAGATTCAATGGTTCCCAGTACTTCGTCACTGGCACCAAAGACTCCTTTGAACAATTTAAACTTCTGATCCAATAGCTCGTAAACGCGCTGGTCTGCTGCATTCTTCCGATTTACGAAGTTGATCACCACGACATCGTGCTTTTGGCCGTAACGATGGCAACGACCAATGCGCTGCTCAATCCTTTGTGGATTCCAAGGCAAATCATAGTTGATAACGAGTGAACAGAATTGGAGATTCACGCCTTCTGCCCCTGCTTCCGTAGCAATCATGATTTCCGCGCTATCGCGGAAATGCTCAATAAGTGCTGCGCGGGTGTCCGCTGTTTTGGATCCTGTAATTTTGTCTGTGTCTTGGTACTTTTCAATCCATTTCTTGTAAATCTCTTTGGATTCATCATCGTTGTTTGAGCCATTGAACAGAACAATCTTTCCTTGATAACCATTTTTCCCAAGCAATGTTTCGGCCAAGTACTTTTGAGTAATAGTGGACTCTGTAAAGATAATGGCTTTCTTTTTAGCGCCGAGTTCCTGTGTCATTTCAAATCCTTTCTGAAGAGCAATAAGTAGCGCTTCCCCCTTGGAGTTCGCATAAATCTTCTTCGCAAGATCGCGGAATTTAGCCAAATCAGCTCTTTCCTCCTCCATTTTAGGAATGTCTTCCGGAGTGAGGGTCTTCTTTTCTTTTTCATCTTCTTCGTCTTCACCTTCTTCTGTGTCGATCCATTCATCTGAAACTTCCTCAAAATTCTCAAAATTCTGCTCGATACCAGCCGTATCATTATCTTGGACTGCATTTTTAGCTTTTGTTTCCTTAATCAAAATAGAAAGCTTGTCGACGAGTTTGTCGAGAGTGCTGGCAATCGCGAAAGAGGAAGATGCTAACAGTTTGCGCAAAATAAGCGTCATGAGCTGACGCTGACTGAATGGAAGAGCATAGAGCTTCGGCCTCTGGAGGTATCCTGACATTCCATCGTAAAGTTCAGTTTCTTGCTGGGTAGGGACGTAGTCCTGTGTGAGAGGTTTTCGCGCAGTGTAATTGATGTATTCCAGTACCTGTCTGCGGAGAGTGCGAGTGCAGACAGGCTTTAAACGATTACGCAATTCAACGAACATTTCCTGCTTCGGCTCCACAAGACCTACCTCGCTTTCGTAAATGTCCTGCTCACGAGGAACACGAGCATAATTTGACTTAAAGCTCTTCAGATCGCCAAAAACGTGGTCATCAATGATGCTAACCAGACCATATAGTTCGAGCAAAGAGTTTTGGAGAGGAGTTGCTGTAAGCAGGATTTTTGGAACATCGATCAACGAGTTCTTGATTTCACGAGCAATCTTGTTACTGGTTTTGTAGACGTTTCTTAGACGATGAGCTTCATCAATGACTGACAAATCCCATTTTGTTTGTTTTATGTATGGTGATTTTGCCTTAGCGAAGTGATACGAGCAGATGATAATTTTATCCTCTTGGTTGAAAGGGTTGAGATTGCCATCTTTAATATATTGATTGAAAGATTTGGCTTCTAGAATGATGGACGGCAGGAAAAATTTTTCTTGTAGCTCATCATTCCATTGTTTCCGCAAACTGGAGGGAACAATCAGAAGTATCTTTCTTTTTCTCTCTGCCCATTTCTGAGAGAGAACAAGTCCTGCTTCAATGGTTTTTCCAAGACCAACTTCATCAGCCAGGATGGCACCTTTAGATAAAGGCGAACGAAAGGCAAAAAGAGCCGCTTCGATCTGATGTGGGTTTAAATCTACTTGAGCATTAGACAGTGTAGATGAAAGCTTTTCCAAGCTATTGGAAGAACATCGCTTAGTCAGCTCGTAGGCAAAGTACTGTGCATGATGGTCAGTAAGTTTCATCAAAAACAAAGAGTGAGGTACGCAATGAAAGAGTATCAGGCTTTACCCTTATCTCTAAGCCAATATTGGTATCTAGGTGCTTCTACGGCATCACAGACTGATATCTATCATCGTTGTTTTCTGGCTCTGAAAACACCATGGTCGGGTGCCCATGTTGGCAAAGCACGTGGGTCACCAAGGTGTCTCACTTGGATAGGCACGTGGGTCTATTAACACCAGAACTAGTGGCTGGGGAGGATGGATTCGAACCATCGTATGGCGGCTTCAAAGGCCGCTGCCTTACCGCTTGGCGACTCCCCAATCTGACTAAATCTTACTTGTTCGACAGTTTATAACAAAATCTCAGCCATACGTAGCTGCATGTAATCGGAAGAGAAGGGGGATTATGCTGCCACCCGGAGACGTTTCCGGGTCGCCGGATTTTCCGACTATTTTTACCTGCAGCGGGCGCCGGGCGAAGCCTTCCTCGCCCCAGCCGTGCTCCATAAGAGTACGGAACAAGGCCTGAGCCTGATACCATTTTGCATTTAAAACATAACTAATCGGTCATTCGTAACGGCATCATCTCGTACCGCGTAGCGTTTACTCAAGCCAAGAACTCCATACCGCCAGCGCGTCTGATTAAGAACGTTTTAAACGCGAAGTGGTATGACTGTTCAACACCGCATTTTTCATGATGGCTCGTGGCCTTCAGCTCGCGCGTCGGGAATACCGTGATGATGGTCGCTTGCGTGTGAATCACTCATAAAATTCGGAAATGGCTAAAACGGCCGCAATTTTAACGAAAAACCAGCGCGAAACAACGGTCATGGTTTTTACTGAGCGAAATATTCTGTGAACGTGATTTCCCGGTTATTTAATTCTGTTGCGAATTCAGGAAAATCCTTCAGTCCTGCCGCCACATTTACGCCAAAGGACGATGAATTCTGTTCGGTCCTCAAAGGACGCGGATAAACCTGGACCGGGTAGAACTGTTTACCAGAAGCATGCGAGTAAGTTGTCATGATACAAACTGATTCATCGCCATAAACTTCACGGACCCGCTCACTCATAACTTTCAATTTCACCAATACCTGTTTGTTGAACTGATGCCAGGAAGTGATGTCTCCGGAAACCTCGATGTTGATGTGAACAATCGGCCGGTGCGGTTGTGGGTGCTCGGCATCCGCCGATTTTTTTCTGTTTCCATCCAGAACTTTTTTCGCGACAGTCAAAGCTTTTTTGTCATCACCCCGGCCGGTCTTGGCAAGAGCCGCCTTGTTCCTCCTAAGCAGCTCATATCCCTCGCCATAACCGATCAACTCCTCGGCATGTTCGAGATGCTTGTCCCTGAACTTATTCGCACCTTCCATCAGTCTCAACCGGTTTCTCTGATAAAGCGTATAAGCGATATTCCAGATCGTCTGATATATCAGAGGCCGTCTAAGCGAATCCGGTATGTTTTTGGCACTGGTAAATACATCTTCTATGAGCCCCATGATCTTTGGATTTACGATCGAATTATTGCCGCTCGAAATCATTTTCATCAGATAAACCTCCATCGCGATGCCGGATCTCAAATCATTATAAATCTTCGGTAAGTCACCACTGAGTAGATCTCCGAATGTCGTCCGTCCCACGTGTTTTATGATCGAAGGATCGGTAATCTCTGCACTTAAGAAATCCGGAGTAAATACTTCATCCGGATCATTCAAGCCGGCCGCTTCTATGAACTTTGAAGTACTCAGCTCAGTGCCATTTTCGAAGATCAAAGTTTCAGACATATCGTCAGTATTCGTTATGCCGTGCAAGGCGAATACGCTGTTTCCGTAATGATCACGGACTTTATCGGCGTGCTCTTTAACGGTCTGCAATGAATTTTCAACTACCGCCTGAGGTGACATGCACGGCATAGATTGAGCTGCGCAGCCGTGCCCCTCAGTCGCAGTGTGAGCCAGCTCGATGAACAAAGCCGGAGTTCCCGGCGTGTTATGAGCGGCTTCCATTACTGCAATATCCATTTTTTCCCAGAAAATCTGATTGGTTGAATCTGTATCCAGTTTGCACCCCTCAGTCCGCAGGAAATCTACTGTAGTTGGCGGGTATCCTATTCCTTTGCTGCCGTGGACCCGTCCGTCGATGCATTTATGCACCAGGATAACGGGTGCAAGAGCCTCGAATTCCTGAATCAAGTCTTTCATTGAAGCAATCGTCTCGGCCGCTTCGACGTTTTCTCTCAAGTATCGGATCAAAAACGACCTTGCCGCGGCGGCTTCCGGGGATTCACCCGCCTGTCGCCGCGGATCCAAAACTTTCCTGAGCTGATCACGGAACTTTCTCCTGGCATCCGCCAAATTTCCTTCGACTCTCAGCCTGACCGGCTGAAGGCTTTCTGCCGAAGTAACTTCCAATTCTTCAATACTCATAAAGTTGCGCGTGATTATATTTATATTTCTGTCAATTGCAAGGGGTCTTTAAAGTAATTACTCACGAATTGGCTGAATGACTACTCGAAGGCAACGAGCAGTTGCCGCGCCCGCGGAGGGGCGCTGCTGAGTGGAAAAAGATTTTTTTTAAAAACAGCAGCAGCCCTCCGCGGCTGCGGAGTCGAAGGAACTGATCTTCTCATACCACTTCGCGTTTAAAACGTTCTTAATCAGACGCGCTGGCGGTATGGAGTTCTTGGCTTGAGTAAACGCTACGCGGTACGAGATGATGC
>Ga0155281_141_pt1 | contig 15339 bp, 17 predicted proteins | sample RifCSPhighO2_02_FD_106249 | JGI IMG/M metagenome (GOLD analysis project Ga0155281, IMG submission 106249) | Candidatus Peribacteria bacterium RIFCSPHIGHO2_02_FULL_51_15
CGGCATCATCTCGTACCGCGTAGCGTTTACTCAAGCCAAGAACTCCATACCGCCAGCGCGTCTGATTAAGAACGTTTTAAACGCGAAGTGGTATGATATTCTCGAACTTGTTCCAATAAAAATGTAAAACCCGTTTGCTTGTATGCGGAAATAAGCTCTGCTTTGATGTGATCATGAAATCCAAGCTCATCGTTTTAGGCTTTATTTCGATCGTTGCGGGTTTTTGGTCTTTTTCCGCACAGGGAGCGGTACAGGCAACGATCAAGATCGACCAGATTTCATCGTCGGCTTTCGGTAAATGGACTTTGATATCGGAGGACGGGTCAGCCAGGACATCAAGCGAACCCGGCGTAAACAAAGCCAGCCATTCGATGGGGCTGACCGATTTCGGGCAATTGACGCTCAGCGTCACTCCTCCCGCCGGAATGTCGGTGAAAATAACCGTATACCGGCTCGGTGACGTCATTTCATCACAGGAAAGCCAGCAAACCTCGGTAACCATCTATCCCAACGACAATTACAGGTTTTTGATCCAGTACAGCCTCTCGAAACTCGGCAGTCTGGGCGTTACCAGCGATCCTTCTGGTCTCAGACTCAGAATGCGTGGACCGACTCCGCGGAATTTCAGTTCAAAAACTCCCCACACGTTCATAAATCTCCCTGCCGGAATATATACTTTGAGATTCGCCGCTCCTCCGGGATGTCTAGTGCCAGCACTCAGGACGGTGGAGGTGGCGGCTGAAGAAAGAACGACAATTCATCAAACTTTTAACTGTAACCCTGAGAGTGACGTAAGCAGCACGCTTCCCGAAAAGAAATCAAAACGCCAGCTGAGGCAGGAGGCGGAGGAGAGGGAGCTGAAGCCCAGGGGGGAGAGAAAATAATTGAAAATTGACAATTGATAACTGACAATTGCCCGCCAGCATTACGCCTCCGATTAATCCTGGAAATTGTGGATTTTCAATTCGACTTCAAATAATCCCCCGCCAGATTCGTTATATTCCCCGCTCCCATAACCACCAAAACATCTCCGTGTTTGAGTTCTTTTTTCAGGAAATCCAAAGCATCCGGAATGGATTTACCGTTGATACATGTTACCTCACTGCCTTCCGATACAGCTTTTACAAACGAGGAAACATCGGCTTTGCCCGAGTCGCTTTCTGCTCTGGCGTCATAAATATTCGGGATTATCACCAGCGATGCGCCGCGGAAAGAAACGGAAAATTCCTTCCACAGTTTCAGCGTCCGGTCGTGCGTATGCGGCTGAAAAGCGCACACGATACGTCGTCCGGGGTATGCTTCGCGCATGGCGGCCAGCGTCGCCTTTATTTCGGCGGGATGATGCGCGTAATCGTCGATGACCGTCACGCCTTCGGGTGTGCTGCCCTTCAGTTCCATTCGCCTCCAGGTGCCTTTGAAATTTTTCAATGACTCCAGTGTCTTTTCTTTATCCAGCTTCAAATATTCCGCAAGCGCCAGCGTTAGTTGCGCGTTTTGCCGCATGTGCAGGCCGGGAGTCGCTATCGTCGGGAATGGCATAAGATCTGCGTCGACAAGTTTTTTACCGGCTTTTTTGATAATTGACACCGCCCGCGTGTCATTTCCATGGGCGATAACCGGGGCCCCCTCGGGCAGTTTGCCGATGAAATCGACGAATGCTTGTTCATAATCATCCATGTCCCGGAATGCGTCGAAGTGGTCGCCGTCCGCGTTGGTCAGCAATATCAATTTTGGTGAAAGGAAATGAAACGAGCGCCGGTATTCGCAGGCTTCCACGACCCACAAGTCCCCGTCCCCTTTCCGCCAGTTTTTGCCGTTCAGTTCATCCATCTTGGTGCCGACTACGACATTCGGGTCTTTTCCGGCGTCGATCAGCACTTTCGCCGCCATGGCGGTGGTCGAGGATTTCCCATGTGTTCCGCAAATCGCTATCAGCTCCGTATCTTTCGTAAGTTCGCCCAGCGCCTTGAAATAAGAAATCGACCGTATGCCTTTTTTCCCGGCAATCACCCGTTCCGGCGCATCGGGCTGAATAGCCTCGGAATAGACCAGCAAATCGGTTCCCTCCGGAAAAGCGGAGCCGTCCTGGCTCAGGCTTACTGAAATGCCAAGTTCACGGAGTGCACGGATGACGGCCGAGTCCGCCTTGTCACTGCCGCAGACTTCGTGTCCACGAATACGCATCTGGGACGCATATGCCGAAAGACCGATGCCGCCGATGCCTGAGCAGAATATTTTCACGGGGGAAGAATAACACAAGAAGAAACCGAGGAAACCGACGAGTCCGAAGAAACCGAAGAAATGCGGCTGTTCCTCGGATTCATCGGTTTCCTCGGTTTCTTCGGTTTCTTCAATTATAATTCCGATTGTGCCATCCGGTTACAAAGACATCGCGCCGATACCCAAGCAGATGACCATAATCGCCGGTCTTTGCGTGGTGGGGCTCATGGCGTTCGGTTTGGCGCTGTCTTATTACAAAAACATATTGTTCGACCGGCAGCTTCTGGCCATGCAGGAAAGGAACAACAAGCTGCAAAAAGACATAATGCAGAGCGCTGACCAGCTGCAATATCTGAGATCGTCGCAGTACAAGGACAAGTATGCCAAGGAAAATCTGGGGCTCTTAAAAAGCGGCGAAAAGGTTTTTTTATTGAACAAGCCGGCCGTACCTGTGTCATTCGGCATTGCAAATGAACCGACTGGAGAAGAGAAACAGGCGATTTATGAAGAAAACCTCCGAAGTATAAGGGTGATAGATCAATGGCGGATATTTTTGTTCAACCGTGAACAGATCGAAGAGCTGAAGAAAAGGATATGAGGTTAAGAATCAAAACCCAAAACCTAAATCTCAAAAAGCATCGTTGATACCACTTCGCGTTTAAAACGTTCTTAATCAGACGCGCTGGCGGTATGGAGTTCTTGGCTTGAGTAAACGCTACGCGGTACGAGATGATGCCGTTACGAATGACCGATTAGTTATGTTTTAAATGCAAAATGGTATGAGATTTGAATTTTGATTCTTATTTGGGATTTGTTTCTTGATTCTTGGCTCTTGTTTCTTGTCTCTTGATTCTTTTAAAGCTTTGAAATTGCATAAGCTTGAAGCTTAATGCATACTGACTTCGTCGACGCGGGGTGGAGCAGCCCGGTAGCTCGCCAGGCTCATAACCTGGAGGTCGCAGGTTCAAATCCTGTCCCCGCAACCAATTTGGCTTGCGCCTAGTACGGAGTTCCCTATAATTTCTCCGCTATGGCACATAAAAAAGCGGGTGGTTCCACCACAAACGGCAGAGACAGTATCTCAAAACGGCGGGGCGTGAAGCGCTATGCCGGTGAAAAAGTGAATGCCGGTGAAATCCTGATACGCCAGAAGGGCTTTTGTTTCAGGCCCGGCCCGAATACCTATTCGGCCAAAGACTGGACGATCCATGCGGCTATAACCGGCAAGGTAAACTTCAAAAAATCCAAAGTCGGCAAATTCAACGGCCGCCGAGAGCTGACGACTTTTGTGACGGTGATGCCGGCTTGATTATTTCTACCGCAGCCGAGACACCTAAGTCCCGGTATATCAGGGGTTCGGTAATTGAAAATGTTTGTTATACTTTCGTCGTGGGCGTGTAGCTCAGTTGGTCAGAGCGCAGGACTTATAAGCCTGTGGTCGGTGGTTCAACTCCACCCACGCCCACCATTCAAGACAAGAGGGTGCAAAATGAACTCATCGAAGGGAGTTTTGAGGCTGATAGAAGCCACGTCCCCTTTGGCAACGAAGAGGTTCAAGATGAAGATTTTCGCAATCGTATCTTTCACGTCATGTGTGACCTCATCGTAGTCTTCTGAAGCCACTTTTAGGGTGTTCAAGAACCCTTCAACATCAACAGAGGAAAAGAGTCTCGTTGCCTCCAATGGTTTAATCTGCGTGTCGTATCCGTCGATCACTTTCCGCAACCGCTCGGTTTCTTCCTCGTAGGCGGTCTGCTCGTTCTTCGTGAAGGTCTGCTTGATCTTTCGCTTCGCCATGTCCTTCAACTCGGTTTCCGCCTTCGTGCGTTTCGTTTTGAGGTCTTTGAGTTGAGAGGCGATGCCCTTCTGCATCATAGCGATGGAAGCCGTCAGAGCGATTGCCAGTTCCGCTTTGTCGATCTTTTCAATCTGAATACTATGGATGAGTCCCGAAATCGCCTCGCTGACGGGAAGACCGCGAACGCTCTTGCCGCGTTCAGGACAGCCTTTCGTGTCGCAACGGTAATACACTTTTTTTATCTGCTTCTTACCTCTGCCGCGTGACGCGCCGATGGTGCGGAGCTTCTTGCACTCGGCGCAGTACACGATGTCGCGGAATGGGAAATCGTACTTCACTTTTTCTTTACCGTGACTGCGCTTCATGCGCTGTACCCTTTCCCATTCTTCTTTGGTCACCATAGTCTCGAACTCGTAGAGTTCGGTGAGGTCGATAGGCTGACCGCGCTGTTCGAGGATGCCGTAGTAGATCGGGTCGGTGAAGTAGCTGTTGAGTTTCTGCATGGTCATTTCCTGCTCCCTACGCTGACGCACGGTTTTACCCTTCAAGACGCGCCTGTACCCGTCCACATTGATCTCCGTGACGATCCTGCTCTCACGCGCCCCTTCCAGCCGCATCTGCCACGCCTTCTGCATGATGGCGAAGTTCACAGGTTCGGGATGATAGAAACCCGTCTCATTGTCACGAAGGTAGCCAGCCTTGTACGAACCACTCGACTTGCCCTCTTTGAGCGCGTTCATGTTGCCGCGCCGCACATCGGCAGAGAGTTTGTCGGAGTAGTGCTTCGAAAGCGCGAAGCTGATACCGAGCATCATCTTGCCGTTCGCATCGTTCGTAAACGGGAAAGAGACGAACTTCAAGTCGAGGAGCTTGCCGTCGTCGATCAGTTGAATGATCTGACCGCCCTCCATCATGTTTCGGGCAAGGCGATCAGGATGCCATGCGACGATGCCATTGATCTCACCTCGCTCGATCATCTCCTTGAACTTCTCCCGACGGTTCGGCTTCTTCGCTGATTTATCATCTCTGATTGGTTTTCCGATGACATGCAGATCGAGCCGCTTTGCCAGTTCCTCGCACTCGCTGATTTGATCGTCAATCGAACGAACTTGCTTTTGTGGATCGTCAGTCGATTTACGAACGTAGATGACGTAGCGTGATGCTCGAAGGTCGTCTGTGTGTTCGTCCATGTCCACATTGTACCGCTTCCATCTCACTCGTCCGATGCCTTCCCGAACTTCCGCATGTACGCAAGATCGTAGCGTTCTGGTTCCCGCCGTTCGAGATACGCCATCGCCGCCCTACTGTCACCGTTTTTAATCGCGTCGATCCACGTCTTGTTCGCCATGTAGGTCGGGAATAGCTGCGCCTGTTTCATCTTCCAGTAGAACGCCGAGTTCGGCTTCATGTTCCTCTCGAACTCAACCTGTGTGATACAGGCGTAGGCACAGGCGGCGGGAATGTCGTACCTGTTCCAAAACGCCAGTTTGAGTTTCTTGATCGTCTTCCTGTTCATAGTCATTTCTGCGAAACAAACTCACCGTCATGCGACACGTCGACGGCGACGGGACTGGCGACGTGTTCGCCCTTCCGCATCCGTTGCAACCGTTCCAGTTCATGCATCGCTTTGTAAAGGCGGTTCTCGATGGTTGTCTGGTAGCGCAGGTAGATCGTCGTGAGGTGTTCGATGTCGTCGTGCTTCATAACAGGTTTGTAGCTCTCGTCGTCGTAGTTCATGTCATCGAGGCGGTCATAGCGCGGCGGCTGCAACCGCGTGAGCATGTACTCCCTCTCCGCTTTCGCGGCGCGGTAGAGCATCAAGCAACAGACGGCGATACGTTCGACGAGAACCCCTTCCATGAAGCCATGAGGGTCATACTCGTTGTGCAGACGGCGCAGGTAGCCGTCGTAGGCGTTGCCCTCGTACTTTGTCTTCAACTCGGCGAGGATGCCGTGTCGACGGGCATTGTGGCGCACGATGGCTTTGCCACGCTCCGACTTCACGCCACCTTTGTTTTTCTTCGATGGAGTTTCCATAGGCATATTTTACTCCTTCATCGACTCAACAGCATTGCTAGACCAGCAATGAATGAGCCAATGATGATGATCCATCTGACGAACTTCGCACCCTTGTGAATTGCGAAACCAGCACCGAACCATGCGCCAACCGATGCACCAATAGCAACGGGAATCGCATAGGATAATACCAAAGATCCGTATGAGAAATGTGTGAGAACTGCGACGAGATTCCAAACAATGGCTTGCACGGTGATCATGCCAACAGTTTTGAGTTCACTTGAACCTACAACAGTAAGAAACAGGGCGGCAATGAAGTAGCCATTTCCTGCACCGAAAATGCCCTCGTAAATCCCGAAACCGAGCATTGAGGCAATCAACAGCAATCGTTTCCAAGGCGGAGCTTGCTTTGCCTCTGCCTTGTGCTTTGAAAAAAGCATCCATGTCGCAACAACAAAAATAAGAATACCCACTATAAGTTTCAGTTGATCATCACTGATGAGGTGAATGAATCTTGCGCCTAGAAATGCACCAAAGCCACCGACCAGCAAATACCACAGAAGGTCTTTGGTATGAACTTGCTTGTTTTTGACGTACCGAATTGCACTTGTGAACGTCCAAAAAGTTGCTTCAAACTTGTGTATCGCAATGGCTTGTACGGGGTGGAGTCCTAGAAAGGTCAACAGAGGTACAAGTATCAAGCCCGAACCTGAACCTGTCATGGCTGTAAAAAAACATACGACTGTGGCAACGCAAGTTGCGAGTGCGATTTTTAGTATTTCAGGCTCGTTCATTCGCTCATCCTACCTTCTGATGAAGGGCTGTACTAGGTTTCTATAAAACCAAGAGTTTTACCGCCCATATTTTTGTATTTTGATTCGGGGACGACCTAGAAGGTCTACATCGTATTGTGCTACGAGCAAAGGGGACGTAATCCGAACTGGACGCAGTTCAATAGGCTCCATACCGTCGCTGAACTTGTAGCCGACGAGTTTTCCTTCGGGCAACATGTCCCTCGCAAGCTCGACTTCATAGATCATCATATCGAAGAACTACGCGAAGCCAACGACTGTGCCGTCAACGGTGTTCTCAATCTTGATGTTCGTCCCGCTCGGCTTCAACTTCACATGCTCGGTTTCCATGTCCCAGAACGTTCCTGTCTTCATCTTGATCGGAATCTCGCCTGTCCCATAGCGAATAAACGAACGCGCAGCGTCCCACTTCGGATTGAGAACAATGTCGTCACCCATGTAGTGCGCGACGAAATTGAAGAGGATTTTCGCAACGCCTCGCTTCGTTGTCGCATCCACGATTCCAACTGTTTCCAGTAAAACTTCCTTTCTGTCATTCATGAGCGGTGCGAGTTCCGTATAGGTGAAGGGTGCGGTGAACTTCAAGCCTCGCGCGACAAGGCGGTTGTGCATTTTTAGCATCTTGCTTTTTGTGCCTGACATTTCGACATCGAGCTTTCGTTTCAGCCAAGGTGCGATGTCGAACGTATCTATCTGATCGTAGCGAATGACAGTTTCTTCCTTCTTATCTCGATCTATCAGACGAACGATGGTCTGCATGTTCACCTTGCCCCTCGTCCCATCCATCTGAAAGCGGAGCTTCGGTACGCCCTTCGGTCTTTCATCATCAGCAAGCTCCATCGTGACGCGCTTGTGTGGGCGACGCTCTGACGAGCGTATTCCATGCCTGTATCGCTGCATGGCTTCTAGTGAATCCCTTGTGAGTGCGAGATCGAGAGTATCGCCAAAGAACTGATTGCAGGAAGCGCAGACAGATTTCAAGATCGGCGTACTGCCGCCGAACAATCCGAAGCCCTGCGGTACGACGTGTTCTCCTTTACGGGTAAAGGTGACTTCGGGTTCCGCCTTCAAACAGTAGATGCACTTTCGCATGGGTTGAAAACGCGCCTCGCTATACTAATCGCTACTCGGTGAACTTGAACGACTCGCCGTTCTTCGCCCTCATTGCTGTGCGGTTTTCGGAGCTTTTGTTCTTCTGGGCTTCCTTCGCTTTCAGCTTGTTCATCAACTCCACAACAGGCGCGTACTTCGGGTCTTTGAGCAATTCGTCCAATGGATTAGTAGGCGATGGCATCGGAGAAGAGTGTAGCGTGAATCGGGTCTTTTTTGTAGCGCATCGCGGAGAACCGACGTGATTGCTCAATCACTTGCGGCGAACGCATGAGGGTGCGTATAAGGTGTTCAAGATTGGTATGATCTAGTCCACCAAGAGTTATGCCATCTGAACGATTCAACCGTGCGGCTGCCGCCAATATATTTTGGGGCATGCCGATCGATAAGTTGAATCATTTAATCAAACGCAAAATAAAGGATGATGCATCGGAGAAAACGGGGGTTTCGCTGGTGATCGGTTGCCCGTTCCCAGCTGACTTGCTTGGGAAGATCGAAGACTTGAAGAAATTTATCGATGCTGAGATGAATGGAATTGGAATCAAGGTAATCTGGAGAACAAAATCTGAGGCCTTTCATCTGACCGTTTCGGGCTTGATCCTGCCCGACGAATTTTCCGAGTCGCTTTGGCCTCTTTCTTCTGAAACGCTCGTAGGGATAAAGCGACTCGCGGAGGGGATGAAGGGAAAAGAGATCCGGCTCGGGAGTGTCGGTATTTTGGGAATGGGAGCCATAACGCTTGGCATTGACGACAATCCGGGGCTTGATCTTCTTCAATCCGAACTCGAAGTTCTGCCGGAATTCAAAATGCTTCGGCACGGAAGCATGACAAAAAAAATTGTAATCGGCAGACTGAACCCTTCGTTTATTGAAAATGCCCGTGAATTTTTGAAATTAACGATAAATAAATTCAAGGATAATGAAATCGGAACCACAGTCATACCATTTTGCATTTAAAACATAACTAATCGGTCATTCGTAACGGCATCATCTCGTACCGCGTAGCGTTTACTCAAGCCAAGAACTCCATACCGCCAGCGCGTCTGATTAAGAACGTTTTAAACGCGAAGTGGTATCATAAGCGATTTCAAACTCATCAAATACCGAAATACTCTTTTGGAGGACATCGCCGATGAAATCCTGATTTGATTTTCTAACCAGATGACCCAAAAGTTGAGACGCCCCGCCGGGGCGTCTCTACAAAAAAAGCTTATTTTTCTTTGGTATTCAACTTCTTCATAAACTCCCTTGCCTCTGACTTTTTCGTCACCTTCTTCTCGATCTGTGCTTCATAAAGCTCAGCCAAAGCCCGGCCGACGGCTTCGCCGGGACTGAGCCCCAAAATCTTCATGACCTCATCCCCTTTCAGAAGCGGCTTTTCCGGCCTGGGATGGCTGTTCAGGAAAAGATCGTAATCCTTGATTATGCCCTCATACAAGCTGTAATCCGGCGGCTCTGTACCGGCGATATCGAGATAAAAAAGCTGAAGCAATTCACTGAACCACGGATGAAAATACCAGTGGGCTTTGCGTTCGTCGCTAAGCGTTCCGAAAGTTCCCATCATCATATGATGACTGACAAGCCAGACGATTTTGTCCGTCCTGTTTCTCGGCATTTGGAGCCTTTTCAGGATGCCTGAAGCCAATCCGGCCGAAACTTCGGCATGGCTGTCAAAACGGATGCGATCCTTGATGGCAAAAGTCCTGGCTTTCCCGATATCATGGAACAACGCCGCCAAACGTATGTCAATTCCGTGATCATCGGTGAAAGCCGATGTGCATTTGAGCAAATGATCCCATACGTCTCCCTCGTTATGAAAATCTTTAGGCTGCGGAATTCCTTTGCAAGCATGCAGCTCAGGTATTATTTCTTTCATTATTTGCAGCTCCCACAGGTCCTCGAGCGCGCGGCCCGGGGACTTCAGCTCAAGCATCTTTTGGAGTTCTTCCAGTATCCGCGTCCCTGAGAGGATTTTTACAAGGTGCGCTTCCCCCCCGAGCGCCAGGTATGTATCGGGGTGATACTGGCCGTTCATCGCCGCGCGAAGCCGGACCATCCGAAGCGACCTCAAGGCGTCGTGTTTTATCCTTACGGAAGGTTCGCCGATGAATCTCACCAGCCGCTCTTTCAGGTCATCAATTCCGCTATAAGGGTCAAAAATATTACCGGAAACGGGGTCGAAATAAATACAATTTACGGTCGCGTCCCGGCGTCTGGCGTCATTTTCCCGGCTTCCGAATTTCACCGATTCCGGATGACGGCCGTCGGACGCGCTGTCGTCTTCGCGAAAAGTCGTGATTTCGTATTCATGTCCTTTATGCGAAACAATCACCGTCCCAAACTCCGCGCCGGCATTGTCGTTTTTCGGGAAAAGCTTCATCAATTCATCCGGTCGGGCCGAGGTGGTCATGTCTATTTCCACGGGGATATTTCCCGAAAACATCTCGCGGGTGGCGCCGCCGATCCACCAGCATTCAAATCCGGCGTTTTGTATTATATCGGCCACTTCCATGGCCTTTGCGCCAAGCGAGGAAGAAGTCAGGCGGTCAAATATTTCAGGGTTCAAAGTCACGATTTAATTATGCCATAATTATTGTAGGCTACAATGTCAGGCATTCACCATTGACCGCTTTTCTTTCTGGAACTTAGATTCGCAGTAGCCGGCGTCCCGCTTTCGACACCGAAACCCGGTGGGACTGTTTTGGGGCTTATACATGCAAATAAATTGGGTATAAACGCGATGGAGGTTGAATGGGTGCAGCGTGTGCCGGTCCATACCGAGAGGATGCGGGAAATAAGGGAAACCGCGGAAAAGCTCGATATTTACCTGACGTGTCATGCGCCTTATTACATCAACCTGAACTCGCCGGATTTCGTAAAGCTCCAGGCAAGCAAGAAAAGGATACTGGATGCCTTGAGCATGTCGGAGCTTGCGGGAATAAAATCGGTCTGCGTTCATCCGGCTTTTTATATGGGGATGGACAGTAAAAAAGTTTTCGAAACAATCAGGAAAGCAATTGACGAAATAATGAAACAGAAAGACAAATTATTTCCCCATGTGAACCTGGCTCTGGAAACGATGGGCAAACCAGTTCAGTTTGGCACACTTAAAGAAGTGCTTGAAATAAGCCGTGAATTCGGCATCTATCCGGCAGTCGACCCTGCGCATCTGCATGCCAGATCAAATGGCGGATTGAATACTAAAGAAGAATGGACTGAAATGCTGGATACTTATGAGAAATATGTCGGCAAAGAATCCCTTAAGTGCATGCACATCCACTTTTCCGGCATTGCTTATTCGATACATGGCGAAAGGCGTCATTTGCCGCTTCTTGAAAGCGATGCCAGGTGGCAGGATTTTTTGGATGTTTTAAAGGAAATGAAGGTCGGTGGCACATTGGTTTCAGAGTCCCCGCTCCTCGAGGAAGACACGCTCAGGATGAAAAGATATTATGAGACCGTTAGATATTGTTAAATTGCTAAATTGTTAAATTGTTCGCCCATTCGATTAACTCAGGGCGACCTTTTTAGGATAGCAAATTAGAGGTAATGTTATGGGCGACCTGAGCTTGTCGAAGGTCGCAAGCGAAACGCTTAAGTCTATGCTGCTTTTAATTCCTCAAGTCGAGTACTATTTGATCAACAATTTAGCAATTTAACAATTTATCAATTTAATTATGAACATCGCTATAAACGGCTTCGGCCGTATAGGCCGCCAAGTACTCAGGATAATCATCGAAAAACATCCCGACTTAAAAGTGGTTGCCATAAATGATCTGACTGACGGGGCGACGCTCGCTCATCTTTTTGAATTTGATTCCACTTACGGCGTTTTCGATTCGGGGGCCGAGTTCAAAGACGGAAAACTGGTTACGAAACACGGTGCGATAGAATTGACCGCCGAGAAAGATCCGACATTATTGCCATATAAAAAGCTCAAGGTCGACGTCGTTCTCGAATGCACCGGCAAATTCGCCAAGCGCGACGAAGCGGCTGTTCACCTGAAATCCGGCGCGAAAAAGGTGATTATCTCGGCGCCGGGGAAGGACAAAGTGGACGGCACGTTTGTGATCGGCGTTAACGAAAATACCTATGACCCGAAAACGATGGATGTCATTTCAAATGCGTCCTGCACCACGAACTGCCTGGCGCCGATGGCCAAAGTTTTAAACGATGCTTTCGGCATCGAGTACGGGCTGATGACAACGATCCACAGCTATACCAATGACCAGAAGCTCCTTGATCTGCCCCACAAGGATCTGAGGCGCGCGCGGGCTGCGGCGATCAACATGATCCCAACAAGCACAGGTGCCGCCAAGGCCATCGGGCTCGTGATCCCCGAACTTCAGGGAAAAATGAACGGAATATCCATCCGCGTCCCGACGCCGACAGGGAGCATCACCGATCTTACGGTGATGACGAAAAAACCGGTGACGGCGGAAGGCGCAAACGCCGCCTTCGAAAAAGCCGCCAAGGGACCGATGAGAGGTATCCTGGGGCTTGAAAAAAGACCCTTGGTTCTTCAGGATTTTGTCGGAGATTCACGCAGCTGCATCATAGATGCGGCTCTGACCCAATCAATCGGAACCAATATGCTCAAAGTCTTCGGCTGGTATGACAATGAGTGGGGGTACAGTTGCCGACTCGTGGAGTTGGCGGAATTTATCGGGCAGAAGCTATGAGATGTACTCCAGAAAGATTTCAATAATTTTTTTGAATGAAACAGTACGGGATTTTATGATAACAATGTTTGGTGCACTTTCTTCGATTTCCCAAAATTTGTTGCCTCGGACAATCAGTAAGGCCTCCCTTCTCTTCGCACGTTGTATAACGTATTTTTGAACAAATGCTTTCGCCTTCTGTGAGCTAGGCAATTGATTCAGAGTGTTGGCGCTCACCGAAAATTTCTTGGAGTGGTAGGGAAATAACTCAATGCATGCGACCTTTTCTGATATCAACTTCAAAGCTTCCTTGTACGCAATCTTCTTCTTCCGAAGTAGTTCCTTTGCAATTATTGCAAAACGCTTTTCCCAATACCGCCCACCGCCAGTCCAAAGAAAATCTGGATGAAGAAACAAGAAAGGCGATTTTGCTTTAAGATTTGCCTTAAGAGCCTTCCTGAAATTTGGAAAATACTTACTCTCAGCAATATAGTCATCATGACTAAACCCAGGATTGAGCATAAGAATATACACAGTTGCTGATTCAATATTGCCAATATAAGGCACTGGTAATAATCCTGAATGCAAAGTGGAATCATTCACTTTGTTCTGAAGATAATCAGAAATGTAATGCTGATAGCTTGTGTAGGGTTTCTTTGGGAAATGAAGGAAAGGGCTATCTTCAGGATGCACATGCATCTTCCGATTCAATTTCTTCCAGAATTGCGCAAGATCGGGATGAGCCATGATTGCTGAAGGCTATCACGAATCATTCTTCTTGTCGTTCTCGTCTACCACCTCCGCATCCACAACTTTCCCCTTCTTCCCTTCCTTACCTCCCTCACCTTCTTTACCTTCCTGTCCTTTCTTCTGGGCTTCTTCGTAAACGACTTTCCCGATTTCCTGAGCTTCCTTGGCCAGGGCTTCGGTGGATTTCTTTAAGTCATCAATTGAAGCGTCTTCCTTCCTGAGCAAATCGCGAAGCTCGTTCATCTTCGCATTTACATTCTTTTTAACATCATCGGGTATTTTCGCGTCATATTCACGCATCTGTTTCTCCAGATTGAAGATCAGGCCGTCAGCCTGATTTCTGACATCGATTTTATCTTTCTTTTTCTTGTCCTCCTCGGCATGTATTTCGGCGTCTTTCTTCATCCGCTCTACTTCATCCTTGCTGAGTCCGGTTGATCCCTGGATCGCGATATGTTGTTCCTTGCCGGTTCCTTTATCCTTGGCTTTGACTTGAAGGATGCCGTTGGTGTCGATATCAAACGTCACCTCGATTTGAGGCAACCCGCGCGGGGCAGACAGTATCCCGTCCAGAATGAAACGTCCCAGCGACTTGTTGTCCGCGGCCATTTCCCGTTCACCCTGGACGACGTTTATTTCTACGGATGTCTGATTATCGGCGGCCGTGGAAAATACTTGAGTCTTACCCGTCGGGATACGCGTATTTCTGTCGATGATTTTCGTAGCTACTCCTCCCAAAGTCTCCAGTCCGACACTGAGAGGAATCACATCGACAATTGTAATATCCCGGTTGATGTCGCCGCCGATCTGTCCGGCTTGGATGGCCGCGCCGACCGCGACCACTTCATCCGGGTTTACGCCTTTATGCGGTTCCTTGCCGAAAAGATTCTTTACTTTTTCCTGAACTGAGGGCATGCGCGTCATGCCTCCGACCAGCACAACTTCGTTGATTTCCGACTTTTTCAACCCCGCATCCTTCAGTGCCGCTTCGCAGGGCTTGGATGTCTTCTCGATCAGGTCGGTTACTAGCGCCTCCAGCTTCGACCGTGAAAGCTTTATATTCAGATGCTTCGGCCCGGTCGCATCGGCGGTAATGAATGGCAGGTTGATTTCGGTTTCCGTTTGGGAAGAAAGCTCGATTTTGGATTTCTCGGCGGCTTCCCGGATCCGTTGAAGCGCGATTTTGTCTTTTCCGAGGTCGATTCCCTGGTCTTTCTTGAATTCACCAAGTATCCATTCCACGATCCGCTGGTCGAAGTCATCTCCTCCCAGCCGCGTGTCGCCGTTTGTGGACAAAACCTCGAAATGCCCTTCACCTGAGATTTCCAGCACGGTGACGTCGAAAGTGCCTCCGCCAAGATCGTATACGATGATTTTCTCCTCTTTCTTTTTGTCCAAACCGTATGCCAGAGTCGCGGCCGTGGGTTCGTTCAAAATCCTGACGACTTCAAGTCCGGCGATTTCCCCCGCTTCCTTCGTCGCCTGTCTCTGGTTATCGTCGAAATACGCCGGCACGGTGATCACCGCTTTTGTTACCGGCTGGCCTAGAAATGCCTCGGCGTCCTTCTTCAGTTTCTGCAAAACTTTCGCGCTTATTTCCTGAGGAAAGAGCTGTTTTCCGTTTATATCAATTACAGCGCGGCTTTCCTTTCCGCTCTTTACCTCGAAGGGCAGATTCTTGGCATCCTTTTCAATGTCCTCGAAACGATGGCCGATAAGCCTTTTTGAGGAAAAAACCGTATTTTTGGGATTGGTTACGGCTTGCCTCTTTGCGGCAACGCCGACGAGTATTTCATTTTCCTTATAAGCCACGACCGAAGGCGTGGTATTGGCGCCCTCGGCATTTGGTATCACTTGCGGCTCGCCGCCTTCGATGACGGCCATACAAGAATTGGTCGTTCCGAGATCGATTCCGATTATTTTTGACATAGAAGAAAAAATGTAGAATGTAGAATCAATTAGCACTCGTTAG
>Ga0155281_110_pt1 | contig 15081 bp, 6 predicted proteins | sample RifCSPhighO2_02_FD_106249 | JGI IMG/M metagenome (GOLD analysis project Ga0155281, IMG submission 106249) | Candidatus Peribacteria bacterium RIFCSPHIGHO2_02_FULL_51_15
ATTAAGAACGTTTTAAACGCGAAGTGGTATGAGGTGGAAATAAGAGGGTTTGGATAATATAATTTTCTCCCGCAGTTTTGCTTTTGAGCCAAGGGAAGGAGGCACGGTAATTTCGGATTTTTACTAAAGACTTGGCTATACTTGTCACAGGCCGGGGTGGCGAAATGGTAGACGCGAGGGACTTAAAATCCCTTATCCGCAAAATGGATGTGCGGGTTCGATTCCCGCCCCCGGCACCAGTAGATACATGTACCAAAATATGTTATAATGTTATGTAATGGATTTAACTAACCGGAATAAACATCAATACCGCCTGGGTCTGGCCTTGGCCTTCGGGACGCTGCTTGTTACCGGAACATATAATTCGCTGGCCAAGGGGCTTACGCCTTTTCTTTCGCCGATGTCGCTTTTGGTGCTGAGCGAGGCGCTTACCGGGTTATTCGTTATTTTGACTTTCGGAATTGTGACGCTTATGAAGGCTTTCCTGGCACTGGACTGGAAATCGATCCGCATGTGCGTGATCATCGGACTCTTGAATTCGGCATTGGCGCCGCTGCTCTGGTTTACCGGACTCCAAAAGACTTCCGCCGTAAATGCGTCCATGCTCTCGTCCGTGGATATGATATGCATACTGATATTCGGTTGTTTCCTGCTCAAAGAAAAGATCAGCCGGATGCGGCTTATCGGCGCGGGTGTGGTGGTGTCGGGAATATTGGTCATAAAATTCGGCGCGCTAAACGAACCTGTCGCCGCGCACCTCGGCGATCTGTTCATCGTCTCCGGCGCGGCCGTCTTCGGCTTCGGCGCCGTGCTGTTCAAGAAATACCTGTCCCACGTGATGCCGGAGCTGGAGATACTGATCCGCTCGGTCGTCGGCGTCATCTCGGTCGTGTCCGTCAGTTTCTTCATGGGTTATTCATTCATTGAGGAAATCATCGTGTTTCCCTCTTCCAAGATTTTTCTCCTGCTTTCGTTCGCGTTTTTCTCGCGGTATCTGAATCTGACATTCTTCTACGAAGCGATAGAAAGGCTGCCGATAACAACTTTTTCATTGATAATGATCGCCGCCCCGCTGTCCGGCCTGCTTTCGGCCGTACTGATCCTGGGAGAAAGCGTCCGCTCTTATCAGATGATCGGCGCGGCGATCATCGTTTTCGGTTTGCTGCTTGAACAATTTTCAGTACATTCCATGGAAGCCCTTCACCACAGATGGTCGTTTATGCATCTGCCCTTCGGAAAAAGAAGGCATCCGGCGATACAGACTGTACGGATACTTTCGAAGGCGGGGGTTGGAGCGTAAAGCCAATACAGCAGCGGCTTTTCAAGCCGCGGCTTAATTGAATAAAAATCTTTCTGGGTCTCCGCGGCCGGGGACGGCCGCTGCTGATTTGAAGGAATTAGATCGGCAATACTTCAATTCCCGAGAACAAATTCTTTTCAGGCAATTCCTCGGGGTGCTGGCCGATTTTCAGGATTTCCCCTGATACCGGATCGATCTCTTCCGCAGTGACTATCAGCCGGCGCAGGGTGGTCCCGACGGGCGTGCAGGTCATCAGAGTGGCCAGGCGTTTATTCGTCGGCTGGTCGAGGACCGTTACGTTGTTTGGTGACACTTCTTTTTTGCCGGTTACGCGGTATGTGTGTTTGTCGCCATTAAAGTAGACCATGTAGGTATCGCCGGGTTCCAGATCTCCGAGCCTGGCGAATGAATCCTTGTATTTGCCGTCATCCCAGGGATAGTAAGAGCTGTGGGCCGTGACGAAGAAATTTCCGGCCTGGCCGGGGCGCGCCGAACCGGGATAATGGACGGCGCCGCCGCGCAGGGCGGTTTGGATGTCAGCCTCGAATTTTTTCCAGTCTTCCTTCATCAGGGCTTCCATGCCCGGCCGGACTATGGGGATGTTTTTACCGATTTTCGGGATGATGAGGCGGTTTTCAAAAGGCCCGGCCGCGGGCAGATACTGGACTTGGCTCCGGGCATCTGACCGGTTTGAGATGGTTCCGGAAATCCGTGGAGCGGCGCCTTCAAAACCCCCGATCATGTCTTTCAGCGCCTGTTCCGTTTTTATTTCCCCGCCGAGCGCCAGCTGGGCCTTGGCGATCTGCCAGAAACTCTGGTAATTGATGCCGACGAACAGAACGATAAAAATCCCGGCGAACGTTCCGCCAAAACGGACGGTGTCGACCAGGAACAACTTTGTCTTTGTCGGCGTTTTTTTCTTTTTGCCTGAGTCGCAGGCAAATACCGGTTTATTCATCCGCTTCCAAAAACTCCGGACCGAGCCGTGAAATCTTTTCGGCAGCGACCTGATGTTTTCTTTCGTAATTTTTACTTCCTGCTTTGCCTCTTCGACTGTTGAAGAAAACTGCCTTCGCCCTTCTTCCAGCGAATCCGACAAAACTTCTTTAACCGAGCTGTTGATTCTTTTCGCGACATCAGTCGTGTTCCAATTGATCAATTCCCCGTGAGCCCCAGGTTTTTCTTTTTTCGGTGTCGCTTGAGTATGAGGAACAGTCGGATCTTCCCGGGCCGGGAAAGGCTTTTTCCCCCCCGAAGCTTCTACCGCGAGGATTATTATATTGCCGAAAGCGTCATAGCGGGCTCCGCGCAAAGGAAAGGGGAGGGAAATAGTTGGTTATTATATCATAAAAACGGTGTTTTATTAAACCTAACTTCGCGATTAACAGAAAGTATTCTTGAGAAAATAATATTCAGGAGAGCGCCCTTCCATGGGCGCGGTGTCAAAAGATGCTTGATTTACCGGGTCTCCAACTCCATCACATCCCATTTGCCGCTTGCAGAAGACCAGGGATATTCTTCGGCGCCTTCAGCCAATTTGGCTCGAACAGGGTTGAGATGGATGTATTCAAGCGTCTTGCCCGAATTGTTAGGTAAATCCAGAAAAAATCTTGGTTGCCAGAGTTTTTTTATACCGATGCTTTTAACCAGAGCCGTCTTGTATGAATTCATTATTTTCGAAATTGAACCCGGAGCCGGAACGTTCAAGAGAAAGTGGCAATGGTCAGGCATTATTACAAAAGCGAACAGGAAAAAAGGGTATAATGACTGAACCCTATAAATACATTCAACAGCTTCGCGTGCAAAAGAAGGATCAGCGAAGAACTTATTTCGTTGAAAGGTGTTTGTAGTTACAAACATTGGGGCTTCATTTTGAACCGGATGTCTCTGGCTCATAATTTAATGGTAACTCATGGGACCGCAGCCGTGGAAGGCTGCGCTCATGGGACCGCAGCCGTGGAAGGCTGCGCTCATGGGACCGCAGCCGTGGAAGGCCGCGCTCATGGGACCGCAGCCGTGGAAGGCTGCGCTCCTGGAAGCAGACGGTGCGCACCTGGAAGATAAATATTCGGTCACCTAATAATTATCCCGCCGCCCACAACTTCCTCCCCCCGATAAAGAACCAGCGACTGGCCGGGAGTCGGGAGGGGTTGAGGTTCATCGAAAACGAAGACGGCTTTTTTGCCGGACAATTTGAGCTTGCCCGAAACCCTGTCCGAAAGCGACCTAAGCCGGCATTCGAATGGAACGGCGATATTTTCCTCCGGCTGCCAGGAAACGAAACGCATGCCGGTTATGGATGCCGATGCGGCGGTTTCCGTTCCTTTGGGGGCCACGATCAAGCGGTTGGCTTTCACGTCCTTGGCCACGATCTCGAGCGGGATTTTTTGCCCGCCGATCTTGAGTCCGCGCCTTTGGCCGATGGTGTAGAGCGCCAAGCCTTCATGCGTACCCAAAACTTTTCCGGAGCGGTCGGCTATCTTCCCGGGTTTCAGACTTTTTTTCAGATGGCGCCTCAGAAACGCATCAGGAGTTTTCTCGGGGAAAAAACACAAGTCCTGGCTCTGTAAATAATGGTCGGGCAGGGGAATGCCGAATACTTTTGCTATATCCATTACCGCACTCTTTTTCATAGTGCCGAGCGGAAAAAACGTTCTGGACAGGTGTTTCTGCCCGAGGCCGTGAAGGTAGTAACTTTGATCTTTGGTTGAATCGGTCGCTTGAAGCAGGAGAAATACTCTTTTGCCGTCCGGCAGAACTTTTTCCAGAACCCGGGCATAGTGACCGGTGGCTATTTTTTGACAACCGAGTTTGTCGGCCAGCTTGATGAGCCGATCGAACTTTATCCGGCGGTTGCAGCCGACGCAGGGATTTGGCGTCAGTCCTTTTTTATGAGCCTCGAGATATTCGTCGACTACAGTCCTTTTAAAGTCGTCAGTCAGATCGATGACATGGAGCGGGATATGGAGCTGTTTGGCGACGGCATTTGCCCTGTTTATATTCTGCGTCGTGCAGCATTTGGTAGGCAGCAATCTGGCCAGCGGCGCAGCTTCAGGATCGCTCCAGAGCGCGAACCGGACGCCGATGACTTCATGCCCCTGAGCGGCAAGCAGATGCGCCACAGCAGATGAGTCGACTCCGCCGGACATGGCGACCAGGACACGAATAATGGTCAGAGAAAAGGCTGTTTAATATTACACTAACACAATTGCTAAATTGTTAAATTGCTAAATTTGTAACCGCTCACTGAGTCTGAAATAAACTTGTGAGAAACAACCAGCAGCTCTTTGCGGAATAAATTCCGCTTTCTCGTGTTTAGTTAACCGCCGATTTAAATCGGCGGTTAACTAAGGGGAAAATAGCGAATTTATTCGCCCGATAATCCGCAGCGTCAGTGAGCAGTTACCTAAATTGTTAGCAGGGAAAACGCACGTTTCGCTTGCGAGCAATTTAGCCATTTAGCATTTAACCGGGGCACGATGCCCCGGCTGCGGGATTATTTTTCGAAAACGCGCTAAAATTTGTACGATGGAAAATATATTGAACAAAGTTCTCGAGGTTTTGGATGAGCTCCGGTCAATCAGAAAAAAAATGGAAGATCCGGAGATTTACAAAGACACGAGGGAATATTCCAGGCTGGCGCGGCGGCTGAAGCAAATAGAGCCGCTGGAAGCAAAAGAAGCCGAATACCTGAAACTGTTGGTTTCGATCGAAGACGAAAAAAAATTATCCGGCGATTCGGAGCTGAAAACCGTGGCAATAGAGGAAGCGCAAAAAGCCCGGGCCAGGATGCCGCAACTCTTGAACGAAATAAAAAGACTGCTTATTCCGCCGAACCCCGATGACCGGCGTTCCGTGATACTGGAGGTACGGGCCGGCACTGGCGGCGAGGAAGCCGCGCTGTTTGCCGCCGAGCAGCTGAAAATGTATATGAAGTATGCGGAAAGACGCGGTTTTAAAACCGAACTCCTGAGTACTTCGGAAGCCGACGCGGGAGGAGTGAAAGAGGCTTCGGCCAGGATCGAAGGGGCCGGCGCTTTCGGGGAATTGAAATGGGAATCGGGCGTACATCGTGTCCAGCGGATACCGGAAACGGAAGCCAAGGGACGGATCCACACATCCACGACAACCGTCGCCATACTTCCTGAAGCGGAAGAAGTGGATATTGAAGTGAAGCCTGAAGATTTAAAAATCGACACATATCGTTCGGGAGGTGCTGGGGGTCAACACGTAAATAAAACTGAAAGCGCTGTCCGGATCACCCATCTGCCGACCGGCGTGGTGGTCGCTTGCCAGTCGGAGCGGAGCCAGATAAAAAACCGCGCTCTGGCCATGAGCGTCCTAAGGAGCCGGCTTTATGCCGCGGAAAAGGAGCGACAGGAAAGGGAACGTACGGATTTGCGCTCGGGACAGGTCGGATCAGCTGACAGAAGCGAAAAGATCAGGACATACAATTTTCCCCAGGACCGGATAACCGATCACCGGATAAACAAAAATTTCTCAAATCTGCCGGGGATTATGCAGGGAAATTTGGGGGAGATTATCGGGGAGTTGAGGAATTGGGAGGAGGAGAGGCGGCTTCGGGATTAGGTAAGGTAAGTAAGGAAGGTAAGGAAAGTAAGGAAAGTAAGGAAAGTAAGGGAGGTGCCCCGTTCCCTTTGTTTCGTAACCTACCTTACCTTCCTTACCTCCCTTACTTTTATTTATTGTTTCCTCAGCTTATTCATCAGATCCACCCGTTTCTGTATCGACTCCATCGTCCCTATATCCGCCCTGAATCTGACGGGTCCGTTGATCTGCTCGCACACACTCTGCGCCGCCTGCTCGGCTTCTTCGATGGTATCGCCGATGCCGACGACTCCGATGGAGCGTGAGCCGCCGAGCAGCGTATTCCCGTTTTCATCCATAGTGATGTCGCCGAAGTAAATCCTGACGTTTTCCGGATATTTCTCGGGCAGATAAACTTTCTGGCCTTTTTCTTTTTTACCCTCAGGGTAACTCTTAGGCGTAATGTATTTGCAAACCGTGGCTTTGTTCGCGAACTTCACCATGTCGGCGGTCAGCCTCCCTTCCAGGATCGCCAGACAAATCTCGGTGAAATCAGACTCCAGTATCGGCAGCACATTGAGCGCTTCCGGATCGCCGAATCTGGCATTGTATTCGATTATCTTCACTCCGTCAGCCGTCGCCATGAAACCTCCGTAAAGTATGCCTTTGTATATCTCGTTCTCCTCTTTTTTCAGCGCCTCGGCGACCTTTTTGTTGCATTCGCTGGCGGTTTTCAGATCTTCCGGCATGATGAACGGCAGACCGTGATTCGAGTCGCTGTAGGTGCCCATTCCTCCAGTGTTTGGACCCGAATCATCTTTGAAGGCGCGCTTGTGGTCCTGCACCGCCGGCATGTCGACGGTCTGGTCGCCTTGGACAAATGACATCAGGCTGAATTCGACCCCCATCAGCTTTTCTTCGATCACGACTACGCCGCATTGTTCGATGCATTCCATCGCGTATTTGGCGCCGACATCTATGGTTGTCAGGTGTTCGCCGCTGACTTTCACGCCTTTGCCGCCCTTGAGCGCGTCGTATTTGACCACGTAATGACCGTGCAAATGTTCTTCGATGTACTTGTGTATTTCGATCTCCAGTTTCCGTTTCTCGCTTATGGAAGTGAAGCTGAATACGCGGAATGCCGGCCCGGCATTGATGCCGTATTTTTTCATCAATTCCCGGGCATAGCTTTTCGACGACTCTATCCTCGCCAGATTCCTTTTCGGCGCAACGGTCGGGATGCCGCTACCTTCCAGCCGGTCACTGAGCCCCGCGCCGATAGGATCATCCGGCGCGACAATGGCGAAATCCACTTTCGCGTTGCGGCCGATCTCGACGATTTTGTAGAGACCGGCCAGGTCGGCCTGGTGCACCTCGGCGGCCAGCTTCGCCATGCCGGGATCTTTACCGGTACAGACGGCGATGATTTCGGGATTTTTCGGACTGCGTTTCAGGGCTTCGGCAATCGCATGACCGCGGGCGGAATTAGAAACAAGGAGGACTTTCATGGGAGGGTGAGTTAGGTCTTCATTGTACCTTGAAAGGTAAGGAACGTAAGGGAGGTAAGGGAGGTAAGGGAGGTAAGGAAAGTAAAGAAAGTAAAGAAAGTAAAGAAAGTACGGGAGGTAAGAAAGGTGCTCAAATGTTGTTTTTTTTGTCACCTTCCTTACCTTCCTTACCTTCCTTACGTTCCTTACGTTCCTTACCTCCCTTACCTAAACCAATGACATCATCTTAAACTGATCCGGGTTTTCCTCCTTCGCGGTTTCCTGATCGAATGCTTCCCTGGTGGCGTTTCGACCGCAGCCCAGATCCTTCAGTAATCTAGGCGTGATCTCCGGAGTCGGATATTTACCGGTGAAACAGCCTTCGCTGAATTGTCTGATTTTCGGATTCCCGTACCGGACGGAGTTCCTGAGATTTTCGATGGTGTTGTAAAAAAGCGCGTCGGCGCCGATGAGTTTCCGAATCTCTTCGATCGAGTGGTTCGAAGCGATCAGCTCGGCGGTCGTCGGCAGATCTATACCGTAAGGATCCGGCCCGATAATCGGCGGAGACGAGGAAGCGAAATAAACTTTCCGGGCACCCGCTTTTCGCGCCATTTCCACGATCTTGCGGCTGGTATTGCCGCGGACGATGGAGTCGTCCACCAGCAGCACGTTTTTGCCCTTGAATTCCAGCTCGATGGGGTGAAGCTTGAAGTTCAGGCTGCGCTTCCGGAGCTCCTGGCCCGGCATGATGAATGTCCGGCCGATGTAGCGGTTTTTGACGAAGGCTTCGCGGTAGCGGATCTTCAACTTATCGGCGAGCCCCGCGGCGGCCGGGCGGCCGGTGTCGGGGATCGGAATTATCGAATCGATCTTGAGGCCCGAGGCTTTGATCTGTTTGGCCAAAGCCTCACCCATACGGACTCGGGCTTTGTAGACGTTCACGCCGTCGATGGTCGAGTCCGGAGCGGACAGATATACCCATTCAAAAATACACGGACTCAAATGACCGTGCCGGATCTGGCGGGAATGCAGGCGGTTCTGGCGGTCAATGAATACGACTTCGCCGGGATGGATGTCGCGGACGAATTCGTATTCCAGCGCGTGAAAAGCGGTGTTCTCCGATGCGATCATATATTCGTATTTCATCCCAAATCTGCGCCGGCCGAGCTGCAGCGGACGGATGCCGTAAGGATCGCGAAAACCGACTATCCCGTGCGCGCCGATAAGCGCGACGGCCGAATACGCGCCTTTGCATCTGCGAAAGACCATTTTCACCGCGCGGAAGATATGCTCGGGCGTCAGACGGCTCGGTTTTTGCTTGCGCAGAGCGAGCGAGAAAACATTGAGCAGAACCTCCGAGTCGGAGGTCGTGTTCAGATGACGGAAATCCTGGGACCGGATTTCTTTCGCCAGCTGGGTGGAATTCGTCAGGTTGCCGTTATGCGCCAGCGCCATGCCGAAAGGGGAATTTACGAAGAAAGGCTGGGCTTCGAATTCGCTCGAGCAGCCGGCGGTCGGGTATCGCACATGGCCGATGCCCATGGGGCCCTTGAGCCTGGCCAGTGAATTGGAGTGAAAGACCTCGCTGACCATGCCGACCGATTTCTTCAGATGGAACTGGTTGTCGTAAGTCACGATGCCGGCGGCGTCCTGCCCGCGGTGCTGGAGCACGATCAGTCCGTCATACAAGTCCTGTATGACGTCCCTGAAGCCGGAAACGGCGATCACTCCGCACATAGGAAGAATGTAGAATGTAGAATGTAGAATGTAGAATTAAAAAAACCGCAAACCGGCCCCGCTCCTTTTGGAGAAAAGCGAACACTAAAGACGCCATCAAGTACCATGGGGAGATTGTAACAGAAACAAGCAGGCAGAAAAGTGAGAAAAGAAAGAAAAGGCGGATCAACAATAGCTCTTCTTTTTAGGCCATATTTATGCTACAATAATAGGATTTTGAGAAAAAAAATATCCACCAATTCAAACGGCCGGAAGGATTTATATACGCGAACACGCGCGCGCATACGAACGCGTATATATAAATATGCCCGCAAGAACGCGCAGGCTTCAAGAATAAAAATAATCCCGCCGGTTTCTCTCGCGGCGGTTCTGGTCTTGTTCATCGCCGTCGGGGTGACGCTCCTGAGCGCGCAGGAAATTTCCGGCGACAGCGCCAGCGGGTCAGTTATCTCAAATAACTCGGGGTCGGATATTGAAGCTCGAAACATATCGGGTTCAATCTTAAATCCGCAGACGGGACAAACTGAAGGTGCCGAGGGGACCGAAGGGACCGACCCGGCTCCGCCCGAAGGCTTCGCCGAGGCGAGCGTGGCCGGGGTGACCTCGAACCAGTCACTTCGTTCCGGTTCAGGACGGGCCGGGGTAGAAAACGAAAATATTCCGGTAGCCTCGCTTTCAATCAATTCTTCAGTAGGAACAATATCCGGTTCGTTTTTAAACGAGAGCGGATCGGGTTCAATCGCTGAATCGCAAGCCGCAAGCGGTGATTTGATTTCATCTCTGTCAATAAGTTCTTCGGCCAAGGCTTATTCCGGTGCGATTTTAAGCAGTGATTCTCCGGTTTCTTCGGACTCCTCGGTTTCTTCGGTTTCCTCCGTTCCACTCGTGACTCAGCTTCAATCAGGCGTGTTGCCCTCCGCCACCCATCCGACTTTCTGGATTTCCAGTAATGCCGCCGCTTCATCCGAAGAACTTTTTGACCGGTTAAATATCGAAGCAAAAAATTCCCCCCTTCGCCCCGGTGCGACCGGGGCTACGGAGGGGCAGGCAGGTGAAGAATTAAGTGTGACTAAAACCGTTTCGGAAAGCGGGACCGGCTACCTGGTGACTCTGGACTTCGGCAAAAGCGTCAAGCCGATGAATGTCGAACTGACCCTACGACTCTCGGAGCAGGTTCATGGACTTGGACGCGTGGCCGATATGATCACCGGACCGGATGAAACCGTGGTGTGGCAGGGGACTGTCGAGATCGGTCGATTGATAATGAATACCGACAAGGCGACTTACCGGCGCGGTGACACAGCCGAAGTATCGCTGACGCTGCTGGATGAAGCCGGAAGCGCTTTGTGCGGCAGCGATATCGAAGCCTTGCTTTACAGCCCGGATGGCACGCTGACCGAGCGATATTCAACTTCGGACGGAACGCTTGAAACGCGAAACTGCCTGAACCGCACGGTCGGCATCGAGCCGGATTACGAGTTTAAGGTGAAGCTGGCGCAGGAGGGGATGTATGAGCTGGTCGTGACGGAAGGTAAGGAAGGTAAGGTAGGTAAGGAAGGTAAGGAAGGTAAGGTAGGTAAGGAAGGTAAGGAAAGTAAGGAAGGTAAGGTAGGTGATTCCGATATTGCGAAAACCGCACTAAAGATCCAGGTTGTATCGAACGCTGAACCTTTTTCGATAACACGGAAGTCCATAACCCGTACGCTGGGGAAAGATGAAACGATGGAGCTGGATGTTTACGCCAATGAAACCGTTGTCGGAAAAATATCCGAGATTGTTCCGGGAGATGTGACCATTAGCGAGGTCTCAGTGGGAGGGTCAATCGAGCGGTCGGGAGACGACCAGAAAATCACCTGGGAAAAGATGCTTCAGGCGGGAACATCAACCACGGTCAGTTATTCGTTCAAAGTCGATTCGGACCCGGCTTCGTCTGCGGACTTCGCCGAGGTGAGGGAAACGATGATCAAGACGTTTGGGCCGGCGGAAATTGAAGGGACCGAAGACACCGGGGGGACCGAGGGGACCGACGTAAGCAAGGATAACCTGAACACATCGGCAACCTCGGTAACCTCGGTTTCATCGGGTTCTTCTCTTTCAATCAATTCTTCGGTTGGAATGATGTCCGGTTCAATTTTAAACGGGAGCGGTTCTTCTTTGCCTTCTTTGTTCTCTGAAACAGGGATGACGAATTCCTCAGACGAAGCCGCGCAGGATCCCTTGAATCCGCAGCCGGGACATAGTGTCCCGGTGGACGAGAATGAGATAGAAACAGCAAGCGGAGTGGATTCGCTTTCGATAAGTTCATCCGTTGGCACAATCTCCGGTGCAATTTTGGATATTGATTCCACGGAATCACCGGGACGCGGCGTCCCGGCTGCGGGAAGTGAAAGTGAAACAGGGGAGGCCGACCCGGCTTCGCAAAGCTCCGCCGAGGCGAGTGTCCCGGCTGTGTCCCCAACCCCAACCCCAACCCAAACCCAAACCGGGTCGGTAAGTTTCCTGCCCACCGCCTCAACCCCTAACCCCTTCTCCCTCCTTCGTCAGGAGAAGGGGGATGTTTATGTTTTGTTTAATTCTCGAAGCAGAGCTCCCCTCTACCGAGCGGAGCGAGGGAGAGGGGTCGGGGGTGAGGCGGATACAGGCTTCCTCTCCCGCCTCCTCTCCTGGCTCTCCCCCCGCGCCACTGCTCAGGTTCCCGTAATCAGCTGGAGCGAAAGACACGGTTTCGAGATCGTCCGGGCATCTCCGGCCACGGAGAACGATACGGTCGGATTCGAGCGCGGTGCTTTGACACTCGATCGGAGGCAAACAGGCGTCATCCCGCTCACCGAGGGGGCGAAGTTCACTTTGTTCGAGGGACAGCTGAGCAGATCCGATCTGATCGACGACGCCGGCCATCTGAAAGAAAACGAGGCCGCCAAGGCTATCATAACGGCGACGACATCGACCGAAGACATCAAAGGGATCGTAATGAGAGAACTGGTCGCCCGGCAGAATGAAGCGATAGGCCGGATGATCTCGGAGGATTCCGCCGCTATGAACACGGTGAAAGCCGTCATCGAGGATATTTCAACCAGGAGGCAGACCGAGCAGGTAGCCGATAAAGTTTCCGAGGCCGTTGGCGGCGACGCTATCGTTCAAACGAAGATCGCTCTGGCGGCGGAGGAAAATCTCCGGCCGGTGGTGGACGAAATCGTAACCGAAAAAATGGCGGATGAAATCATAGACTCCGCGGTGAAGGGAAAGACAGATTTGATACCTGCCATCGTCGGAGCCACCGATGCGACGGTGCTGGATGTGGCCGGCAAGGCCGTGGAGCAGGGAGTCGTGGGTAATGAGAATGAAATAGCGGATGCGGTTTTGGAGGCGACCGGGAAAGCTATGAGCGATGAGCGGAGAGCTATGAGCGATAATTCTTCTCAAAGCTCAAAGCTCAAAGCTCAAAGCCCTCTGATTCAAGTAAAGCTTAGAACCAAGGACGGAAAAACAATTGCCCCCAATTTCCATTTCGAACAAGGCTCGGTCGTGCTGGTCGTCGAACCCGAGCGCGAGTTCACGCCGGGGATGTACGAGGTCGAGGTAACTATCACGAATCCGCTTACAGCCCAAACCCAAACCCTAACCCAGGACTTCACCTGGGGAGTTCTGGCCATGAATACCAATCAGGACCGGTATGAGGCGGGGGATACGGCGGAGGTGGCGATAGGGGTGCTGGATGATATGGGAGGGATAGTGTGTGATGCGGAGCTGAAATTGGAAATAGGTAAGGAAGGTAAGGAAAGTAAGGGAGGTCAGGAAGGTGAGACAGAAATCTTGACACTTTCAACAAGCGACAATTCCATCAAAACCACCGGAACCTGCGGGACGAAGGATTCGATGAATGTAACGCCTGACTACGAAGCGTTTTTCAAAGTCAGCGAAGCGGGAACGTACGTTTTGAAATTAACCGCGGAGACTGAGAATGGGACGAAGGAAATGACGCAGCGGGTAAGTGTCGATTCAGCGACAATGGCCGTCAACGTCACGATGATCCCGCCGGTCACGGCGCTGCAGGTAGAAAACAATCAGAAGAAGAACGGCGAGAATGCCGACGAGCGTGCCGGCGATGTTGATGAGCGTGAGCGCCTCAGTGAAGTTCATGATGGAAAAGTGGGATCAAGTGCCGACTCAATAGCAACAGCAGCGACAGACAGGAAGATACCGGAAAATGACCGGAACATCAATAAAACAGGTTCCTTCCATGACAAGAACGCACCCATGAGGAGCACCGCCGCGAACTCGGTGCAAAGCGACGAAGCCACTTTGAGGCAGGATGACAGCCGGAAAACGTCGAATGATGTCACAGGTGTACAACCTACCACCCTGCAAAATACGCTGTCAAGATCTCCGGTTATTATCAGCCGCAAAGCCGCTACCCGGCTCTACCCGGTCGGCTGGTCGCCGATGGAGATTACGGTGAGGTTCAACGAGGACTTCAAGGGGACAATCACCGACACGGTCCCCGGATCTTTTGAAATCAGCGATGTGGCTGTAGAGACGCCCGGTGCGGGCGTCTCATCCAACGTTTCCACATCAACTGAGACGCCCTCGGGCGAGAAAACCATCAGCTGGAAAGGTTCCTGGAAAGCCGGCGAAACAGCGACTTTCTCATATCTGTACGACGCGCCGGATGTCAGCCCGGATTTCTTTACCGTCGGACCATTGAGGCTACAATCAACATTCTCCGTCTCCAAAGTTCCCTCAGTGATGGCTGCCGTTCCTGCCACGCCTGTTCGCGAAGTAGAGAAGGGCGAACGAGAAGGAGAAAAGGGCGAGAGTCAGATAGATGAGCATCAGGACAATATCATTGGTAGTCATGGGACCGATTTGGAAATGATCAGGACCAATATAAGACACGATACCGCGGAAAGCAAACCAAACGCCGCGATAAATGGATGGGATGTATCCAGAAAAGAAGGCAGCACCATGGTTGCGAGCGATACAGAGACGAAATCTGAGCAAATATCCGCTACTCTTCGCCATTGGGCGTCATTGAGCCGGAGCATGGCAGGAAGCGTCCAATTCATTGGACAGCACCTTACCACCTCCCTCCTCCCCCATGCAATCGCGTTCGAGATCCCCAAGCATGAGACAGTCTGGCGCGAAGCGCGCCTTGCCGGCCGCAGCTTCACCGAGGCCCGCGTCTGGCAACTCGCCAACGACGCCGCCGACCTCTCGCTCACCCTCTGGGCCAAGAAGCGCAAGATCACGATCAGTAATGCGAACGTGGATGAGAATCTGACAGACTTCCCGCTCTCGGTGAAGATCACGGCGGACGCTGACATTGGGACATTGGCGAGGAGCGACGGCTACGACATCCGGTTTGCCTCAACGACGGGAGCGCTCCTCAAGTATGAGCGGGAGGAATATCACGTTTCAAGCGGCTCCGGCTCCGGCGTCTTCTGGGTGAAGATTCCGAAAATCTCGGGCACGACCGATACCGAGTTCTACATTTACTACGGCCGCAAAGATGCCGGGGACGGGAGCTCTGCGAGCAGCGTGTGGGACAGCAATTTCAAAGGCGTGTGGCACTTGAATCAAACGTCCACGGGAGCTTTGAGCGCTGCGGATTCCACGAGCAATGCGAATAATGGAGGCGTGAGCGGGGCGACGAATGCGACGGGGAAGGTGGATGGAGCGGGGAGTTTTGATGGAAGTAGCAATTATATTGGTCTAGCTGATACTACTTCATTAAAGCCGGCTTTGCTTACCATTTCTGCGTGGACCAAACCATCGTCCACTACTGGCTATCAAAACATTTTCGACCGAGAAACGGCGGCGCCATACAAAGGATTTGAATTGGCAATGTACAATGGTGTGTGGATCTGGGAAACAAATGGTAGTGATATTGTTTTTAATGCTGGCCCTTCTACTTTAGGATTCAATTTACTAACAGTTGCCTATGACGGCACGAATGCGAATCTGTATTACAACGGAGTATTGGATAAATCACAGGCTCAAAGTGCG
>Ga0155281_161_pt1 | contig 13897 bp, 14 predicted proteins | sample RifCSPhighO2_02_FD_106249 | JGI IMG/M metagenome (GOLD analysis project Ga0155281, IMG submission 106249) | Candidatus Peribacteria bacterium RIFCSPHIGHO2_02_FULL_51_15
CGCGAATGCGGGAGAGGGGCAGGGGGTGAGGCGGCAAGGTTAGCGGTATTTTCTGCAAGGTCAGTGAGCAGTTACAAAATCAACACTGGCGTTTTTCTCTTATTTCAGGTAAAATACTTAGATTCTAAAACCCAAATCCAGATGCCAATCGAAGCCGTCAAAATTCCGCAGAACGTTTACGTCGAAGACCGGATCATCGGCCCGGTCACGCTCAAACAGCTGATCATAACCGGCATAGGAGGCGGCATCAGCTATGTCCTCTATGCCAGCGTAACAAAAGCCGGCATCACCAATCTGCCGGCGGTGATTTTGTGCTGGGTTCCGGCGGTGATCGCCGCGGCATTTGCCTTCATGAAAATAAACGACCTGACCCTTTTCAATATCATCCTTCTGGCGATAGAGAGCATGAGCAAGCCAAATCTCAGATACTGGAGCCCGTCTCCCGGACTTTCGATCAACCTGATCACCAGGCAATCGGACAAGGAATTCCAGATGGCGACAGCCAAAGCGGAGCTGAATGCCACCCGCCTGAACGAGATAACACATCAGCTGAAGCAGCATCAGGAAGAGATGAGCCGGATGGCGGGGCATGAATCCATGCCTGGGGACACCGATGCGGTAAAAACCAGATTCGAATCGGCTGCCGGCCCGGTGAATCCGGCAACCGGATCCGACCGTGAACCGGCCAGCGAACAATACAAGCCGGCAATCGATCCAAGTGCGGTTTCGATCGGAAGCGGACTCGATCCTGCGCGTTCGATCGATGCAGTGGCCGCAAGTGTTGGCGCTTATGATCATTTGATCGCCAAATCCTCCGATTGATATGCAGGAAGCAGCCAATCCTCCGGCACTGGCCATGAACCCCCCGGCTGAAAAAACCCCGGCCAAAAAAAACGAACCGCAGGTCTTAGACACCGTCCGGGGCAAAAAGAAACCCCAGTCGGCCTCGACCCAGCGTTTTTTGCCGATTGCCGAAATAAGGGAAGACGCGGTGGTGCTGAAAAACGGCGGTCTCCGCGCCATACTGAAAGTGAACGCACTGAACTTCAATCTAAAAAGCGAAGTCGAGCAGCAAGGCATCATTTCGGGTTATCAGGGATTCGTAAATACACTGATTTTCCCGATCCAGATACTGATCCGGTCCACCCGGCTGAATATCGATCCGTACATCAAAGGCCTCGAAAACCGGGCCGAAAAGCAGACCAGTCTCCTGCTCAGGGAACAAACAAACGACTATGCGCAGTTCATGCAAAAACTGGTCGAGATAGCCGATATCATGCAAAAAAGTTTCTATGTGATAGTGCCCGTCGACGCGCCGACGAAAGCAAAACGCGGCTTGATCGCCCGGTTCCTGGAATGGCTTTCGGTCGACGACACCAGGACCAAAGCCCAGCAAAGGAACCGTGAATTCCGCTCATTCAGCAAAATCCTCCGTGACCGCATCACCCTGATCCAATCCGGCCTCGAAAACGTCGGCATCTCAATGCGGCGGCTCAAGACCGAGGAAATCATCCAGCTTTATTATACGATCTACAACCCGCTGACATCGCAAAAACAGAAGTTTTCGTCGATTGAAGATCTGAATCCGGATAAGGCGGCGATATTCTGAGATATTAAGATAAAGACGTAAGACATAAGTTGTGGATTAATTGACTTAATGAAGTCAAAGCTCTAAAGTTTCTATCGTCTTAAGCGCTGCTCGTGCAAGAGCGTTTTGACCCTTTATCCTTCTCCTTGCACTCTCCTTTCACCATGACAACAACGACTACTTCTTCGATGCAGGAGCTTCTTAAAGATTCTCCGCCTATTCTTAGGCCGCATCCCGGAGAACTGATAGAAGGCATCGTGATTTTCAAAGGAAAAAACAAAATGCTTGTGGACTTGAGTGGCGTGGCTACCGGGATAATCTCCGGCCGCGAGCTGAGGGATTCGCTGAACACCTTCCGTGAATTGAATCCCGGAGAACCGGTAGTCTCCCTGATCCTGGAAGAGGAAAACGACGAAGGCATGGTGGTCTTGAGCCTACGGATGGCCAGCCAGCAAAAAGCCTGGGAAAGATTCCATAAGCTCGTCGCCGACGACAAGACAATGAAATTCACGGCGCAGGAAGCCAACAAAGGCGGGCTTCTGGCCAATATCGACGGTATCCGCACGTTCCTGCCTGTCAGCCAGCTGGCCCCGTCAAATTATCCGCGTGTGAACAACGCCGACAGTTCGGAAATCATCAACCGTCTGTCGAAGTTCATCGGCCACACATTCACCATTAAAATAATCACCCTGGACGAAGCCGCCGGAAAAATCGTAGTCAGCGAGAGAGAAGCCATGGCCGAAGAAAGATCGAAGGCTCTGGAAAATCTGAAACCGGGCGACCTGAAAGAGGGCATGGTAAGCGGCATTGTGAAATTCGGCATCTTCGTCTCGTTCGACGGCCTCGAAGGACTGGTTCATATCTCGGAAATCGCGTGGGGGCATGTGAAGAATCCTTCGGAGTTCGCATCCATCGGCGACCGGGTGAAGGTAAAAATCATCGGGATAGACGGCGAAAAGCTCTCTCTATCGATCAAGCAGCTGACCCAGGACCCGTGGGAAGAGATAGCCCAGCGCTATCCCGTCGGAAAGAAAGTGGAAGGCACGGTCGTCCGCTTCGCCGATTACGGCGCATTCCTGAGCCTGGAAAAAGATATCTCCGGCCTGGTGCATGTCACCGAAATATCACATGAAAAAATCACCGATCCCGCCCAGATGCTGAAGATCGGCCAAAAAGTCGAAGCACAGGTGATAAATATCGACATCGACGAACGCCGGATAGGGCTCTCGGTAAAGGCGCTGAAGCCGATCGACGCCGTGACACTGGAACGCATGAAGCGCGAGCAGGAGGAACAGAACAAAGCCCGCCAGGAAGCCGCCCATCTGAATAAGCCCGCACCGGAGGCAGAAGCTTCGCCTGCCCCGCACCGCGTCCCGCAGGACGCTGGTGCGTGGGTGGCTTCCAAATCAGGGAAAAAGTTCTATGCCGCAGGTTCCGCCGCGGCCAAGAAAATCGCCGAAGAAAACCGGGTGTATTTCAAGACCGTAGAAGAGGCGAAGGCAGCGGGGTTTAGCGCATGAAAAGAAGGTAAGGTAGGTAAGGAACGCAAGGCAGGTAAAGCAGGGTAATTAATCGTTGATTTTTTGCTCGCTTAAAAAATGCAGATGTAAAAAGAATACTTCCTGCCCGCCGCCTTTGCCGACATGAAATTTAAGCTGGTAGCCGTCTATGCCTTTTGACTTGGCGAGGGCCTGGGCTTTACGAATCAATAAAAGCGGCACGTGCGCTGTTTTTTCGTCCAGATCGTTGATCGAAGGGACGAAGTCGGATTCCTTCTTGGCGATAAAAAGCAGATGGGTCTTGGCTTTCGGATGCTTGTCTTTGAAAGCCATTACTTCATCATCTTCATAAACAATCGATGCCGGTATCTCGCGCCGGATGATCTTGTGAAAGATGGTTTCTTTTTCAGGCATGGCAAAATACTACCAGATACTTTTCTGACAAAGAAAATTGACTTTTTCCCCATTTTAAGAGAAAATATAGGTGCATGGATGCCTTGAAGAAGAGCGTCGAAAGTCAGGGATCTGCCGTCATGGAACGCGCGGAGGCCGGCCAGATCCGGGTTTTCCAGCCGCAAAGCCTAAAGGAAATAGTCGACATAATCGATCTGATGGGAAATGTGGCGACCCGCGTGCGTGAAGACAAATCCCGCGACCTCGGTTCAGGCGGAGCGGGTTCCGCCGCGGCTACCGGGACCGGTCAAACCGGCTCGACTGCCCGGGACCAGGCTATCGCCAACGTCCCCGTACCCCAGGTTATGCGGCAAAAACTCGTGTCGCATCTGGAAAAAGAACTGGTTACGGTCGAGCAGCAGGCGCGAAAGCTGTCCCGTTCCGGGAAAAAAGGTTCGGCCTACATGCTCAGCGAGCTTTATAAAAAAATCCACCGCCTGACATCTCTCATCGCCGATCTGCTCGAGGCCTCAGCGGTAGTAATCAAGCGGTTTTACATATCGGTGTTTATTGATCGCCAACCCCTCGTGGTGACTGGCGGTTCACTTGTTCAATCTGAAGAATAACCTGGGACACAACCTTCTGGATCAAAGGCGGCCAGGAGATTCTTTGCATTGCCCAGACAATCAGCGGCGTGATTATTACCACGACCGCCAGAGCGCCCAAAGCCGAAACGGCTCCTTTTAAAAATGACAGCGCCAATTGCCACCTGTTCTGCATCGTCGCCGACCACTTCCGCTCAAGTCTAACAATGGTTTCACGCAAAGCCGTGATTTCCTTGGCCAGATCTTTTTCCGGGGGATTCTTTGATTTCATAAAAACATGATACAGGGGAGTATCGGTATAACGGAATATCGGGAATCGGAAACTGAAGGGTGTTAACAATTTTTTGGCTTCCAGAGATATTTATTGAACCACCGCACCCACGGAGGGGTGCTGCTGAGTACAAAATAATAATTGACTCATCAGCAGCGGCCCTCCGCGGCCGCGGCGTGCAAGCTTTAAGGTCAACATCTAAAAAATTTCCGATATTCCGTTCTCCGGTATTCCTCAAACAATTCCGATATCCACCTGCTCTTCCCTCGGGCAACCATTAAGCGGGTTCAGTCCTTCGAATATCCTGTCCGGCGGCAGCATGCTCAGAAGATTTTCATTGCTTGGAAGTTTCTTCGGATCGAAAGTCCTGGCTTTCCAAAGTTCCCTGAGAATCTTCAGGTAAGCGCCGTCATCCGCTTTGATCCTGTCGACAAAAGGTTTTAGTGACGCCGCGAACCTTGTGTTTTGGATGCCTTCGATGAGTCCGTAAACAAAAGCTACCAGTGCTTCTTCCGATCCGCCCAGCCGGAAAGCAAACTGATCCTCCACCGTGTTGGCGATTTCTTCGGCGTCCAAACCAGCCAGAACCAAGAGCTGTTCCGCGGGACCGGAAGGATAATAATGCCGGATGCCGATGCGCCGGAGTGTCGCCGGTATCTGGAGATCCGCCATCAGGTCGGCAACCTGGCTACTCAGCCCGCCCTCGGTATTGTGGTCCTCGGCTACGATCAGGTGCTGAGTCTCGAGAGCCGCCATAATGACCGCACTCGCGTCCATGGGGCGGATACAAGCCATATTGATAACCCTGATGGATCTTTGTTTTTCACCCAGAATCCGCGCGGCTTTTACAGCTTCATGCAATACCGTCCCATAGCTCAAGATCGTAGCTTCGTCCCGAGTGTCGCCCTTGCCGTAAACTTTTGTCGCCTTTCCGTCGAAAACATAATCCGGCCCGTAAACCGGCTCACCGGAAGACGTAAGAAGCTGCGGATGATTCGCCCGTCCCGCGAAGACGTAAATATTTTCGGTGCCGGCCGCGACTATTTCCATTGCTTTTTCGGCCATTGCCGCTGCCTGGTTACTGTCTCCGGCCACCCAAACTTGCGTGTTATCGAATGGCAAGTTTGCGTAATTCCGCTCCTGATGAGTTTCCCCGTCCTCCCCAACACTCAACCCCGCATGCGTGCAGTCATGCAAAATTCCAAGCGGGGTATGACCGGTATTGATGTCGATCAACCGCGCATTGGCCCGGGCTTCATTGGTCCCGAATGCCGCGAATGTGTAAGTGATCGGCAAAAGCCCGGCCTGCCGCATGCCGGCGGCCATCATGTACATATTGGCTTCGGCGACTCCGACATTTATCACCCGATCCGGAAATGCTTTCTCGACTGCCCCAAACCCGCCCGAGTCCGCCAGGTCGGCATGCAGTACGATGATTCTGGGATCGCCCGCCATCAAAGCTTTTAAATGGACCGCGCCGAAATCTTTCCGGGCGGCGCCGGTTTCTTTGGTAATCATTCGTTTATAACTTACGGGCAATTCGAACTTCAAACGCGAACTTTTCCGCGTCATCCGTGCCGACTCGTAACGCTTCTTATGCTCAAGGCGGAAATTCTGAAGCTGCGCGGTGAGCACATCCAGTGCCGGCAAATTCAGCTTCTCAAGCGCAGCCTGCGCTTCGTCCTTGGAAAGCGGCGCGCCGTGGTAATTCTTTTTTCCGGTGTTGGAACCCTCTTCCATCAGCGCCACTCCGGCGCCCATGGTCGTGTAATAGCAGATGAAAATCGGCCGGCCTTTTCCGGCGAGCGAGTCGGCCAGCTCAAGCGCCGCCCGTATCTGCGCCTGATCATTGCCCTGCTGCACTTCTATGACCTCCCATCCCATGGACAACGCCACCGATGCGAGATCGGTTACCATTGTTTTGGACGGAATCCCCGAAAGCTGTATGTCGTTCCAGTCGCCATGAACAATCAGATTGTCGAGTGAGAGCTGGGGCGCGAGGCGGAAGGCTTCCATCACCTGTCCCTCCTGGCTGTCGCCGTCCGCCAGCAGTACGTCGACCTTTCCGGGTCTACCCAAAATTTTCCGGCCGTATGCGACGCCGAGAGCTTCCGATACCCCTTTGCCAAGAGGCCCCGTGCCGAATGGAATATCTCCGATCCCCGCTTCGATGTGCCCCGGTAAACCCGAGATGGTCCGGAAATTGTCCATTATTGCCTGCGGAGAGCCGAGCCTCGGGTCATCCAGGTCGCGTCCGAAAAGCCATTGGAGATTGTAAGCGAGCAGAGACAAATGGCCGGCGCTCATGCGATACGGCTCGTCCGCCGCCGGATCGCGCCTGAGCATTACTTCATATGAGAAGGTAAAAGCCGAAAGCGGTCCGCCGGGGTGTCCGGACTTGTGTTTGAGCGGCGCCTCGATGGCCAGCCGGATCATGATCTGTTGCGCCAATTTGTAGTCTTCCCGGTCATTTCCGGAAATTATTGCCGCATTATCCGGCCCGATCCATCTTCTTTCGCCGATGTGCCGGCTGCCGACTATGCGCTGGAGAGACATGGGAACCTCCTGCACGTCTTTGCCGATCAGGTCTTTTGGCGAGGGAATTTGCGACATCGTAAATGAAGTTTAGCAAACAGAGGTAAGGAAGGTAAGGAAGGTGATGAGGCAAAGCAAAACGAGGCGTCTCCCTTACTTTCCTTACTTTTTCCTGTGTTCTTTCTTCTTCTCCTTCTGCTCCATTACGGCTTCCACTGCCGATGCGAACCAGTCCAGTACATACTCTATCGCCCCGATAGGCCGGAGTATCAGCGATTCCACTTCTTTGCTCAAATCATCCCAGCGGGACGCGATCCTCTTCAATGAAACCGAAACGAAGATGAGGTGATAAAGCAGTATTATCACCATGATCAGTGACAAAATCGTGAGAAGGGTGATGACATCGCTGTATGTTATTTGCATAATCTTTTGCGTATGATGATAAATCCTACAACACCATGAACGATGTCCGCAAAGCACTGGCTACCGTTTCTAAAGTTCCCGCAACAGTTTTAATAGTCTTTATCAAAGTTTATCAAAAGACTCTTTCGCCCGACCACGGCTGGATGCGCCATCTGTACCCTTACGGTTTTTGCCGCCACCATCCGACCTGTTCGATGTACTCAATCGAAGTTTTCAGATCCAAAAGTTATCCCGCCGCCTTGTTTCTCTCCCTGAAAAGAATCCTTTCCTGCCATCCCTGGAAAAAAGTAAGCGATGACAGATTGCGTGAAGTAATAAAAGGAACATCTCAATGGGAAAATTAAATATGGCACTAAAATTAATTTTCTATTGCTTCAGCGAAGCCGGACAGTCCGAGTGCGGCGCAATGCAACTTCGCCCATTCGACAGGCTCAGAGCGACCACCTTTCACAGGGACTGAATCCGCAGTATGGGCGACCTGAGCGGAGTCGAAGGTCGGAATTCACTACCGGTGCGAGGATTGTCCGCCGAAGCGTAAGGTGTTGCTTACTTTGGTATTATTCAACTGACACTATGCATCGAATGGTATTTGTCTCCGGCGGACATATACGACGAGCGCTGTTTATAACGCTCATCAACGGGCTGGTGTTTGCCTGGCTTCTTTCCCCGCTTCTTTTCGGGGACGCCTATATAAACCATACCGATGCAGGCGTTTCCGATTATCCGTTCATGGCTCTGTTTCATAGCCGCATCGGGGAAACGGGAATCGTCTGGAATGACTTGAGCGGCCTTGGTTTTCCGTCGCTCTTTATACATGGTTTTTTGTTTCAGCCTCTTCTGTGGGTCTTGCTCCTGATAGCGGACCCGGCCAATTCATTGCACCTTTCCATGTTTTTGTACGCCTGGCTGGGATCTGCTTTGGTCGCCTGCGCGCTCCTGCGCATGGGGTATCGGACATCCGCCGCCTGGCTCGGAAGCCTCGTTTTTCCGTTTGTATTGTGGGGCTGGCTTTTTGAGCCGACATTTGCATTTTTCCTGCCGCTTTTCGGCGCCGCATGCCTGGCAGTGAGCGTGATGGCCAAACGGCCGGTCGCCTCGGCCTGGTCCTGCGCGGCCATCGTCGCACTCAGCTTCTTGTCACTGCAGGCGCACTACGCCGTCCTACTTTTGATTGCGATCTTGCTGCTCTGGATCGCCCGGCGCGCCTGCATCCCTGCGATGCCGGAAATTACCCGCGCCGACATCCACTTCACCGTGGGACTTGTCATCGGATTATGCATTTCGGCATTTCGGATGCTTCCGCTCGCGGCCTACGCCGCGCTTTCCACGCGCCAGGGCTCGTTTCTCGATTCATACTTAAAGAGCTACGCGATTGGCGGCGGCTATTTTCTCCGTTATATTTTCCCATCATCTCCCCTCCCGCTTTCCGAAGGCGCCATCGCCAACATTCCGTTTCTTGGCATCGGCGTCCTGTTGTTGGCGGTTTTCGGCATCTTAATCGGCCGGAATAAGACTCTCATATTCTCGTATCTCGCGATAAGCGCTTTTGTTATTTCGCTGGCGTTCCCCTCGTCCATAACATACGGCGCGCTCAGGCTTATCCCTTTCGTAGAACAACTCGGCGACCCGACGCGCTATCTCATCATCCCTCAGCTGATTTTGATCGCGCTCGCGGTGGAAGGTCTACAGACTCTGAGCTTCCCGAAGACTCTGAGAATCGTCAAAGTCTGTTCGATCGTCATCATCGCAGTGAGTTCCCTGCTCTTTGTCGTCGGTGTTACGCCCCCCGATCCCGGGTATTTGCTGTCGCTGAGCAATACCGATTTCGCCTGGCTCACGATCGGAGGCCTGCTCACCGGTATTCTGCTGCATGTTTTTCAACGAAGACGTTTCGGCGGCGAATTTGACCATGCGATTATCGCGGCCATCGCCTTTTTCCTCTTTCTCCAGGGTTACCGCGGTACATACGCCTCCGGTCCCCAGCGGAATTTTGAATTTGTGCCACCTGCGACCATTCTGTCCGATGCTGACGCTACGGTCTTCCCGTTCCTGGTATACAAAGGCTTCGGGGCATCGCCTTTATATCCGTACTTCGTACCGGAATCCAAATATCAGGCTACCCGATCTTTGCTTGTTCCCAATACAAATCTGCTGCAGGGCATACACAACATCACAATGTTTGATCACATCCAAACGGAGCGTCTCGACGCGATGCTGGCCGCCATCGGCTCGGAATCAAGCCATGTTGCCAGGCGCGAAAATGAAATCCTTCCCGGCATCGAGCAGCTGCAACAGCAGCTCATAAAGCGGTGGCATATACTCAAACGTCTCGGCATTTCGCACATCATCACTCCTCTGCAGCTGACTGGCCGCAGGGAAGTCACGAGTATTTTTCTTCTTCCGGAAGCCTATGGTTACGACGACAATGGAGCTATTTTCGGATATCAGGCTTCCACGTGGGCACATGTGTATGAAGTGCCGGATACCCGGCTCCATCTCTCCTCCCCCGCGGCTGTGGAAATGATTCTGCCGGATGGGAAGGATGCCCGTGACCGCATACTGAAGGATGTAAAAGGCGAAGTTACGGTTATCGAATGCCGGGATTGTGATGCCGGCCGCGGAAAAGGCGAAGTCAGACTGATTCTCCTCGAACGCACCCCGGTTCTCACCCGCGCCAGTGTGGAAACAACTTCACGGCAGTGGATCGTCATTCGCCGGCAACTGCTTCCCGGCTGGCGGGTAAGCGTCGACGGCATCGAGACCCAGGCAGCAATCGCCGACAGTGTCTTGATCGCGGTTTCCGTCCCCGCAGGTAAACACGAGGTCGCTGCTGCATTTTCGATCTTCGATATGCTGAAAGATTCGGTTGTCCTCCTTTTGTTTCCCAAAAGTACCCCTTGGTTTTCATAGTTTACCTACGGAAATTTTTTTTAAACACAAAACTTTCGGATACATACGCCCCTCGATCCGGAAAAACACGTTACACTTCCTTCCAAATGCAACCGGAATCCCGTCAAAATTCAGAGCATGTTTACAGGGCAAGTCAGGATTCCCATTGGAAACAACAGCCGGAGAGCTTCGCGAAATTTTACCGGCGGCCGTTTCTTTTCAGTCCGGCCGGCCTGGTTTCCCGTTTCCTGGATGCCAGGACCGCCGCATTGGAGGCGTTCATCGATTGCCATAAAGACAAACGGCTTCTCGATGTCGGTTGCGGTTCAGGCGTACACATGATCCGTTTCCTGAACCGCCTGGCGCATGTCGCCGGAGTCGACTACTCGGAAACCATGATAGAGCTTGCCCGCCGTGAGCTCATGAAAAACTCCCGGCATAATTGGGAACTGAAATGCGCGGATGCGGCGCGCCTCCCTTTTTCGGATAAAAGTTTCGATATCGTTATCGGCATGGGTCTTTTGGACTACGTACCAAATGTGACGGACGTCCTCGCGGAATTCAGGCGCGTCCTAAAGCCCGGCGGACAGATAATCGTGACCATTCCGAAAAGCCCGTCTGTTTTCTCTCCGCTCAGGTCACATTTGGGAAACCTGGTGAAGCGCCGGCTTTTCAACCTGCCACCGGTCGGCAACGTGCAGACGCGTAAATCACTGCAAGCGCTGTGCGATAACTCAGGCTTTATAATTCAGGATATTCGGTCCATTTGGACGGCGATGTGGATGGTGGCGCTCTCTCATAAACCGCACAAGACAGAAGAGTGAACGCACACCGTCCCCAAGAAGCCTGACGGTGGACTTCTTATCCGCATTTCGGATGAACACTACGGGTATCACGCTGATCTTCAGTCCGGCATCATGGCTGCGTACGGTGACCTCCGTATCCCAGAACCAGCGTTGATCTTTGACTTCTTTAAGCAACGGGATGATCCGTTCAAGGCGGAAAAATTTGAAACCGGACTCGGTATCGAAAGCCGGTGTCCCAAGCAGTGTCCGCACAAGAAAACGGTACCCTCTGGTCGTAATGTAACGCGAGAGAGTCGGCAACCGGAAAGGATAATGCCGGTCTGCGATCACCATATCCGCCTCTCCGGAAACCAGGCGCTTTAGCGCCGCAGGGAGGTAACGCGCATGAATCTCCAGATCGATATCGATGAATCCGGCGAAACGACCCGAAGCGGCCTCAAGTCCGTCCCGCACGGCGGCGCCTCTTCCCATGTTCTTCTCATGGAATATCGCGCGCAGACGATGATGGGGATGGTTTTCAAGATACTGCCGGATTACTTTAGCCGTTCCATCCCTGCTTGCGTCGTCGACCAGGATAACTTCATATCGGAACGGCGTTTCATCGAGAGTCTTCAGAATTTCATCGAGGTTATTTTTCAAATGACCTTCTTCCTGGTAACACGGGATAACGAGGCTCAAATCAGGCGGTTCGATTTCCGGTTTCGGTGAAGATCTCAACCCATTCTCAGATGGAACATTCACTGCGCGTTCGGGGTGAAAAAACTGTTTCACGCACTCGATGACATAAGCGCAGTCGTCATCCGGCATCTGCGGAAACAGGGGCAGCCGGACGATGGACAGAGAAATCTGTTCGGCTACTGGAAACTGGCCGGGCCGCGTGCCGAGACGCTTCATGGCATATGGAGACAGATGCAGCGGGATATAGTGAAAATATGCCTGGATACCGCGAGTTTGCAGATACTCAAGTAATTTGTCCCGGCGTGCCGTGTCCCGCACCAGGAAAAACGCCAGATGCTCATTGGGAGTCGAATACTCCGGCACTTCCGTAAACCTGATGTGCCCCTCGCGGACAAGTGAAGACAGTCCCTCCCTGTAAAGCCGCGAAACCCGCCGGCGTCCGCGCAGGATCTCCTCATAGCGCGAAATCTGTACGGCCAAAATCGTCGCCAGGACTGCCGACATCGTATAGCTGCTCCCTTGGCAGACCCAGGTGTACTTGTCGATTTCACCTCGTAGAAACTGGCTGCGGTTCGTTCCCTTTTCATAGATCATCTCGGCCCGCCCGGTTAACTTTGGATCGTTGATGACGAGAGCGCCACCCTCTCCCGAAACGCAGTTTTTTGTATCGTGGAAACTGAAGCAACCAAGCGACCCGAGCGTGCCCAAAGGTCTGCCCTTGTACCGGGCTCCGAGCGCATGAGCGGCGTCTTCGATGACATGCATGCCTCTGCTCCCGGCGATTTCCGAAAGCGCATCCATGTCGCAGGAAATGCCGCCGTAATGTACCGGCAAGACCGCGCGTGTCCGCTTGGTGCAGGCGGCTTCCAGACTCGCGATGTCCAGGCAAAGCGTCCGGTCATCTATATCTGTGAGCACGGGCGTGCCGCCGCACTGCAACACCGCGTTGGCAGTGGAAACGAAGGTAAAACTCGGGACGATCACCTCATCCCCCGGGCTTATGTCCAGGCAGCGCAAAGCCAGTTCCATCGCCGCGGTGCAGGACGTAGTCAGCAGAACCGGATGCCCGTCCGTAAAGTTCCTCAAGGCTTCTTCGGCAGGCCTCAACGTTTCCCTGCTGCTGCCGATATTCCCTCCTTTCAAAAAAACTTTTACCGAGTCGATTTCCCGGTCGGTAATCCATGGCGCGGTATGGGGAATCTGGCGGACTGGCAAAGCGGGAAAACTATAGCATGGTTTTTCTATGCGCTGTTGAATCCTTAAGAGAGTCCCTGTCATCCTGCTTTCTCCACCAAAGAATCATGTGATCTCTGATACCACTTCGCGTTTAAAACGTTCTTAATCAGACGCGCTGGCGGTATGGAGTTCTTGGCTTGAGTAAACGCTACGCGGTACGAGATGATGCCGTTACGAATGACCGATTAGTTATGTTTTAAATGCAAAATGGTATGATGTTGCGGAAGCGCTTCACTCGAACGTCAGCACCTTGTCCGATTCCTCTATGAGACGCAGCAAATCGGCCATAGTCGAGACGGAGCAGGCCGCGCTCCCGGCTTGAGACCGGCTCCTAAGACAGCTGCCGCAGGCCAGGATCTGGCCATCCAAACCGGTAAAGACCTGAATTTTTGCGGAAATGTCAAAATCCCCCGCATCCGGAATATTTTCAAGCTCCACTCCTTCGCTCAACAGAAAAATCTTCACATCGTGTCCGGCTTTCCGCGCGGTTATGGCCAGTCGCAACGCGTTCCAGACATGCTCCGGCTCCTTCGATTGCAGAACGATGCCCAGTTTCATAAAGAAATAAAGAAATCAGGAAAGGCTTTTCTTGCGCTCTTCAAATTCCTTTCGGTCTATCTCGCCTTTGGCATAACGTTCTTTGAGGATATCGAGCGGGGACTTTTCGCGAAACATTCCCGAACCGGATGCAATCCATTTGATCAGCGCGACAATCGCGACCATGACGAAAACCCACCAGAGAATCATGAGAAGGAAGCCGAAAGGAGCGAGGCCGCCGAAACCGAAACCATATCCCATCATAGTTCAATCGTATCAGCAACGCGGCTGTTCAGCAATCAATTTAAGATAAAAAAGCGGATATTCTTAAACTACGGTGGATCAACAGCAAAACTGCGGGAGAAAATTATATTATCCAAACCCTCTTATTTCCACCTCATACCACTTCGCGTTTAAAACGTTCTTAATCAGACGCG
>Ga0155281_111_pt2 | contig 13331 bp, 11 predicted proteins | sample RifCSPhighO2_02_FD_106249 | JGI IMG/M metagenome (GOLD analysis project Ga0155281, IMG submission 106249) | Candidatus Peribacteria bacterium RIFCSPHIGHO2_02_FULL_51_15
GGGCCGAGTGTCTTGCAGCTCCAGTTTGGAAGCAGATGCGGCACCGAGTAAATGGTTGCAGTCAGGACGCTGGAAACGTCGATTATCACCCGCGGGAAAAACCATGAGAAATTCACGAGTATGACTCCCAAGATAAAATGGGAAATCTTATTTTTTATCAGATCGCTTTTCGCGGTGATTATCGTGTATACGGCGACACCGACAAGCATCAGCGCGAATATCAGATTCATTATGTCTCTCGAGAGCTGCCAAATGCTGTTTAGCGCTTCCATCATCGGAGAACTCGTGAAGAAGTCCGCGGAGAGGAAGTATCCCGCCAGATCAAGCGAGATCAGAAGCAGGATATGCAAAAAAGTGTTTATTGTTGCAAGCTTTCCGAGCCAGCTTGTCAGATCTCCCCCCAGGCTTCCGTAAACAGTGGAACCGGCTCCTCCGGCCTGTGCGTAAGCTGCCGGTACCAGTAACCCGAACCCGGACCAAAGTCCGAAAGCGAGAAGTATCAAAGCGCCGACTAAAACGCCGTTTCTGGTGAGAATGTTTTTGTTTTTCATTTAATCTGTTTATTGTAACATTTTTTTATAAATACTTCAATTGTCCGTACAGAAGAAAATGTAGAAGTATTCTGAATGATCAAGCCTTAAGTTACTTATTCGTATTATTATCAGGACATGATCTAAATATTTAGCTGTATAAATAATTAGTACATAAATATATATTAATAATGTATAAAAAGCTTAGAAATTGGCTAATCTATGCTTAAAACATAAGAACAAATAAATGGAACACATCATTGATCAATAAACTTGCTCTATAAACATGCTTATGAGTAACATTTGTGATCAGAGCTAACCGCTTAATCCCTGAACTCCTACATGGTTCATGTCGCTTTAAAAGCATTGTTCTCTTCCCAGACAAGGGTGAAGTTGCTTTCTGTCTTCCTGCTTCATCCGGAGGAAGAGTATTTCATTCGCCAACTGACGCGGCTATTGAATGAACAGATAAACTCCATCCGGCGTGAGCTCGAGAATCTTCGGCGTATAGGACTCGTCAGGGCCAGGAACAAGAACAGGAAGAAGTTTTACAAGACCGATACAGAGTTTTTGTTTTTTACGGAGCTCAGAAACATGTTCGCAAAAGAAGTGAAAGGAGGGGAGAGCGCTACGGTATCGGCGCTAAAAAACCTTCCCGGGCTGCAGTTTATGGAGCTAGCCGGCAGCTTCGTCGGCACTCACAGCAAAATAGACCTGCTCGTGGTGGGTGATGTGAAAAAGGACGTTATCGAACTGCTTCTGGCCCAGGATCCCACGATGAGAAATGTGAAATACTCGCTTTTCCCGAAGGCTGATTTCCTTTATAGGCTGAGCCTCCGCGACAGGTTTATTCTGGAAATAGTGAACGACCCAAGGCACCTGGTGGTGGTAAATCACATAGTGAAAGAGGTCGAAGAAGCGCGGAAATAAAATTGCCAAATGGCTAAATTGTTAAATTGCTCGCCAGCCTTCGCTCAATCGCGGTTAAAGCCATTGTTGATGAAGAGCTCTGTCCGGCAAGCAAGCGTAACGTGCGTTTTTACATGTAAACAATTTAGAAATTTAGCAATTATTCTGAATCAGAAATTACCTTTACAGATAACGATTTCTCTAATAACCTTTGTCAGCTTTATGACTGGCATAGCGCTCAAAGAACAGGCCGAGAAGATGACGAAGAACCGCCCCGAGATCCGGCCGGGTTTTACGGTTCGCGTTCATCAGAAAGTCCAGGAAGGCGACAAAGAGCGCATACAGATCTTCGAGGGTCTGGTGATAGGAGTCCACCGCGGACACAGTCCGACTGATACCAATTTTACCGTCCGCCGGATTGCCTCCGGCGTCGGCGTGGAACGGGTCTTTCCTTTGCATTCTCCCCTGATAGAAAAGATCGAGGTCAAAAAAGTGGCGGAGGTCCGTCGCGCGAAGCTCAATTTCCTCCGCGGCCGCAGCGGCAAGAGCGCGAGAATAAGCGAAAGGTTCACGAGCTCGGAGGAGTTTTCTATTGCGGCGGCTTCGAAGCCCGTAAAAGAAACGGAAATTGCGGAAGGAGAGGAGGCGAAGAAAAAAGAAGAAACAGAAAAGGAGATACTGCAGAAGGCATAATTGTTATTTGTTAACTCATGTTTACGCGGGTCGGAGACCCGCCCCTATTTATTTATAATAAAGTCTCAGGAGCGCCTCTCCGAGGCGCGTAATAAGGATTGAGGATCTTCGCTTTGTGTTTGTAAGTTATTTCATGATGACAGCCGCCATAGGAGGCTCCTATCATAATGGGCAATGCACGCCTTGCTGATCGGAAACTACGGTGTCGGCAATCTGGGTGATGAAGCCCTGCGCAGATTTTTTCTGGATAATTTTCCCGGGGTAGAATGGACGGTTCTGAGCGCCGATCCGAAAGGTGAAAATGAAGTATGCCGTCTGCCGGCCGGGATACGTTCTTTTTTCAAACCCTGGTGGCGCACGATCTCTGCTTTTCGGCATGCCGATGCGGTCGTATTTGGCGGTGGGACGCTATTTACCGATATCGAATCGGTTTTTGCCTGTTTTCTCTGGTGGTGGCATGCGGCGGTTGCCGGTTTTTTGAGTAAGCCGGTTTATCTGGCGTTTCAGGGGATCGGTCCGTTCAGGACGAGCTGGGGCTTAAGACTTGCCAAACGAGTCGTAGATAAGTCCGCTTTTATAAGCGTACGGGACAAGGCTTCGTTCGAGCGTGTTCAGAGCTGGAATATGAATAAAAAAATAGTACAGACATTTGATCCTGTGTATGTGGTTTTTTCAGGTATCAAAGTCAATCTGACCGAAAGTAATACGATAGTGCTTATCCCGCGAAAAAATTCCGGAGAAAATTTTCTGATTGAGGCGTCGAAAATCATACAGGAACATCAGGGAGATCCGGTGCGGATAATCATCATGCAGCGAGATCATGAACACTTCGTCGTCGACCGGATCAGATCCATGGTTCACGGGCATTTCGAGGTCGTCGAGGCTGTGACCGAAGAAGATCTGGTTCAGGCGATAGAAGACGCGCTTTTAGTCGTCGCCGAGAGGTATCACGGCGCTCTGGCAGCGCTGGCTCTGGGCGTGCCATTGGTGGTATGTCCCCAGGACATCGGCGACAAGCTGGACGTGTTGCAGGAATTGGCGGAGAAAGACGGCAAAAAAGACCGGGAAGAATTCATCAGGTTGATTGGGGAAGGATATCTGGCGTTGAAAGCGGCGTTGGAGTCGATAAAGAATTAGGGATCAAAGGCTTAGGGAATCTCTGAAAAATTGTTAAATTGCTAAATTGTTAAATTGCTAAGAATGTATAAAACGTGCGTTACGCTTGCGACCTTCGGCCAGCTCAGGTCGCCCGGAATGACACACATGATTGTGCCAGATAAGGTCGCCCTGAGTTAATCGAACGGGCGAACAATTTAGCTATTTAACAATTTAACAATTATGTCAGGGTAACAATAAAAAGCAGTTAATCAGAGCTTCCCTCGATGTATGTGATACCATTTTGCATTTAAAACATAACTAATCGGTCATTCGTAACGGCATCATCTCGTACCGCGTAGCGTTTACTCAAGCCAAGAACTCCATACCGCCAGCGCGTCTGATTAAGAACGTTTTAAACGCGAAGTGGTATGACTCATACAGTATGATAAGAATCTCTACCTGGCAGGCTCTTAATAAGCTATAATATTTGCAATGGATGCCATTTATCTGAACGAGGCGGAAAAGAGTTTGTTCGACAAGCTCCCGGAATCGCTAAAGGAGGGTTGGCAGACTGAAGAAGAGAAAGGGACTGCTTACGAGTCCGACGAGGTTTTGAAAATGCGCAGAAAAATGGCTTCATTCGTGGATTTTCCGCAGGTCATTAAAGTTCTTGTTGCGGTGGAGAAGGGAGAAACGCAAGGTCTTTCCTTAGTGGATATACCCGAAGGTATTTTGCCCGAACTTTTTTTCACGATCGGCGCGCGGGGGCTTGAGGTATTGATCATGCGGTTACTGGCCGATGCGAAGACGGACGGAGATCTGGAGGGGCTGGCCGGACTGGCGACCTGCCGGCATGAAATTTTGGAAACAAATTCTTCCGTTTCTCTCGTATGATTTCAAGCCCGAAGGAAGCAGCGGCATCGAAAGAAAAGGTTTTTCCAGTTTTCAAAAACCGCAAAGAAATGGGTGATTTTGGACAGAAACTGGGATTCAGGAAAATCGAAGAATTCGAGTCGGCTTTGGACTCCGTGCAGCAGCGTGAAAAGCTGGTTGAAGCATTGCGCAAAAGCGATCCGAAATTAAACGGCCAGGTGGATGCGTTGATCAATCATTTGAAAATTAACCGGCAGGAAATCACCAGGAAAGAGTCCTGGTACAAGAAGGTGCTGAAGTTCCCGGGAAGGATGGTCAGTAAGACATGGGAGACGGTAAAGAAACATCCGGTGGCAGCGGCTTTGGTTTTGGCCGCCCTAGCGGCCGCCGGAGTCGCCGGCACTTATTATCTGGCTGCTAATTGGGAAGGATTTCTCGCCAAACTTGGAGCTCAGACTGCCGTCAAAGGTGCCGAAGCCATAGGACCGGCGACAAAAATTGCGCCGCAGATAGATTTGGCTCCGTTTTTGGAGGGCGCACCGCAAGCCGAAGGGTTTATACCCTGAATAATGTTTTAAAACAAAAATGCAACCATCCCCGGAATCACCAAACAGAAAAATTGAAGTAAAACGCCTGCCCGAAAAGCCGGCCTTCGGACCTTTGCTGGATGAGCTTGAAAAGCTTGTAGGGAAACCCTTGCCCGATCTGACCGAGGACATGACCGAAGAAAACCTGAAAGAGGCTGATTTCCGATGTTTCGACAATCCAGATGAACGGAAAGACGATCCATATTCCTGTGAAACTTACCTGGAACACAATCGCCATCGGGAAATAAACAACCGGGCAACGGCGATGCAATACGCAAAACTGGATCCCGCCTTGAAAGAAGCCATATCCAGACAAGAATTTTCAGCGGCGAACCAAAGGGCGGCATATCACGAATATCTGCCCCGGGCGCTCCAGATCCTGATCCGGATATTGCGTTCGTATGAAGAATTACGCGTGGGTGTGTCGGGTCCTTTGGCCGATGAGTTTTTGAGTAAAGACGAACAAATAAAAATCTATTTGAGCGAACTCAATAAAGCGATAAACGAAAGGATAGCTTTCGACAACATCCAGGCGATTGACGGGTATTTTCTCCCGAATACCACCGGAGCCGGAGAAACGATATCCATAAACGAATCCAGGCTCAGAAACATGGGCAGGCTTTCGAAGATCAGCCAGGAGATATTTCTCAAGTTGTATTCAAATCCGGCGGATAAACTACCGGCTCAACAAAGACGGGCGCAGGTTTTAAATCAAAAAATAATGAATCTTCTTTCCGGCAGGATCAATCTGCCTCAAAAGAGAGAAATGCCGGTGGGTGAAATGATAGAGGGACTGCCCAAAAATTTTGAACCGGGAAAGGTTTTCAAGGATCTTTGGCAGAAGAAATATCCCTGGCTTATCGAATCGCAGGTTGAAGCGGTGAAAACAAATCCCCGTCTGGACCAAATGAAGCTCAATACGGACCGATTGGCGGTCATGGGACAGTTTACGAAATTCGCCGGGCTGGTTTCGCGTTACCAGTTCGAGCAGGAAAGGCTCATGGTCCTCCAGAATCGGTTTGACCGGGATACGAATCTGGAATACGCCACCCCGCGCAAACGCCTCGATCAAACCGATCCCAGGATCAAGGAACAAATGACGTCGAATCTCCGGGATATCGGGCTGGCTCATCTGAAGTGGATGGAAGACACGGTGAAACTGATGGAAAAAAGCCCGCTGACGCCGAATCCGAAGGAAAAAGTCATGAATTGGCTGGAGTCGTTCTGGAACAAAAACGGGCGCACCGGAGTTTTAGAAATTTCGCAGAATCTGGCCAACAGACTTACATTCTATTTTCCGGAAATATTTGGCATAAAAGAATATGCGCACGCTTATCTTTTGGAACCCGTCGAAAAAGCACTCGGTTGGCCGAAGGGGAAGGAAAAATGGGAAGAACTGACGCCGGATGAGCAAAAAACTGTGATCGAAAGATCCCGTTCTATAAGTGACGTGATAAACGGTTTTGACCGAACGGCCTTGATTCGTTTTCGGGAAACAGCGGAGGCCGTGCGCTTGGTCAGCACGCAGGGTTCCTCTGCTGATACGCCAAGCGTCCGGAAAGCGGAAATACCGGCAGAATTCGCAGATCAGTTGGATAAAGGGGAACGAATCGTTGCCGGGAATTTGACCGAGATGATGGATAAATACGGTCGCCCGGCGGTCACGCTGGCGCTAATGCAACAATTGGAAAAAGACTGGGGTGCCCCAGCCGAGAACGGCAAGCCCGGCGGCGGATTCATGGGCGAATACGTAAAATTCATGCGGGGAGTAAATGTAACAATCGGCATCCATATCGACGTCGAAGCCGCGGAGAAAGAAATGCAAAAGCGTTACGAATGGATGATGAAATGCCTGTTTTATGCTGCAACCGGCATCGTAGTGGCAGGAGCCATAGGCGGTTCTTTGTACAGGATCACACGCGGAATATTTCGCGGTGCCGGGAAAGGAATTACGCTTGCCGAAAAAGCGGCTGAAGGCGCAGTGAAATCAGGACGTATTGGAAGAGTGTTGGGACCGGTGGGGATAGGGATCGTCGCGGCTGATTTGCGTCGCGTCATGTTGCGAGATGCGCGTTTAGAGCCGCTCAAAGAATTGGATGGAATAGAAGCCGCAATTGAGCTGCTAAACAGCAAGGACGAAAAAGGAGCTGATAGATTCAACAAAGTAAAAGAAGAAATGGATGTTTTGAAAAAAAGACTGGATTGTTTTGTTTTCGAAGACGGAGCCGTACGGACGGTACAGGAATTGGAAAAACGTAGAAGTCGATTAAATGAAAATCAAATTGCGCGATTAAAAGAACTTCAGGATAAGGCTGAAGAAATAAGAAGAATTTCCATGAAGAACAAACTGAGATATGAGCGCCAGTTTCCGATTACCGACTATTTGGTTACCGATCCGGATGGGTTTAGAGGAAACGTCGGTTTCAACATTTCAGGCTTAGAAGATGCGAGAGAGCGCGGATACAAGGAACGGCAGAGAACAAGAGCGGTTGATGAATTTCGCAAGGATCCGGTAAGTCATGACGAATTGAAAAAGAGATATGAGAGCCTGCTGGATGAGGCGGCTGAATTTATTGAAAACATTGAGGAAAAGACGGAAAGGTAGGATGTCAAAATCACCGGAGATTTGGTATGGTGGGTAAGCTTTTTTCTTATGAACATTCGCAACTTTTGCATCATTGCTCATATCGATCATGGCAAGTCCACCTTGTCCGACCGGATGATGGAGCTGACCGGGACGCTTGAGAAACGCGTACTGAAGGAACAGCACCTGGACACCATGGATCTGGAGCGGGAGCGGGGGATCACGATAAAGCTGACTCCGGTCCGGATGAATTACAAAGGAGTCGAGCTCAATCTGATCGACACCCCTGGGCATACTGATTTCCGCTACGAAGTCAGCCGGTCGCTCGCGGCTTGCGAGGGCGCGATTCTGCTGGTTGATGCCTCACAAGGTATCCAGGCCCAGACTCTGGCTGTTCTATATATGGCCATGGAGCACGATTTGAAAATTATTCCGGTTCTGAACAAAATAGATCTGCCGGTGGCGGACCCGGAGCGGGTAACCGGTGAGGTAATAAAAATGCTTGGTTGCAAAAAAGAGGATATTTTTCGAATTTCAGCGAAAGAGGGGACAGGGGTGGAAAAGGTTTTGGATGCGGTTATACAAAAGATTCCCGCACCTTCCCTCACCCCGTCCTCGCTTCACTCGGACACCCCTCTCCCAATGGGAGAGGGGGCGGGAGTGAGAGAAAAAAGTCGGGCGCTTATTTTCGATGCGGTGATGGACGAGTATCGCGGTGTGGTCATTTATGTGCGGGTCGTCGGCGGCCGGTTTAAAAAAGGCATGCAGGCCTATCTGCTCGGATCAAAGGTACGGTTTGAAGTGCAGGATGCAGGTTATTTCAGCCCGAAGTATATTTCTGCTGATGCCGTGAGCGACGGGCAGATCGGCTACATAGTTACCGGTCTAAAAAAAGTAGCGGAGACGCGGGTGGGGGATACTGTTTCATCGGAGGAAATTGCCGAGGCACTTCCCGGATACAAGAAAGTCCAGCCGATGGTTTTCGCCGGTCTTTATCCCAATCAGGCCGATGATTATCCGAGGTTGCGGGATTCACTGGAAAAATTGTCGCTCAATGATTCGGCGATTGATATTTCTTATGAACACAATACGGCGCTTGGAAACGGCTTCCGGTGCGGGTTTCTGGGCCTGCTACACATGGATATCGTCCAGGAAAGGCTGGAGCGCGAGTATGACTGCGATCTGGTGATCACGGCGCCCAGCGTGCTTTATGAAGTTGAGCTGAAGGCCTCCAGGCCGGCCTCGGTCGTGCGCTCCAGCATACTTAAAATCGGCGAGCCGAATGTCGCTTTGATTTCCAATCCGTCCGATATGCCGGATCCGACGTTCATTTCGGAAATCAGAGAGCCGTGGGTGAAGCTGGAGATCGTCTGCCGTAAGCAGGACATAGGGCCGGCGATGCAACTGGCCCAGGAACGGCGCGCGATTTATTTATCTCTGGAATATATCGACGCCGACCGCGCGCTGATGCATCTCGAGGTGCCGCTGGCTTCAATAGTTCTGGATTTTTTTGACAAGCTGAAATCAGCCAGCTCGGGATACGCTTCTTTGAGTTATGAACATCTGGGCTACAGAGCAGGGGAACTGGTCAAGATGGACATTCTGCTTCTGGGCGAAAAGGCCGATGCTTTGTCGGTCGTATTGCATAAAACGGAAGCACGGACAGTGGGGGAAAAAATTGTTAAGCAACTTAAGGAGGTTCTGCCGAAGCAGCAGTTCCAGATCCCGATACAGGCGGCGATTGGGGGAAAAATTATTGCAAGGGAAAACGTCGCAGCCTACCGGAAAGACGTAACCGGCTATCTCTACGGCGGGGATCGCAGCCGAAAAGACAAACTTCTGGACAAGCAGAAAAAAGGTAAAAAAAGGATGAAACAGATGGGAAGGGTGACGCTGAGCCAGGAGGCGTTCTTGGCGGTTCTTAAGAGATGATCGAAGTTGGATCCAGGGAAAGGGTAGCCGGAGGAATTGTAAATTTTCAATAATCTGATTCGGCACTATTCATCATCTTTATCTTCTTCAACGGGTTTCTTGAAATATTGCTCGATGCGCGGGAGATGGGGTTCGATCACGTCCTGAAGAATCTTTATGGTGAGAGGTTGAAGCTCCTGGTAGGGGATCGGCAATTTTTCGGATTCAAAGAAATCTACCAGGACAAAAGTGGTGAGCTGGAGGACAGCGCCGTCGATGTTGCTTTCGTCGACCATAAGCTTCAAAAGGATTTTTTCCGCATAGATACTCATGATCAGTTGCAGCCTTTGGATCCACAGAAGCAGGGTTTTTTTAATTTCGGGCGGCAGTTTTCCTCCCTTGAACAAGGCCGCTGAATCAGCCGGATCTTTGATGCTGATTTTATTTTCCGCGATGTATTCTTCTACGGCTTCATGTGAACCGCGATGGATCAGGGACAGAACGGCCAGAATGAATATCGAAGGGCAGTCGCGGGCGGCCAGCCTGGCGATCAGCTGAAACAAATGGGCGTATTGATCTTCCCCCAAGAACTGCAGGATAGTTTGAGCAACCCGGTCGTCCCTCCGGCGGGCTTTCTTTTCCTCGCGCAAAATCTGTTTGATCTGCTGCGCAGCCTGTTGAAATTTTTCCCTGGCTTGTTCGGAAACGCCTTCTTTTGTCTGGCCCGCGCCCTCACCGGGAGTATATGACTCTGGTCCGCCAAATTCTTGCATTGGTCAAATGCTATCAATTTTTTTATTGTTGTACCAGCTATTGGCTATTTGCAATTGCTATTTTTCGCCTGTCACTTCCACATTCACCGTCTGAGTCTGGCTGCCGACTGTTATTGAAACAGCATGTGTGCCAAGGGTTTTTATCGGAGCGGATATTACGATGGATTCCGGTGCGAGACTGATTGCGTGCTCATTTTTCATTGCGTCGACGATTTGCTCGACGGCAACGGCTGCATAAAGCTTCCCGGTCTTTGTTGTTTTAGCGGTGATGTGGACGGTTTTACCGGCAAGAGCCGAGGAAACAGACGAAAGCAGCTGTTTTTCATGCTCTTTTTCCAGAGCACGCTGCTTGATTTGCTCGGCATAACGGCGACGGACATTCGGCGTAACCACCAGCGCTTTCCTGAGCGGCAGCAAATGGTTCAGGGCAAAGCCGCTCTTAACCACGAGAAGATCGTTTTTTTTTCCGACGCCGGGAATATCCTGCAGTAGCAATACTTCCATAGAATGTGCTTGGGTGCCTGTTTGGAGCTTCAAAAGCCAAAAAATTATATAGAAATACCCTGTTTCACACAAGGGCAAGTATTAAGGGAAATTAAGGATCAACAGCAAAACTACGGGAAATAATAATTATGATCAGCAGCGGCCCTCCGTGGCCGCGGCGATTCCGGTATTCGTTTCGTTTTGGTGCAAAGGCATCCGGTACAGAACGGAGTGTCATGTTCGCAAGCGGACGCCGAAAGACCAAAAGTACTACTACCCTTCTATCCACTCCGCGGCCACGGAGGGCCGCTGCTGATACCATTTTGCATTTAAAACATAACTAATCGGTCATTCGTAACGGCATCATCTCGTACCGCGTAGCGTTTACTCAAGCCAAGAACTCCATACCGCCAGCGCGTCTGATTAAGAACGTTTTAAACGCGAAGTGGTATGAGGTGAAAATAAGAGGGTTTGGATAATATAATTTTCTCCCGCAGTTTAGCTCTTGAGCCCAAAACTTAGTGTATCAACATATTTTTGGCAGGTGAAGACCTCTATTTTTATTCATGAAAAAAGGAACCTCGTCGGTTCCCGTTTTCATAGATATTGTTTCTAAGTTATCAGCAGTCACAAGCGTAAACGGTCTGGCGCTTGTTCTCCTTGGCGCGGGCAGCGGCTTTCTTTACGAGATCTTCGACGCACTTGTCGAGAGCCTCCAGGAAATCGCCACCGGTGCGCATGTCCATCTTGGAGAGCATCTCTTTTATACGGGCTGCAACAACGGTCATAATGGGATTGGAAAGAAATAATAATGCTCAATTATTGTTTGGATCGGTCATAAGAGCAACCAAAACTGTTTAACATAGGGAATTGACAAGACTACTACATAAGTATGAAATATTTTTAGGATTCTGAAAGGCAGGTTACCGATCATTTTACGTACCCATCTCTTTTCATCCTAAAAAGCAGATCCATTGCCATCGGATTTCCGGGCTGAAGATACAAAGATTTTTTCAGGTACTTCGCGGTTTTGTCTATGTCTTTCTTTCCGTACCAGGCTTCGGCCAGATTGGCCAAAGCATCCGGATCATCGGGCTTCAGCTCCAGTGCCATGTCCAGGTTTTCAATCGCCTTTTCAAAATTTCCGTCGCGCAAATAGGCGCCTCCCAGATTGTAGTAGGACTCGGTGAAATCCGGCTTCAATTCCAGTGATTTTTCCAATGTGGCTATCGCGTCCGGCCAGCGCTTGAGACGTATGAGCACTCCGCCGAGATTATTGAGCGCGTTTACGTATTTTGGATCGATGCCCAATGCTTTCCGGTAATAATCGGCTGCCTCCTCGAGTTTCCCCTGCTTCTCGTAAATATTTCCGATGCCGTAATAACCGTCGGGCAGATCCGGTCCAAATTTCAAAACTTTCAGATACTCCGCGTATGATTTGTCAAATTCGCCTTTTTGAAAATACGCCGCGGCCAGATTTGAATTGACGCGGGGGTCGGGTTGGATACTCAGCGCCTCTTGGAATTTTTCGACGGCTTCATCCAGCCGGCGCTGCGCCAGATATTCCATCCCCAGATTGTTGTGCGCGCCTCCGGCCTCCGGGTAAAAATCCAAAACATGACCATAAAGAGTCTCATTATCCGACCAGATTGCGGCTTGGCGCGCCGAAGCGACAGATGACGCCGACAAAACAAGAATCGAAACAGAAGTCAGAATTATTTTCCGGCTTTTTAAAATTTTGAAGCTGTCGGCCGAATGAAGCCAATCGCGGATGACAGCGGCGAAAATAACAATAAATCCGATCAGCGGAATATAAACATACCTGTCCGAAGCGACGTATACGTTTCCGCCTTTGTAATAATTGAAGAAACTGGGTATTAGCGTGAGAAAAAAGAAGAGCAGCCCGAAAGACAGATGCCTGTTTCTTTTCCGGATGAAAATCGCAAATATCAAGCCGAGAACGACGGCGAGAAAAGAAAGATAAAAAGCCGGAACCGCGAAGCTTATCATGCCGTTGTACGGGTAAAGGGGCGACAAACCGGCGGGAACGAATATCTTTCCCGGATAAAAAACCGTGCTGCGCGCGGCCATTAGAAATTTTTCAAACAAGGTTGACTGCACCAGGTTGGCCTGTTTTCCGTAGAGCGCGATGAAACCGAATATCGCGGACAAGAAGATGAAAGGGATTTTATTTTTCAATAACCTGATCGTTGGTTTTTCTTCATAAAAACAGAGATCGAGAAGCAGAAGCGCAACCGGCAGCATCAAAATGGAAACTTTTGACAACAAGCCGAGCAGAAAAAGCAATACAGACAAGGTGTACAATTTTTTGTCCCGGTTTGTTTTCCATCCGAGCCAGGACAGTAACGCCGCAAAAAAGAAAAATGCCGAAAGCACGTCTTTCCTGGCGGAAGCCCAGGCTACCGCCTCGGTGTTTATCGGATGCACGGCGAAAAGCAGGCCGGCTAAAAGGGCTATCCAGCCGTTTCCGATCAGGATCCAGATAAGCCAGGCGACGAGCAATGAATTAAAGACGTGGAGGACCAGGTTGTGAAGGTGGTAAACAAACGGATTTGTCCCCCCGACGAGATGATCAAGCTGATAAGAAACGAATGTCAGAGGGATATAGAGCTCGGGATCGAAAGAGGAGAAGGCCGCAGAAACTGTTCTCGCGTTCATCTGCGCGACTATCGGGTTCTCGACTATCAATGACTGATCGTCCCAGGAAACGAATTCGTTTGAAAGAGAGTTGCCGTAAACAAGAATGCTGACAGCGACAAAAAGAAGGACTGCGCCGACAGCGGTCTTGGTTCTGGGGATATGAAAAGTTTTTAACATAAATATCGGCTTCAATGTTAGGGAACCTCTGAAAAATTGTTAAATTGCTAAA
>Ga0155281_120_pt2 | contig 12207 bp, 9 predicted proteins | sample RifCSPhighO2_02_FD_106249 | JGI IMG/M metagenome (GOLD analysis project Ga0155281, IMG submission 106249) | Candidatus Peribacteria bacterium RIFCSPHIGHO2_02_FULL_51_15
GCCTTTCTTTGCCCTGCGGCTTTTCGAAAAACAACCTCCCCATCGGTATGCAACTTCTAGGTCCGCAGTGGGCCGAGGAAACGATCCTAACGGCCGGTTATGCCTTTGAGCAGGCTACGGAGTGGCATATGAGGAAACCTTCACTGTGATACCACTTCGCGTTTAAAACGTTCTTAATCAGACGCGCTGGCGGTATGGAGTTCTTGGCTTGAGTAAACGCTACCCTCCTTCGCTCTCAAAGAGCTTCGGAAGGGCAGGCGCGGTACGAGAGGATGCTGTTATACGAAACCGATTAGTCGCGTTTTAAGTGCAAGTTGGTCTGATCAAGCTACGAACCTGCTCCACTGATACCTTAGAAGAATTACGAATTATGAATTAAGAATCAGGAAATCCAGCCCAAGATTGCCAATAACTTAAATTTCATAACCCGTAATTCTTAATTCATAATTCTTTTAGGTCCAAGACAAACAAATCCCAATCTCATCTGCTATTGTGGACACTCATAAGTCACATGTGCTTGAGTCGTATTGTTGTTCCAGTTTTGATCATTTCCCTGACCGTCAAGAGAAAGACTGGCGGTCAGCGGAACGTCTGCCGGGCAAATGTTGTCAGTGGGATTCGCTTGGTAGGTGAACGAAAACAGTTTCGACTCACCGGGGGACAATATTCCGGTCCAGCATTTGGTGTAGTAACCCTTCAGATAATCCCAATCGGTGTCACAATACGGCGGAAGAGTCGTGGCGCTGAAATAATTTCCGTTCGACCAAAATATTTTTAAATAAGCATCGTCTGCGGCCGAGCCGGAATTTTCGACATTGACCGAAAGAGTTGTCGTCGAAGGCGGCGTAGTGTTGGACGGGACACTCACCGGATCGAATCGCGCCGAGACAAGCCCAAAATCAGCCTGGCACGCCGTCTGGAAGAAGACGGTATATGAGTCGTTAAGCGGGTTTATGTCGCCAACCACATTCGTGACCGAGAAAGTCTCCCGGCGCTCCTCCGATAGGCCGCAAATCTGTGACGCCGGATACTGAAGCGTGACGGAAAAATTCTTTTCACCCCCGACTCCATACTGGGTTACGCCATCCAACTCACCCGACAGACTGCACTGAAGCAGGTTGCCTTGTACGTTGCAATCGGCTCCCTGTGCGGACTGGAACGTGACGCCATCGGATAATGTGTGGGACACAACGACGGATGAGGCCGCATCCGAACCGTAATTTCGGACCCTTACCGGGAAAACGACTTCCTGGTCCGGCTGTTGCTGCGGAGGTTGAACGCCAATATCAAGATCCGCGCCTGGTGTGGGACACACGGCCGTCAACGTCGCCTGGGATGAATCATTACCCGGATTTTGATCCGGACGTCCTCCAAAGAAAGATAAATTGACGTTTAGCGGAACCTCACCTGAGCATTGTATGAAATTCCCGGCAAGATGGAAATCGACCCAGATCGCCTTCGTTTGTCCGGGAGCAATCGGGCCGGTCCGGCATTTGAGATCCCCCTCATAGACCCGGCATACCGTCTGCGGATTCGCGAAAGTGAGATCCGCCGGCAGGGCAGCGAAGACTATATCTCGCTCACCAGAGACCTGACCGTAATTTTTGACGATGATATTCAAGGTTGGATTGGAGCCGCGCTTTTCGGCGCCGGGATCAAAGTGCGCGGAGACGATCCCAAGATCCGCGCGCCTTCTGAAAGTATCGAACGTGACATTGCCGGAATCGTTTATAATGATCATGTAAAGCGAATCCGGTTCAAGCAATACTCCGGTCTGAGTCGCAGTTTGATCGAATGTCGTTCCGGTGCGTTCTTCGAACGCCGCGATCGTAGAGCTGCTCACACCCGTTCTCGCTTTCGCCGACGCAAAGAACTGGCCGGGGAAGCGGCTGAGGAACTCCGCGTCATTTCGGTGTTCCTTCTCAAGCGCGGCATCTGCGCTCGTGTACTTATAGCCGAAGTAGTCCACGGCGGCGGCGGCGCTCAGTGCCATGGCCTGATCGAGCGGAATGTTTGGCACGTTCGGATCATCCGGAACGGACACGAGGTATATCTTGTCCTGCTGCAATGTTTCCGCATCCGTGCCTGCAGGAAAAGTGACGCGCACCACCTCGATGCCTTGCCTGCGGCCGATGGTCGTGAGCTGGCCGCGGAGATCGGAATTCCCCTGCTCCTGCAGAAAAGGAGTCGATGTGTCATCTCGTGAACGGTTACGCAAATCCAAAATCACCGCAAGCACAGCCGTCATCAGAACGACGGATGTAATGACGGCGATGCGGACGATCGGTTTACGCATGGACGGGCAGCGGAGTTCCGGAGCGGGGATGGAATTTGTTTGGACCGGATTATTGGCGATTTTTTTATCAGAATCCGCTCTCTTTAAATTGATTAATTACTGGGGAGGTGTGCATGAAACGGTTCTAAAGTAATCCCGTGGTGAAATCTGTAGATTCGAATTGGTATAGACCAACATTTGATAGGTGTCGGCGATACAAATCGGCGGCAGGGTGAAATGAAGAGTTGTATTAAGCCCATAGTCCCCCTGTAAGAAAGGCTTTTCACACTGAATAACGCCAGGAATAGGAGAGCCGGTGGGATATGGCATACACTGCAAACCGGTGCCCTGATCATAACCCGTGAAAGTAAGCTCGGGAGAGAAGAGTAGTACCATGCGGTAAAATTGTCGGTATGTATCCGGCGGCGGCCCTGCCCCCATCGCTACCGTCATCGGGATATTCAGGGCTTGTGAGGCACTGGTTTGTAAAATGTTTGAAGGCGGGGTAAGGGTTGTACCGGAAGGGGATGTAATCGTACCCAGGATATCTCCGACGTTTACATTCGGTACCGGCGAGAAGTTACCAGTCTCCAAAGCCGGACAGGTCGCGCCGATAGTGGTCGTTGCATAATTGTTTCCCGTATTTGGATCGGTTGAAGTGGTTGTGACATTGGCGGAGACAGAGATGTTCTGAGAGGCAGTGCAGGAACTGATCGTCGGCACGAGAACCGTCACGTTCACGTCTTTGCCGGATCCCGCGTAAAGGGTCCCAAAAGTGCAGGTGAGATAATTATTCGAAAAAGTACAAGTCCCACCGTTTGGCGCGGTATACGACATGTAAGTCAGGCTGGATTGAACAGAATAACTCAGCTGCGTGTTCTCGGCATTTCCCTGACCACTGTTCGTAACATGGAACGTGAGTACCGTATTGTTCCCCCGCTCTACGCTGGAGGGAGACGCCGATGCCGTAAGCACAAGATCGGGACTCGGAACCGGACATGTGGAAGTAACCGTGACAGACGAGTGATCGTTCGCGGTATTCCCGTCCACCGTGTCACTGCCCGGGTAAATATTGACATAATGTGCCGATGCGGAACCTGGCGTACAGGTAGAACGTACCGCGGCAGCCGCCAAGACGACGACCGTCTGATTTGCGCCCGATGCAAGGTTGCTGACGTAGCACTTGATTCCGCTTGCAGTAGTGTCAAAGCTGGCACAGCCTGATACGATCCGGATATTGTTCATCTCCGTAGCACCACCCACATCGAGATAAAAATATGGATTGACCGCCGTTGACGGTCCGTTGTTCGTCAAAGTTGTCGTTATGGTTATGTCAGAGCCCTGGAGTGCGGTCTGCGGAGATGCCGTGACTGAGGTCGATAAATCAGCGCTTGGCGGACAAGTTGCCGTCATGCTTGCCTGCATCTGGTTGTTACTTGAATCGCTATCGGTCGTATCACTTGATACGGATGTGTTTGCAGTGATGGTGGCCGAGGCGGAACACGGGGAAATGGCGTTGACGAGATATGTGATCGTTAATGACTTGGTTTCGGATGACATAGTGCCGAAATTACAGTTGCCGCCGGCGCATGACACATCCGTGGTAGAATCATATGTCTGGAAGGTGAGACCTGTCGGAGCAGGAAGAGGAACAATCGTGTTTGCAGCGGCAGAAGGTCCGTTATTCGTGACACTGATATGGAGCACGGCGTTGTTTCCGCGTTGCGCAGCTGCCGGATCGAAGTAAGTGGAAAGCGACAGATCGGCGTTGGTCTGTGTACAGATTGACGGGTTATTTACCGTGTCGCAGGTCCAACCGGATTCGACGGTGCAAGTAGCCGAGCAGCCATCTCCGGAATCAGTGTCGCCGTCGTCGCAGGCTTCGCCCGAAGAGACGGCTCCATCGCTGCAAACTGCCTGAGTCCGGATATTGAAAATGAAATCGCCGAATGAATCATTGGCCACGATCATGTACTGGGAACCGGGTTCGAGTAGCGCGCCTCCCATATTATTGGTCGGCTGAAAAACCATGCCGGTCCGTGCCGAGAAAGCGGCCAGCGTGCCGCCGTTTTGCGCGTCCTCCGCCAGAGCAGTCGCCGAAGCGAAGAAATGTCCCGGGAATCTGGACTGGAAATCCGGGTCGGTGCGGTGGGCTTTTTCCTCCGCCGCATCCGCGGAAGAGTATTTGTAGCCGAAATAATTGACGATGTGATCGCCATTCCCGATCGAACGAATCGCGTGATCGAGCGGCATCACCGGGACAGCCGGATCATCCGGCACCTCGACTAAGTAAATCGCCCCGCTCTGGAGAGTCTCCTTTATTTCGCCGGATCTGAAGGTCACTTTCTTCACCGGCGCGTTCCCTCTCCGGCCTAAGACAATTACCTGGCCTTGTAAAGCTGCCGAAGACTCTGAATCTATCGGTAGTGGTATATCGCTTCGATTACCGGCGTAAACCAGGAATATCACCAGAGTCAGGAACCCTGCGAGATACAGCAGGCGAGCTATCCATCGCGCCGGAAAATAAAGCTGAAATAACCGCATTTAAACGGGGTATCAAAAATCCGGAACAGGAGTTATGAGATGGCACGTTTCGTCGCATTCTCCCTGAGGAATATCCGGATCCATGAAGTCACATTCTTCATCCGGCGGCTCGAGGACGCCGTTGCCGCAATTTGACTGATTCCCGGCCGAGGAGGCCGATGACTGGGGCGGACTTACCTCGCAAGCGCAGGTATTCGTGTTGCATGTTTGATCCGTGCCGCAGCTCAATCCCGGTTCGTTGCATTGTTCGCCCGTTTCCGCGACGCCGTTGCCGCATAATGGACCGGACAAAAATGTCCAGGATATACCGTCATGCAGTGTGGCGATGATCGTGCAGAAAGGCTCCGCTACGCAGACTCCGTCGGTCTCTATGCCGACGAGCGGGAAAGATCCCGCTTGTCTGCGGCCACCTATATATGATTCATCATCCGTGTCGAAAGCGATTTGAAACCGCTCATCGGCAATTTCCAGCGGCACGTCGGCGCGAAGCTCATAGAGCACGGTTTCGCCATTGCCTATAACCGCTCCGGTCAGATTGTCGGGTACTGCGAAAATCGCTTTTCCGGAAATCAGAGTGGCTGGCTGGCTTACGATACGGTCCACGGCGCCGTCACTGTCGGAATCCTCCCACAAACGATAGTTGGTGAGCGCGGCCACAGAGCCGGCCAAAGCCTTGAAAACGAAATCAGTCACGACCACCTCTTCGTCATGGGTCGAAAGATCGAATTTCATCAGCGTAATGGCGTTGTCTCCCGGCCTGGCAGTGGGCTGAGACGGCGAGGTTATATTCCTGACCGAGACAGCCAGTTCGGCGCCGGCGGACGAGCCGGTTCCGCCGAACGGAATCGGGAAACCGACGGTGCAGTCGTTGTGGCAGGCGTCGCCGTCGTCCGTATTTCCGTCGTCACATTCTTCGGTCGCGGGCTGTACTATGCCGTCTCCGCACCAGGTATTGGTCGGATCTTCGCGGGGATCCAGTATGGCGCCGTCAACCTCGTTGACCACGAAAACATACAGCGCGCCGGCGGGGTCGAGCCGCACCGCGCCCGCAGTGTTGTCGGTCCTAAGAAACAGGACATCGTTGGCCTGCTCGAAGGCGGCCAAAGCTTTGTTCATATTGATGTCGTTCCTGCGGGCGGAATCCGACGCGAAAAACTGCGCCGGAAAACGGTCTTTGAACCTGAGAGCGTTTATGTCGCGCCGCTCGATGGTCGCCGCGGTATCGGAGTACCTGTAGCCGTAATAATCCATGTCGCTGCCGCCGGCTATCGGTTCCATGGCTACGTCCAGCGGAACGTCGCGCATTTCGGGGCTGTTCGGGATATGCACCAGATAAATCCGGTCGGGATACATGCGTTCGTTTGCTTCTCCGGCGTTGAACGTCACCTCATAAACATCGATGCCGTTTCTTTTGCCGAAATATGAAACGTTTCCCGTCAGGTAATCCGTACCATTGGCCGAAACGAAAGGTATGGGTATTTCGTTATAAATAAGCTCAGAGGGAGTCTTGCGGAAAAAAACCGTCAGAACGACGATTGAAACCAAAAGAACGGAAAGACCCAAAAGGGCGACTGCCCTGTTCCCAATCCGGGGTTTGAAAAAAGCGATCATAAAATCATGGGTAAACGGATTCCGGAATTATTTTTTTATGGCTGCGGACATGAACCAGAACAAAGGTGCATATTCCGGCCAAAATCATGGCCATGGCTGCCAGAATGCTTTCCGGCCCGGTCGAAGACACCCGGGGCGCTCCGCTATGGAGAACATTGCCGTTGGCATCCAACACGGTGTCGCTCCCGCCGATGACAATGGTCGGTCCGGATGATTTTTTTTCTTCTATGCGCTGCTGCCGTATTTCATATTGAGTTTCATTGTTGAAAAGATTCCGCGGCTCGCTCGGCGCTGTGTAGCGATCCTGAGGTTCGGACGGAGTGAGCGAGCTCTGCGCATCGCTGCGCTGCACCGCGCTCCTCTCCTGCTGCTGCTCTACGACTGTCGGCGCGTCACGCGGCGTCGGCGGCGGCGACTGCTGATTGAGATTTGCACCGCCGAAAACCTGGTCGGGGGTCAGGTAGGCAAATGCCGGGTACGGCATGCCAGTAGCCAATGCAAGACCGATCATCAGGAAGAAAGTTTTATTTTCCATAATGGGTTTTGGTTTGTATTAATCTCATTATTGTACCTGAAATAGGGTTTTTTTTCAATACCTTTCTTACGTATCTGACCTTGGATCAACAGCAAAACTTCGGAAAAAATATTTCGAATGAATTTTTTGTCCTTTCGCTTTAATTTACCGCAGCCGGGACATCGTGTAACACTTGAAAAAGCTCCCTTCCTCCCGCAATTTTGGATTTGATCTCTCACTTTTCGTCAATGCCTCGGCGGAATATTGGGTATGGGAAATTCCGGCGCCGGAGTGCCCGGATTTATGTTCGGGCTGCCGATTTTCCTGTATTTGTACTCCCAGTCGGGAATACCGAAAGTTTCGCCTTTTTTCGGATTGGTTTCATCCTTGTCCTGCTTGCAGTTTTGGTTCATGTCTTCGCCGTAAACCGGTGAAGACACGACCAGGCGGCATACCAGGGCGTCTTCCGCCGGGTCCCGGTAACATTCCTTTTTCTTTGGCTCAGGACAACCCGGGCCGGATCCGTTGCCGTCGCACAGCCCGTCGCGGTCCGTATCCGGATTTAGCGGGCTTGTTTCCAGTGCGTCGACTTTCCCGTTCTGGTTTGCTTCCTCGCAGCCATCCCCGAGCCCGTCCCGGTCGGAATCGCGGTCGAGCGGATTGGTTTTTATCAGGAAGACTTCCTTGCCATCGGGAATCCCGTCGGAGTCGGTGTCCGGATTTACCGGACTCGTACCCACGGCCCGCTCGCGGACGTTGTTGATGTCGTCGTTGTCCGTATCGATACCGATCGGCAGGATCACCGAGCTCATGACATAGCAGGTATCGCCGCCGGAAAAAATTTCGGCGATCGACGCTTTTTTATCCGGCTTTTGTTCCGTTTGCCGGAGTATGGCGGTCAGATCGTTGTCGGCCGCGGGCCTCTTGGCCTGGGCTATGCGTTCGCCCATCGAGTAAAAGAAGCGGCCGTCATACATATCCTTGCCGGTTTTGCCTTCGGCTTTGTTCCGGTCTTCGCGCCCGCTGTAACAATAGCCCCAATACCGCTGCTGGTCGGTGTCCGGCCCGCCCATAAAAGTGATCCGCGTGATCCGCGCGACATCCTCCGGAACCGTAAATATGACATGGACATCCGCGGGCGCGGCGAAGCCGTCTTTAGCGCGCCAGGCTTCATATCTTTTGCTCGGCACTATTCCCCGTTCACTTGGCGGCACCAGACGTCCGGCCAAGCCTGAGGAATTGTTTTTATAAAATGCGGCGGCGGCCAAAACCGCGGCCAGCAAAGTGAGCGCCAGGGTCGCGTATTTAAGTCCCCGCTTCAGGTACGGATTCGGACGCATCGAGACATTATAGCAAACAAACCGGGTTTTAGAAAGATGCTGAGGCGATGGGTCATATCAAGGTATCAGACGGCTTAAAAGCAAAACTGCGGGAGAAAATTATATTATCCAAACCCTCTTATTTCCACCTCAGCAGCGGCCCTCCGTGGCCGCGGAGTGGATAGAAGGGTAGTACTTTTAGTCTTTCGGCGTCCGCTTGCGAACATGACACTCCGTTCTGTACCGGATGCCTTTGCACCAAAACGAAACGAACACCAGAATCGCCGCGGCCACGGAGGGCCGCTGCTGATCATAATTATTATTTCCCGTCGTTTTACTGTTGACCCAGCATATCAAGGTATCAGACCACAAGTGAGTTAGTTTTCGGTCGAGTGATACCATTTTGCATTTAAAACATAACTAATCGGTCATTCGTAACGGCATCATCTCGTACCGCGTAGCGTTTACTCAAGCCAAGAACTCCATACCGCCAGCGCGTCTGATTAAGAACGTTTTAAACGCGAAGTGGTATGAGGAGAGCGGAAAGAACAGCGATACGAACAGCTACAAGAAGATTGCCAAGATGCTCGATATGGAACACGACACCGTGACATACGGAACCCACCACGTTATTTCCCCGAAGATGCACAACGCTTACGTTTCCGAGTTTCAGTGGAGGTACAACAATCGGAAGTCAGTTGTTCACCTTTTCGATCTTCTCCTTTCACGCGTGTCGTCGCTGCAAGTTGAGGAGATTGAAGAAGCGGTCTTTATCGGTGGAGGGTTCGGAGTTCTTTGGCATCAGGTGGTAAGATAGCCGTATTGTTTCGCTAATGCTTCAATCTCTCCTTGCGCTTCCCATTTCTGAAGAAAAGCGGATGCAAGACGGTCGCTGATAGCCTTTCGCTGCTTCGGATCATTGGAAACCGGCAGGCGCAACTCCTTCCACCTTTCACCGATGTTCGGGAGTGTTGTGTCGATCAGAATCTTATTGTACATCTGCTTTTGCGTCAGTGCATGAGAGAACAGGTAGAGAAGATAGAAAGGATCAATGCCATAATCGTTCGCTTCATTGAGAACGCGGAATGTTTGGATTTCTTTCGTCAGGAGAACATTCGTATCATACCGCGAGAGCAAGGCGACGCTACCAATCCTGTAGCTTCCGCGCCGCACAAATAGGATGTCTTTCTCCTGCAAATCAAAGCCGTTTTTCTTCACCCGATGGTACTCAAAATCGGGAATGAACGCCGTGGGGTTCTTGTAGATCGACCAGTTTACGATGTCGGCCACGCGGACATAGGGAATGTCGCCTTTGCCCTTAAATATAGACCGTGGAGAACCATGCCCAGTAAATGATGCCACCACCTTTTCTTCCATTAGTTTTCTTACGCTCACGAGTGTCATGTTTTGCTCTTTTGCTTCCTGCTCAACATCCGCAATCCTCTTTTGCCAGTAGTAACGTGGAACGTAGATGCTACTACGGATGCTTGAAGCGGCCACCGTGAAAACATGTTTATTATCTGCAACGGAGGGACGATCAAGCTCCTCAATGATCTTTGGCGCGTCATTTACGACTTCCAAGGTGAATTTTCGCGTCTTGTCGTCGAACTTGTAAACAGGCTTACCGTTGTGGTCGTGTCCTATTTCAAGACAAACGGCCATCGTGATCTTTTCCTGTTGTGGCTTGTCCTTTTCAAGGACGATCAGGAGCGTCTTAGCGTTGCAGTAGGGACGGAACGTATTGTGGGGCAAGTCGATAACGGCCATTATGTTATTTTTTCTCAATAGGTAATTCAGAACGTAGCGGACTTTCGGAGCATGAAAATACGTCTCCGGCAAAACAATAGCCAGTCTTCCGCCACTGCGAAGCATTTGCAGGCAACGCTCGACAAACAGCACTTGCGGCTCTGTGTCTCTTGCCTTGTCCGTTAGTACGAAGTCAGCACCATCTTTTTCCCATTTATGCCCAAGATCGAAATACTTGCTATTGTCCTTCAACACTTTGATCTTGCTTCCGAATGGTGGATTAGTCAGAACATAATCAAACTCCTTCATCTTGTTTTCTTCTTCTGTGAATAGTTGCTTAGCTCGCGGGTTATAGTCCTCCGGCTGATGCAGGGTATTCTCCTGTACCACACCGCCGCGTCCGTCCCCGACAATGGCCATATATGCCTTAGCAATCTTCACAAGGTCTATTTCTTTGTCGATCCCAAAGAAACATTGCTCCGCTATTTTCTTCTTTTCCACATTCAATTCAGCTTCACTCATGCCTCTATATTTCTTGCTGCCTTCCATGACACGCCAAACATGTTCCAAGGAATAGATCAAAAATCCTCCGCTGCCACATGCGGGATCAACAATAGTGTGATTCGGCTGCGGATCAACAATCTTCACAGCCATTTTTACAACTTCTCTCGGTGTAAAAAATTCTCCCTTTTCCCCTACGAGCTTGCTTTCAGCAAACACCTCGAATGCGTCTCCTATTGTATCCTTATCTGTTTTTAGGAGACTATATTTTTCCAGTTGTCCTACAACGTATGCAATCGAATTATCGTCCAGCCTGATTTCCTCTCCCTTGTCGAACACTCCGTCTTTTGATAGTGCATCCTTCACCTGCTCAAATAGCTTCTTCACGCGTTTTGCCACCTCTTTTGGCTGCTCCTCAAATCCAGCGCGAAACTCTGGCAAAGAATCTCTATCATATTGCTCATCCCAAATTTTGCAGAAAATGAGACGTATCATCTCAGCTCCAAGTTTCTCTTTCCGGCTGATGTTCGTGTTTGCATAGAGCGTCTTGAGCAATCGGTGGAAAATGGACTTGAGATTATTCGACGGTTGCAGATTCTTTTTCGCAATTCTTCCTATGTCTTCAAATGTTTCTCCGTACTTCGGTATCTGGAAAACATACTCCCGCTTGATGATGCCGGATTTCGGATCGCGATATAGGTACTCGATCTCCCCGCCGTTCGTCCACACTCCCCATAGGCAGGAAGTCGCTGTCATATAGCTCATCAGTTGCTTCACGCCTTCTTTGCGTGTCGGCCTCTTCAGTTCAATGATTCCCAGAATATCTTTGTTCTGGTCGCGCTTGGTTTTGTCTGTATTGTTATACACCACAATATCGGATCGCTCATCTTTGTTCTTCTTCGAGTTTTTTTCTCCTCTTTGTATGCCAACTTCAATATCCATCTGCGCGTACTGGTATCCGTAATCTTCGCACAATTCTTTCTCATAAGCTTGGCGCACGATTTCTTCGGGCTTACGAATGTCCACAGGTTTCCCTGTCGCTTTATCGGCAATAAATCCTTCTTTGATTGTATCTGGTTGATTCATTGTCCAGAGAGTACTGGACAGTCCAAGAAAAAGAAATTTTCAATACACTCGAATTATTCTACAATAGCAAAGCTCTCCCCCGTCACGGCCTCTTTGATGTGGAGAAAATTTTTTTGAAAATTATATGACCCTTCCGCCACTGGAGCGGGTATCTACCCGCGGATGACGAGAATGGCTTAATCTTGCCGACCGCAGGTGGACACCTGCTCCGTATCATCTATATTTCTTTTTACTTCATTTACTTGGATTAAAGTTTCTCCACACAATTTGGTTATGATCCAGAAAGATTCCTTCGACTCAAAGAAAATGTAAAATGTAGAATGTAAAATGTAGAATCGCAGGCACTATTACGGATTCGAGACAGAAAGTTTTTTCATTCTACATTTTACATTTTACATTTCGTAAATGGCCAAGGACTATTACTCGATTCTCGGCGTGCCCAGAACCGCGACGGAGGCGGAGATCAAGCAGGCGTACCGCAAATTGAGCCGGGAGCTCCATCCTGACAAGCACAGTGGGAATAAGGAAAAGGAGGCCAAGTTCAAAGAAGTGAACGAGGCATACACCGTCCTTTCCGACCCGAAAAAAAAGGATGCATACGACCGGTTCGG
>Ga0155281_113_pt1 | contig 11348 bp, 9 predicted proteins | sample RifCSPhighO2_02_FD_106249 | JGI IMG/M metagenome (GOLD analysis project Ga0155281, IMG submission 106249) | Candidatus Peribacteria bacterium RIFCSPHIGHO2_02_FULL_51_15
GGTATGGAGTTCTTGGCTTGAGTAAACGCTACGCGGTACGAGATGATGCCGTTACGAATGACCGATTAGTTATGTTTTAAATGCAAAATGGTATAAGGTTCAGCGATTCTGCAAATCGATCGCGTACAGTTTCTTTTCATCCAACACATAGAGTCTCGTGTCTTCCGGATCGACGTACAGATCCTTCAGTTTCCCGACCTGTTCAGAATCCAGTATGTACTGTTTCAGGTACAGGGAATCACCCAGGTCCCCGTCGCCGGTGGTGACGACTATCCGTTTGTTCTCGGAATCCAAAAAGTAAAAATTTCCATTGGGTGCCGATTTGAAAATTTTGGTTACCCCGTTCAGCGCGTCGGGCGGGAGATTGCGCAGATTGAATGACTGTTTCTCGCCGTGCAGCAGCTTCACCACGTCTCTCGCCCCCTGTTTTCCGTCCACGGAAGTATCCCGGAGGATGTAAATCGGCCCGGTGATGGTCATGTCTATGGCTCCGGTCAGGTCTCCGTTTACATTGTATTCGGCAGGCGGGCCGTACTTCCCTGCCAGGTGCTCGTATTTGTAGATCTGTTTCCTTTCAGGAGAAAGGATGTAAACGTAGCGCAAGTAAGTTTTCAGATCGGCTCCGGTCACCCAGCCGGCCGGATCCTCGGTTTTTACGGTTTGAGGCTGGCCGCCGGCCAGCTCTATGACGCTGTTGCCGGTAGTCAGGAAGACCTTGCTCTGAAACCGATCCAGGGAAACCCCGTCCAGTATCAATTCGCCTACGCCCAGCTTGTCGAGTATTTCGACCGTATTGGTGTTCGAGGAAACCCGGTAAAGGTTTTGGCGGTCGTATACAATGAATTCGCCGTTGGGTTGGCCTATCAAACCCTGAGCGAGGATGTCGGTTTTTTTCGCTCCCAGGTTCGCCGCCACGCGCGGAGTAACCAACCGGATGACGCGGTTTATTTCTTCGCGTTTGGATTTGATCCTGTCCAAAAGTTCCAAAGCTTCGCTGCGGAACAGCCGGTTTTCGTTGGACATGACCTGGCGGGCCCGGTCCTCCGCGCGGGCCAGTATGGCATTGGCGCTGTCACTGTCCCCGGCGAGCTGGCGGTTATCCGCTGTCTGGATGTCGGTATTGATTTGTTTCACCAGATCGGCAAGCTCGCCCCGGGTCTGATTGCGCTGGCTCGAGAGAGACAGCTGGACCAGCATCCATATGACCAGGAACAATGCCGCGCTGCCGGCGAGAAGAAGCAGGTGCGCCCGCCGCTTCCTTTCCGGATCATACAGATCTCCCAGGAAGCCCTGGAATTTCTCCTTTATTTTACTGAAGATTGTTTGGGGCTTACTGCGCTTCGGACGGAGCATGGTAATAATTCCGGAAAAATCCAGGTTGCGGAAAAAACCGCCGAAGGCGGCCGCGAAACTGCGGCTCTTTGGGCGGGAACGGGGCAGTAGGCGGCCCAGCGGAGCAGCTTTCGCTTCGCGTAATTCCTGCGTCGGCTCCGGTCCACCCAGAACATGCATATGAATGAGGCAGGCGACCTCTTTTTCGGCGCTGAGTTTCGAGATAATGTTCTGGACGACGCCGTCTCCGGCGTGCTGAACCGTCTGGGAAAGTTGCGCCGGCGTAATCGACCGGAGCAGCCGCTGCGTGCTTATCAGGAAATGATCGCGCTCCTGTACCGGGCCGGAAGCGATATGCATGAATACCGAAGGCGGCTTGCCGCGGGAATATTCCGTGATCTGAGTCGCCACCCCTTCGCGGATTATATAACCCTCGGCCCGCCCGACATGCGACACATGCAGCACGCCGCCGCTTTCGAGCAGTCCCACTACGGCATGGACTTCACGGACCGCAGAACTCAGCAGGAAACCTTTGAGCAGGCCGTTCAGTTCTTTGAGCGCGCTCTCGAGCCTTTCGTATCCCTCGCCTTTGGCTTCCAGCACCGAATGCTGCAAGACACTGGTGCATTCGTCCCGCAGGTTGTCAGAGCCTTCGCTCCGGCCTTCGGAATGGATCAACATGAAGACACGGTCGCCTTTTCCCTCGCCCAAAACTACCGGCACCAGGAGAGTCCCTGCGGGTGCCTTCGTTTGCCCCGTAGATACCTCGAGCTTCATACAGTGTAAGAGGCTACAGGGAACGGCAGGTGGTCGCAACTGAAAAAGAAGAAAGGAAACCGGGGACCCCAAAGAAATCGAGTAAACCGAAGAATGCGGCTTTTCTTCGGACTCGTCGGACTCCTCGGTTTCTTCGGATTCCTTTTTAAAAAATAATAAATCATTATCCCCTAGCCAAAAAAACGATATGTCGACATTCCGACTTGCGTCGGTACCGAGATCGGAGTACGATGAAGTCTCTTGAGTATACGTCCCAACTATATTTTTTACACAATTACATGAAGACAGTAAATGAATGGATGCAAACCACGCTCCCAAAGGAGCCGGGTTCTTCGAGCATTCCAAAGTCACCGGCAGTAAATAAAGCGGCGACAATGGCCCAACCCAACCGGGTTTTTCCCAGACGAAACAAACCGCAACCGTCTCAACCCCAGCCGTTACGGGAAGGAAAGGGTCTGAAGATCTATCCGCTTGGCGGCTTCGAGGAAGTCGGGCGGAATACGGTAATAATCGATGTCGATTCCGATTTATATATTATCGATCTGGGACTTCAGTTCCCGGAGGAGGATATGCCGGGCATCGATTATCTCATCCCCGACATCTCGGCCCTGCGGGGGCGCGAGCACAGGATAAAAGCGATCCTCTTCACCCACGGGCATCTGGATCATATCGGCGCCGTGCAACACCTGCTGCCCTCGCTGCATTTCCCGCCGTGCTACGCGACCAAGCTGACGATGGGCTTCATCCGCAAAAGGCTGGACGAAGAAAAGCTCACTTCGCGCGCCAGGCTTTTCGTCGCCGATTATAAAAAACAAATACAAATCGGCAAGGTTTCGGTGGAATTTCTGCGGGTCACCCATAGCATTCCCGACTCGGCCGCCATCGCCCTGCATACGCCTTACGGGACCATCGTCCACACCGGCGATTTCAAATTCGATTTGACTCCGATGAATGAACCGCCGGCTGATTTTCAGAGACTGGCCGAGCTCGGAGACAAAGGCGTCCTCGCGATAATGGCCGACTCGACCAACGCGACGAAGCCGGGGAACGCCCTCTCGGAAAAAGCGATCTCTGAAAATCTGTTTCAGCTGATGCGGGAAGCCAAAGGAAGATTGATTTTTTCCACTTTCAGCTCGCTGCTCAACCGGATCAATCAGGTTATAAACCATGCCCGCGCGCTGAACCGCAAGGTTTACGTTTCCGGCAGGTCGATGGAGGAAAATATCGAGATCGCCCAGAATCTGGGATACATCCAGATACCGCGGGGACTGATCCGCAAGGTCGGACCGGGTATGGAAAAGCTGCCCGACCGCGAAGTCGTCATACTTACCACCGGTTCGCAGGGCGAGGAACGGGCCAGCCTGGCGCGGATGGGTCTGGGGACGCACCAGCATGTGCGAATCAAGCGCGGCGACACCGTGATACTGAGTAGCAATCCGATACTCGGTAACGAGCGCGCCGTAGCCAAGGTGGTGAACAATCTCCACCTCCTCGGAGCAAATGTCTTAACCAATCAGGAATTGTCGCTGCATACCACGGGTCACGGTTTCCAGAATGACATTTTGCTCATGCACCGGCTGGTGCGGGCGAAACACATCATCCCCGAACACGGCGAGCCTTATATGCGCGCGGCGCATGCCGATCTGGCGCGCTCGATAGGCTACCCCGAAAACCGGATCCACATGATGACCAACGGCGAAATGCTGGAGTTCGACGCCGAAGGCAATGCCCGCAAATCCAAGCACAAGTTTCCCGCAAACGACATCGTGATCGACGGACGGGGGGCCGGAGCGGAAGGCCAGAGAACCATGGACGACCGGCGGATGATGAGCAATGCCGGAATATTTATCGCGGTGCTCAAGATCTACTTTGACTCCAGACGCCTGGTTTCAGACCCGCTGCTTTTGTCGCGGGGTTTGATCTATGGCTCGGAGCAAACGCTTATAAACCAGGAGGCCACTTCAATTATCCGGAAGGCTTATGAAGAAAGCGTCGCCCGCGGCGAAAAAAGCATCGGCAACCTGAAGCGCGAAGTGACCGGAGCCTTGTTCCGCTATTTCAGAAAAAAACTTGACCGTGAACCGATGGTTATGCCGGTGTTGATTGAGGTATAGATTGCAGAAAAAATTTTTGAATAGCCGCCGATTTAAGTAATCGGCGGCTACTTCACGATTGCAATTCCTTCACCCATTTGAGCATATCGAACAAAACGCCTTTATTAAGGAACTTTGGTGGGAAGGGAACACCATGTTCATCGTATTCCGTTCTCGCCACTTCTTCGGAGGCGTTTGTCCGAACCGCAACACGAGCTTGGGCAAATGTGGGATCGGCGGAAAGAATGAAAGCGTAAATGGAAGAAGACGATGCAGTCTCACAAAATTCAAGATCAAGAATTGCCGCATCCAATCCTTGTGAGATAAGCGCTCGTACCCTGATGATTGCCTCTTCGATAGTTGCTGCCGTCACCACTTCTGCTTCCGGCAAGAAGTCTCGGAAGACAGACGTAACTTGCTCGCGCTCATGCGCACTGTCGTCTGCGAAGAATACGCGGAGAGGTGGCATAGCGGATGATTTTAATCTTCCACAGAAACATGTCAAGCCGCTCGCTGTGTTACGATTTACTCCGCGCTGCTCGCCGAAGACGACAGCGAAGAAGCGGAAGATGTTTCCGAAGATGCAGACGACGAAGAAGATGATTTTACTTCCCAGGGGCTCGGCAGCCCGCGCGTTCCGCGGCGCATCAAAATGCTTTCCTTTTGCCTCGTTTTGTTTCTCAAGGTTCTGCGACTCATTCGCTCCAGAGCCGGACGGCCGGGTATTTGCTGGACGGCCTTCATTCTCCGCGAAGCGGCGAACGAAACAGGTATGAGAGCCGCGGCGGCCAAAGTCGCGGTTGCGATTGTGATAAATTTTTTCATAAGAAAAAGGGGAGAATTATATTTATTCTAGAGATGGACCGGGAGGGATTCAACATTTTCATTCATATATTTTTTATGCCAATCTGCTGTTCCCAGCTTTTCAATTTACTTTATCTAATTTTCAGGTCGGGCGAGAACGCCCGACCTGATGCCAGGCGCGAACGCCTGACCTGAAACACGTGGATAATTTTTAAAAAATTAATTTATTTGATATAGGCCGGGCGTTCCCGCCCGGCACAAGCCCAGGCGTTCGCGCCTGGGCTTGAAGTCAAGTTGCTTCAATTCTATTGAAAAACGCTTTCCACTTTCCCCGTCAATTGCCATGCCTCATACGGTGTCCAGCCGCTTTTACCGTGCAAGGCGACAGGCGTCACCGTGAATTCCTTTTTGGGATCGACGATAATCAGCCGCGCCGGTTTGGTCTTCTGGATCGCTTCGCAGCCGAGACCGAAGATCCGGTTCGGGTTCTCAAAGCACAGCCGGAAAATGTCCTGGTATTTCAAACCGAATGCCGGCGGCGGCTTGCTTCTCGGATGCGGCCATCTGCCGGCGGCGGCGGTGAGGAGCAGCGGGAGCATGAGCTCCATTCCCGGGATACCGCTCGGAGCCTTCAGTGGCTCTGTGTTTCTCTTTTCCTGCAGGGTATGCGGGGCATGATCCGAAGCGATGCAGTCGACGGTCCCGTCCAGCACGGCCTGCCAAAGCGCGTCCCGATGTTCCACTCCGGCAATGGCCGGGTTTACTTTTATGAAAGTACCGAGATCGGAATAATCGTCCGAGGTGAAAAACAAATGATGCGGCGTGACTTCGCAGGTGACTTTCAGGCCGTCGTTTTTGGCTGATCTGACCAATTCGGCGCCTTCGCGCGTTGATAAATGAGCGATATGCAGGCTGACGGAATATTTGGCCGTAAACGCCAGAGCTTTTTCCAAAGCCCGTACTTCGGACTCCGGCGGCCTCAGGAGCGCATGGGCTCCGATGTCGGTGGCCGTAACGGATTTTTTGGCTTCGGCATTCGTTTCCGGATCTTCGCAGTGCGCGACCAGCGGGATCTTAAGTTCGGCGCAAGTTTCGAAAACACTTGCGATGACATCGCCTTCGGCGCGCAGGTCGCCGGTCGAGTGGTCCATAAAGAGCTTCACTCCCGGGCAGTGTCGCCTGAGCCGCCTATGCTCCAGCGAGTCCCCGGTCCACAAATTGCGGAGTTCCTGCAAATGAGCCGGTTCGGTCACGCCGAAAAAGAATTTTATATTCAGTCCGTCGATCTTCGCCGCCCGCCGTACTTTGTCGGCCAGCGCGACGACTGTGACCGTCGGCGGTATCGTGTTCGGCATTTCGCAAACCGTCCCGATGCCGCCGTTTAGCGCCGCGGCGGATTCGGATTCCATTGTAGCCTTGTACTCCATCCCCGGCTCGCGGAAGTGCACGTGGCAGTCGATAAGAAGCGGATATATGAGCCGGCCTGCGGCCTCGATCACCTCGGCGTTTTTCGGCGGATTTATTTTCGGTTTCAGTTCTTCTATTTCTTTGTTTACCGAAATTAGAACGTCTGTTTCAATCGTGCCGGAAGAGGAGACTATTTTGCCGCCGCGGATTAAGGTTTTTTTCATGCTGACCAATTGTAGCCGTCCAAATCCCAGGGGACAGATTCTTTGTTCCAACGGAGATGATTATTCAAGATGTATTTTCGAATTTGGTTCAACTCTTCAGTTGACCGGATTATGCGATCATAAAATCTGGTTTGCCAGGAGAATTCAGGACATAAGTTTTTTCGGATTTTTTTTGTACAGACTGTCTTGAATTGATTAATCACTGCACCCAGAGAACCAGATAACAATGTTCGTTTCTTTCTGTTTGTAGAGACGCCCCATTGGGGCGTCTCTTTTTCTATGTTTTCGCTTGAGACTATGTTTTCGCCTGAGACTATGTTTTCGCTTGAGACTATGTTTTCGCTTGAGACGCCCCAATGGGGCGTCTCTACGTCAGTAGTGAATTTTTTCGTAAAGATAAGAATTCCGTGCAAGTGGTCCGGCATAACAATGAATTCATCCAAAATAATATTGGGGTAATGGTTTGGGATCTCAAGCCAGTATTCAGAAGCGATTTTTCCTTCTTCTGAAAGAGCACATTTGTTTCCAAGGATTTCACCAAACCATTGCAATTTTTTCTTGCAACAAATTGTAACGAAATATAATCCGGCTGATCGATAATCGAAACCGGATAATCTGGATGTCTCAATTCGAAATTTTTTCTTATACAGTTTCATACAAGCAAATATTAAGCCTTCCCCAAAAGCATCGCGAGTAGCGCCATCCTCACCGGCACCCCGTTTCCAGCCTGGCGGAAATAGGCCGCGTTCTTCAGCGCGTCGACGTCGGTCGATATCTCACCCACTCTCGGAAGCGGGTGCATGACCGTCACCTTTTTGCCTTTCAGCATGGCGGCGGACAACACATATTTGAGCTTGAGCCGTTCGTATTCGCTTCGGTCGGCGAAACGCTCCTGCTGCACGCGGGTCATATAGATCACGTCGGCGTCCAGACCTAAGCGGATGTCGTCTGTTTCTTCGAAGGAGAGATTGTTTTCCCTGTAAAAACCGGTGACCTTTTCCGGCATGGTCAGCTCCCCCGGCGAGATGAGCGTGAACCGGACGTTTTTGAAAAGTCCGAGCAGGTAGCTGAGCGAATGGACCGTGCGGCCATAACGGAGATCGCCGACCATGGCGATATGAATGCCGTCGATGCGGCCGCATTCCTTTTCGATGGTGTAGAGATCCAAGAGGGCCTGCGTCGGGTGCTGGCCCGGGCCGTCGCCGGCATTTATGAACGGGATGGAACTGGCCGAAGCCGCCTTCTCCGCGCTGCCTTGTTCCGGATGACGCATCACGGCGATATCGGCGTACTGGCTGACCATCTGCAGCGTGTCCTCAATGGTTTCCCCTTTATAAAGCGAACTGAACTGGATGCCTTCGGCCGTGACCACCTCGCCGCCGAGGCGTTGCATCGCCGTCTCGAAACTCAGTCTTGTTCTGGTCGACGGCTCATAAAACAAGGCCGCCAGAATCTTTCCTTTGAGCAGCTCGTTGCCGCCTTTTTTCCTTATTTTTTCCATTTCCGCGGATACTTTGAGAATCTCCTCCGTATCGGCTCTGGTGAGCTGCCTGGTGGAGATGAGGTGTTTGAAGGGGAGGGGCATCGGAAAGAAGTATACCGAAGGGCATGCAAATAGGGCAAAAAGGAAAAAAGGCAAAAGGGCGAAAAATTCCTTCCGCCTTTTGCCATTTTGCCCTCGTGCCTTTTTGCCTTTCATCGTACGCTGTTTCCGTGTCCACCCGCGCAATAGCGACCTCGACGCTATGGCAGATAGCAAGCCAGTTCACGATGGCCGTGCTCAGCGCCGTATCCGTCAAATTCGTGGCCATGGGACTAAGCCGTGAGCTCGCCGGCGCCTACAACTCCGCGTACGGGTATCTCCAGCTCTTCGCGATCCTCGCGGATTTCGGTTTGTATGCGGTTTCGGTACGGGAAGTGGCGGTTTCCCGCGAGAAGGAGCGCGTGCTCGGCGGGCTCCTGGTCATCCGGACGGCAATCACGGTCATATCGCTCGGGACGGCGGTGATTGTCGCCTGGCTCGTGCCGGCCTGGCGCGGGAGCCCGCTATCCATCGGGATAAGCATCGCGTCCCTGGTGCCATTTTTCACGCTGCTGGCCGGAGTCCTGCGGACAGTATTTCAGATCCGATACAAAATGCATCTGGTTTTCATCGCTGAAGTTTTACAGCGGATTTTGACGACCGGCCTGATGGCGCTGGTCATACTGAGAGGAGTGCGTTTAAGCGACGATGTCCGGATTTACTCATGGTTTCTCTGGATCGGCGCCGCAGGCTCGCTGCTCCTGTTTGTTTTGTCCGTTTTCTTTGCCGTGCGTCTGATGCGGATACGGCCGGTTTTTGACCGGGTCCTCATCAAAAAGCTTTTGAAAAAAGCCGCGCCGTACGGCATAGCCTTTCTCTGCATCGCGCTGTACCGGCAGTTCGACATGACTATGATCGCGCTCCTCCGCGACGATTTTGCAGTCCAAAACGCCGCCTACGGTTTCGCTTCGCGGATCACGGAAATGACTTTTCTGGTTCCGACTTTCCTGCTCAATTCCACGCTGCCGATATTGAGCGAAAGGCATTCCAAAGGAGAACCGGTCAAAGGGCTGCTCGGCAAAACATTTTTTTTGATACTGATTTTCGGATCCGTATCCGCGCTGTTTTCGTTCTTCTGGTCGTGGCCGATCATGCGCCTTCTCACTGCCGAGGCTTACCTTTCCCGCCCGGGGCTGCCGGGCGCCGATACGGCGCTGAAGCTGCTCAGTGTTCCGCAATTTCTGAATGGGATGGTTCTTTTCAGTTTTTACGTTCTGCTTGCCAAACATCAATGGCGCGCGCTGGTTTCACGGATGATGCTTGCGGTGGTTTTATCCATCGGACTCAATCTGTATTTCATCCCCTCAGCCGGTTTTGTCGGCGCCATACGAACTTCAACGATCGTTCATGCGTTTCTGGTCATCGCCATTTTCCCTGCGGCCATTTCGGCCATGCCGGTTTCTTTTCCGAAAAAATTGATCGTCAAATGGGCGGGCTTTTCGATAATCCTTGCCCTGGGTCTGCGTCTGACCGCCCCCTGGCTCGAAACTCTTCCTTCCATAATCATCGGGCTTGCCGCTGCGACTCTGGCACTCGGCCTGCTGGGGCTGATTTTCCGGTTGAAAAATGATATAATGTAACGATGCTTTCGCAGATACTCAAATCAAATACCGTCAAACAGATACTGGGTGCGAGCGCCGGAATGCTGCTGGCCGCAGCCGCGTATTTTTCCATTCAGGGTTTTTCTTACCTGAAATTTAACCAGGCGCTTTTGGTCAGCCCGACAAATGTTTCCGACAATGCGCACCGGATACGCGTCAACGATAAAAATATTGATGACGAAAAACTCAGGACCATTGCGAGGAATGCCAAAAACGTTGCCGCCGTTTTAAAAGAGCAGAAAGCCGATTCCGCATCGGCATCGCTTTCCGGAGCGGACGAACGGAGCGAACCGGCTGCTCAGACGCTGTCGGCCAGACAAAAACGCCTGGCCTTGAGACAGGGGCAAAAATATTTTCTGACGACCGATGAAAAGTCCACCGCGGCTGACCGGATAAACCAATCCTCCAAACCTTACGTTTCCGTATTTCAGGCTGTCGCGTCGCCGGATGCGGCAAATACAGCATCGGTTGAAAGTACGTCGGCGTTACCGAGATCCAAGCCCGCGCTGCCGAATTCCGGTTTTGAGTTGAATGTATTGCTGGCGCTGACATTTTTGCTCGCGGGGCTGTTTCACCTGAAGCGAACGAAATTTTTTTAGTAAATTTAACGATTTAGCAATTTAACAATTTTAAAGATTTACGTAGTATCTCCGTATGATCTGGTACTTTGCTTTTTTCGCCGCGCTCGGTTTGGTACTCGGCAGTTTCGGCAATGTCGTGATCGTGAGAGTCGCAAATTCCGAGCGGCTCACCGGTCGGTCGCATTGTGTCGCGTGCCTGAAGAAAATCCCCTGGTACGACCTTTTTCCGGTTCTGAGCTGGTTGTTTTTGTCAGGGCGGTGTCGGTTTTGCCGGCGGCATATTTCCGTGCGTTATCCGCTGGTCGAAATTGTCAGCGCCCTGATTTTCGTCGCAGCGTTCGCCTGGTATCCGGAAGATTTTTCCAGAGCGCTGATAACCGGCGTCCTCATTACGGTGCTTTTTTTCACCTGTGTTTTCGACGCGCTATACCAGCGTTTACCGGATATTTTCACGATTATCATCGGATTTTTTGCGCTGGCGCTGGTCGGGATAAAGGGGGATTTCAAATCGGCTTTGATCGGCGCCGCGATTCCCGCGGTCTGGTTCGCAGTCCAGTGGCTTTTAAGCCGCGGCCGGTGGGTGGGCAGCGGTGATGTTTTCCTGGGAGCGGCGCTCGGGCTATGGCTGGGGCATGCGGGGTCCATAACGATGCTGGTGCTGAGCTATATAACAGGCGCGCTAACAGTCACGGCGTTTCTTCTGACCGGGAAGATCACGCCCGGGCAAAAACGTATTTCATTCGCGCCTTTCCTCGGGATAGGCGCAGTTTTGGCCTGGCTTGGAATTGGGGAAATGTATTTGGCGCTGTTAAAATAATAGGTTGGCTAAATCACCAAGGAACCTCTGAAAAATTGTTAAATTGTTAAATTGCTAAATTGTTCGCCCGTTCGATTAACTCAGGGCGACCTTATCTGGCACAATCATCTGTGTCATTCCGGGCGACCTG
>Ga0155281_121_pt1 | contig 11051 bp, 10 predicted proteins | sample RifCSPhighO2_02_FD_106249 | JGI IMG/M metagenome (GOLD analysis project Ga0155281, IMG submission 106249) | Candidatus Peribacteria bacterium RIFCSPHIGHO2_02_FULL_51_15
GACTGTTTCGTTTTCACCGGTCAGAACGGGCGGCCTCACGATCGATTGGCCTTTAGCTCCGGCTCAGTGGCTGGAATACACTCAAAAAATCCTCAAGGAACTGGAAATCTATACCGGACATGTCCGGGGAACCCTGAAAATCGAAACCGGTTTGCCGCTCGGTAAGGGGATGGGTTCATCGACTGCGATGGTCATCGCGATTTCCAAATGTCTGCTCGGCAGCGACTCGGAAGCTCAGGCAAAAAAAGTGGAAGATACCGTAAATCCGGGAAACAGCGGGCTGGATTTCGCCGTTATCTGGAACGAGGAGTCGATTCTTTTCAAACGCGATAAGCCCCCCGAGATCATCTCGCTGCCGGAAAATCCGCTCGCCGTTGCCGAATTGATCGATACCGGCAAGCCGAATGAAACGACGCCGGAGCTGGTCGCCTGGGTCAGATCACGGGAAAAAGAGCTGAAAGAGCCGATTGAAATAATCGGGCGCTGCACTGACCGGCTGCTTCGCGGAGAGCCGCTGAAAGAAATACTCCGTGATCATCACCGCGCCCAGGTCGCTCTCGGGGTCGTACCGGAAGAAGTTCAGACAATTATCTCTGGAATCGAGTCCATGGGCGGCAGCGCGAAGGTACTGGGGGCGGGGACGAGGACGGGGGGCGGGGGGATGGTGCTGGTGGTACGTTAGGGAAGCCCTGAAAAACTGGTCGATTCATATCCGCCACACTATATTCTCATACATCTTTAGCGCCCCTCCGTGGGCGCGGCACTATGCCTGTAGCCAATTCCTCGGACACCGCAGGCACGGAGGCCTGCTGCTGATCGTTTGTTTTAACATTGTTCAGAGGTTCCTTAGATGTTCTGGTCTGGTTTCAAAACAAATGCCCTTCAACCAACCTCGCTCCCTTCGCCGGCTCATTTACGATTATATCCCGGACGAAACTGAGGTTTTTCAATTTCTCTTTTACCGCATCGCAGTCCTTCTTTTCACAAAGCAAATGCACGTCCTGTCCGGTATTTAACGTGAAATAAACCGGCAATCCTTCTGCACGCCACTCCGGCACCAGCTTGATGAGCTCCAGACTCTGCGGCGTCAGATAGATGATCCCCGCGCTCATGAAAATAACATGCAGATCCAGAGCTTCTTTTTCGGCCAGCTCGCCGAGCAGCTCAAAATTTTTGGCCTTTAGCGCGGCTTTGCATTTCCTGATCTTTTCCGGCATGCCGTAAAGCCGGGTTTGAAAATAGGGACTCGTCAAAACCAGCTTGTGAGCAGTCGATGATTTTATTTTTTTCTTCGCGGTGGAAACAATGGCAACAATGTCCGTGATATCCCAATAATCGGAAGGATAAAGAGAGAATGCATATGACTCCTTGTCGGTCGCAGCGTCTTTCCATTCCACGAAACCGTCGGGGATCGACCGGCAGGCCGAACCGGACCCCTGCCGTGCGAGAATCGTCAGTTCCCGCTCGGAGAGTTTCAGCCCCGCCGCAGCCGCGCCAGCCACCGTGAGTGCCGCAAATCCGGAAGACGATGACGAAAGTCCGGTTCCCGTTGGAAAACTGTTTTTGCTTACAACGCGGGCTTTTAAATTTATTCTCGCCATTTGCCGGATCCGGTCCAGGTGCCTGATGCCACGGCTCCCCTCGCCCTCTTCGCGCTCGCCATTCAGGAGAATGTCGTCATGTTCCAATTCATCGGAAAATTCAACGGTTGTCGTCGTAAGCAGATTGCTCAGGTTCATCGAAAGACTTGCGTTTTCCGGGAGACGGAGCACCTCGTCTTTGCGTCCCATGTACTTCACGAACGGAAGATTCGCCGGTGCGATGCTTGTAGCTTTCATGGAATCAGGATTCTAACTTCAGTCCTTCGGCATTGCACGGAATATCGATCACCGTTCCTCCGGCCTTAGAAATCCTCCTGCTAACCACTGATCGCTGATCGCTATCCGCTAAAGCAATCATGCAATCCCCTTTTCCGGCACCTGATAATTTGGCCCCCAAAGCTCCGGCTTCCCGGGCGGCGTGAATCATGGAAGCGAGTTTCAGGCTGCCCACACCCAGTACTTCAAGAAATCCCTGATTGATATCCATCAGCTCACCGACTTTCCGCCATTCGGATTTCTCCAGCGCGGTTTTGGCCATAGCCGAAAGGCGGCCGATTTCCAGATAGATAGTTTTGAAAATTTCCGGATATTTATCCGACCGGGCATTGATCTCGTCTATCACTTTGACGGTATCGGTCTTGATCCCCGTATAGCCCACGATTATGGGCAGCTTCTTAAGCTTCAATACTTCAGGTTTTTTACCGATCGCATAAAAAAGCGTTCCGCCGAAAACCGCAGCAGCGATGTCGAAGCCCGAACCTTTTCCCTGCACCTCCAGCACGGTTTTCAGAGCCTGGTCGAAGATTTTCGTTTTATTGATTTTTCCTTCTGTCAATTCGTAAAGCGCGCCCAAAACGCCGACCACCGAAGCGGCGGACGAGCCGAAACCCATTTCCGATGAAAAATCCGACCGGGTTTTTATGGAGACGCCGCCTTTTATGCCCGGATGATCCGATAAAAAAATTTTCACTGCGGTCTCGACGAATTTGGCGCCCCGGGGAATTTCCCCTTTGCCCAAGGATGCCATCGGTTTCAGGTACCGCGATATCTTTACATCCGGAGCGTTCAAAGAGAATACGGGCTCGTTTGCGATCTCCACCGTCGTTTTCATCCGCCGCCCCACCGCGGTGACTATACAGGGATAACCGAACAAAACCGCATGTTCGCCAAAAAACATCAATTTGCCAGGCACGGAAACGGTGACTTTTTGGGACAGCGACATAAAAAACCTGTACCCTGAAAACGTTGTTCAATTGTCAATTGCTTGCCCCTCGAAGTCCAGTCAAATTTTGAGGGGACGAAGTGGGGTCAGTTGTCAATTGTCAATTTTGCTTATGGAACTCCGTGATCTCCCCGAACAGCTTTGTTCTTCCGACCGCATCAACATGCGGCGCCAAAGGATCGAAACCGGGCTCGGTCTGGATCTGAAAACTCTGGAACCGAAGACCGATACGATCGGCGAAGCCGAAAAGAAAAACTGCGAGCAGATGTTCGGGTCGGTCCCGGTACCAGTGGGCTATGCCGGTCCTTTGAGCGTGTCTTTTTCAAACGGACACAAAACGGATATACATCTGCCGCTGGCCACGACCGAGGGCGCGCTGGTCGCGAGTGTGAACCGGGGTTGTAAGGCCGCCGCAGTCTCTTCCGTCCAGGTAACCCGCACAGTCGACCACGGAATAAGCCGCTCAATCGCCTTCGCTTCAAAATCGGGCGCCGATTCCATCATCAATGCCATCCGAAAAAACGAATCCGGCTGGCAGTCGGCGGCGAGGACCACCAGCAGTCACATGAAAATGGTGGGCTACGATATCGACGTCAGCAAACAATATGTCTTCCTGACCGTTTCTTTCGATACGGATGAGGCCATGGGAATGAACATGGTGACAATCGCTTCGCAGGCGATCGCCGATTGGATCGCCGGGAAATTCACGGATATTGAATGCATCACGATCGCGGGAAACGTGGATAGCGACAAGAAACCGAGTCGCAGAACGCATGAGCGCGGCCGGGGATTCGAGGTGATTTGCCAAGCCGACTTGAAAATAAACGCCATCGAAGAAACTCTGAAAACCACCCCCGAGTTGATGCTGCGGGTCGCCGACGCCAAGCTGAAAGCCGGATCGGGGCTGGCCGGAGCCATCGGAAAAAATCTTCACGCCGCCAATGTCATCGCAGCCATATACCTCGCCACCGGCCAGGATCTGGGTCACATCGTCGAAGGATCCCTCGCCGACACCTCGGTCTCCGCTCTGCCCGAAGCCGCGGGAGGAATCAGGATCGAAGTCCGCCTGCCGGCAATAATCGTCGGCGTGCGCGGCGGAGGAACCGAACTCCCGGCGCAAACCGCCTGCCGCTCCCTGCTTCTGAAAAATAAAACCGGCCTGAAGGCGAAGCAGCAGCTGGCGGAAAGCATCGCCGCCGCCGTTCTCGCCGGAGAAATATCTCTGCTTGCCGCCCAGGCGAGTCACGATCTGGCCAGGGCGCATATGAAGCTGGCACGTTAGAAAAATTGACGATTGATAATTGACAATTGACAATTCCCACCCAACACTTCGCCCTTTACCGACTGTATACTTGTTGCTCCTTAATTACCTCCTTTTTCTGTTTCAATCTAAGCTTAAATTAATTGTCAATTCTCAATTGTCAATTCTCAATTAATCGTCCCCATGCCCGCCTCTATCCTCGCCTTCGGCCGCTACATCCCCCGTTGCCGTATCGAAGCCAAAACCATAGCCGCCCACTGGAAACGCGGCATCGAGCAGGCCGAGTCTATCGGCGTCATCGAGAAATCCGTGCCGTCGCCGGACGAGGACTCTTTTACATTGGCGTTTGAGGCCGCCGAAGCCGCTTTCAAGTCTTCGGATATTTCTCGCGGTGAAATCGGCGCGGTTTTCGTCGGATCGGAGAGCCATCCGTACGCCGTGAAACCGACCAGTGGGATGCTTGTTTCGGCTCTTAAACTGAACCCCTTCTGCCATGCCGCCGACCTGGAATTCGCCTGCAAGGCCGGCACTGCGGCGCTGCAGATCGTGAAAGCCATGGTCGAAAGCAAACAAATAAAATACGGGCTGGCAATCGGGTCCGATACCGCCCAGAGCAAACCGGGTGACGCGCTTGAATATTCCGCGGCCGCGGGATCTGCCGCATTTATTGTCGGGATACCGACTCTGAAAAAACCCGGCATCTGTTCGATCGACGCGACTCTGTCCTATACCACCGATACGCCGGATTTTTGGCGCGACAACGGTGAAAAATTTCCGTCGCACGCCGGCCGGTTCACCGGCGAACCGGCATATTTCCATCACATCGAAACAACCGCGAAAAAAATCCTGGAGGAAACGGGAACATCTTTGAAGGAGATCGATCACGTTGTTTTTCACATGCCCAATGCGAAGTTTCCGCTACAGGCGGCCAAAAAACTGGGCATCAGTTCCGAACAACTCAAGGCCGGATTCCTAGTACCGCACATCGGCAACACCTACAGCGCCTGCTCGCCGCTCGGACTGACGGAAGTATTGCAAGTCGCGAAAAAAGGCGAAAGAATCATGCTGGTTTCGTATGGATCAGGAGCCGGCTCGGATGCTTTTTTATTCACGATGCTGAAGGACGGCGTAAGTCTCCCCGCAGAAACTGCCGAAACAAAAAAACTGACCTATGCGGAATATTTGCAGGCAACCGCAGCGTTTGATAGAAATTAAGGAGAAAAAGGCATTTTTCAGGTTCTTTGTTTGGAGTAGACTTCTCCGGTTACTATGCTTGAAACCGTATATGTTCTTGGCGGTGGGCAAACCCGGTTCGGAGAACTTTGGGATTATTCACTCACGGATCTGATCCGGGAGGCTTTGGATCAGGCAATCGGAAACACCAAAATCCTGCCAACCGATATAGATACGGTCGTTATCGGCAACATGCTTGGCGGCGAAACAGCCGAACAGGCCCATCTGGGCACGCTGGTCAGCGGGCTTTTGCCGCACCATCCTCCAGCGCTCCGGGTCGAAGCTGCCTGCGCTTCCGGCGGGCTGGCCGTCCATACCGCCTGCGCGCTTCTCGAGAGCGGCAAGGCCGAGACGATACTCGTGGTCGGAGCCGAAAAACTGACCGATGTGTCCGGTGACTTCGTATCCAGGGCTTTGATGCATGCCGCGGATGCCGAGAAAGACGCCCCGTCAGGACTGACTTTCCCCGGGATCTTCGCGCTCACTGCGGCCGCCTACATGCACGAGTACGGCATCACCAGGGAAAATCTGAGTCTGGTCTCCGAGTCATCCCATCGGGCAGCCGTGAAAAATCCCTATGCGCAGTTTCGAAAAGAGATTCCGGCGAATGTGATTTCAAAAAGTCCCCTCGTCGCCGACCCCTTGCGTTTACTGGATTGCTCGCCGATCTCAGACGGCGCTTCGGCCGTGGTGCTCTCGACCAGAAAAGAATCCCCGGTCCGTATCGCCGCCTCCTCCTTGGCTAGTGACTCGCTAAGTCTCACCGACAGATCAAGCATCACATCTTTCGAAAGCACCCGGGAAGCCATGAACCGTGCATTGAAAGAATCCGGCTTGGACCGCAATGTCATCGATTACATCGAGCTCCACGACTGTTTCTCCATCGCCACTTTGATCCATCTGGAAGATCTCGGCTATGCCGATGCGGGAGAGTCCATTCGTCTTTTCTTGGACCGCGACACCGAAGCGAACGGTTCGCTGCCGATAAACTCTAGCGGCGGACTGAAAGCCTGCGGACATCCGATTGGCGCCACCGGCGTGAAACAGGTACTGGATTGTTTCAAACAGCTCACTGGCCAGGCGCCGAGCCAGGTAAAAAACGCCAAACGGGCGTTGGCTCACAATTTGGGCGGGGTCGGTGCGACTTGTACAATCCATCTGCTCGAGGCACTGTAATAATTCTCAATTATCAATTATTTTGGACCGTATCCCCGCACTTCACCGGCGAATAAAAGAAATCGGGAAGACGGACTCCGAAAACGGCCGGATCGTGAGTTTTACAACCATTCATAATCCTCCGGCGGGATTCGGATCGGTGCCTTACGCAGTCGCATTGATCGAGCTTATGAGCGGCAAGAAGGTGTTGGCCCAGCTGACGCACGAAGGGCTCACCCCTGCGATCGGCGCCGAGGTTACCCCCCGGCTCCGCAAAATACGGACGATGGGAAACGGCCTCAAAGTAAATGATTTCAAATACGAAGTTGTTTCCGCTTCGACCGAACCGGTCTTCAATATCCGGGCTTACGTCCTGGCGTTGACCGGGCCTTCCGGCGTCGGCAAGACGACCATAACCCGCTCGCTCCTTTCGCTTTTTAGCTCGCTGGTTGAACAAGTGCCGATGTATGCGACTCATAAACGGAAAAAAGGCGACCTTGAGCCCGTGGTTTTAGTCAGCGAAGAAGAGTTCGATGCCAAGGTAAAAAGCGGCGAGATCGTAGCCCACACCGTTTTGTCTGACCGGTCGGATTATCGCGCGGGTTACCGGAAAAAAGACATTGATGCCATCTGGAAACGTCACAGATTGCCGGTGGTGAATACCGATATCCGTCTGCTCGATGGCCTGGCCAAATCGGTCGGACGCGAAGCGATCCTGAGCTGCGGCCTGCTCCCCCCGGGCAAATCAAAGCGCCGGATGTTGTCCGCCCTTTTGCACCGCCTAAGAAGCCGGGGGCTGGATACCGAGCAGCAGATACTGGATCAGCTGAAAGCAGCCGAAGCCCATCTCGACGCTTTCGATTCCCATTCGCATCTATTCGATCATCTGCTGATAAACGACGAGCTGAACGAATGCGTGGAATCGATAAAGGAAATCGTGACGCCCGTGAAATGACTCAAGAACTCAGTTCGATTCGTCAACCTTCTCCCGCAGGCTCTGACGACTATCTTTCTGGTTCTTTTGTTCTTCCTCTATGTCCTCAGCATGTTGAAGGATAAGACGAAGTTCTGCTTCCGTGTCTTTCGCGGTCTCGCCATTCTTAAGCTTAATCGGATACTTGACGAGAAACTTCCCTGGTGCGGTTCCGGGTGCGACGGATAGTTGACCAGGTTTGTCGTTGAGGTAAATCCTGTATACCCTCTCGTCTGCCTCCTTCCCGTTTTCCAGACGAGTCTCCACGCCGCGAACCACATGCACGCGATCTTTCAAGCTCGAAGGAGCTACCGAGCGTGCGAGCCGGGTCAATTCACCTTCTTGTTTGTCGACCAACATTTCGCGCTTGATGGCCTTAAATTCACCCTCAAATATCTCGCGCAAAGCCCGTTCACTCAAATACCGATATTCATCGCCAAATCTATTTGCAAAAAACTCTTGACCGACCGTTTTTCCCTCACGATGCCTCTCAATGACCCAGTTCTTTTTGGCCGCTCCAATATTATTCACGGTGACCTCCGCGCGACCATTCAATTCATCTTCATCCAAATTACCATTCGCCCGTAAAATAGGGACTGAACCAGCAGGCAATCTCTCTTCTTTGGCCCAAGCCTGAAATTTCTCATTGGCCTGTAGAAGGAATGCCGGAAGGGTAATATTCTCCGGCGAGCGGAAATTGTACTCGCGAGCTGATTCCGGAGAAACAGAAGGAGTCTCTGGCCCCGCAAAGAAAACCAAACGCCTCTCGGTTTCAGAGAATAAATTTTTCATATTTGTATTGGAAGTTTGTACCTATATGTTACTCTCTCTCTCTCTCTCTCTCGACTTTTCAAGCGAAAATCAGGCGGAACGAACCTCCAGAACTCCGTAAATGTGACTTTAAGAGAACCTCTAATTTTGATCCAGCAGTGGCCTTTCAGGCCGCGGGTCGCACATCTAAAACATAATCCCAAGTTGTTGCGTATCAACCTGTTCAAATAATCTCGAACACCGCGGCCTGAAAGGCCGCTGCTGTATTTAAAAGAAACAAATTGAAGAATCGAAATTATTTAAGCAAGTGAGTATAAATCATTAGCGCGGTTCCGTTTTGGGATAGTCCGGCGGAATCCATGGTTTTTTGAACCAATAAACATCCACTTCATTGTCCTGGTTTACGGGAGAGGCGAAATGGAAATATTGATGACGGTCTACTTCAAAACCGATGGTTCGCGCCAGGCGTTCGATATCCGCAGTCGACTGAAAGTAAACCTGCCGGTCCAGATTTCTGTAAACTTCCTCCGTGCAATTTCTGTAATCCAGAACTTTTAAAATAAAAGTTTTTCCGCCGGCTAGAAGCTCCTGATCGGTAAGCGTGCAACCCCGCTCCAGATAATAATCGTAGAACCGCTCGTTATGTTTATTGGAAAAAACACGGAAATTTACCGAACAGCGCCCGCCCGGTTTCAGTGCGGAAAATAATGTCTTGAGCATTTGATCCGGCTTGTAAACGACGGCGTTCACGGCGATACCCACATCCATCGAATTGTCGGCGATCGGCGAATGTCCGGTATCCCCCGCGATTAAATGAGCGCCTCCGAGCCGCTTGCGGGTGGATGACCTGAGAGTTTCGGTTGAAATGTCCATTCCATAAAGCTGTACCGATGGATCCGTCGACAGAAAATCCATTTCATGTCCGTGTCCGCAGGCCAGATCCAAAACTTTTACGGTTCCAGCCGTCTTCTTTGCCTCCTCGATCAAAGGTCTGTGAAACTTATGAAAATAAGTGTCACTTCTTGACGGAGAGTTGATTCGATCAACATACGAACTCTCGCTAAACGCCCGGTAAAAAGGATTTATCGCATCGTTGTTCTCCATCTACAATTATTATAGAATATTTATTGTTTTTTGTCTATATGACGAAACCGAAATTCAGGCTGCCAAACCGACGGACCGCTCAAGGCGCTTGACTCTTCCATCCAGTTTTTTATCGTTGTCCTTCATACCACTTCGCGTTTAAAACGTTCTTAATCAGACGCGCTGGCGGTATGGAGTTCTTGGCTTGAGTAAACGCTACGCGGTACGAGATGATGCCGTTACGAATGACCGATTAGTTATGTTTTAAATGCAAAATGGTATCAGTTGCTCGATGGCATCGTGATTGGCACCCTGCAGATCATAACGGATTATCTCAACCGCCAACTTGAACTCATGCAGCATCTCTTCCTTTTGCACATCTATCTTCTTTTCAAGACGTGATATGTCGTCTCCCACCTTCTTTTCAAGACGTGATATGTCGTCTCCCACCTTCTTTTCAAGACGTGATATGTCGTCTCCCACCTTCTTTTCAAGACGTGCAAAATCGCCTCCGACTTTCTTTTTAAGACGTGATATATCGCCTTTCGTGGCAGAATCTTTATCGGATTTCATAAAACAGAATCGAATATTAGAACTGCATTTTAAGCTCGTCAAACATTCTTCAAAACTTTTTCATACTCCCACGCGATCATCCCCCAATCGTATTTTTCCTTGCCTTCCAAGCCCTTCGAAACCAATGCCTCCCTCAGTTCCCCATCGGTCAGTAACCTATGAAGCGCGCCCGCGGCTCCCGCCACGTCATCCGGCAGAACCAGCAGACCTGTCCGGCCGTTTTCGACAATATCCATTATCCCGCCGACCCGGGTGGTCAGCACCGCTGAGCCCGACGCCTGAGCCTCCAGAAAAACGTTTCCAAGCGCCTCGCTACGGCTAAGTCCGCAAAAAATCTCCGCTGCGGCGTATTCCTCGAAAAGCTCGGCTCCGGTCAGCCGCCCCGTGAAGGCCACTCTGTCGGAGATATTTAGCGCCTTGGTTTTGGCTTCCAGTTCCGACCTGAGAGAACCGTCACCGACGATCCGGAGGTGCGACTGGGGAGACCCGGAGACGACCATTGCGAAAGCCGAGATGAGCACATCCACTCCCTTCATCTGTTCGAGCCGGCCGACGAAAAGAACCCGTCCCGGGATTTTATGATATTTTTTGCAGGCATCTCGTATCGAAGCGAAATCGATTCCATTCGGAATCAAAGCAGCTTGATTGTTTGTGTAAATTTTTGCGCGTTCGATCAGCGCCCGGCTGATCGCCGTCAGTACATTCGCGCTGCGATGAATCGGTCCGAGGAAAAGAGAGGAATTTGTGCTTTGAAGTGTAAGAATCCGTTTGGTTTTTGGCATCAGAAACCGGCAAACTACCAGTGCCGCACCGGCATATGATTCCAGAACTGCATGAATAATCGACGGTTTCAGTGACCGGGTTTTGAGCGGGGCGAGAAACGGAAACAGATATTTGTCGAAGGAAAAACCGAAACCAACCCGTATCACATCTAATCCGTTTAATTTCTCTTTCTTGGATAAGGATTTATTCATGCGGCAAGTCACAACTGTTATTTCAAATTTATCCGCAAGCCTTGGAAACACCTCCTCGACCATCGCTTCGGCTCCGCTGCGAAAAGGCGAGAAGAAGGCCGATAGGACAACTAACTTCGGTTTCATATAAGAAGATACTAATTGCTAAATTGTTAAATTGCTAAATTGTTTGAATCGGCAGTACGTGCGTTTCGCCTGCTTGCCG
>Ga0155281_119_pt1 | contig 10998 bp, 13 predicted proteins | sample RifCSPhighO2_02_FD_106249 | JGI IMG/M metagenome (GOLD analysis project Ga0155281, IMG submission 106249) | Candidatus Peribacteria bacterium RIFCSPHIGHO2_02_FULL_51_15
GGTATGGAGTTCTTGGCTTGAGTAAACGCTACGCGGTACGAGATGATGCCGTTACGAATGACCGATTAGTTATGTTTTAAATGCAAAATGGTATGACATCCCACAAACTCCACCCCTCCCCGCTCGCAATAAGTGAAAACAACTTCGTATCGATTATCCAGTCCGGCCTTAATTTTTCATTCCACAGAACCTTTGTGACACGGTATTTATAAAGAAATTCCGGTACATGGCTTTTTACGTAAGGACACGTCTTTTTAGCCATTTGCAAATGTTTTTCATAAAGCTCTTTGGTATGTGCTCTGGCCGCACGGCTTTTTTCCTCCTGAAAATCCGCCAACCATTTGACGTCTATCTCGCCCGCGGTGAAGCTCTCGGCCAGGCAATACCGCTCGACGTATTCCTGCGTCGAAATGACGAGAATCCGCGCATAATCCACGAACGCCACACCATTGCCGGTCGTGGCCCTAACCTGGTTGCCGGTTACGCCGTCCGTAAGCACGGTTTCACCTTCCGAGCGGTTCAGAATATCTATCGCCGGCTTCAGATGGATTGTGCCGTCACTGAAAATGAACCCGAGCGGCTGTTTCCAAAATTGCACGTCTCGCGCTTCGCCAAATATCGGCGCCAGCGAAACAGCGATGAGCATCGAAGAAACAAATCCGGTCATGAGCCTCGAGAATCCGAAACCGACCATGAGTGCGGCAACCATCACCACATAAGTGTAATAATGCGAAGAAAAAGCCATGATGCGCCCATGGATCAGCTGCTGGTTATAGACGATAAACAGAGCAAACATCGAGGCCAGAAGCGGGGCGTATTTTTCGCGGTCTTCGCTTTTTTTAAGCGCCCATAAAAAAATCACAGTCATCACCAGCAACATCAAGCTTCGCGCCGGGGATTCCAGCTGCCGGCTCAAAAGAAGCCCCATCCGATCCGTCGATTCGGCGAAATACGGACTCAGGCTGACGCGGTAGCTGGCGATCAAACCGGGAAGAGCGCCGACGAGCCAGGCCACGCCGACAAAAGGTAAGGATTTAAAACGTTTGTTAAACAAATTTGAATGCTTCGAAATAAGAAGCAGAAATCCAAGCAGCGCCCAAGTCACGACGATAAAGGTCCAGCTCCAGAGATAGACGCCGACCAATATTCCACTGAAAAAACCGGCAAAAGCGGCTTTTATCCGGGTCGGACGGTCCCACCAGATCCACATCAAAAGAAATGCAAAAGCGGTGAGCGGCAGGCTTAGTGACGGGTGAAATAATCTGGTAAGCAATCTCGTGACGACAAAAAATCCGACCCCGGCGGCAAGCGCCACTATATGAGGCGAACCGGCGCGCCGGGAGATCAAGGCGATGAGCGGTATCGAAAGTGGCGCAAATAAGATAAGGAGCAACCAACTCAACTGAACCGAATTGAGACCTGTCCAAGAGAATATGCTGCCAAAGAAATATTCGATCAAAGACACCTGCAACCACGGCGGACTGTCCGGTGAGAACCAGACGCCGTCCGGCACGGACGCAAAAGGCCGGAGCAGATGCGACTGCATCCTGAAAATATAATGACCCTCATCTGGCGAGCGTATCGGCAAAAGCCCGGAATAATCCACGGAATGCATGAATCCGATTACGGGAAGCGCAAGCAAAGCGACTCCTGCGAGATACAGGAATAAAAGCCAAAGGCGGAAAGTTCGCGTAGTCATATCAATTCAATTTTTCCTTACAGCAGCGGCCTTTCAGGCCGCGGCAATCGTAGATTATTCAAGATCATACCACTTCGCGTTTAAAACGTTCTTAATCAGACGCGCTGGCGGTAAGGAGTTCTTGGCTTGAGTAAACGCTACGCGGTACGAGATGATGCCGTTACGAATGACCGATTAGTTATGTTTTAAATGCAAAATGGTATCAGAATAAAAAAAGGAGAGAGGACGAATTCATCATGAGAAGAACCTCAGTATTTTCAATATTCCCTGTTTCAAAGGCTTTCGGTGCGGGCTTCCCTCAAGTTTATTCAACTGATCGCGGTTTTTCATATACCAATCATAAGTGCGTATCAAAACGTCAATGTTGGTTTCTTTCGGCTGCCAACCGAGAAGACGTTTCGCCTTTTCAATAGAAACGCGGTGCGGCTTGTCCGCCGTCATGTAGTGATACCGCACCAGAGGGGAAATGTGCAATGCATCGAGAATCCGGAGGATCAAACGCGCCGGTCCGGCCGGGATTCTGAACAATTTCGCCATGGTGCCGGCATGGGCGATCAGTTTTTCCAGATCTTCCGCCGAAGTGCCGTAACCCGCCGATCCGGCGTTGAAATCCTGGTTTTTCGAAGGCTTGGCGGAAAGCTGGAAACAAAGATCGGCCAGATCGTCCACGCCGACGAATTGGTACGGATTATCACCTTTCCCAATCGTATAAACCCGCTTGCCGGCGGCGATCCAGTCGAAGAGTATGCCGAAAATCCCCATCCGGCCGGCGCCGATTATAGGGCAGGGCCGGACGATGGAAACATCCAGATCGTGTTCGCTTCGGTATCCCTTGCATACTTCTTCGGACTTGGCTTTCGAGGATCCGTAATCGTCTATCGGACTGACCTCGGCGTCATCTGAAATCACTTCTCCGGTCTGGATGCCGAAAACCGAACTGGAGGAAATGCAAATTACTTTTTTTATTCCGTTTTTTTCGGCAGCCCGAAGCACTTTTTCGGTTCCGGACACATTTACTTCAAAAAGTTCCGGTCCCGGTTTATTCAGGGGCAATATCGCGGCATTGTGCTGCACTATGTCCGATCCGCTCATCGCGGTCGCCAGCAGATCAAAATCCCGTATGTCGCCTTTGATGAATTTCACCCTGGGATTTTTCAGGTAAATCTCATCCGGCGTTACGGTGTCGTAAATCACCACTTCCTGATTGTTTTTTAGCAGTAAATCCGTGAGATGCATGCCAACAAACCCTGAACCACCGGTGACGAAGTGCTTCATGATTAAAGTATATTGTCTGCTGGAAGCTATTGGAAGCTGTTATACCATTTTGCATTTAAAACATAACTAATCGGTCATTCGTAACGGCATCATCTCGTACCGCGTAGCGTTTACTCAAGCCAATAACTCCATACCGCCAGCGCGTCTGATTAAGAACGTTTTAAACGCGAAGTGGTATTAAGAGGAAACCGAAGAGCCCGAAGAAACCGACGAAACCGAAGAAGGCCGTTTTTCCTCGGACTCCTCGGACTCCTCGGTTTCTTCGGTTTCCTCCTGTTATGTCGCCAACACCGCCACCACCGCGACGAGGAAGCCGATGATATAGCTCGTCCGGTCTTTGAAAGTAAAGATAATCGGATCACCGGTGATTTTTTTCCGGCCGGCCAGAAACCACATCCGGCTGAGCCAATAAAGAACGAGCAAACATTCGAACCACAGGATGTACGGACGGTGATAGAGCAGCGTGACGCGTTGCGAGTCGACATAAAGGCCCAAAATCAAAATCGAAACCATGGCGCTGGCAGTCCCCAGGCTTTGGATCATCGGAATATCCGAAGTCGTATATCCTCTGCCGGGAATTTTTAACTGCCCGCCTCCTCCCTCGGGAGAGAGGCCGGACCCGGTGGAAAGCAGATTGAGCTCGGCATAGCGCTTCAGCTCTGCGAGTCCGAAGAAAAAGAAAACCGAAAACATCAGCAGCCAAAATGAAAATGAGATTCCCGAGGCCGTGTTTCCGGCGATTATCCTGAGGGTATAGAGAAAAGCGAGCAAAACAGTGTCGGCAACCGGTATCTTTTTGAAAACCCATGAATACAAGGTGGCGAACACCAGATAAACCGCCAGAGTCAGGGAAAACAGCGGCGGAAACAACGAGGAAATCAGCAAACCGGCAGCGATCAATATCAAAATTGCGGAAACGATCAGCGGTATTCCGACCAGCCCCCGGGCAATCGGCCGGAATTTCTTTTCTGCGTGGGCCCGGTCATGCGGCATGTCGAAAAGATCGTTGAAGAGATATACGGCGGAGGTGAGACAGCTGAAAGCGATGTACGCCAAAACAAATTTGCCGACCAACGCCGGATCGGTGAATTCGTGTGAACTCAGGAGCGGAACGAAGATCAGAAGATTTTTCACCAACTGGTACGGCCGCATGGCCGTGATCAAATGTTTCAGTTGTGAACCGCTCCGGCTGAAGACATTGATTACCGTGATTTGTTCCCGCTTAAGCGAACGGATCACGCCCGGTGACGGATAAACGACCAGTGCCGAACCGGCCGCCATCCAGACGGGCATGTCTGCCCGGCTGTTCCCGGCATATTCAAATCCGCCTGCACCGAAGCGGTTTACCAGTTCTTCGGCTTTACGGCGCCCGATCAGGTTTCTTTCAAACGTAGTGGAGATCACTCCTTCGAAAAATCCGGCAAGCGAAGCCATGTCCCTGGCGACGCGTTCGGGGGCCGCCGTGGCCAGATAAATTTTGCGGCCGGAGGCGCGTTCCTTTCTCAAAAATTCCAGGAAAGCCTCATTCAGCGGAACCGTTTTTGGGTCCCATTCGATCGATTCCACCACCTTTTGTTTGGCATAAGCCACGCCTTTCATAAGCCAAAAAGGGAGAAGCGCGGCCTTGAGCGGATTTTGTTTCAGAAGTTCGACGCATGCCTCCAGGAAAGTATCGACCGGAGTCAAAGTCCCGTCGAGATCCACGCACAACGGCAATAATCGGGAATCCATCTGTTTGGTTTGGGGAAGTCAAAAGCTGATAAATTTTGAATTGAGAATTGACAATTGACAATTGATAATTACCAGATATTTCTGTTTCCAAACTTCATTTTCCCCCTTTTTCAAGCCCATAGACGGGTAAAAATTGAAAATTTCTGATATAATGATCAGATTTCGCGGGAAAAACCCCCGAAAAAAAATACCCAAACAAACAATGTCCATCGAAGCCTGCATCGCTCATGCGATACACAAAGATCTGGATGTGCTCGAGGCTCTGCCGGAAGTATATGAGCTGCCGATCGAGGACCTGGAACCGCATATCGAGCGCTATATCCAAAACCTGCAGGACACCCTGGTGAAAACGATCCGGAGCCTGGGCGAGCCCTATATCAAGTCAAAAGACCCCGCCGGCCTCTGCATAATCTGCCTGCGCGCGGGAGTGAAACTGCCGCCCGAGATGATGCTGAAAATGTGCCGGACGATACTGCAGCTCTCTACCATCGAAGCCCGTTTCGTAGCCGATAACGCCGAGGGGACGAGCGTTTATTATATGAAGCTGAGTTTAAAGGTTTGATTAGGATACCCGGAGAAGTTTATGATACCTCGGTAACCTCGGTCCCCTCGGCAACCTCGACTTTACCGCTTGGAGAACTGCGGCGCCCGTCTGGCCCGCTTGAGTCCCGGCTTTTTGCGTTCTTTTATTCGGCTATCGCGGCGCAGGAACCCGGCCTCCTTGAGTGCGGCCCGAAGCGCCGGATCCATCAAAATCAAAGCCCGGCTGAGCCCGAGCCTGAGTGCGTCGCTCTGGGCATTTTTTCCACCGCCATAGACAAATGCTTCTATGTCGACCTTTTTCGCTTGTTCGGTCATATTCAGAGGCGCCAACGCGTTTTCACCGAGAATCGAGAAAAAATATTTGTTCAGACTCTCGTTGTTTATCACTACTTTGCCTTCTCCGTCGGTAAACAGACGAACTTTCGCTATCGCGCTTTTGCGTTTCCCGAGGCCGTAATAAAAGGGACGATTGTCAGCCATGATCAGACTTGTGGAAAGGATTGCGGTTTTTGGGCTTCATGTTTGTGTTCCGCGCCGGCATACACATGAAGATTTTTCATAATGTGCTGACGGGACGCGTTTTTTGGGAGCATGCCTTTTACCGCAAACTCCAGCACTTTGGCAGGATCATTGCGCATCAGACGCCGCATCGGAATCTCCCTGAGGTTCCCGAAAAAACCGGAATGCCGATAATACTTCTTTTGTTCATCTTTGGCGCCCGTAGTTCTCACTTTTTCGGCGTTAATCACCACCACATGATCCCCGCTCATGTAGTGCGGGACGAAGGACGGCCGATGCCTGCCGCGCAAAACGACGGCTATCCTCGTGCAGAGCCGGCCAAGCGTTTGTTCGGCGGCATCAACGAGATACCAATTCTGGTTTGCCGGCTTTGGAAAGGATGTCTTCAAGATTTGTAATTGAGAATTGAGAATTAATGCAAGTTATCAGAGAAACGAATTTGTAGAGTATATGAGAGGAAAAAAAGATAAGTCAGAGGTGGGCGAAATGTTGGGAGGAATTATCAATTATCAATTGTCTTCGGAACGACAGCATCCATCAGAATCAAATCGACAAGTTGCGCTCCATCTCCGCTCCGCATTCCGACAGGTACCAGACGGGTAAAACCCGAAGACCGTTTTTCATAGCGTTTTTTCAAAACTTCCAGAACTTTGCGGCAGGCATTGTCATGCGTTACCAGCGGCCTGATTTTGCGGATGGCCAGATCCGGCCGGACTTCCCGCTTGGAGATGGCTATCACCCGGTCAATAAGCGATCTGGCTACCTGCGCCCGCTTCTTCGTGGTCCTTACCTTTTCATAAAGCAACACCGAGGTGACCAGGTTTTTCAGAAGCGACCTGGCCTGGTCGGGTTTTCTGGCGAGCCGTTTAGAGTGGTTTCGATGGCGCATCCTAATTGAGAATTTAGAATTTAGAATTGAGAATTAATTCAGGCTTTGGATGGAACCGGGGCGGAAGATGATAAGGGTGAAAAATTATGAGTTGAGGGGGCAAAATGTTGGAGGGAATTATCAATTATCAATTCTCAATTATCAATTGAATTATCATTCTTCAATCAGTTTCAACCCCCGGGTGGCCAGAGTTTGCTTCACCTCGTCCAGAGCTTTTGTCCCGAATCCGCGGAAATTGGAAAGAGTCGCCGGATTGCACTTCACCAGTTGTTCAATGGATCCTACTCCGGCATTGATCAACGAATTCAACGTGCGCGGCGAGAGATTTAGGATTTCAATGGGCGTATAGCTTTCCTTAACCGCCTGCCGGTCGGTTTCGGGAGTCACCTGGCTGGTCCTGGTGAAGTCGGCCATGAACTCTTTTTCGACCGTTTCCTGGTCCAGCGAGAAGAAATTGAAATAATGGCTGAGCAGCTGGCTCGAGAACCGCACGGCTTCGTCCGCTGTGAGCGAGCCGTTAGTTGAGACGTCCATTATCAGCCGGTCCAGGTTTGTGCGCTCGCCAACGCGGGCGGACTCCACCTCGAACCGCACGCGCTCAACCGGGCTGAAAATGGTATCGATATGCACCAATCCCGGCTCGTTGCGCTTCTTGTTGCGTTCGGATGCCGGCTGGTAGCCGACACCCTTTTCTATCGTCAGCTCCATTTTTATCGACGAGCCTTTTTCCAGATGCACCAGCTCCAGATCGGGATTCAGTATTTCGATGTCCGAGCTTACTTTGATGTCTGAAGCTTTCAGAGTCTTCGGTCCTTTGCCTTCCAGCACCGCCACTTCGGGGTCTTTGTGGTGCTTCCTGAGCTTCACCTGCTTCATATTCAGGGAAATATCGAGGACGGATTCGCGCACGCCTTTCAAGGTCGTGTATTCATGGTGCGCGCCGGCTACCCTCACGGAGCTGATGGCCGTGCCGGGCAGACTGCTTAGCAGGACTCTTCGAAGGGCGTTGCCCAGGGTCATGCCGAAGCCCGGAGGCAGCGGACCGACAGAAAAAACAATGTGGGTGTTGTCCCCCTTCTTGACCGGTACCTGCGTGACCTTTGGTAGTCCGATTTCTTCCTGGATAATGTGCATATAGCTTGGAGAAAACAGATACGGAGTTAAAAATTAGCGTGAGTAAAAACCTATCACCTTGCGCATGTCGATTGACTTATCGAAATGCTTTTCCTCGGTTGGCAAAGCCTTGATTTCTACTGCCAGCACTCCGGGGTCCACTTTCAGCCAGTCGGGCGGCATGTATTTTTCATGCGCTCCCGTTATTGAAGGAAAGACCGGGGATGATTTTTTCGTCTCCCGGACCTGGATCTTGTCGCCGACTTTTACCTGAATGCTGGGGATGGTGACTCCTGCGCCATTAAGCGAGAAAAGGCCGTGTGAAATGAATTGCCGGGCCTGCATCCTGGTATTGGCAAACCCCGCCCGGTAAAGGACATTGTCGATCCGGCGCTCGAGCGTCGTATTGATCATCGAGTCGGTCTGGCCCACTTTTCGGCTGGCTTCCAGGTAGATAGTCCGGAGCCGCCGGTTGTTTATCCCGTACATGAAACAGGCTTTCTGCTTTTCCATCAGCTGCTTGCCGTATTCAGACAGCTTGGGACCGCGTCCCGACCTGGCCGCAGCCTGCATGCCCGGCGGATAGGGCTTCCGCTGAAGGATACGGTCATATTTGTCAGAACCGTAGATGTTCTGGTTCTGCCTTCGGACGCGCCGTGCTTTGGGGCCTGTATAACGCATTAATTAGTGATAAGAAACTATGAATGAGTCAAAGAAATTTAGAATTGAGAATTGAGAATTAATGCCCGAGGAAATTAATTGGGGAGTTTTGGGGAGAGAAAATTACAAGTCGCAGAGGTGGGAAAATGTTGGCGGAATTGTCAATTGTCAATTGTTAATTATCAATTTTTTTAAACCCGTCTCGGTTTCGGCGCCCGGCAACCGCCGTGGGCGATGGGAGTCCGGTCCATAATCGCATCGAAATTCACCCCGGCGACCTGCAGCCCCCGGATGGCCTGCTCGCGCCCCGGACCTATGCCTTTCACTTCGATCTGAAGCGACTGAATTCCAAACGGTTGAACCATTGTCATCGCCCGCTCCGCCGCCACTTTGGCCGCGTAAGGCGTGGATTTCCTGGTGCCTTTGAAACCCGAAGAGCCGCTACTGGCCCAAGCCAGGACTTTCCCGTCCAGGTCGGTGATGGTGATGATCGTGTTGTTTTCCCCGGCATAAACGCAGGCTCTGGCTTTCGTAACGGTCCGCTTGTTTTTCTTCACCTTTCGCTTCGTCGCAGGTACCCTTACCCCTGCGTCCGTTTCGGCTTTCGCCGGAGCAGCATCCTTTAGGATTTCGTTCGGAGCCCTTGATGGGATTGGATCAGCCATACTGAGACAAGTCTGATTGCTAAATGGTTAAATTGCTAAATGGTTAAATTGTTTGCATGCATAAACCGTGAGTTTCGCCTGCGACCTTCGACCAGCTCAGGTCGCCCGGAATGACACACATGATTGTGCCAGATAAGGTCGCCCTGAGTTAATCGAACGGGCGAACAATTTAGCAATTTAACCATTTAGCAATGAGTAGGAAGAAAAATATGGATCAAGTCTTTGTGAGCGTGACTCTCCCCGACAACCCGGTGCGCTTCTTGCCTCGGCGGGTGCGGGCGTTTCGGCGGGAAGTCTGGCCCCGGACCGGCAGTTTTTTCTTGTGCCGGTAGCCGCGCCACGTGCCGATGTCCTGCAGACGCTTGATGTCCAGGGAAACCTTACGGATCAGATCCCCCTCCGTAACCAATTTCTCGACCATCGACCTCAAGAGTCCTTCCTGCGTCTCAGTCAACGCATCCGCTTTGGTATTGAGCGGTATTTTGGCTTCCTTAAGCAGCCGGCGTGACATGGGACGTCCTATGCCGCGGATAGCGGTGAGCGCTATCTCTATTTGCTTCTGGCCGGGGAGGACGATACCGGAGATACGAACCATGGGATAATTTTTTAACCTTGTCTCTGCTTATGCCGCGGATTCTTGCACACCACACGGCGAACGCGCTTTCGCACGATTATCCTGCAGTCTTTGCAACGGGGTCGGATTGACGGAGAAACCTTCATGACTGATTGAGAATTGACGATTATCAATTTTTTACCGGTCGTTCAGTGATACTTTGATCCGCCCGGAACCTGTAGATGATCCGGCCTTTATTGAGATCGTAAGGAGTCATCTCGACTCTTACGCGGTCTCCCGGAAGTATCCGGACTTTGTGAACGCGCATGCGCCCGGCCAGATGGCACTGCAGTGCGTGGCCATTGGCTTCCTCGGACGTTATGCGCACAGAGAATGTCGTGTTGGGGAAACATTCCTCAACAACACCCATGAGCTCTATTACATCCTTTGACACTGGAAAGAAGCGGGGAACAAAGCCGGAAAATCCTACTTTTAGATTTACCTTTCCGCAAGCCCGGTACCCCCTTTCTCCCCTGATATTGGTAAAAATCTATTGAAATATTTCATAAATATTTTATAATTTTAATTGGTAAAGGAAGATAGGAAACCGACGAAACCGAGGAGTCCGAAGAGTCCGAAGAAAAAAAGTATATATTATATGCGGTTTCTTCGGAGACCGCTCCTTGATTTTGAAACGTATTGTACATTATAATGGCTATATGACCTTGACCGTTACGGCATCAGAGGCGAGGAATGATTTTTTTTCAATTTTAAAACAGATCGAAACTCCCGGCGTTTCGGTTGTGATCACGTATGAAGGTCACCCGAAGGGCGTCCTGATGTCTGTGGATGAGTTTGAAGGGTGGCTGGAGACGCTGGATATCATGTCAAATCCCGAAGAAGAAGCCGCCATCGAAGAAGGCATGCGGGAGAAGGAGAGAGGCGAAGTCGTGACTTTGGAAGAATTTAAGAGGAAACTCGGAGCGGATGAGAACTTACCTCGTCGTCATAGTCAGGCGCGCTCAAAAAGAGGCGCAAAAATTGCCAAAAAGAGATCAAAAACGCATCGCTAAAGTCATCACTTCGTTGCAATTTGACCCTTTCCGGGGGAAACGACTCCGAGGAAAACACGAAGGAAGATGGTCTCTGCGGGTTTGGCCGTATCGCATCGTGTATACAATCGAGAAAAAGATTGTGACCGTGACGGTCGTGAGGATCGGGCACAGAAAAGATGTGTACAGGTAAAACTCCAAATAAGTGATACCATTTTGCATTTAAAACATAACTAATCGGTCATTCGTAACGGCATCATCTCGTACCGCGTAGCGTTTACTCAAGCCAAGAACTCCAT
>Ga0155281_152_pt4 | contig 10852 bp, 8 predicted proteins | sample RifCSPhighO2_02_FD_106249 | JGI IMG/M metagenome (GOLD analysis project Ga0155281, IMG submission 106249) | Candidatus Peribacteria bacterium RIFCSPHIGHO2_02_FULL_51_15
TTTTTAACTACATCCAGAGGTAGCACCGCAATCCAAACATACCTCGCACGAACCGTTTCTTTTCATCTTGGTCGAACCGCAGGCGGAGCAGGCGGAGCCGGTGTAGCCCTGGAGTTTGGCGATCTCCAGTATAGAAAATGGCGCTGCGTATTCCTGAGTCTGTGATTGCTTGGATTGCGTGAGGCCTTCATCGATGACCGGCAGGCTCATGGCGAAGGCATCACGGCTCTTAGAACCATCGGCGTAAGCCTTCTCGACCAGGTCTTTGTTGTGGAATCGCATGGCTTTTTCCTTTGACAAGAATTTCAAAGCCAGCCAGCGACCTAGGTAATCCATCAAACTCTTCACCATCGGTATCTCGCGGTTAGTCGTCATGCCCATCGGTTCGAAGCGCAGATGAACCAGTTTCTCGCAAAGCACTTCCAGCGGCACGCCGTACTGCAGGTTCATGGAGAGTGAAAGCGCGAGCGTGTCCATCACTCCGGAAAGCGTCGATCCCTCTTTGCTCATCTTTATGAATATTTCGCCGGGATTTCCGTCCTCGTACATTCCGACGTGCAGATACCCTTCGTGCCCGGCCACGGAGAATTTGTGGGTGATGGAGGGCCTCTCGTCGGGCAGCTTCCGGCGGCGCGGCATTTCTTTTATAACGATCTTTTCGATGACTTGCGGCTGCGTTTTGGCGGTCTTTTTCGAATCGGATTTACTATCCAGCGGCTGGCTCAACTTGCAACCGTCGCGGTACAGGGCATTGGCTTTCGTTCCCAGCTTCCAGCTAAGCGTGTAAGCCGATTTGAAATCCTCGACTGTGGCTTCGTTCGGGAGATTGATCGTCTTGGAGATCGCTCCGGTTATGAATGGCTGTGCGGCCGCCATCATGCGGATATGCCCCTCGGCGAGAATGTACCTTTTTCCGATCTTACCGCAGCGGCTGGCGCAGTCGAAGACCGGCAAATGTTCGGGCTTAAGATGGGGAGCACCTTCGACCGTCATCCGGCCGCAAATCGCCACATTGGCTTCCTCTGTTTGCTCAGCGGTGAATCCCAGCGCCGAAAGCAGATCGAAATTCGGACCCATGGTCTGCGCGTCGGAAAAACCAAGCCGTTTCATGGTTTCCTCGCCGAGCGCCCATTTGTTGAAAGCGAACCGAAGCTCAAATACCTGCGGCAGGTTTCTTTCGATCACGGCGATATCGGTATCCATGAAACCCTTAGACTTAAGACTGGCGCGGTTTATATGGGGCGCACCTTCCAGGCTGAGTGTCCCCATGACGTACCGCATGATTTCGGTGATCTGATCCGGGGTATAACCCAAAGAATCAAGAGCCGACTTGATGGATTGATTGGCGATCTTCATGTATCCGCCGCCGGCCAGTTTCTTGAACTTCACCAGCGCGAAGTCCGGCTCGATGCCGGTGGTGTCGCAATCCATCAGGAGTCCGATGGTTCCGGTCGGAGCGACCACCGTCACCTGGGCGTTGCGGTAGCCGGATTTCTGTCCCATCTCCAGCGCCCGGTCCCAGGATTCTTTGGCCGTGCGGAGCAGATCTGGCGGACAAACCGACGGGTTCAAGCCGACGGGTTTGACGCTGAGATTCTCGTATTCGGATTCGGGTGCGCCGTATGCCGCCAGGCGGTGATTTCGGATCACCCGCAACATGTTTTCGCGGTTCCGGTCGAAGCCCTGGAAAGGACCGAGCGACTCGGACATTTCGGCCGAAGTGCCGTAAGCGTCTCCGGTCATTATCGAGGTGAGTGCGCCGGAGATGGCCCGTCCCAGCTCGCTGTCATACGCGATCCCCATCTGCATGAGCAGGGCTCCGAGATTTGCATAACCGAGTCCCAGAGTGCGGAATTCGTAGCTCAACCGCGCGATCTCCTTGCTCGGAAACTGGGCCATCAAAACCGAAATCTCCAATACCATGGTCCAGAGCCGGACGGCATGGCGGTACTCATCAACGGCAAAATACTTATGGCCCTTTTGGTCGGTTTTCAGAAACTTCAGAAGGTTTATCGAGGCGAGATTGCAGGCGGTGTTATCCAGAAACATGTATTCGCTGCAGGGATTGCTGGCATTTATCCGCCCGTCGGCCGGACAGGTGTGCCACTCGTTTATCGTCGTATCGTACTGCACGCCGGGATCGGCGCATGCCCAGGCGGCATAAGCGATATCGTCCCAGAGTTTGCGGGCTTTCACCTTCCGGCAGGATTTTGGCGGCCGGTTTTCTTCCCCGGCTTTTTTAAGCTCCGTCCGCCAAAAAAGCTCCCAGTCTTCGTCGCGGTTTACCGCCTCCAAAAATTTTTGCGTTACTCTGACGGAATTGTTGGAATTTTGTCCCGAAACTGTGGCATACGCTTCCCCGTTGAAATCCGTCGGGTAACCGGCCTGCGCCAATGCCGCCACTTTTTTCTCTTCATTCACCTTCCAGTTCACAAATTCGAAAATATCCGGATGATCAACGTCCAGACAAACCATTTTGGCCGCCCGGCGGGTGGTTCCGCCGGATTTTATGGCTCCAGCGGCGCGGTCGCCGACTTTCAGGAAGCTCATCAGGCCCGAGGTCTTGCCGCCGCCAGATAGTGGCTCGCCAGCGGCGCGGATTTTGGAGAAATTGGTTCCCGTTCCTGATCCGTATTTGAAAAGCCGCGCCTCGCGCATCCAGAGATCCATTATCCCGCCTTCATTCACCATATCGTCGTCGACGCTCTGGATGAAACAGGCGTGCGGCTGCGGATGCGTATATGCATCGTCGCTTTTTTTCAGCTCTCCCGTTTCCGGATCAATGTAATAGTGCCCCTGCGGGACGCCTTTTATGCCGTAAGCGAAAAGCAAGCCGGTATTGAACCACTGCGGGCTGTTCGGCGCGGCCATCTGATGAATCAGCATGTAGCTGAGCTCATCCTTGAAAGCCTGGGCGTCCTGCGTGGTGGCGAAGTAACCGTATTTTTCACCCCACCAGCGCCAGCAGCCGGCGAGCCTCTTGACCACCTGTTTCACGGATTTTTCCGGACCGGTGACGATCTCGCCAGCAGCATCCCGGAGGATATTGCCCGTTTCATCGGTCTGCGGAACACCGGCCTTCCTGAAATATTTCGATACAACTATATCGGTCGCCACCTGGCTCCAGTTGGCTGGCACTTCGGCATCCCGCATCTCGAAAACGACCGACCCGTCGGTATTCACGATCCGGCTGGTACGCTTTTCGTAGCGAACTTGTTCCACCGGATCGGAGCCTGGAGTGGTGAACCGGCGTTCGACAGCCAACCCTTTTCCGGTACCGAAGTGACTTTTATTCAGGACCTTTTTCCTGGCGGATTTTAACGCCGCCGCAGAGTCGTCCAGCGGAATGTCTTTGGCGTTTTGGATGGGTGACTTCGGATTCATCGGACTTAGGGGTAAACACTATATATAGTATGAATAATTTTCCTATACCACTACATCTGCAAATTGTACTCAGGATAGTTTTGACCACAAGTGCAGGACAGTGAACAATTATTTTACATCTTTTTTTTATTTTTATCGGCATATTTCAGCGGTTTTTTTGCAGTAATATTCCGAATAATTTAATGATGCTTTAACACCTTTTTAAGGGACGGCCAGAACAATTTTATTCACCTATAAAAATCACCTCTTCATCGACCATTTTTTCATTCCGGAATATTTCCCAGGTTTTCGGTCCTCCTTCAAGCAAAATTGTGGATATTCCGTGAAACTCTCCGTCCGGAGTGGTCAGCTTTCCCCAAAGACTCAGCCAGTCGAATCTTCCGTTTTTATATTCCACCGGAATAATCCGGACTCCGCTCTCCGCCAATTTCTCGGCTTTTTTGAGATCGGCATCCGGAGACGTCACGATAATCGTCCTGCCCTTTAGCAGCATCTGCAACACCTTTGAATCAGTAGGAATACGTAATGAAGCATCCAGAATGATTCGATAATTTTCGGGGGGATTATTGACATATCTGACATCAAGCCTGGGATCGTCAGCGAGAATCGTAGCGACCCCGACCAAAATAGCATCGTGCCGCGCACGCAGGAATTCATGAGCCCAGCGGTCTTGTGTTTCATCGGTGATCAGCATGCGTCCGCCTTTCGGATCCGAATATCGTCCGTCAATCGTCCTGGCATTTTTCAAAGTGATCCACGGTCGCCCCTTCGTCATAACCGAAATAAACCCGCGGTTCAATCTTTCGCATTCGACGGGATTAATAGGACCCGTCACTTCCACACCTGCTTTTCTTAGCATTTCCACCCCTTTTCCCGAGACTTCCGGATTCGGATCGTACATCCCGAAAACCACCCGCCTGATCCCGCTTTTTATGATCAATGGAACACAGGGCGGTGTTTTTTTATGGGTGTGGCAGCAAGGTTCGAGATTCACATATAAGATATCTGTTGATCTAATTTTTTGCGGCGCCCTGTACCGCCCCGCGTTTTCCGCCGAAAGAGCGGGGCTGGTACGGGGTTCAATTTTTTCCAGTAAGGCTCGCTCGGCATGAGCTTTTCCGAATCCCGAGTGAAAACCCTCGGCGATCACTTTTCCGTCCCGAACCAATACCGCGCCTACCAGCGGATTTATCCCGGTTTCACATTGGCCTTTTCGTGCCAGATCGAGGCAGCGGTGCATGAATCTGCCGTGCATACACAGATTATGACACAAACAACGGAATTGCCTGCCTCAGACATAAAACAAATCAGGATGACTTGAAACAATCTTTTGAATAATTTTCTTCTTATCAGTACCTGATCGTCGGATAAACTCCTTGATGATCCCTGTTTTAAAATCCAGTTCCAACTTTTTTCTGGATCCGTTCCGGCAATACATTAACCGGACTTGCTTTAGTAATAATAGCTCTTCGATTAATTGTTTTTTGGTTCTGCACCTTCTAATCAAAAAATTTACGAAGCAGCTCTGATATGACGAAAAACTTTTGCAATTCAAGAACTTGTCCGGGCCAAACAGTTTTTGGTCCTCCGGAGTAGCCAGAACAAGGCCGGCATTGAAAATGCCCGTTTTTTCGCTCCTCAATAACTTATAAAGCGAACTGAAATCCGATACGTCATAGACGAACCGGTAGCCACGCCAGTTATCCAGAAAGATAAATTTGAAACCGTCGAACTTTCTAAGAAGTTCTTTAAGTTTTTTCCGCGCCGGAAGCAGAATTTTAGATTCCATAATTGAAAAGAAATTGGGGTCTTAAGGACAAGCCTTAAGACCCCGGAAATTACTCGGAGTTGCCGTGAAGAATAGGAAGCGGGCAGAGCTGAAAGCCCGCGAAGGGATCCCCGGACCCTTCCGCGGTAGCCCGGCAGCCGCCGCGGCACTTGGTCCACTTTGAGCAGGATCTGCAAGGTTCGCCCACAATGGCCTGGGTAAGCGACTTGCGGCTGCAGATCAGCCGGGATTCGTCGGCCTTACGGATAGGGTCAGGATCGGTTACCCGGGCCAGTTCGACCATCGAATTGCTGCAGGCCCGGATTCCGCCGTCGACGGCAAAGTACATTCCGTTGTCGAAGAACCGGCATGCCCCGAACATGTGGGGCATCAAAAGCTTGCCCTCGGTCCCGCGGAATTCCGGCAGGTCTTCCGGCCGCTTTTCGAACTCGCGAACGAGAGCGGCGAGCTCGGCAGGCGTGGGTGCGATCCGGAAGTAGTCCTCGCCCAGTGGTTCTCCGCAACCCATCACCTCGAGATCGAACCCGATGCCCCGGCTTCGGCAATAAACGACGAAGTCGGCAGCAAACGGCAGGTTCTTCCGGCGCAGCAGGTTCTCGAGCCGGAAAAGCGGGTCCCGGTATCCAACGCCCAGAAAGACATCGATGCTCCGGATCATTTGGCGTGCGGTTTCGACGTCTCTGCCGATCATTTCGGCTTGAAGCTTCAGTTGCGACGGGTCTTCTGGATTTCCGATGTTCAGCTTGCCGGTGATCGCCACCTTGCGATCAAAAAGCCACTTCGCCAGCTCTGGCGTGATGGCGATCATGTTGGTGAAGATCCACGGCTTGATCTGCCGCCTCAGAAGCTCTTCGACGAAGGGCTCGAGGTACGGCCAGAACAGCGGTTCTCCTCCCAGAATGTCCATGGTTTCGAGCTCCACGCCCCCCCGGTGATCCCGGCATAGATCCAGTATCCGGATGGCCTCCTCAAGCGACATCTGGCGGCCATTCAAGGCCTTCCTCCGGATCATGTAGCACCCCGGGCACCGGAGCTGGCACGCGGTAAGCGGCTCGATGATCCCGAAACGCGGTCCGATTTGCTTCCTCATGGTCATGGTATCAACTCCGATGGTAAAAGGATCGGCTCTCCCCGTTATGGGAATCCGCATGTAGCGGATCTACCTGCCGTAAAAGGCGTGTAAAGAGTTCTCCAGGCAACGCTTAATTACCTCCGCGGTGCGTGGAGGGGGCAATACCGGCGGCAGTCATCTTTATTCTTTATTCTTCTCCAGATACTTCTGCAACACCGATACTGGCCTCTCCCCGCTCGGGGATAGCTGGGTCTCGGTATGCCCGTGAGGCACACTCGAGACCAGTCGATGATGCCGGTGTGCGTTTAATACTTTTCTATAACCGCCCTCGCCGTTTTCCAGAAACTTGGCGACACGGGTTACAGTCGTAGTGGAAGCCCCCGTCCGGTCAGCGATTTTACGGTAAGTGACACCCTGGGCCAACAGTTTGGCCACCTCAAATCTCTCGCTCCAGGCCTGCAGCTCGGCAAGAGTGCCGATATCCCGCAGGAAATTGGCCATCTCTTCCTCCGTCCGGCACTGAACCAGCGCATTGCATAGAGCCCGGAACCAGGGTTCCTTCTTATAACTCTCTTCTATGAAGCGGCGTTTGGACATGGATGATTAGGGTTGGGGCTTGGGTTGGGGTTGGGAAGTGAAAGAAGTGCCTGCTTGCCCTTCCGTAGCTCCGAGCCTCAGCGAGGAGCGAAGGAGGGCACCGCGAAGCTCGACCCAAACTGAAGAAAAAAATTAAGAAAAACTAAATTCTAAGTAAAGACTACACGTCGAGCGTAGTGGTGTCAATGTATTATCTCGTTGAGATAAGATATTCTGAATATTTTGGCTTCTTTAGACGAAAACCCCATCGCTCTGATCTTGAACGATGGGGTAATTTCCTTTAGCCTTATGGCTGAATTAATCTCCTCACGTGTGTCGGGGCTATTCCCATGTCGGGGGGAACCACGTCGTGAGCCCGACGAAGACTATCGTCGTCAGGGCAAACACGACCACTGCCAAGAAGAGCAGAACTACTGGAAATTTTTGCGCATCCGCCATTCGGATCTCCCAGTGTCTCCAGTACTCGTACAACGGCCGATTTTCTCGGGCATGAAGTGACCGGCTGGCACACCACTTCTCCAGTAACAAAGCCAGCAGGAGAAGGACTGCCAGTACGACACAAACAACCACCTCATAGCACACTACATCTAGCAAACCCGCCATAACAGCACCCTCCGTACAATGGTTTACTCTGGAACCAAGCCAAAATGCTGAAGGAACATAGCACAATAAAGTGCCTAAATATCAATGTAGACTATTCCACCGAAAATACAAGAGACAAAAAACCGTCACCCCGGGTCTTCGGGGTAACGGAATTCTTTCCGCCGGCGATCGGATCCTCAGAGTGCAGCAAACAGATAACCTCCGATTCCAGAGAGAGCGCATCCAATTCCGTAAACTACGGGTTGGATCTTCCCCTTGGAATTCAAAAGTCCTGCAATGCTGAGAACAGCCGCAACGAACGATCCGCCCATCCAAAACTCAAGGGGCAAGGGACCATTCGTATAAGCTATCCATGCCTTTCCGCTGAAATATCCAGCGAGAGCGGCGACACCTAAGAACCGGATCATACGAATCTCCTCGAAACAGTACCCGGAGAAGATCCATCCTTGGAAAGAACGTGAGGCTTAAATCCGTGCCTCTAATCTATTATACAATATATTATTTATTATGCAATCTGGACACCCAGCTCCTCCAGCCGTGATGCCAAGGCAGCTCGTTGAATGGAACCAGCCTCTTCTTCCCCTTGGCTTTCATAAGTCACTTTTCCTTCATCGAGTTTAATGTCGGTAAAAACCAGATGATCCGGACCCGATTGCATCCTGATACCATTTTGCATTTAAAACATAACTAATCGGTCATTCGTAACGGCATCATCTCGTACCGCGTAGCGTTTACTCAAGCCAAGAACTCCATACCGCCAGCGCGTCTGATTAAGAACGTTTTAAACGCGAAGTGGTATGAGAGGCTTTTCAGGTGACGGAGTTATTCCAAAAATTCCCTTTAAGGCTGCCGCCACTTCCAGAGTGGGGAAAGGAGTTGTTTCGGGAACGTTCGGCGCCCGGGTCAGACGAAGAGATTCAATCATAGGAGGTGCATTGTCTACTCTCCCAATCAATCGGTCAAATATTTTCTCCCCGCTAGCCGCTATTTCCCCCCTTCCTCGCTGTCACCACCTCCTCCGCCACGTTCTTCGGCACTTTTGCGTAGTGGCTGGGCTCCATGGAAAAGGCAGCACGGCCCTGGGTCATCGACCGTAGCTCGGTTGCATAGCCGAACATGGCCGCCAGCGGCACTTCGGCGGCGATTGTCTTCGCCATACCGCGGCTGCCGGTGTCCTTGATCATTCCGCGTCTCGCGCTGATGTCCCCCATCACATCCCCGAAATATTCTTCGGGAACCACGACTTCCACTTTCATGATCGGTTCGAGGAGCACCGGATCGGCTTTTTTGGCTGCATCCTGGGCTCCGATTGAGGCGCAGATCTTGTACGCCATTTCGGATGAGTCGACATCGTGATACGAGCCGTCGAGCAGCTCGACTTTTATGTCCACCAGCGGATAGCCGGCCATCACCCCCCGGCTGAGTCCCTCCTGGAAGCCCTTGTCGCAAGGCGTGATGTACTCTCTCGGGATGCGTCCTCCCACCACTTGGTTATCGAATTCGTAACCTTTGCCCGGTTCCTGTGGTATCAGTCTGAAAATCACGTGACCGTACTGGCCGCGGCCGCCGGTCTGCTTGATGTACTTGGACTCATGCTCAATCGGCTTCTGTATCGTCTCGCGGTAGGCGACCTGCGGCTTGCCGGAATTGCTCTCCACTTTGAACTCACGGCGCATCCGGTCCATGATGATATCCAGGTGCAGCTCGCCCATGCCGGAGATGATGGTCTGGCCGGTCTCTTCATCGGTCCGAACCCGGAACGTCGGGTCTTCTTCGGAAAGTTTCTGAAGCGCGATGCCGAGCTTCTCCTGGTCGGCCTTCGTCTTCGGTTCGATAGCAATGGAGATGACCGGTTCGGCGAATGTGATGCTCTCGAGCTGGATCGGTTTGCCCTCGTCGCAAAGAGTGTCTCCCGTGCGGGTCTCCTTTAGTCCGATGGCCGCTCCGATGTCCCCGGCTTCGATCTCGGTTATCTCTGTCCGATGGTTTGCGTGCATACGGACCAGCCGGCCGATTCGTTCTTTGCGGCCGTTTCTGGAATTGTAAACGTAGGTGCCGGTCTTCAAAACCCCGGAATAAACACGGATAAAAGTCAGCTTGCCGACGAACGGATCGGTGGCGATTTTGAAGGCCAGACAGGTGAGCGGTTCGCTATTCTCGGGCTTGAGGGAAATCTCTTCACCGGTCTCGGCATTCTTGGCCAAAAGCTTCGGCATTTCGAGCGGTGAAGGCAGATAATTCACTACGGCGTCCAGAACCAGCTGGACCCCCATGTTTTTGAGCGATGATCCGCAAAGCACCGGAAAAGTCTTGCCACTGATGGTTCCCTGGCGCAGAGCCATCTTTAGCTCATCTTTTTCAAGTTTGCCGTGAGTCAGGAACTTTTCCATTAGTTCGTCCCCCGCTCCTTCGGCGGCTTTTTCCATCATTATCGCCCGGTATTTCTCGACCTCGGCTTTCATGTCTCCGGGGATCGGATGATGAACGTGCTTCTCGCCATGCTCACCCTCGAAAGTCACCATCTCTTCCTCGATCAGATCGATAACAGCTTCGAATGTGCTTTCGGCACCGACTGGCAGCTGGATCGCAATTCCATTTTTGGAAAGACGGTCATGGATGCTCTGTAGCGACATGAAGAAATCGCCGCCGATTTTGTCCATTTTGTTTATGAACGCGAGCCGCGGAACCGAATACTTGTCGGCCTGGCGCCAGACGGTCTCGGACTGGGGCTCCACTCCCTGCGAGCCGTCGAACACGACCACGCCTCCGTCCAGGACCCGAAGCGAGCGCTCGACTTCCGCGGTGAAGTCCACGTGCCCCGGAGTATCAATCAGGTTAATGGTCGTCGCGGTTTCCTTGCCCATAAACTTCGACTTCCAGACGCACTGGGTCGCTGCGGACGTGATGGTTATGCCGCGCTCGCGCTCCTGCTCCATCCAGTCCATGGTCGCCTCGCCCTCGTGGACCTCGCCGATCTTGTAGTTTTTTCCGGTATAGAAAAGGATGCGCTCGCTCGTGGTGGTTTTCCCCGCGTCGATGTGGGCGATGACGCCTATATTCCTGACATTTTTTAAGTCCATAACTGTAATTGTTAAATTGGATTGTTAAATTGCTAAATTGCTAAATTGTTTGCATGCAAAACTAATGTTTTGTTTAAGCAATTTAACAATTTGGCAATTTAGCGTTGGGTAAATTATAACGAGAAAGCACCTGGCAGACTGTGAAACCACATCCGAAGGCCGCGGCAGTATAGGGAAAGTTACCGTAACGTGGAAGGGGTAAATTTTAAGTATTTTCAATCACTGATCTACAAATCATACCACTTCGCGTTTAAAACGTTCTTAATCAGACGCGCTGGCGGTATGGAGTTCTTGGCTTGAGTAAACGCTACGCGGTACGAGATGATG
>Ga0155281_146_pt1 | contig 10093 bp, 8 predicted proteins | sample RifCSPhighO2_02_FD_106249 | JGI IMG/M metagenome (GOLD analysis project Ga0155281, IMG submission 106249) | Candidatus Peribacteria bacterium RIFCSPHIGHO2_02_FULL_51_15
AAAGCCACCAATTCGTGAATTTAATAAAAATTGTCAATTGTCAATTGTCAATTGTCAATTCTTCATCGAGTAATAGTTTAGAATCGAAGGTACTTGTCCCGTTTGATTGCATCCACGGCGATCCAGCTTCAACGGAATCTCCTTCACCGGGAATTCTGGCTCCAGCTCATTGTCGGACGGATCCTGCCCATCGCGGTCCCCCTGCTCGCCTGGCGCGCGCTTTTTGATTACACCGGAGCCGCCGAGCTCCAGGGCTGGGACAAGCACGAGATGTCGACTTATTACATCATCGTGTTTTTCATCTCGCTTTTCGCCAGCATAGATTTCAACTACGAGATGAGCTCCATGGTTCATAAAGGGACACTGAGCCAATGGCTGCTCCGTCCGCTTTCTTTTTTCGAGACCGCTGCGAGCCACATCCTCGCCCGGATACTGATGCTGTTGATCCCCGGCCTGCTCATTATCCTTATCGGAGTGCTGATGATCCCGGATTTCCCTTCGCGGAGTCCGGAGTTATCGCTCATGTCCGCCTTCGCGGTGCTGCCTTTTTCCATAATCATGTTCGGGATACTCTCTGCCGCTGTCGGCTTGATATCTTTCTGGACCATGCACACCGAAAGCGTTTTCGCGCTGATCCTGCTGATACTCGAGTTTTTCGGCGGGCGGCTGCTGCCACTCGAGCTTCTGCCGGCATGGCTCCGGCCGCTAAGCGATTTTCTGCCGCTCCGTTACGCCATTTCTTTGCCCGCTGAAGCGATACTCAATCCGGGACAGTATTCCATATTGCTGATTTTCGGCGGCCAGATCTTTTGGTGTCTGGCACTGCTTTTGGCCGCCATGTTTCTCTGGAGAATAGGACTTAAACGTTATGACGCCGTTGGCGGCTGATATGAAGCCAATTAACATCCTCGATTCCCGGCCATTATTAAACCTCATTTTCCGCAGCGGCGATTCGAAAATCGCCGCACAGGTCCGGTACGTTCCCTCTTTCCCTCTCCACCCGAAGGGGGGAGAGGGCAGGGTGAGGGGGCATAAGGGCAGCATCCAAATGCCAAAGTCTATATGCGCTATCATTTAACCCTCCTCTCCCGCGCCTTCAAACTCCATCTCCTCCGCTGGAGCAGATATCGCGCGGATGTTTTCATTTGGATTATGACAATCTGGCTGACAGTTGGAATCCAATTAATATTTCTGTATGTAATATTCAAGTCGGCAAATGGAAATTTCTTCGGTTACACACGAAATGAAACTATTGGATTTTTTGGAATCGCTCTCCTCGCGTCAGGCATCGCACAATCTACGGTGATCGGTGTTGTCAGGAATTTAAGGAGTGCAACGTGGAGCGGGGAATTTGACCAATGGCTTCTTCATCCTCCAAATATCCTTTTGAGGATTATCATTGAGGATCTTGGCCTTGTCTGGTATTGGCCACATATCCTCATAGGTCCTTGTATTATTCTGTGGTTTTTTCCAGTTTCTTTCTGGTTTATAAGCTTTATCGCTGCAGTAATCGCAAGCACGATTGAGATGGCCATTATCCTTATTCTTTGCATGCCCAGCATTCGATGGGGTCGTTGGGATCCATACGAAAGTGTATGGGAATACTTAGAAAACGCTCGTTCTATCCCAGTTGGACGAAGTAAGAGTTTTATGTTATGGCTTGCTTCTTTCGGCGTATTGCAGTATTCTCTCGCCCTCGAAGTGATCACTGGCAAGCTCTCGCTCCTGATTCTTCTCTTAGTCTCCATCGGAATGTGGACCCTCGTGTTTCTTTTCCTCCGCTTCTTTCTGCACTCCTATAGCTCCGCCTCCTCCTGATTTATGCCCATAACCATCGAGGTAAAAAATCTCCGGCGGATCTATCGCCACTACGAGGCAGGGGCGGGAGTTTTTGCGGCCTTGAAAAGCGTCTTCTGGCGCAAGTGGGTAAATGTGGATGCCGTAAATGACATCAGCTTCTCCATTCCGGAGGGCAGCTTCGTCGGTTTCCTGGGACCAAACGGCGCCGGCAAAACCACGACTCTGAAGATGCTCTCGGGCATACTCGCTCCCACCTCGGGAAGTTGTAAAGTCCTGGGCTATAACCCCTACGACCGCAAGCGCGCGTTCAAGAAGCAGATCGCGCTGGTTATGGGCCAGAAATCGCAGCTGATCTGGGATCTCCCGCCGACCGATACTTTCGTTTTGCACCGCGACCTTTATGAGATACCGCGGGCGCAGTGGAACGACACACTCTCGACTCTCACCAAGCTGCTACGGGTGGAACATGTGCTGGACACCCCCGTCCGCCAGCTTTCCCTCGGCGAGAGGATGAAATGCGAATTGATCGTCGCGCTTCTGCACAAGCCGAAAGTCCTGTTCCTGGACGAGCCCACCATCGGCCTCGACATCATCTCCCGCATCCACCTCTGGGAATTCCTCCGGACTTATCAGAAAAAAGAAAACGTCACCGTCCTGCTCACTTCCCATTACGTCCACGACATCGCCAATCTTTGCCAAAAAGTGATCATCATCAATGCCGGAAATATCGTCTTCAACGGAAACTTCGACTCGTTGATCGATAAGCTCGAGCCCGATCGCCGCGGTCTGATCCGTTTCCGGCAGGATGCGCTGAAGGAATCGCAGATAAAGGAAATCACGAAGATGGTGAAAGACCGGCACCTGGAGCAGGTCGATGAGCACACTTTCCGCATCAGTGTGCCGAGGAATGAGCTTTCAAAAGCCACCGAATGGATCTTCCGCTCCTTCCCCATCGAGGAAATGCGGATGGAAGAAGTGGACTTAAAGAGCGTGATTGAGAGAGCATTCCAGATGTGACCATGATTCACATGGATTAAAGGATGACCATGATTTGCTCGGTAGTTTTCTGCGTCGATAAATATTAGGCGCGAAAGGGTGTGCAGTGAAACAACGTTTTTGTCGCATTGAAGCCGTGCTGTCATGCATCCGGCAAGCAGAGCGCAGAAAATCGCATATGTTTGAACCCGCATCTTTCCGCAGAAAGTGCGGGTGAGTCTGCGATTTTCAGCTCTGCGAGACGGAGATGCATAAGCACGGCTTCACCGGCGACAATTGTTTTCTTTGCCCCGCTTTCTTTTGCAACCAAAAGAAAGCGGGAAGGATAAGTTGCAGATATGACCCCCCGTTCCATCCCCGGATATAACCTCTTTCATGGCTTCCTTATGCCATTATTCCGGCTATCTCAAAACTAATTAGTTTTGAAGCTCTCCCCGGTGATCCTGGGTGGGCATGTAATGGTGTCATCTGATTACCCCCTCTTATATGTACAAGCCATCAAGACTCGAAGAAAGGGAACGGATCACGGGTTCCAGAATGCCCGGCGGTATCCGGCATAAAGACCAGGGAATTCATTCCTCGACCAGAAGAGGCATCCGGGGACTCAGGTTCGAGCAGCTGGATGACCGGCTGATGATGGCGGGGGATTCAGCCTCGATAAGGGCGGAGATGGACAGTTTGCCAAGCGAGGAGGCTTTGGTGGAAGGCATTACGAAAGATGAACAGCAGATTGAGATTTTGAGGAATGAATTGAGTTCGGCGGAACAGAACAGTGCTTTGCCGATAGACAGTCCACAGTGGAATGCCGCCGGTAAACCGGATGGTGCCATCGGGAAACTCAGGTTCGATGAAGGCCGGGGCAATGCCCTGGCAACGAATCCTCAGGGGACGTTGTTCCTCATGGCCCTGGCTTCGAACCAGGTGCAGGTACTGGACGCTCAGACCGGAGGACTGAAGCTGACGCTCGGCGGTCACGGAGGATTCATCACCGGCGGGGCATGGAGTCCGGACGGATCGGTAATCGCGACCAGCTCCAATGATAAAATCGCCCGGGTGTTCGATGCGGTTTCGGGGAGACTCATCGCTTCCGCGCCCATGGAAGGGAAGATGATGTCTTTCTCGCATGACGGAAAAACCATGGCCTTCGCGAAAGACGACGGCACGGTTTTGATGGTTGAGGCACAAACGCTGCAGATCAAAAATTCCTGCCCGGCGGAGTATCCGGACAAAGTGGGGTTTACCCGTGATGACTCTCAGGTTTGGTACACGGATGACACGACGCTGAAGATGAAGGATCTACAGACTCAGACTGTAAGGACGATCAGTCCCGGCATCGGAAATATCTGGGCGATGGGAGTAAGCGAGGACGACAAGTATGTCGGTATCGGCAGCGCGCAGGGTACGACAGCGGTGCTGGACAGCGTGAGCGGAAAGGTTATAGCGAAAGTGGACCGAGGGGGCGATTACGTGTTCTCTCTCGCCTTCGCGCAGGGAAAAATGGTGGTGGGATACTGGTCGGGAAAGGTTTCGATGTTCGATCTGAGTGCGGTCGAAACCGGGAAGCTAACGGCTTTAAAAGAATATCAAGTCGGCGGCATGGCCCACATGCTCACGGTCACGAAGTCCGGGCGCACGGTACTGGTCCAGGTGACCTACGGTCCCAAGGGTCTCGATATCGTGGCTCTTCCGGTCCCGGGCCCGCAGTCTGTGGGAAGGTCTGTTGATGCCGTAAACGCAGATATCGCCTTGCTAATGGCAGATGAAACGCGACTACAAGGTTTGCAGGAACTGAGAGCGAGCCTTTTTGCGGAGCTCAATCTGGCGCTGGAGAGAGAAGAACAGATCGCCTTGGATGCGGCCAAGGCGGTGACAGCGGCGAGCAATACAGCGGTTCAGGCGGTGGCTCAGGATACGGAAGTCAGGGCGATGGCGGCGGCAGAGCCGGTGCGCTATTCGCTAAATGATCTGGAAGCGCTTGCGGGGTTTTCCGGACTGTCTAACCGGACCGTCAAACGCATGTTCCCGGTGGAAGGAACAGAATCAGCTTTTGAGCCGGAAATACAGGTACTGAAGACTGACAAAGCCGGCATCACCGTAGCGGTTTCGACGCCACTAAACGGAGGAATAGTAATGATCGAAAATGGAGGGGCTTTGGCCTGGCGGGAGGTAAGGAGCAGCGGTCCGGTCGATTTCGCGACGATGACTTTGACGATGGACTCCGGCAGCCCAAGCGGAATCTACGAGCTGACGCTCCGGGACAACGCGGGCGGCACCGGAGGAACGAAGATTTTGAAGACCGTGAACCTGATCCGGAACAGGGAAACCGGAATCTTGAGCGTGGGTGGTCCGCTGAATCAGTTCATCCCGCAAGCGGGATTGGTCGCGAAGGACGGCGATGATCCGGCGGAGCTGTTTTCTCTGGCCGGAGAAGAAGAAAACAGGCAGATCGCGCTGGCCGAGTCTGCGACCGGGGATTTCGTCGGAGTGGATCCGGTCCTCCGTAGCGCGCAGCTGGACAATCCGCAGGGCAAGGCAATGGTAGGAGAGCAGCGGACCAGATTGAGCGCGCTGGCGGAATCGGCGAATTACAAGCTGACCGTCACGGAAGAAGAACTTCATGAGCGGTTTCTCAGGGTTTTTCCGAAATGGAAGGATGAGAACGCGCAGGCGACGGCGAAACAGATGAATCTGTCACTGGATAACTTTTACTATTACCGCGGCGCGGAATATGATTCCTTCAGGCGGAGTCTGGATGGTTACAACGGAGCAGTCGGAAAGTTATTGGAACAGGGAATACGCGCGGTTCAGGCGGGAAGAGCCGGAAGGGATCCGAAGCCTTTCCTTCTGGAAATGGGAAAAATCTACGGGGAATATGGAGATGGCAAACTGAGCCAGATCGGTTTCCGGCTGCCGGTGGATATTCTTATCCTGAACGCCGCGGCGGGGATACTCGAGACCCAGGCGCAGTCTCTGATGCAGTCGGAAATAGCGACCAGGCTGGCGATTGAAAAGGCGGAATTAAATTTCAATACAAATCCGGCCTATGCGGGACACGGTTCATCCAGCTCCTCTTACCAGCCCGCGATGAGCGCGGCGAGGCAGGCGTTCATGGCTAATTTATATGCGGCGCAGGCGGGATTGGCAAAACATGACGCGAACGGGAATGTGGTGGGCGGAGCAGCGGTGGCAAACTCGAATACAGATGAATCCAATCTGCACGGAGCCGCAGTTGATCAGGTAAGCCGGGAATTGTGTACCGCTACGAATTTCCAGTGGGTGACGAATGTTTACGATTTACAGACCGAGGAAGAAATAGGCACAGCCGAGGACAAGGCGCTCTATCAAACTATTTATCAACAATTCGGGGATCTCCTGACTCTGGCTCAGAAAGAATACGACGATGTAATTGCTGTTTATCAAAATCAGATCGACACGAAGTCACAGCAACTTCTGACTAATCAGAATCTCGGAATCATCGACAAGACTCTCCTTACGACTCAGATCGCCGCGGCGGGTGCACTGAAAGCATCACTAGTCATCGGAAAGGAATTGACGCCAAACACACCCTTAGCGGCCGGGCTGGATTTGGTTTTCTCTGCGATAGGACTGGAATCACTGTCAAAAGTTCCCATTGTTTTCAGATCTGCGGTACTGAAATTCGACGCAATTGCAGATACCAAGTTGGCAGAAAAACTGATACCAGAGCTGGAGCTGATTGTCGCAAATAGCGGGAAACTTCTCGCGAAGGTACAAAGCCGTATCGTTGCGACAGGCAAATTGATACTTCTCGAATTGCCAGGTGGACATCTATTGCTCACTCACGTGGGGATGACCGCGGCACAACTTATTCAACGATTAGCCGACAAGCTTGGAATCTCAGCTGCTAGCTCATTCTTAAATGCGGCTACTGCCGAGCGTGTTGTCTCCAAAACATTAGCCATGCGCAAATCAGCGATTAACACTTGGGCTCAATTTGCAAAAAACAAACAGACGATCCAATTTCTCTATGAAGGAAATGAAATTCTGGGCATCGGCGTTCGTCGTTCAGAGGGTGTAGTTAAAAACATGTACAATGCAATAGTCGTTCTCGAGGCAGACGGTAGAGGCGGTTGGCATCTCCTTACCTCATATCTTCAATGAGCTATAAATCCCTTTATCCAAACTTGGCAAAATATCGTAGCTTACTACATTTGTTCCTTGCATACATTCATATTCATGACGATCTAAATGTTCCTGCAGATGTCATGATAACGAGATATGCCAAAGTAGAAACATTTGAAAATATCGCTTCAACAATCAGTGAATTAACCTCCCTGCTTCAAAAACCTACATTGCCCTGGTTAGATATCTCCTATGCTGCTAATCACACTTTGAAAAGCGAGCAAGAGGCACGAGAGTGGCTGAATAAAATTTTGAAAATTCTCGAAGAGGAATTAGAACAGCGTAATGCACATAAATCACCGGAGCTACCGGAAAAATAGTTTCTTCCCCCATCTTTTATGCCCAACCCCACAAAATCTCTCTCTGCCTTGTTTATCAGTGCATCTATTCTTCTTCTTCCGATTGCGCAGGCTTACTCTCCCCTGCAGGAAGATGCGGAAAAATCGTTTTCCAAAGCTCTGATTACTTTGCGATCAGGTAAGGAGGAGACTGAATCGACGCAACAGTACTGGCCGTCGCTTGGAAAATATTTCCGGTCGCTTAGCTATCCCGTGACATGGGCAATCTGGCAGAAATGTGAAGGTAAAATATGTCCGGCGACGAAAACCACAAGCGGCCATCTGGAAGCCATCACCTCCAAACAACTTAACAATCTCCTGGTTTCGCTGCTGGCCTACAAACCGGTCAGCTATCCCGACGGAATCGTAAAGCTACCGTTTCCGTGGTTTTCGGTTTACAGCCAGCCGTGGACCGATAAAACGAAGAATCCGGGCGGGTCAAGTTACGCGAAGTCCGATGAAGGCGGGAACATCTGGTCGGAGGCCAGGGGAATCAGCCCGATCATTTCGCTCAACAAAAAACTTGAAGTGACTTATGTCGTTCCACTTAAAGACATTCTTACAGTGGACGCATGGAAAGGAACATATATCGCCCTCTCCGCGCAGCCCGCTCTGCGGGAGGTTTCCAAAGGGATCGTTGTTCCCCCGCTGGCAACGCTTCAGGATGTTGACGCTGCATTCACAGCTGCTCTAAGCGCAAAGAATGGAGGCGGCGGGTATATGATTCCTTCCGTTCGGGATCTGGAGATGAAAGACGGAGAATTATTTCATCATCCGGCCAGGATCTACACGTTCCACTTTGACTGGCTATCTGATTCTTTTACCGTTGAAACGACATATGTGCTGAATAATGGCATTTTATATTCCGCAGAACTGGTCGCGCCTGATTCCGGATTTTCATCAGTCAAAGCCGCATACTCAGGCGTCGTTTCCTCTTTGGAATTAAAGGAAGTATCCGGTGTCGAAGCGGTAACATCGTCATCTTCATCCTCCACGTCCGGATCCTTACTGAAAAAAGTTAAAGCCGGAATCCGCAACCGGAAAACCGGTATCACGCCGCAAAAACAGCCGCAGAAGAAAACTACCCCTCCTAAAACTTGTTTAACCAGGCGCTGTAAATAGGTCGTAGAACGTCGTCCTCTTCCGCTCGCACGGAAGGGTTTCTCACCGTTTCAAAGCGACATGGTATCGCGTCGCCCGTCCTCTCCCTATCTTTGCGATTTTCTTGAGGGCCAGGAGCTTTAGGAGCGCCTGGTCCACCGTCCGGATATTGACGCCCGTCTTCCCGGCAATCTCCTTCCTGCTTAGAGTTTCCGCATCCTGGAACGACTTCCAGACGGCCAGCTGATTCTCCGAGAGCAGATTTTCCGTTTGATCCTCTTTCGTCAGCGCCACGGCCATCTCGCCCTGCTTTACGAACATGCGGAGGATGAAGAGCATCCAGGGAGCGATGTTCTCCCGCTCCTTTTTCCACGTCGCAGTGGATTTCTTGAGCGCAAGGTAGTAATCCACCTTGTGATCCTCGATCAATTTCTCATGCGAGACGTATGGTACGAAGCCGTATCCGTTCTGTAAGAGAAGAAGGTTGGTGAGAATGCGGCTCGTCCTGCCGTTCCCGTCCTGAAAAGGATGAATGGCGAGGAACTCGTAAACGAAGTTCGCGATGACCAGAAGCGGATGAAATGTCTGCTGCCTGAATTGCTTCTGCGTCCACTCCGTCAGCTCCTGCATCTCCTTAGGCGTGAGGAAAGGCGGCGTGGGGTCGAAGATGATTCCGATCACCTTGCCCCTGGCATCTATCGCTTCCACGCGGTTCGGCGCGAACTTATATCGCCCCTTGTGGCGGCTGTCCTTCTCACTGTATTTCAATGCAGCCGTATGGATGTGCTGGATGAGATTCTCGGAAAATTTCATAGCATCCGATGACTCGAAGACATCCTGGATTATTTCGAGATATCCCAGCACTTCCTGCTCGTCTCTCGTCGCGAGTTTTCGCACCTTGGCATCGCGTAAAAGCTGCTCCACCTCGTCGTCACTCAGGTGAGCGCCCTCGATGCGCGTGGAAGAGCCGGAGGAGCTCACGATGACCGCGTGCTTCATGCGTTTCAGATACTCGGGAGAAAGGCGGGAAAAGGCCTCCCAATATCCCTTGCACTCGTCGATCCGCGCCAGGAGCTTTGCGATCTCCTGCGAGGTCTCCTGGGTGAACTGCAGCCGTTTCTCGAAACGATTCGTGATCATGGAATTGTACGTACAGGTGTATAGGAGATTATAGGAGATTATAGGAGATTTGAAAAGACTAAATGTGAATGAACTCACAAATTGGCAAAAATTTTTTCCAAAGATTGTAGGAATTATCGCATCTCCGCGGCCGGGGACGGCCGCTGCTGATGTGAAAGAATATTTCGTTAATTCAAAAAAACACTTTAGCAACGGCTTTCCAAGCCGCGGGGGCTCGAGGTACGATCGCTCTTTTTACCTGGGGTTCGGAAGGCATATGCAAAAAATAACCCCGCTCGGGCCTTGCGGCAAGTCGAGTGGGGAGGAAGTGATCTTATTATAGCTATTTGCTCCATCTGGGCAAGAGAAAAGCATCCAAATCACCCTGTCAGGAGGCCGTTCCATCCCTCCATAGAACCTCTTTAATGGCTTCCTTATGCCATTATCCCGGCTAGCGCCAAACTAATATGTTTTGAAGCCCTTCCGGGCTTTATTTTCCGAGCCTGTAATGGTGTCAACTTCTCCCCCACCACCATGTTCAGACCCTCAGAGATCGAAAACGGTTTCAGATCCGGCTC
>Ga0155281_160_pt1 | contig 9696 bp, 8 predicted proteins | sample RifCSPhighO2_02_FD_106249 | JGI IMG/M metagenome (GOLD analysis project Ga0155281, IMG submission 106249) | Candidatus Peribacteria bacterium RIFCSPHIGHO2_02_FULL_51_15
AAAAGACATGGATCTCGAGGTCATCGCGAAGCAGACCGTGGGGCTGGCCGGGGCGGATCTGGAAAACATCATGAATGAGGCCGCCATTTTCGCCGCTCGTCGCGGCATAAAAACAATCCAGCAAAAAGACCTCACCGATGCCGTGGAAAAAGTCACGCTCGGATCGGAAAAAAGGTCGCGCAAACTGACGGAGCGCGACAAGCTGATAACCGCTTATCACGAGACCGGACACGCGATAGTCGGCCATCTCTGCAAGGAATCGGACCCACTGCACAAGATCTCCATAGTTTCCCGTGGATTCGCCCTGGGCGTTACATGGTTCCTGCCGAAAGAAGACCAGTACACCACCACCAGGCAGAAGTTTCTGGATGAAATCTGCGGACTTCTCGGCGGCCGTGCGTCGGAGGAGCTGGTTTTTAGCGAGATCACTACCGGCGCTTCAAATGACATCGAACGGGCGTCGGCGATAGCCCGGAGCATGGCGATGCGTTACGGTATGGACGAGGGTGAGCTCGGCATCGTGGCTTACGGCGAGCGTCAGGGGACGGTATTTTTGGGCTCCGACGTGGCGCTCGGACGCAATTATTCCGAAGAAGTGGCGCGCAAAATCGACGAATTCGTGAAACGGACGATAAACGAGCAGTACGAGCGGGCGAAGAATTTCCTGAAAATAAATCGCACGAAACTGGACGAGATCACCCAGGTGCTTTTGAAAGTCGAAACGATGAGCATCGATGAATTTTTGGAGATATTTGATGGGGGGAAGAAAGGCAAGGTGAAGGAATCCTGAAGAAGGGCAAGGTAAGGAAAGTAAGGAAAGTAAGGAAAGTAAGGGAGGTGTCTCGTTTTTCTTTCCTTGGCTTCGTTACCTTCCTGACCTTCCTTACCTCCATTACCTTCCTTACTTTTTCTCGTTTGATCATTTCTTGCGACAAACTTCAGTCGTCCCTAAAGTAAGATCCATGCGCAGTATTTCCCAGCGTGATTTCGGGCAGCTCATGCACAGCTACCTGGTGAATGTGTTTCTTTTTACTTTCGCGCTGATCATCTACCGTAAAAGCCGTTATTACGTCGATTTTCTCAGCGCCGATACCCAGAAAACACTGCTTGTTTTCTTCGCTCTTTATCTGGTTTTGGCCATACCTCTGGAGCTCATGCTGCCGACAGAGCGACGCCGGCTCGAGGGCAAAGGCCTTATGGCTCTGCGCGCGGCGACCCGGTATCTGGCCGGCGGTTTCCGGTATCTTTACAAATTTCCGCTGCACCGGAGCGATCCGCCGGTCATAACCAAAAAAGAAAAAACCGCCGTCCTTTTCCTGCTGGTGAAGTTTTATTACCTGCCGGTGATGACTAACTTCTTTTACGGAAACTGGGGCTCTATGATGTACAACTTAAACAAATATGATCCGGCCGGCACCATCCACCAGATACTGCTCAATTCGATTTTCCCCTTCACCATCGCCTTGTTCTTTTTCCTCGACACAATCATTTACACCTTCGGTTATGCCATCGAATATCCGGGGTTCAGGAATGAAATCCGGTCGGTCGAGCCGACTTTTTTCGGCTGGTTCATCGCCCTTCTTTGTTATCCCCCGTTCAACGGGATGATCGGCAATTACGCCGTATGGTCCGCCGACTCCAATGCGTCGCTGCCTTCGCTGTCTGCGACTTACGCGCTCCAGATCGCCGGGCTGGTATTCATGATTTTGTATTTGTGGCCGACTTTCTCGCTCGGCACAAAAGCATCGAACCTCACCAACCGCGGCATAGTCACTTCCGGCCCATATTCCGTCATCCGCCATCCGGCCTATACCGGCAAGCTGCTGGGATGGTGGGTGACTTCGATCCCGTTCCTTCTGCGTCCCGGCAATTTCCTGCTCGGCTTCCTCTCGCTTTGCCTCTGGACGACGATCTATTTTTTCCGGGCGCTGACCGAAGAACGGCATCTGATCGCCGACCCGGATTATCAGGAGTACTGCAGGAAAGTGCCATGGAGATTTATTCCTTATGTTCTTTGATTTAAAAAAATGTTATATGGTCATATTGCTATATTGTCAGCAGGCAAAAACACACGTTCGTGCATGCAAGCAATATGACAATATAGCAATATAACAATCAACCTGTTTAATTTTGAATTTCGATGCTTTCCAAAAAAATCTCCAAATATCGATTTCTTGCAGTATTGGGCGTAATAATTTTTTTATCGGTGGTGCTTCGATTTTATTTTCTCGACGCGCGAACCGTCCATATCGACGAGGGCATGTCGCTGAGGGCCGGGCAGATAATGGCCGACGGGCATTGGCGGTACGACCCGTACAATGCCCACGGGCCGGTCTTTTTCTTTCTTGCCGGTTTTGTCTACAAAGTTTTCGGCGACGATTGGAACCTGGCCCGGGCGACCATGTCCGTGGTCAGCGTGGTTTGGCTTGTCGTCCTGGGCTTCATATACTGGCCGCTTCTCAAAAAGCCGGGACGCCTGATGCTTGTTGCGGGTTTGGGCCTTTCGTCGGGAATGGCTTTCTTTTCGAGATATTTCATTCATGAACATCTTTTCATCCTGATCACGGTCGGCGCGCTGGCTGCGGGAGAATGGTGGGTCCGGAAAAAAGATCCGCGCGCTCCGGCGGCATTCGTGATCATGAGCGGCCTGATGTATGCCACCAAAGAAACAGCCGTGCTTACCTGGGCGGCCTGGTTCGTGGCCGCGCTTTTGCTGCTACTGGAGCCGAAAAGACGCTCGTTCCTTTACGGTATCGACTGGCGGGCGGTCGCGCTCGGCATCTACGTAGCGGCGGTTTTGCACGTCCTCCTTTTCACCGTGTTTTTCATGAATTCGATGCAGTCGGTGGTAGACAGCTTCGTGGGACTTTTCCGCTGGTCGCAGCGCGCGCAGGCCATGCATGTGCGGCCTTTCCCGTATTTCATCGAGCTTCTGGCCTGGCACGAATTCCCTGTTTTTTTCGGAGCTTTCGCTCTCGGCTGGTTTATGAAAATAAAAAAATTGTGGACTCCGCGGCTCATGTTTTTCGCGCTTTGGAGCGTCTTTATAGTGCTGGCCTATTCCATGATCCAGTACAAGACTCCGTGGAACATACCGAATTTGATATTGCCCTTCGGCATCTTCACGGCCTTCGCTTTCGATGCCGCGTGGCCGGTACTGAAAAAAAATCAGAAAAAAATCGTCGCAGTTTTAGCAGCGATCCTGCTTATTGCCGGTTTCATAAGAGCCTGGCGGGATTCGATGGTTCATCCCGACCGGGTCAGGCCGCTGGATTACGCTTATCTCCAGGGCGATTACAGTTTCAGGAGGTTTATGCGGACTTTGGAGGATTTGAACGCGATTTACGAACCCAAACCCATTTCCATCCAGAGGATCGGCAATACGGACGAACTCCTTTATGTGCTCACGAAACCGTATCAATCGTTTGATTCCTTCGATCCCTTTATGCCCGGTTTGCCCGTTTACATAAATTACATGCGCGACGATCGTGACACTCTCATGCGGCTCAAGGCCGGTTCGGGAAAAAACTACATCCGCTCGACCTACCGGTATCTCCGTGACTGGGGCCATCTGGTGGATCTCTTCGTCGAGGAAAATTTGTGGAACCGGTATCTCAAGGAAGTGGCGCATGAAGAAATTCTCCCGGGAGAAAACCCGGTTTATGATTATTCTGATTAGGTAAGGAAAGTAAGGAAAGTAAGGGAAGTAAGGGAAGGTGTATCGTTTTCCCTTGTTTCGTTACCTTCCTTACCTGCCTTACCTTCATTACCTTCCTTACTTACTCCATCCCCTTTTACTACCCCCAAGCCCGGTTCTTCGCTATCCTTCCCCCATGCAGCCCCTCTCTCCGCTTGACGGACGCTATGCATCCAAAGTGAATGCGCTGCGCCCTTTTTTCACCGAGGACGCCCTCATCCGGGCCCGGATATTCGTCGAAGTCAGCTATCTCGGCGCGCTGGCTGATGAAAAAGGCATAACTGAATTGAAGCCGCTTGCATCGCGGCAGAAAAAATCGCTTCAGGACATCGTGGACAAGTTTGACGAAAAGGAGGCGGCCAAGGTTCGTGAGATCGAGAAAGTGACGAACCACGACGTGAAGGCGGTTGAATATTATTTGAGAAAGGTTCTCGAGCGCATCGGCGGGGCGAAGATGAAGACGGAATTCCTGCATTTCGCCCTGACCAGCGAGGATGTGAACAACCTGGCTAACGGGATACTGATCCAGGACGCACTGCGCCGCGTGCTCAAACCGGAGCTGCAGGCATTGATCGCGAACATGCGTAGCCTGGCCGCTCCGCACATGAACCGGCGGATATTGAGCCTGACTCATGGCCAGCCGGCGACGCCCACCACCCTCGGCAAGGAAATTATGGTTTTTGTGACTCGCCTCGAGAAACAGCGGGATCTGCTTACCCGCTTCAAAATGGACGGAAAATTCGGCGGAGCCGTGGGCAATTACTTCGCCCACCGCGCGGCATATCCGGATTTTAACTGGGAGGCTTTCGGCCGCAAATTTGTCCGCTCGCTGAAGCTCGAGCCGCTCAAATTCACGACACAGATAAACCCGCACGACGATCTGGCCGAGCTTTCGCATATTTATGTCCGGATCAATACGATCTTAGTCGGCCTGGCGCGCGACATATGGATGTACATTTCCCGGGGAATTTTCAAGCAACAGGTTGTGAAAGGGGAAGTCGGTTCCTCCACTATGCCGCACAAGGTAAACCCGATCGATTTCGAGAACGCCGAAGGCAACCTGGGTTTGAGCTCGGCCTTATTCGATCATTTCGCGCTCAAGCTGCCCATCAGCCGCTTGCAGCGCGATCTCAGCGATTCCACCGTCCAGCGCAACATCGGCGTGGCTTTCGGTTATCACCTGCTTTCATTGCAGTCGCTTCGAAAAGGCCTGAAGAAGCTTTCCGTGGACAAAGAATTCATAAGCGGGGAGCTGCATTTGCACCCCGAAGTCCTTGGTGAAGCCATCCAAACAGTGCTCAGGAAAAACGGCGTCACCGATGCTTATGAAAAAATAAAAGCGCTTACCCGGGGCAAGCGCCTTTCACTCGAGGCTTTGGAATCGTTGGTCAAAAACCTGGACATAAACCGCGCCGACAAAGCGCAGCTTTTGAAATTGATAGACACGTTTTAGCTTAAATTATCGGGAGCGGGTGGCTCTCCGCGGTTATTTTGTTTTTTTATGCTATCCTTTCTCCGCATCGTTCTTTGTTATGTCTTCATAATCATGCCCAGGTGGCGAAATGGCAGACGCGCTAGCTTGAGGGGCTAGTGGGAGCAATCCCGTGGAGGTTCGAGTCCTCTCCTGGGCACCACGTAAAATCGCCTCAAGCGCTGAGGCGCTTTTCGGCGATCACGTGGCGCTGCCATTATTATCTTAGAGATTTTACGTGCCTAGTATGCCATAGAAAAAAGCCCCGCTCTTGGGCGAGGCTTTCATCCATATTTTTATTTACCAGCCCCCCATCATCCCGCCACGCTTTCCCTTGCCGTGCATTTTGCCCCTGCCCATGCCGAAGCCGTACATTCCGTCACACGCGGAACTGACATCGTCTATGGCGGCTTCGAGTGACGAACCCCGGGAGCGTTCAGCGTTCCTGAGGGCGGTCATAAAATCCTTGTTGGCCTGCATTGTCGCCTGGAAGCGGTCGGAATCATTCGTGATTCCCGCTGCGGCGATGAGCGCGGTTTGGCGCGCCTGGAGCGCGTTTTTCTTCGCCGTTGTCATGGCGTCCAGAGTGCCGGTCTCGGCGGCATCTTTGGCGGCCAATGACTGCACGCAAGCCTGCGTCGGCGCCGGCGCATAATAGGGTACATAACCCGTGGGGGCGGAGAAACCCGGGCCCTGCGCGAAAGCGGCCGCGCCCAGAGCCAGGGACGCTATTCCCGCCAGAGAGCCTGTGATGACTTTATTTCGCAATCTCATATTGAAAAGAGGAAAAAAATAGAACTGACCCCAATTTTAATGACAGGGTCTTAAGAGGAGATTAAGCCACTCTCGGTTCATCTTACCGGCTTCACATTCGGATTCTTATACAGCGCCGGATCTATCGTCCTCTCGAAACAAACACTGCCGATGCCATGGGTCCAGTTTTGGTCGGGTTCACCGAAAAGTGAGGCCGGCGTTCTCTTTCCCTGAAGATCCTTCCGGGATTCCGTTTTGAAATCGGCGCAGAGTGAAAATGAAAGCTTGTCTTGTACCCGGTATTTATAAGGTTTACCCGTATCCGGATCGACCGGGGCTTTAAATCCGCTTATGGAATCGGTCAATTCATCCAGATTTTCGGGAAGCCTTTCCTTTCGCTGCCAAAATGAAACTGTCTCGTTCTGGATTGTTTGGAGATGGTTTACCCGTTGCTCATCGAAGCGCACCGCCCGCTGATGCCAGGGTGAACCGGCGACGAGGAATCCGGCTACGATGCTGAGCAGTACCGCCGCCGAAGAGCCGTAGGCCCAGACTTTCAGGTTCATCATGCCGCTGCGTCTGGCTTCCTTGATGTAAAACCCGAATACCGCCCCGGCTACGATCAGCACGACCAGTACTTTCAGGAAAAATCTCAAAGTCAGCTCGCCGTTCAGGAAATTGTAAAGCAGGGTTATGGCATCGATGATTATCAAAATCGCCGAGAGAAAAATCGTCAGATACATCAGCCACTTTCTCGCTCCAATCGCCGTTTTTCCGGGCTCAGCCGCGGTGTCCCGGTTGATGAGGCGCATCAGCACCAGATAAACCGGAAAACCGACGATCAGAATCGCGGTAGAGATCCGGATGGCGTCGGTCTCGTCGCTGTAATAAAAAGCCAGCGGGTCCGGCATCAACAAATTGATGCACGAAAAAAGCAGCATGATGATCGCCGACACGCTCATATAGAGGGTGATGATCGCGAGCAAGTGGAGGAATACATCCTTGGGGGTGGTTCTGACGGTCGAGCCGGTGGAGAAAGAAGGGGATTGCTGCATGATTACGCATTATAGGTCAGGAAAGTAAGGAAAGTAAGGAAAGTAAGGAAAGTAAGGAAAGTAAGGGAGGTGTCTCGTTCCTTTCGTTTCATCACCTTCCTTACCTTCCTTACCTTCCTTACCTTCCTTACCTCCATTACCTTCCTTACCTTTTATTTTGCTACGAAAGCTGTCGCTCCCAGCCACGCCAGATCAAACACCGCGCGCATGGTTTGGGCGAATGTTCCACTTTCGACGAGTAACCCCAGTAGTTCGTCCCGGTTGAGCGAAACCACGCCGACCGTGTTGCCGAAAATCAGTATCTCGTTCTGGAACGGAAACTGCTCCTTGTTCACAAGAAGGATTTCGATGAGGTTCGGATCGTAATTTTTCGGCAGGAACGGATCGATTACATGGACACTCTCCACGGTATTGGGTGACAGGTACCGCGTTTTGATGCCCTTTCTCAGCCGCGTATATGTGTATTCCTTGAAAAATTTCGGGAAGAACTCCGTGACGTTTTTCAAGTTGGTGTAGCCGAGGATCTCCTTCTTCGCGGTGAGCGATTCGGTAAATACCCGCTCGACGCCATCCTTTCCTTCGTAGAATCGGATCTTCGGCTTGAATCCGGATGTACGGACGAGGGATTTGAGTTCCGGGAGCAGGCCCTTGGTCAGGTTCACCCGTTCCTCGGCCAGTTTCAGTAACTGCTCGGGCTGCTCGGGAGTGAAGCACTTTATACCGCCTTTATCGTATTGGCTTAAGAGCCTTTTCCTCTGGAGATTTCCGAGCGTGTGGTAGCAGCTGACACGTTGGAGACCGGCCTTCTTCGCGATAACCGATACGGGTCCGCCGTTGATTTCCAGACAGGCGAGGTACACTCTCGCTTCTTCATCGGTCAGCCCCAATTTTGTCAGGTCCGTAAGCATTGTTCTTACCGTAACCGGGACATCGTGTCCCGGATATACGGTTTCATTATATATCTTTTGTAAAATTTTTTCTACACTAAATTAATGCTAAAAAATAGCTTAGAATAAAGAAAAAATTAAAATATAAAATTATACTGTTCGACAAAATTGACGAACAGGCACACAATGCGTCTCGGCAAAATATATATGGTGGATATTTATCCTTACCATATTTTTTTATGAGTGCAATGGTTCGACCACGCTCACCACAGGCTTGTATCCAATGCCGGAAGAAGTTCGAAATAACTTCTGAAGATGAAAGATTTCTCCAGATGTTCGATGTGCCAAATCCGAAGAGCTGTCCGGACTGCCGGCTTCAGCGGAGGCTTTGTGAACGGAACACGCGCAATCTCTATTACCGGAAATGCGACCTGACCGGTAAACAGATCATTTCCCAATACAACACGGATCAGCCTTTTCCGGTTTTTTCAGAAGAAGCCTGGAACGGTGACGGATGGGATGGTCTTTCTTATGGACGGGATTTCGACTTCAGCCGGGAATTCTCCCCGCAGTTCAAATCACTTCTTGATGCAGTGCCACACCTGGCGCTTTTCAATACTCCGGGCACGATGGAAAATTCGGACTACAACAACTGCACGGGTTACCTGAAAAATTGTTACCTGATTTGTGAAAGCGACCTGTGTGAGGACTCTTATTACAGCAACCTGCAGAAGAAATGTAAGGACACCGTAGATTGCTCGGTTTGTTACGAATGCGAGCGGTGTTATGAATGTATCGACTGCATCGGGTGTCACAATGTCCGGTTTTCTCAGGATTCGGAACAATGCTCGGACAGTTTATTTTTGTTCGATTGCCGCGGTTTGAATAATTGCATCGGCTGCATAGGGCAGCGGCAGAAAAGCCACATGATTTTCAACGTGCAGTACACGCCCGATGAATTTGAAAAACACAAGCAGGCGATGAAGCTGAATTCCCGGCAGGGCTTGAAAACTTTGGAAGACCAATGCCGTAAATTTTTCGAAGATCATCCGCACCGCCCGCTGATCGTCGAACAGAGCGAGAGCTCCGCGGGCGACCGGATCTACAACTGCAAAAACGCGGTCAATTGTTTCGATGTGAAGGACATAGAGGATTGTCGCCACTGCCAGCGCCTTTCACTCAATTGCAAATCCTGCATGGACTTTAACTCCTGGGGGCAGGACTCCGAGCTTGTTTACCAGTGTGCGTCCTGCGGTGACCGGACTTATAACAGCAAATTTTGTTCCACCTGCATATCCGTGGTGAATGCCGAGTACAGTTTCGAATGTTTTCACTGCCGGGACATCTTCGGATGCGTGGGGCTGAAAGGCAAACAATACTGCGTTCTGAACAAACAATATTCCGAAGGAGAATATTCGAATTTGCGCGGAAAAATCGTGTCCCACATGAAAAATACGGGTGAGTTCGGCGAATTTTTCCCGATGTCGCTCTGTGCTTTCGCATACAACGAATCCTTCGCTCCTGACATTTTTCCGATGACCAAGGATGAAGTTCTGGCACGCGGCTGGCGCTGGTATGAGCAAGATGAGGCCAAAGGAAATTACATGGGCGCGCAGGTGGAGGTACCGGAAACCGTTGCCGAGGCGAATGACTCGCTTACCAAGAAGATTCTTTCATGTCAGGCCACCGGCAAGCCGTATAAAATCATCCCGCAAGAGCTGAAGTTTTACCGGTCGATGGATCTGCCGGTTCCGGAGTATTGTCCGGACGAGAGGCACCGCCGTCGCATCACCAAGCGCAATCCGTATAAAATCTGGAATCGGAGCTGTGCAA
>Ga0155281_157_pt1 | contig 8666 bp, 7 predicted proteins | sample RifCSPhighO2_02_FD_106249 | JGI IMG/M metagenome (GOLD analysis project Ga0155281, IMG submission 106249) | Candidatus Peribacteria bacterium RIFCSPHIGHO2_02_FULL_51_15
CGCCCTCGCTTCGGAAAAAAAGTTTTGCGAGCGACATATTAAAAAAATCATTTATTCCCTATATCCCTTATTCTGTTAAAATAAAAACATGAACAGAAAAAATGTATTCCTTTGGACTATCTATGACTTTGCGAACTCAATAGTTACGATTGTTTTCTTTTTATATTTTTCGCAATGGCTTGTAGTGGATAAGGGCGTGCCAGATTTTTGGTACAACATGATTTTTACAATTGGATCGGCCTTGCTCCTTCTGACCGCACCAGTTTTGGGAAGTATCGCTGATAAAACAGGGCGGCAACAAAAATATTTCAATAAAATTACTGTTCTTACCTTTTTATGTTTTTTGGGCGCGTCATTTACGACACTATTTTTCTCTCAAAAAATATTCTTAGCCGCCCTGTTTTTTCTCTTGGCTAATTATTTCTATCAGTTTTCTTTTGTCTTTTACAATGCGTTTTTGCACCATATTGCACCAAAAGAAAAATGGGGACGAATATCTGGTATCGGTCAGGCAGGTAATTGGTTGGGGGAAATCGCCGGATTGCTAATAACCCTGCCACTTGCAAGCGGAGCGATCTACTTTATTGGCGAAGCAGGCCGCGCTCAAACTTTTCTTCCGGCAGCTGTTTTGTTTTTCATTCTCGCTTTGCCAATGCTCTTATTTTTTAAATTGCCAAAACAGGAAAGCCAAAATCCTCAAATCAGCTTAAGAGAGGAGTATAAAAATCAGTGGAATCAATTTAAGGAATTAGTTAAAGATCCGAACATGAAATATTTTCTTATCGCGTATTTCTTCTTTAACGACGCGATAATCACTGCTTCAAATAATTTTCCTATTTTTCTTCAAAATGTGTTCGCAGTGCCGGATAATATCAAATCCATGATCCTGGTGGGCATATTAGCGACTTCAGTCATCGGTGCGCTTTGTTCGGGTTGGGTTGCGGACAAAATTGGTCTTAAGAAAACCCTCACAATTTTAATCGGAAGTTGGGTTATACTTTTTCCAGTTCTTGGTCTTGTTCAAAACTTTTCTCTTTTTGTGGCTTGCACAATTGTGATGGGTTTTCTTTTCGGCTCTATATGGACAGTGACCCGCGCGGCGATGACCGTTCTTACGCCACTGGAAAAACTAAATTTTGGATTTAGTTTTTATACGCTCGCCGAAAGGGTTTCAACTTTTCTCGGCCCACTAGCGTGTGGTTTGATAACTTCTTTGCTTATCAATCTTGGACCAACTCGCTATCGGCTCGCGGCAATTTCTATGGCTGTTTTCGTCGCAATAGGACTTTACTTTGTGAGAAAAGTTGAAATTAAGGAAAACCCAAAGGTAATTTCATAATTGTCGCTCGCAAAACTTTTCCGAAGCGATGGCGCGGCGGAAGGAGGATGTGGGGGGGGGAATTCCGCCGGACCCGAGCGCACAAAATCGCTTGTGCCGTGCGTAGCGCGGCTTCCTGTCAGTTTTTAGAAATTCTTGCTAAAACAGGTTCGAGCGTGGTTGTATAAATACACCATTCGACTCGTCTTGTTCGCTTTTGTTCAAAAGACTCGCTCATGGCAAGCCATTTACTGTGTATAAGAGTCGAATGGCATTCTGCTATGCTTCTGTCATGTTGGAATTGACGCTTGATCTGCTCAAGGCGAAGCTCACGGTTTGGAAAGGCTGCGACCTCGCCAAAACCGCGAACGCAGTGCTGGGCGAGGGGAATCCGAATGCAAAAGTTATCTTTATCGGCGAGGCACCGGGGCAGAAGGAGGATGAGCTGAGACGGCCTTTCGTCGGCGCGGCCGGACAATTCTTAAATGAGCTGCTCGCATCCATCGGGCTCACGCGCGAAGACGTTTACATCAGCAATGTGGTGAAATTTCGCCCTCCCGGAAATCGTGACCCGGAACCGATTGAGAAAGAGCAGTGCATGCCGTGGCTCATGCTGGAGATCGCGTTGATCAAGCCGCGGGTCATTGTGACGCTTGGCCGCCATTCGCTGGGACATTTTTTCCCTCAAAAAACCATCACCGAAACACATGGCAAACCCCAGAAACTCACCGATTCCCTGACTGTTTTCCCGATCTACCATCCCGCTGCCGCGCTTCATAACGGCAATCTTAGGGCGAGTCTGATGAGCGACTTTCGGGCTTTGGGGGAATTTTTAAAAAATCTTGAAGTTGGGAAAATTGACAATTGACAATTGACAATTGACAATTAAAAAAAATTTTCAATTTTCAATTGTTAATTGTAAATTGTTTCATGTCTTCTCTCCTCCTCCGCATCGCCGTCGCCGGTTTCCTGGCGCTTGCGTCGCTTACCGTCGTGCTTTTCCGGGTCAGCCCTCTGACCGCACCGGCAATCGCGATACCGTTTTTGCTGCTGACTGTTTTTTTGGCGATATCTAGCTTTACCACACTGGCGGCTTATCTGATCTGGAAAAGTATGTCGGTTGAAGGGATGGATGCCGGCCGGCGCATGAGCATCGCCTTGAGGGAAGGGCTTTTCGTCGGCACAGCCAGCGTTTTTCTGCTGGTATTCCTGATTCTTGGCATCCTTTCATGGTGGATCGGAATCCTGATTTACGCTGTTTTTCTGTTTGTTGAGATGGCGTTACATTCCTAAATTGCAAAATGGTTAAATTGTTAAATTGCTTGCAGGCAAGAACGTGCGTAACCGCTTGCGACCTTCGACAAGCTCAGGTCGCCCATAACATTATCTCCAATTTGTTATCCCAAAAAGGTCGCCATGAGTTAATCGAATGGGCGAACAATTTAGCAATTTAGCAATTTAGCAATAGAATGTCTGAGCTTTATCATAAGTTAACTTTAAATTATGACTTTACCCGCACCTTGGGATCAATATCCGGTCAGGATATCAGCCGCCACCAGTCAGGCTGAGCTGGAAGCCATCGAACACGAATTATTCGGACGTAAAGCCGGTGTCTTGACCGTGGCTTTGCAGGAGGTGGGGAAGCTTTCCCCGGAAGAGAGGAAAAATCGTGGATCGGAACTGAATGCGGTAAAACAACAAATCGAAGCGGCGCTTCAGGCAAAGCTGGTGGAGCTTAAGTCCGCGTCTCAGGGATTTCTGGCTCAAACCGATGCTCTGGATGTCACACTGGACCTGCCGGCCAAGGAAACCGGCCGTCTGCATCCGATTCACGAATACATCCGCGAAGCCGAAGAAGTTTTCGGCCGGATGGGATTTGACGCAGTTACCGGCCCCGAGCTCGAGACGGAGCACTTCAATTTCAACATGCTGAATATTCCCGAGACCCATCCTGCGCGGGATCTGCAGGACACTTTCTGGGTATCGTCTCTCGACCGGACCGTAATGCGGACGCATACTTCGCCGGTTCAGGTCCGCTATATGACCGGGAGAAAACCGCCGTTCCGCATGATTTGCACCGGCAAGGTCTATCGCAAGGATTCGGATGCCACTCATTCGCCGATGTTTCATCAGATCGAAGGCCTGATGATCGGAAAAACCGTAACACTTGCGAATATGAAAGCCGTGATGGAGGAAGCGGTGAAAAATCTGGTGGATCCGGATGTCGAGTTTCGCTGGCGAACCGGGTATTTCCCGTTTGTCGAGCCCGGACTCGAGATGGACCTGAGGTGGCGCGGCGATGAGAACCAAAGCCGCGAAGGCCGGTGGCTGGAGGTGGTGGGTTGCGGAATGGTTCATCCGAATGTCTTGAAAAACGTCGGAATCGATCCGGATCTCTGGCAGGGCTTCGCCTTCGGTTTCGGGGTAGAGCGGATGATCATGATCCGGCACCAGATACCGGATATCAGGTTGTTCTTCGGAGGAGATCTACGGTTTCTAAGGCAATTTTAATCTTTCCGCAGCCGGGACATCGTGTCCCGGTAAAGCGAGTTGTCAAAAAACGCCGGGACTTAGGTGTCCCGGTTAGCGGCGATTGATTCTCATACAATTTTGCATTTAAAACATAACTAATCGGTCATTCGTAACGGCATCATCTCGTACCGCGTAGCGTTTACTCAAGCCAAGAACTCCATACCGCCAGCGTGTCTGATTAAGAACGTTTTAAACGCGAAGTGGTATCATGTAATATTTTCTCGGTATCCTGCGTTTAATGACGTGGCAGCTGATTTTAGTCAGTTCATAAGCCGATTCTCTAATTCCTTTCTCTCCTTAATATGAAAAGGTTGACTCCGCTGCTGATGGTTGCATTATTTTCCGGCATTGTTTTCTCGGCTTTACCCGAAACATCTTCGGCTTTTTCGGACGTGTCAAAAAGCACGGCTTATGGCCAAGCTATCATCGAGCTGCAACAAAAAGGAATATTAAAAGGTTATGCCGACGGCACGTTCCGTTCCGAGGCGCAGATCAATCGGGCTGAATTTCTCAAGCTCGTCCTGGAAGGCCGGGGGAATGTCGGCGCCCAGGTCTTCAAGGGGTCGGAATGTTTCGCGGATGTCGGTGATCAATGGTTCGCCAAATACGTCTGCAGCGCCAGAAACGAGGGTATCATCGAAGGTTATTCGGACAAAACTTTCAAGCCGGAACGGCCGATCAGTTTCGTCGAAGCCGCGAAGATTCTTTCCAAAGCTTACGAGCAGAAAATAGAATCTTCGGGTGAAAACTGGTATGAAGCGTACGTAAACGCGTTGGAGGACAGCAAAGCGATACCTCCGTCGATAAATTCTCTGGAGCAGCAGATCACCCGGGCCGAGATGGCCGAGATGATGTGGCGGCTCAGAGAGAAAAAAACCGACCAGCCCACGAAAGGCCTTCTGAATATCAAATATCCGGAAACCAAGGTTAATTTCGCTTCGGACAGCGTTCAGACGGCCAAATCGTGCGCGGATCTGACAGCCGTCTTGAATTCCGCCGGTTCAAGCTATGGCAGGGGATACGGTCGGGGATTGATCATGGAGGATGCGTTTACCCCCGCTCCCGCGATGTTGAAATCCATGGCGGCGGAAAGCCCTGCTCAGTCCACTACTGGAGATTATACCCGGACAAATGTGCAGGTAGAGGGCGTGGATGAAGCCGACATCGTGAAAACCGATGGAACTTACGTTTATATGATTTCCGACGGTAAAGTCCGCATAGTAAAAGCCCGTCCCGGCGACTCAATGCGTCTTGCGAGTACGATTGAATACAAAGCCGGAGTGACTCCGCAGGATCTTTACGTCAGCGGAAATCATCTGATCGTCGTCGCCGGAAGCTACAAAGAATATCCGTTTCCGAAGCCGGTTCCGATGATGAAGGAACGGGGGGAAGGTTTTGCCATGCCCGTGCAGTCATATCAAACCACGGAAGTTTTCATCTATGATCTGAAAGAGGGTCAGGCCAAAGAGGTGCGCAATGTTTCGTTCGAAGGAAACACGGTCTCTTCCCGGCTGACCGGCGGCAAGGTTTATCTGGTAATGAGAACCGGATCGCGCTGGTACGGGATAATGCCGCTCAAGGCCGCCGAAGACGATATCCTGCCGAGGTTTTCGGACAGCCGCAAAGGCGGCAAAGAAACTGCGCTATCCAAGTGCGCCGATGTTTCGATCTTGCCGCATGTCCTCTCGCCCGAATTTGTGACTGTCGCAGTCATACCGGACGATGCATCGGGCGAGATCAAAAAAAAGATGATCCTCGGCAGCGCCGATAACGTGTATGCATCGCAAAAAAACCTGTACGTCGCGACGACGGAATGGAAATATTCCTGGGGTGTGCGCGAGGATGATGAAGACAAAGAAGAGACAGATTCCAGCGAAACTACCAACGTCTACCGTTTCGAATTCACCGGTGACGGCGTGGAACTCGCTTCAAAAGGCAAAGTCCCCGGACATATTCTCAACCAGTTCGCGATGGATGAAAACGGCGGGACTTTCAGGATCGCGACGACTATCCAGCCCTCTTGGCGCGGCGACGGCGAGGAAAAACAGTCAACCAACAATCTTTATGTTCTGGGACTCGATCTGAAACTGCAGGGTGAACTGACGGGTATCGCGCCCGGTGAGTCCATTTACGCTGTCAGGTTCATCGGTGACCGGGCTTACATAGTAACATTCAAGCAGGTCGATCCGCTTTTCGTCATCGATACTTCGGATCCGAAAAATCCGAAGATCCTGGGGAAACTTAAAATTCCCGGTTACAGCAATTATCTGCATCCTTACGATGAAAATCACCTGATCGGTTTCGGCAAGGAAGTCGATGAATCGATCGACCAGGATAAAGTACATAACCCGGATGCGGTTTATTACACCGCCATACAGGGCGTTAAGATGGCCTTGTTCGACGTCTCCGACGTAAGTAATCCCAAAGAACTTTTCAAGGAAGTGATCGGCGACCGCGGGTCAGACAGCCCGCTACTCACCAACCACAAGGCGCTTCTTTTCGACAAAGAACGGGGACTGCTCAGTTTCCCGGTTTTGGTCACCAAGCGCCCGGCGGGATCCGATCCGTCGGCGGATGGAAATCCGGTATTCCAGGGGGCTTATGTTTACAGTTTGTCACTGAAGAACGGATTTGATCTGAAGGGAAAGATCACCCACTATCTGAGCACGGATGAATTTTTGAAGGCCGGCTCTTATTGGTACGGCGGGACCTCCGACATCCAAAGGATTCTTCGCATAGATAATTCCTTGTTGACCATTTCAGATGATCAGGTCCGGAGCACCGTTTGGCCGGAGATCAAAGAGGAGGGGAAAGTTATTTTCTGAGAGATAAGAAGTAATACCACTTCGCGTTTAAAACGTTCTTAATCAGACGCGCTGGCGGTATGGAGTTCTTGGCTTGAGTAAACGCTACGCGGTACGAGATGATGCCGTTACGAATGACCGATTAGTTATGTTTTAAATGCAAAATGGTATAAGATGAAAGACGGATAATTGACGAAAGATAAAAAATGTTTTTTTACCTAAAACCCGTTCTTCTTTCCCCAGTTTTCCGGATCTTTCGAGAAATCTTCGATCATCTGAACGTCCGTTTCGGCAATGCGGTCGTCGGTCAAGGCCGTCTGGAGCAGCATCGAGAGGGTGGCCAGCGGGTGCAGGCGGACTTTCATTTCCCGGGCTTTTTCGAGTCCGGCGATCAGCTCGTAACTGAAGATCGAAACGATATCGGACACGTAGCATTTTCCCTCGTCCCGTAGGGCTTCCACGGTTGACGCTGAACTTTTTGCCGTCGATATCAGGTCTTCGACCACGACGATGTGCTGGTCAGGTTTCAGATCTCCTTCGATCCGTTTCTTTGCCCCGTGTTCCTTGGTCTGTGATCGGACGTAAACGAAAGGCAGCTTGAGCCGGTCGGCCACCAGCGCTCCCCAGCCTATGGCGGCCGTGGCCGTTCCAGCAATCACATCCGCAGGTATATGGAGGTTTTTTACCCTGTTACTGAGCGCCGACACGATGAAATCTCTGGCGTCGGGGTGGCTGTAAATCATCCGGTTGTCGCAGTAAATCGGCGATTTCAGGCCGCTGGTCCAGGTGAACGGGGGATTTAGCGAAAGCCGGACGGCTTCTATGGAAAGCAGATACTGGGCGATGCGTTCTCCGTGGGGCATTTGAACCAAATTAGCAGGTTTATGCCGTGAGGCAAGCTCTCCAGCAGATTGCTAAATTGTTATATTGTTAAATTGTTAGCAAGCAATAAATGAGCGTTTCGCTTGCTTGCCGGCTGTAGCCTTTGAAAAGAGATGGCAGAATGGAAATTGGCGAAGGCCGGCGAACAATTTAGCAATTTAGCAATCGGTGAAAGTAAACGAACCCCTCCTCCGGCGTTTAATGCAGGAATTCCTGAAAGAAAACCGTAAGTTGAATCTTTCCGCTTTCCGGACCGATGAACATAGCTGGGTCGGAAACATTCTGGACTCGCTTGCGATTCTGAACGGTTCCGGCGATTTGTTTATCGGTGCGAAAAAAATGCTGGATCTCGGCACCGGCGGGGGATTTCCGCTTTTACCGCTGGCTGTTTCCCTGCCTGACCTTAGCTGCACAGGCATGGATGCAACCCAAAAGAAAATCGACGCGGTTGAGCGGATTACGAGGTCGCTCGAAATCAAAAATGTACGGCTGATTTGCGGGCGCGCCGAGGAGCTGGGACATGACCCGGGTTTGAGGGAGAGCTTTGGCTTGGTCACTTCCAGAGCCGTGGCGGAGATACCCGTATTGCTGGAATATATGGCGCCTTTCGCAAAAAAGGGAGGAATTCTGGCGATGTGGAAAAGCGTAAAAATTGCTGACGAATTGGCTTCCTCAGTCAAAGCCCAGGAATTGCTGGGAACGTCTTACTTCAAAACTTATACCTATGATTTGGGCCTGGGCTGGGGTGAGAGATGTATTTTGTTTTTCAGAAAAACAAGAAACCTGCCCGATACATATCCGAGAAGGAACGGTGCCGTGAAGGCCAAGCCGTTATAAGTTTAGAAGTTTTGCGACAAAGCACTGACCACCACTACCACGCAAGCCAAAAGGACTATGATTATCGGTGAAGATCCGAGCGTGCGTGAACGCATAAAAAATGTGGAGGATTTTGAACGACCGGAGTGGCAGTATAGGCCGAAGATTAGCTAGTACAATTGCTAAATTGAAAAATTGTTAAATTGTTAAATTGTTAAGAATGCACGAAACGTGCGGTTCGCTTGCGACCTTCGACCAGCTCATACCATTTTGCATTTAAAACATAACTAATCGGTCATTCGTAACGGCATCAT
>Ga0155281_130_pt1 | contig 8524 bp, 8 predicted proteins | sample RifCSPhighO2_02_FD_106249 | JGI IMG/M metagenome (GOLD analysis project Ga0155281, IMG submission 106249) | Candidatus Peribacteria bacterium RIFCSPHIGHO2_02_FULL_51_15
GGACTTCGTTGAGACGCACAAAAATAATCCTACCTTTCTGGGGCGAGCTGAAGTCCTCAATAAGATCTTCAGTTGAAAGCAGATCTTTCCGCGTAGGTTATCTGGTTCGGTGCTGAAACAGTTCAAAGTGTTACCAATCAACCCGTCACATACAGAATGTGGCATCAGAACGGGTATTCGGCTACCATCTTCCGCCAATGAATATTTTGAACCATGAGCGGCAGAAAACTACGTACGCATTCGTAGATGCGGCAAACATCATCTACCGCGACAGCGAACCCAATCCATGGAAGATCGATCTGAAGAAGCTCATCAAATATCTGAAGGAACGTTTTGGCGCGTCGAAGGTCTTCTATTTTGGAGGTCTCGACGATCGGAACAGAACACAGATTCATATTTATAGGAAACTGGAAGAGTGGGGCTATGAGTTGCACCTCAATCCCGTGAAGCGATTCGTGAACGAGCGAGGTGAGTGGTACCTGAAGGCGGATGTCGATGCGCGAATGGCCTTCAAGGCGATGCATTGTCAGGATAAATACGACCGAGCCGTCTTTATGACGGGGGACGGTGATTTTTTCTGGCTTCTCGAGCACCTTGTTCAAAAGAAAGAGAAGGTTTGGCTCCTCGCAAGCCCGAAAAAGACTGCCAAAGAACTCAAGAAGCTCTTTGGTGCGAATTTCGCAAATCTTGATAACCTTCGGTCTCTCCTAGAATACCGACAGATACTAAAAGAGACGGACTCTACGAACGACTCCGTCTCAGGTGTTACAAAGCCAGTGTAGCAGAAATACGGGGTACGTCAAAAGAAATTTTCATTGAAGCTCCCAAAATGCCGAGATTCACACAGTTGCCTGAGCATCCAGAGATTCATAGAGTGAGCACCATTATTGAAAAGTATCCTCATACTCCTTTCTGTCCCAAATAATGTAAGGTGAATCGGGTGGATAGGGAGTGAGGATTGCTTTGCCGGTTTTCGCACATGTGCGCTCGTAGAGTTGCGGACTTCCAAGTTTCTGTGCACGTTTGTTCATTCGTTCCTCATAGGATTCTCGCGGCAGCGGAACATTCAGCTCACGATATCGTTCGATTTCCTGAGTCGTGATGCGGAATGGCCTGCCTGAGAGTGCGCTTTTCACGGTAATCGGAGCATCCGTTTCCGGAAGTCCATCGGGAAGTTGACTTGCTTTGATTGCATCCGGAAAATCTTTGATGTCTTCTTCATACCAAGAATATCCCTTGAGTTTTGCCTCTTCTTCGGAGATCGGGTAGTACCGATAGGCAATCGAGCGATTGTACGGCATGGGATTGAAACGGACCGGGAAAAATTCTCCCCATTCCTTCGTCGTCCGCATGTGTTCAATAATCCTCGTGGCCATTTTTTCGTACTCATCTTTGGTGTATTGCTTATTCAGAATGCAGTATTCCCTTTTCCAGAGGCCAACGCACCCAAAACAGTTCTTGCATCCGTCACAGGAAATGCAGTAGAACAAATCAGAACTCTGATTTCTGCATGTATAACAAAAGATCAAACGGGAAATATTGTTACCACACGTGCAGCAATCATAGATAAGTTCAGCCGAACGACCGAAGAATGTATAGTCGCGGCAATCGTTCGTTTTGTCGTAGAGATTGAAGCAATTGTCGAGATTCTCGCCGTGTTGAATGAAGTTACTATTCTTCACATTGCGAGATTCAAGGACACAATTACCCGTGCAGTCTTCTACTTGATGCATGATGGTATGAGGGCGTGGATGTTGGTGCGTCATGTCTTCAAATTCCTTTCGATATTTTTCTCGCGTTTGAAATGAACTACCGTCGAAGCTGCGCAAGAATAATTCGTATTCTTCTTTGCTTTTTTGTTCATTCCAAATGCAGTACTTCTTGTTTCGCAGATTCACGCAACCGAAACAATCACGGCAGTTGCGGCAGTTTAAAAGGAAGAGGCTGTCACTACAGTTTTCGGAGTTGAAGCTGCTCTGCAGACGAAAAGATCGGGTGCAATTCGTACAGTCGTAACAAAGTTCCGATTCAATGGTCAGCGTACTTTCTACGCAATCTTTTGACCCCCACACGCTTTCGCTGTAAAGACAGTCCTCGGCATTGGACATGCTGAATGTCAGGTAGCAATTCTTGTCATCCGAAGCGTTATTGCAGTACTCGCAGTTCTCCGTCCGGATGTTGTTGATGGCAGTGTAGCGAGGAACGACTTTATGAAGTTCATACAATTGTTCCATGAATGATTTTTCAAATGAATATTCCCTGCCATAGTCGAGTGCATTCCAGCGATCGCTGAACCAGTCTTCATTGCGCATGACGGGAAATGGGGCACTCGGCGGATACATGGAGAAGATTTTTTCGCCTCCCGGAAAGGCTGTTCTTGGGAATAATGCCGTTTGATTGCGGAATGCCAAACGATGACATTGTCGGCAATGAGGACAATTGATCGGAGGCGGAATCGAGTATTTCCTCCCAGCAAAGACCGGACTGACATGATCGTAGAATGCCAGGTCATTCTCTTTGATCTGAAATGCCTTCTGACATTTATGACAGTTGATGTGCATTACTCACAATATACCTTTTCGTAGCCGAGTTGTGGAGCCAGCGTCCCCACCAAAAAATAAATCAAGTAAGGGAGTGGGTCACCCCAGAACCGCAGCTTCCCCTACGTATGTGGGTCCATTAGGCCCAAAACATCATGGCGGAGAGGGAGGGATTCGAACCCTCGAACCCCTTTTGGGGGTTACGCGATTTCGAGTCGCGCGCCTTCGGCCACTCGGCCACCTCTCCTTACTCCTAGCCTATCATAGACATTTATATTTTCGATCATGAACCAGTCGCTTCGCTCCGGTTCGTGGCAGGCCACTCGGCCACCTCTCCAGTTGTTAAAGCGTAACATATTTTTACTTTATTTTTTTCAATGCCATTACGCTCACCGGCAACTCGTATCCGTTGTGTTCAAAAACTTTTTCTTCCGTGATTTCGTAGCGCTTCTCAAGCTTCTTCATGTCCGCTTTGTAAAAATGATTCCGAAAGCAAAATCGGGGTAACTATCCGGCCGGTTTGCTGAAACAGGTTTGTGACGAACACATTTTTAATTGTCAATTGCCCGCCCCCCGAAGTCCAGCCTGGATTTTTTTTGGCTGGACGAAGTGGGGTCAATTCTCAATTGTCAATTTCGTTACTCCTCCCTCGCCTCGCGTTTCAGCTCGGCTTCGATGAGGATGTCCAGATCACCGTCGAGCACCCCTGTAGTATCGCTGGTTTCATAATTCGTACGCAGATCCTTCACCATCTGATACGGGTGCAGGACGTAGCTTCTGATCTGGCTGCCGAAATCAGCGCTGACGTGCGAGCCCTTCAGCCTTTTTTTCTCGGCTTCCTCTTCCGCCTGTTTTTTTTCCAGCAGTTTCGCCTTCAGCATGTTCATCGCCCGCTCGCGATTCTGCAGCTGACTGCGCTCGTTTTGGCAGGCGACCACCATGCCGGTCGGGATGTGGGTCAGCCGGACGGCGCTGTCGGTCTTGTTGACGTGCTGGCCGCCGGCGCCCCCCGAGCGGTAGGTGTCGATACGGAGGTCTTCCTGCCGGACTTCGATTTCATTCGTGCCGCTCATGTCGGGCAGGACTTCCACCAGGGCGAATGAAGTCTGTCTCAGGTTTTTTGCGTTGAAAGGCGAAAGTCTCACCAGCCGGTGCGTACCGCGTTCGCATTTGAGATGGCCGTAAGCCGCATCCCCGGCTACATGGATGGTCATGGATTTTATGCCAGCTTCTTGTCCGTCCGTACGTTCCACTACTTCCGTTTTCCATTCTTTTCTTTCGGCGTATCTCAAGTACATCCGGCCGATCATCCCGGCCCAGTCCTGGGCTTCGGTGCCGCCCGCGCCGCTGGTTATGCTCAAATAAGCGTTGCCGAGGTCATACTTGCCTCCCAGATACAAAGCCCTTTCGGCGACACTCCACTTCTCGGCGATTAGTTTGTATTCCTTTTCCAGTTCAGGAATGTCTTCTGCCCTGCCGGCAGTGGCGAGCTCGTGAAGGTCTTTGGTTTCGGCAAGCAGGTTCAGTATCGGCAGCCACTGCTTTTTTAGAGCCTTGATTTTGTTGAACAATTCTTCCGCATACCGTCTGTCATTCCAGATGTCCGGGCCGGAGACTTCTTTTTCGAGAACCTCTATCTGCTGCGGTATTTTTCGTTTCTCAAAGAGAGTCCTTGCCCATGTTCAGAGCATTCAGCAGCTCATGAAGCTTGGCGATAAGCTCATCCATGGGGAAGGGGGAAAAATAACAATTGACAATTGACAATTAACAATTGACAAAGGGCAATAAGGCAAAAGGGCAATCCGATCCTTCTTCAGGCTAGCAGAAAAATATGAAATCTGCTATCATATGGAGATTCTATGAACGGCTTAACCTGGCGAAAATATGCGGCTGATCAAACTGTCGTTGAAACGCAAAATACGGCGCGCTCCGCCGGAGCGATTATAAAGACGATAGAAAAATCGGGGTTGCCGATTTTTTTGTTCGGAGCGATTTTCTTCATCTCTTCACTGGGATTCAAAATTCTGCTTTCACCGGACCGGTTTCCGGTGAGACTTCCTGACCGCACAGTCCGGATCGGGGATTTGGTGGACGAAGAGAAAGCCCTGCGGGACAGGGAAGCCAGGCTGCGTGAAACCAAAGCCATGCTGGACCAGGCAAACAGGTCCCCCGTCCTGCATAAGGTATCGAAGATCAAAGAAGACCGGCTGGCGGTCGGGGATGCGCTTTCCAGGGTGGATGAGATACGCCGGACTTTCATATACGGAGGGATAGACCCAATCTCCCTGCCCGGCGTGGAATTTCAAGGCGATGCCGGGATAGTGGTCGTTTCCGGAGAAGTGCGGGACACCGGAAACAGATCGCAGGACATATTGACCAGATTCATCGACGGCCTCAGGAATGCGGGGCTCCGGGTTTCCGAGCCGGAATACCTGCAAAATTCCGATCCGGACGGAGGGACACGGTCGCCTTTCAAAATTTCAATTTATCTGAAAAATGACTGACTTATCTCCAGGATTTTGGCGGAGAGGGGGACTGGCGTTTTTTATATGCGGCCTGGTTTTGTGCGTGGCTTCGGTCGGCCTGCTGGTTGCCCATACGCGGGTTTTTTCAGAAAAGAGAAATACTGCGGTGATGATCGGGACCATCCTGCCCGAGCTTAAAACCCGGGTGGCGATACTGGCGGCCAACACCGAAGCGGAACAGATATTCGAGAAAAACGCGCTGACATCCCGCGAGGAACAGGCGGCGATTTTTGTATTGCCGGAAAATCCGTCCGGCACGAGGGTTGCGCGCGTACTGCAGCAGATCGTGAATTCAATGAATAAAAAAACAAAAGCGGACCCGGTTTCGATTTCGAAGATTTCATTCGCTCACAATGCGGCGAATTTCGGCAGCATCAAAACTCTGAGCGGCAGCATCATGCTCAGCGGGAATTACCAGTCGGTAGCGCGTTTGCTGCAGATTCTTTTCTTCAGCGGTGACATGATGGTAAAAGACGCGCTGAGTGGCGATATACGGGATGAAATTCTCCTGGCCGTGGAAAGCTCGGCCCCTATGTCCCTGCCGGCCGCCGAAAATTTCCTTTATATGGACTTTTTGCAGTATGCCTCCGACCCCGACGGGTACGAGAACCAAATGGTCCGCGACATGCCGGCCCGGACTGCGGTGGAGATAAAAACAGCGTTGCTTGAGAGCGGCGTCTCGCGGATCCGTGCGGCTCTTTCCCCCGTCGCGTCCGATTTGCTTGACGGCAATGCCTGGCCGCTGCCGCTGATGCGGGTGGATTACGTAAGCCGGCAGGGACAGATATGGAAGATAGATTTCACGGTTTTTGGAAGGTAAAAAACATTTCTTTCCATTTCAGCAGCGGCCCTCCGTGGCCGCGGTGATTCTGGTATTCGTTTCGTTTTGGTATAGAGGCATCCGGGACGGAACGGAGTGTCATGTTCGTAGGCGGATATCTGAAGATCAAAAAATGCTGCCCTAACTACTCCGCGGCCACGGAGGGCCGCTGCTGATCATAATTATTATTTCCCGTTGTTTTGGATTTGATCCGTTTTAGTCATTTGAAAATTAGTTGGTCATTGGTCATTGGGATTTGGTCATTATAAGCTTGGATCATGCGTTCCAGGATTTTATTTATCACCCGGTGTCTTCAGCCGGCACATGGCGGCATGCAGCGCTACACTCGTACTCTTTTCGAGGAGTTAAAGTCCCGGCAAGACATTTCGCTTAGAGTGACCGGATTCGCCGGGAAGAATTTTTTTTTACACTTCTTCTTTATCCGGGCATTTTTTTCGTGCCTGTTTTTCCGCGGAGAATACATCCATATCGGCGATGTGGTTCTTTCCCCGCTTCTGCCGTTGATTTGGCTTTTCCGTCCGGGAATAAAAAGGTCAATCACGGTCTTCGGCCTGGATTTGAAATACGCCCCGTTTTTTTATCAGAACATTCTGCGTTTTTGCCTTCCGTTCGCCGGGAAAACCGTCGCGATAAGCCGGGCGACGGCGAAAGAAGCGGAAAACCGCGGAGCCAGTGCCGAAGCCATAACAGTGATTCCTTGCCCGATTTCCGGATTTCCTTCCGGTGAAAAACTCATGAATAAAAATGACATAAATCTCTCAGAACCGAAGTTTCTGATTTTCGGCCGCCAAATAAAAAGAAAAGGAACAGTTTGGTTTTTGCAAGAAGTTTTTCCGTTGGTACTGGAGAAATATCCGGAAGCCCGTCTCAAAATCGCAGGATCAGGACCGGAAATGAATGCGATAAAAGACGCCGCCGGAAATTTCGGCCAGGCGAACATTTCGATACTGGGCGATCTTGCCGAACATGAAAAAATAGAGCAATTTTGCGCGAATGATATTTTTTTAATGCCCTGCATTCCGGTCAGAAACGACATGGAAGGGTTCGGCATCACATGCCTGGAGGCGGCGATATCGGGCTTGCCCGTCGTCGCAGCTGAGCTGGAAGGGGTGAAGGACGCGGTATTGGCAGGCGAAACAGGGTTTTTCTTTGAACCGGTAAACCCCGCTTCGGCGCTTGAAGCCATCGAAAAAACACTCAATTACTCTTGGGATCCGGACAAAATACGGGAGGCCTGCATGAAAAATTTCAGCGCGGGAAAAATCGTGGACCTTTATTTAACGCAAGTGTTTGAGATTTAGGAAGCTCCGATTAACTGCTTTTTATTACTACCCTGAAATAATTGTTAAATTGTTAAATTGCTAAATTGTTCGCCCGTTCGATTAACTCAGGGCGACCTTATCTGGCACAATCATCTGTGTCATTCCGGGCGACCTGAGCTGGTCGAAGGTCGCAAGCGCCGCGCGGGTTTATTGTCAGCAATTTAACAATTTAGCAACTTAACATTTTTCAGAGGTTTCCGAAGCCTATAATACCATTTTGCATTTAAAACATAACTAATCGGTCATTCGTAACGGCATCATCTCGTACCGCGTAGCGTTTACTCAAGCCAAGAACTCCATACCGCCAGCGCGTCTGATTAAGAACGTTTTAAACGCGAAGTGGTATAACCTATCTTCGTGGATCTTTCCGGTCTCCATATCGGCATGGTTTCCTGGGACTACGATCCCCCGATCGGCGGGATGGGCCGCCATGTGAAAAATCTGGTTACCGGCCTTCGGTCCAGAGGGCTCAATGTCTCGGTATTGTCAGGGAAAGATATAAAAACATTCCGGTGCCGCAATCTGGGATTTTCATTGATGCTAAAATTTCATCTGAGGAAATGGATCAAACAAAACTTCATCGATGTCCTCCATGTCCACACCGGGCCCGGAGGCGTTTTTCTTTTTGATGCCGCCGGGATACCGACAGTCGTCACGGCGAATCATACTTACAGCCGCCAATCGCGGCTTCCGGGTGAAAACTGGAAAAGGTCATTGATTCCTTTCGAGAGAATTACATACGCTTGCGCCGATCGCGTGATTTCTATTTCTTCCGACACCGCGGCGGCGGTCGGGGCCGATTACGGGATACCGCGCGAAAAAATTTCCGTGATACCCTGCGGCTTTCCGCTCGAACTCTGGGCAGGATCCGATCTCGAGCCGGACATGAGGAAACTTTCTGTCGTTTTCATCGGGCGGCCAGACAAGCGCAAAGGCTGGGACATACTCATGAGCGCCTGGCCGAAAGTTCTGGTCTCGAACCCCGATGCGGTTTTGGAAGTCGTCGGATTCGATGCCGGACCGGTTCCGGGCATCCGTTACCTTGGAAAAATCACCGATGAAAGCCTCCGGAAAATCGTCGGTGAAAGCCGGCTCACGGTTTGTCCGTCCCGTCTGGAAGGTTTCGGTTTGAGTGCCGCGCAATCAATCGCCGCCGGGACGCCCGTGGTGGCTTCGAATGTCGCGGGTCTACGCACCACGGTAAAAAACTGGGAAACCGGCCTTCTGACCAAAGCGGAGCCGGAAACCTTGGCGGCGGCGATCAGATTGGCACTTTCCGATGAAATGCTTTGGGAA
>Ga0155281_106_pt2 | contig 7981 bp, 8 predicted proteins | sample RifCSPhighO2_02_FD_106249 | JGI IMG/M metagenome (GOLD analysis project Ga0155281, IMG submission 106249) | Candidatus Peribacteria bacterium RIFCSPHIGHO2_02_FULL_51_15
GTGCCGAGCTTACCTGGCCGCCGGGAGTGTTGATGTAGAAAACTATGTCCTTTTTCGGATCCTGTTTTTCGAGGAAGAGAAGCTGGGCGATGATCGTGTTGGCGACCGGATCATTTATCGGCGTGCCGAGAAAAACGATGCGTTCCTCGAGCAGGCGGGAGTAAATGTCATAAACTCTTTCTCCGAATTGTGTCCGCTCGATGACGGTCGGAATCAAGACGTTGTTTTGCGGGGCGAGGGAACCGTTTGAGATTCCTTTGGCGGTCGATTGAATCAAGGGGTGCATAATAGTTTGGAGTAAATACGATGTGGTTTCTGCGTTTGTCTTTACGGTATTATACCGCAAAAGCATGCGGTTTAGGCAGTATTCATTGAATTATTATTGTGTTTGATTCACCAAAAGCTTAGTTGTCTTTACATGAACGCCGACAATTCAAAAAAGGCTTATTATAAAACAGGAGATTTGGGCAGCTTTATCGAAAAAAACCTCCCAAAACCTTTGATCGTGATACTCGGGCTTACCGGAAGCGGTAAGACGGAATTATCGCTTAAGTTGGCGGAATACCTGATGCATAATTTTGGATTGGCAGCCGAAATAATAAATTCAGATTCGAGGCAGTTTTATAAAGGGATGGACATCGGAACGGCGAAGATTTCCGAGGAAGAAAAAAAATGGATACCGCATCATCTTTTTTCCGTGCTGGAGCCGGACCTGCCGTGTTCGATTTTCTGGTATCAAAAAGAAGTGACGAAGCTGATCGACCGGATACATCGACGAAATGAGATTCCGATGCTGGTGGGCGGTTCGATGTTATACATCAGTTCGATAATCGACGGTTTGGTTCCTTTGCCTACAGGCAGCGAAAAAACCAGGCTCAGGCTTGAAGAGAAATATGAGACGGATGAAGGTGTGTCACTGCATAATCTGCTGAAAAAAATCGATCCGGTTTCAGCCGATGCCATCCCGCGCCAGAATAAAAAATATTTGATCCGGGCGCTCGAAATATGCGAGGGAACCGGCCAGCCGAAATCGGAATTGCTAAAAAAATCCAAAGGCGCATATTCATTGTTTATTATCGGGACGGAAATAAAGAAAGACGATCTGGCGCTTCGGATAAAAAAAAGAACTGAAAAAATGTTTGAGGACGGATGGACGGGTGAAGTGAAAAAGCTGATCGATGCGGGCTATGGTTTGAGTGACCCGGGGATGCTTTCAACCGGTTACCGGGAAATATATGAATGTTTAAAAAAAGGCTTGGAGTCAAATAAAGAAATGAATAATATAATTGTTCAAACATTAAAATATTCGAAACGACAAATGACCTGGTGGAAGCGGGATCTCCGGATACGGTGGATGCTAAGCGGTCAGGATTTCTGAAGCCAGCTTGCGGCGTCGTTCGATTGAATCTTTCGCAACCAACAACTTCTCGCGCTCACTTTCTTTTGCCGGCCGGGGAATCTGCGAAACGGCGTTAAATTTTCTGCGCAAAGCCTCAACCAGCAGTCTGGATGATTTCACAGTGTCCCTCTCCATAGGATTCTTTGCCTGTTCGCGCACCGGTTCGGTTTTGTCTCTCAAATTTTCTTTAACCTCTATTTTTGGAGGTTTATTCAATTTTGCGGGGGGAAAATTAAAATTTGAAAACGTCGGCATGGATTTCGATCCGTTGTTTCATTTCCCAGAGCTGGTCGATCATCGTCTGGAGCTGCGGGCAGGCATCCGGTGTTTGTTTTGATTTATAGAAGCCGTAAATATGATTAAGGAGCGTGGCTATATTTACCATGCTCAGGTCGGTCTTCGCTTGCCATTCCTGGTCCAGTTCTTTGTAAATATCCTGATTCAGAAATGTCTCGGGCTTGGTCACATCGATTGCACCGCTCTCGAAAAGTTTATTTATGGTCGTACAGAAATTCTTGTGTTTATCGTCCATGTCGCCTCCGATCGGTTTACCGGCTTTTTTTTGTTGATCTTCGGAAATATTAACCGTCGTCGCCATCTGAGCTGCGAAATCAGACATGTAGATATTATACCGGAAATGGCTTATTTATGCACATTAATTTGGAGGAAACCGAAGAAACCGAAGAAACCGAGTATAATGTTTACCTTACATTCCTCGGACTCTTCGGACTCCTCGGTTTCGTCGGTTTCCCTTAAGAAGTTTTCGAGTATTATTATTTCCTCATGGATTTAAGGGATGAATTGACGACGGCGCTTCTAAAAACCACCTTACCGTTTATTGTAGGGTTGAATGAGATGGGAATCAGGACGGTAGAGGATCTGGTTCTTTATCTTCCGCGGACGCATGAAGATTTGAGTCACGTTACGAATCTAATCGATGCGCCGCTGAATCAGAAAGTGACACTCCGGGGCACGATTGAAAATCTGAAGCTCGTCCGGACCAGATCCAGGAAGATGATCGTGCAGGCGAATTTTCTGGACGAAAACGGCGACCGGGCGCAGGTCATCTGGTTCAATCAGCCGCACATAATGCGGATGCTGAAAAACGGGCAAGTAGTGACGATAACGGGAAAAATAACCGAGAACGAATACAGGCTGGTGATCCAAAGTCCGGCATTCGAGGATGCAACCCGCCCGGTGGCTTTGCACGCCGGCAGAATCGTCGCGGTTTATCCGCAGACCGATAAAATCAGCAGCCGCTGGCTCCGGGAAAAAATCGCACTGGTCAAGGATGCGATCAAGGATTTGAAAGAAACGTTGCCACAGGAATTATTGGAGGAAGAAGCATTGATGACCCGGGCCGCCGCGATAAATGAGCTGCATTTTCCTTCAACCCCGGAAACGCTGCAGAAAGCAAAAGACCGGCTGGCCTTCGAGGAGCTCTATTTGATTCAGATCGATGCTTTGGAGCGAAAGAGGATCTGGCAGGGCGAGCGGCAGGACCGGTTGAAAGTTCCGATGAACGTCGAGCTGATCAAGGCTTTTTTCCAGTCGCTCAATTTCACGCCGACCGGCGGCCAAAAAGTTGCGATTTACGAAATATTGCGCGACATGGAACAAGACCGGCCGATGTCCAGGCTGCTGGAGGGAGACGTCGGTTCCGGCAAGACACTGGTAGCTGTAGCGGTGATGGCAAATGTGCTCCATAGCGGCGGCCAGTGCGCCCTTATGGTACCGACCGAAGTTTTGGCGAAACAGCATGTAGCCACGATTTCCAAGCTGCTTTTTACCTTCGGGAACTTCGTTCAAAAATCGGCTGACTATCAGAGCCTGAAAAAAATGCCGGTGCCCGGAGTCGCTCTGCTTACCGGATCGGTGCCGGCTTCGGTGGCTGCCGCGGTCAGAAGGGGATTGGCGTCCGGAACCATCGATTTGGTTATCGGGACCCATGCGTTGATCGAAGATACGATTACCTTCAAGGATCTGAGGCTGGCCATAGTCGATGAACAGCACCGCTTCGGAGTCGAACAAAGGAAGCGGCTAAAAGAAAAATGCAATCCGCATTTTCTCTCCATGACCGCGACTCCCATTCCCCGGACGTTGGCGCTGACCGCCTATGGCGACCACGATCTGTCGGTGCTGCTCGAGAAACCCGGACAAAAGAAAAAGGTAATCACGAAAGCGGTATCGCCCGATGAGAGAAAAACGGTCGAACTCTTCATAGACCAGCAGATCCGGATGGGAGGGCAGATTTTCGTCATTTGTCCTTTGATTCACGAATCTACCGATGACATGATGGCCGAGGTGAAAAATGTGGAAGCCGAAACAAAAAGACTTAAGTCCGAGTTCACAGCGCGCCGAATCGCCATGCTTCACGGCCGCATGACCCCGGATGAAAAAACGAAAGTCATGGAGGCGTTCAAGGAAAAATCATTCGACATACTGGTTTCGACATCGGTGATCGAAGTCGGCATAGATGTTCCGAACAGCACGATCATAGTCATCGAGGGAGCCGAGCGGTTCGGGCTCTCGCAATTGCATCAATTCCGCGGCCGGGTCGGCAGAAGCGACAATCAGAGCTATTGCTTCCTTTTCACCACTTCGGCGGGGCCGGCGAGGTCGCAGAGGCTCAAGGCCATGGAGCAATATGACTCCGGTTTCATGCTGGCCGAGATAGACCTGAAGCTTCGAGGTCCCGGGGAAATATTCGGACTCAGGCAGAGTGGCATACCGGATCTGAGATTTGGCAGTCTGATGAATGTAGAACTGGTGGTGCGAGCAAGACGGGCGGCGGAGAAAGTGCTTGGGATCGAAACAAAAGAGAATCAGAAATCTCGATTATCGACCGCAGCCGGGGCATAGTGCCCCGGTCATTGAGATGTGATACCACTTCGCGTTTAAAACGTTCTTAATCAGACGCGCTGGCGGTATGGAGTTCTTGGCTTGAGTAAACGCTACGCGGTACGAGATGATGCCGTTACGAATGACCGATTAGTTATGTTTTAAATGCAAAATGGTATGATAACCGCTTCGCCAGCCCTCGCTGGCGCAATGAATTTCGAAGCTGCATTGCGCTGCGCTCGGCGCTGGCTGGCTTCGCGGTGACGGAAAAGAAAAAGATAATTCGGTATAAATTATTCCGCCGGGTCGACATCAACGACAATTCCACTCAGTGGCAGCTGACGCAAAATGTCGCGGGGTTTATTTCCGCGGAGAGTGACGGTCATCAACTTGCGTTTGTTTTCGTATTCCTCGTTCAGGGAAACTTTTACCCGTGCCGCTTCTGATAGTTTTTTGGCAAGTTTAAATATCGCTTCGGCGCGCCCGGTTTGGTCTCTGCCGCGGATTATAAGCCGGATCATCTGGCTGAAAGGCGGATAGCCCGCCGATTTGCGTTCACTGAGTTCGGCATCCCAATAATCATGTTTACGTCCTTCGATTGAGCACGTTATTTCGGCGGCTGTTGGCCTGAAAGTCTGTATAAATGTCAGGCCGGAGGGCTTGTTTTCCATAATCGCTATAATCCGGCTCAAGCGGCTGAAGACTTTTTCCCCGGATCTGAAGTCGGGCTGCGAGAGACCCGTGTCCGCTATCAGTATCCCTGCCAGCGTGGCGCGCGGCGACCCGAGAGCTTTAACTACCGGCTGCGTGCCGATGAGTATGTCGGTTTCGCCCGATTCAATGCCTTTCAATAACAATGAAAAATCGCCCGGCCTGCCGGTAGAATCGGAATCCGCCCGGCTGATGCGGGCGCGCGGAAACAATTTATTAAGTTTTGTCTCGACGCCTTGCGTGCCGGCGCCCACCGCTTTCAGATTCGGCGATGAGCAATAAGGGCAGATCTCCGGCACAGGTTCTTTGTACCCGGACTTGAGATCCAAAAGCCAGGGTTTGTCGGATTCTTTTACAACGCTCATCGGCAGATTTGAAACCGGGGAAACGACGTTTTTTTTGCAGTCAAAACACATCAGGCTGGAGGCGGCGCCCCGGCGGTTCAAGAGCAGAATGCTGACTTCGCTTTTTTTCATCCGCTCATCGATGGCGTCCAGAAGCGGGGAAGTAAGAGGATAATATTTACCGAAGTCCGCCGACGTCATATCCACCAGTTTTATATTTTTCGGTTTATTTGCCCGTGTCCAGCTCAAGACCTGAGCGTACCTGGGCGGTTCTTTGCCCGCGGGCATCGAATGACAAACCGATTCAAGAGAAGGCGTCGATGAGGCCAAAACAAGTTTCGCGTCCGAAAATTTGCACAGCACTTCGGCGGTCAGCCGCGTGTGGTAACGCGGGGTTTGATCGCTTTTATACGTCCATTCCTGCTCATTGTCGAGGATGATCAGTCCCAGATTTGAAACCGGCAAAAAAAGCGCCGTGCGCGTGCCGACGACGATCCGGGGCATGCCGCACGGCAGCTCACGCCATATTTTCCTTCGGGAAGCGGTCCCCATATCACTGTGTGCCAGCAGCAGATCCGTTCTCAGAAGTCCTTGAAGTTTTTTGATAGCCGTTTCGGCGCTGAAGATGTCGGGGTATAAAATAAGCGTGCTTTTGCCGGCTGTATACATCTTGTCAGCCAGATTGCCATAAAGATTCGTACGATCATCGCCCGGCGCATTATCGATAAAAAGCGACGGATGCTTATCGTCAAGAAGCCGGCCGCATTCCTTTCCCAAGTCTCCGGAAAAGACGGATTTACGGATATTTATTTCCTTTCCGTTTATTTCATTCCCCGTCGGTTTTTTGGGAATAAGGTTGATCCAGGGCGCAGCCGGCAAAAAAACCTGAAGCGCCTGCCTGAAACTGGAGCAGTAATAATCACACATCCAGAAAGCGGTTTTCAGAAGAGGCGCGGTAAGGATCGGGTTTTCGCTTAAAATTTCCGTCAACGGCTTTACCTGGAAATTTCCGGGGTTTTGAGCTTCGCCGATGACGATTCCTTCGGCGCTTCTGTTTCTGAGCGGCACTTTTACGAGTGTTCCAGGCGCGATCGGCTGGTCCGATGAATAAGTCAGGCCTCCTGGCATCGAGGAGGGCTGCCGGTCCAGGACGACGGTATAGAACATTAACAGCATTGTAACAGCAGCGGCCTTTCAGGCCGCGGAAACGAATATCGCGAGACCGCACCCTGAAAGGGTGCTGTTGAAATATCATTCAAATTTTTTTCAGGCAATACCCGCACGAGAGCACGAACATCGATGCGGGAATCATCATTTGCCGGTAGTAGGATTCCGCATTCAAAAGGAACCGGACATTGGGCGTGAACAGGTACACGAAAAGAACCGAAACAAACACAAGGCATGCCCAGGCGAGGAGCGGCAGCTGCCGGCGTTCGACGGCTTCGTCTTTTTTGTAAAATAAATACAGAATGATCGCGGCGAATACGGGGATAATGTACCAGATGACGCCGAATGATCCGCGGCTGAATAAGCCCAGAAAAGCTTCACCCAGACCCTCGGGACGGAAGCCGATCCTGACATCGGTGCTGTGAGGCGTAAGGCTGAGTTCTTTTAGCTTCGCGAATAACGGCCAGGGCAGGGAGAGCATAACCGCCGAAAAAATTGAAACTGCGATTTCCCTTCTGCTTTCGATTCTTCGGTAAAATTCAAAGAGCACAAGTAACAGCCATGGGATCAGCCCGAAAACCGTTCCCTCGGATTTAGTCCAGACTGCCGCCGAAATAAATACGGCCGACAAAAAAAGCCATCTTCCGGATTTCCTTTCTTCTAGCCAGACGGCCAGACACGACAAGGCCAGCAGTATGAATTGCACCAGGTTTATATCGGCATAGCCCTGAGCCAGATGCAGCCCCAGAAGCGGTATTCCGACAATCAGTGCGGTAATAACCAGTGCCGGGAAACGGCCGCGCAATTTGGAAAAAATTAATGTCAGTCCGGCGAATGATCCCAGCGATAGCAGGAACAGTATCGAATTGGCGGCAGTATCATTCCAAAGAATTTGTCCCTGATTTGCGGTGATTTGGAGCGCATGAAACAAGAATGGATATTGGGGCTTGGCCATGCCGCGCGATTCATCCGGATCGAAAGCGATCCGCCGGTCGACGAAAGAAATCTGCGAGCGCATAGTCCAGTTTGTCGCACTGTCGTATTGGAATGTCGGCAGCAGGATGGCGTGGGTGAAGCTGTAGAAAATCGTTGTAAAAATGATAACACCTGCCATCGCTAAAAGAACTTTTTGGATTATTCCAATCCGGTTTTTAGTCGATTCAACGGAAAGTGCGAAGCTGTTTTGAAAATCGCCGCGCAATATGACTGTGATCAGCAGCAAAAGAGTAACCAGGATGTGGCTGCCGAGAAGAGAAAAGATGTTTAAAGGGATACCGGCGATGGTCAAAAAATACGTCAAAAGAACGTTCAAAAAGGACGAAAGCGGCAGCGCCAGAGACAATTCCAGCCGGAAGCCTGTTTTCAGCGCTATCCGGCAGATCAAAAATCCTTCAGATAAAAGCAGCAGTAAAACGCCGAGGAAAGGGATAAAAGCGGTCATTTTTTGGGAAGGGGATAGAGCCTGAACAGCACGCTGCCGTCCGGGAAAGCAGCCGATTTCTCCGCCTGACGCTTTAGT
>Ga0155281_153_pt1 | contig 7049 bp, 6 predicted proteins | sample RifCSPhighO2_02_FD_106249 | JGI IMG/M metagenome (GOLD analysis project Ga0155281, IMG submission 106249) | Candidatus Peribacteria bacterium RIFCSPHIGHO2_02_FULL_51_15
CGGCATCATCTCGTACCGCGTAGCGTTTACTCAAGCCAAGAACTCCATACCGCCAGCGCGTCTGATTAAGAACGTTTTAAACGCGAAGTGGTATCAGGGTAACAATAAAAAGCAGTTAATCAGAGCTTTATTAGCTTATGGCTAGCCAATAGCTACAAGCTACAATCCCTTACGAATAGGTTATACCGACGTATACTGCCCTCGATGTTTACTTTAGGTATCGACTGCCGTTTTGCCTCGAAGTACACCGGCCTCGGCAATTATACCCGCTCGCTCACTGAAAAGCTCCTGTCACGCCAGGATCCCTGGGCGACCGTCATCTTTGTAACATCAAAAAAAGAGAAATGGCTCGAACGTCTTCAGGGTTCCTCTCATCAGGTTTACGAAGCCCCTTTTTCCCATTACTCATTCAGGGAGCAGGCGGCCTTTCCGGTTTTGATAAAAAAAACGGGCTGCGATCTTTTATTCTCGCCGCATTTCAATGTTCCCTTTGGGCTGAACATTCCGTTTGTCTGCACGATCCATGATTTGATACTGCATCAATTTCCGAACCGCGCTTCTTATTTAAAAAAAATCGCATACAGATTTCTCGTCAGGAATTCAGTCAATAAAGCAGCCGGGATCATCACCGTCAGCCAGGCGACCAAAAACGAAATTTTCAGGCGCTACGGGAAAAATGCGGGAGACAAAACGCAAGTGATTTACCCCGGGATAGACCCTGTCTTTGACACTGTGAGCGAAACAGACAAGATTGCGATCAAAAAGAAATACGAGATCGGCGGCGATTATCTACTTTATGTCGGCAACTGCAAACAGCACAAAAACGTGCCGGTTCTTTTGGAGGCATTTGAAGCCGCGGACTTGAAGGGAGTCACGATGCTGCTCGTTTGTTCGGGAGAAGAATGTGTCCGGTTCAATCGTCTGAATGACGTAAAAATCATAAAGGATGTTCCGCATAACGAGCTTCCGGCTTTTTATGCCGCGGCTCTGTCCTTCGTCACCGCGACCCTGATGGAAGGCTTCGGTTTTCCTGTGCTGGAAGCCATGGCCTGCCGCTGTCCGGTGATCGCGACCGACTGCGGATCACTGCCTGAAGTCTGCGGCGGCTCTGCGATTCTGGTAAAACCTTCGGTCAATGAATTGTCATCTGCGATGAAACATTTGGCGGAAAACGGCAACGGAATAATAAATGCGCCGAAAACAGGCATCGCTCAGGCCTGGGCAAAGTCTTTTACATGGGAAAGAACCGCAGCCCAGGTAGCCAACGTAATTGCCAAATTGTTAAATTGCTAAATTGTTCGCAAGCGCCACGCGGATTTGTTATCAACAATTTAACAATTTAGCAATTTAACAATTTTCCAGAGTTTCTTAATTTTGAATTACAATCCGATATGCATGGATCACATTTCGGTAATTCTCCCGAAAGTTTTGAAACGGCATGGATTTCATGAGGTGGCCGTCGCCAGCCGCGCGGTCAGACTGGCCCAGGAGTGGTTGAATCGGTCCGTCCCCGAGGTTTCCCATTCGCTCTCGGTCAGAACACTGAAAAACGGCTGCCTGGTCATAGAAGCGGAAAATTCAGCCGCGCTCTCTGTTTGCGCCGATCACCAGACGGAGCTGAAGGATTATTTGAACGGATCGGAAATAGAAACAAAAGTATTAAGGATCAATGTCAGGCGTTCATAAACGAAAGAATCAAGAATTAAGGGATCATACCATTTTGCATTTAAAACATAACTAATCGGTCATTCGTAACGGCATCATCTCGTACCGCGTAGCGTTTACTCAAGCCAAGAACTCCATACCGCCAGCGCGTCTGATTAAGAACGTTTTAAACGCGAAGTGGTATCATAATGTAAATTATGATCAGCAGCGGCCCTCCGCGGCCGCGGCGGTTCTGGCATCGTTTCGTATAAATTATTATTCCTGATTCTTTCTCCTTCGAATGACTTTCAAAGAACTCATCTCCTCCGCCGGAATACCGAAGCTCGATGCCGAGCTGCTTCTCGCTCACGCGACCGGGCACAGCCGAAGCTGGATCATGGCTCACGAGAACTGCGATACGGAGCCGGCAGCCAAAAGGCTCTTTCGAAAACATGCGGCCAGGCGGCGTAAGGGTGAACCCTTGGCTTATATAACCGGCAAGAAAGACTTTTTCGGACGCGAATTCAGGGTCACTAAATCGGTTCTTATCCCGAGACCCTGTACCGAACTTTTAGTCGAGCTGGCCATTGATTTTCTTGGAACGCCGAAGGACACCCTCAGTGAGATCGATGACGGAATATTCGGACTGGCCAAAAGGCTGGCTCCAGGAAAATGGACAACCGTTGTCGATATCGGAACGGGCAGCGGCTGCATAGCCATAAGCCTCGCTCTGGAGATGAAACTTGACCGGGTCATTGCGGTGGATGTCTCGAAAAAAGCCTTGAATGTCGCATCTGAAAACGCCTGTGAATATGGTTGCAATGATCGTATAAGTTTTATCCGGGGAGACGGCATCCGATTCCTGAAAGGAATGAACGAGCCTTTCATGCTGATCTCAAATCCGCCATATCTTTCCGATAAAACAAAACTGGATCCCTCCGTGTCAAAATACGAACCCGCTAAAGCGCTCTTTTCTGGCCCGAAGGGGCTTGATGTTCTGCTTCCGCTGTCCGCCGCCGCGCGCCAAAATCCTTTTTGCAAAGGAATAATTCTAGAACTCCGTAAGGATCAGGTTTCCGATGTCCTTCGGACACTCGAAAATTGAGTATGTGCTCAGGAATTGGCTGATATCAGGTAGTGTTCACATATAACTGCAAACAAAAATCGCTTCACCTTCGACTCCGCAGCCACGGAGGTCTGCTGCTGTTTTAAAAAAAATCTTTTTCCACTCAGCAGCACCCCTCCGCGGGCGCGGCAACTGCTCGTTGCCTTCGGGATTCATTCAGCCAATTCGTGAGTTCATTCAAAATTGACAATTGACAATTAACAATTGACAATTAACGAGGTTTTTTCTGAAAATAAAAATTGTCAATTTTCAATTGTCAATTATCAATCCTCCAATGAAAGCTCTCCTAAAAGCCCTCGGTGGTGTTACGGCGGTTATCGGCGCCCAATGGGGGGATGAAGGCAAAGGAAAGGTGACGGATATTCTGGCCGGACATTTTGACGTGATAGCCCGGGCCGCCGGCGGAGCGAATGCCGGGCACACCATCGTGGTCGACGGGAAGAAACATATTTTCCACCTGCTGCCAGCCGGAAGCCTGCACCGGGACAAGCCCGTTGTTTTGGGATCGGGCATGGTGATCCATTTGCCCACGCTGCTCGGGGAAATCAAAACTCTGGAAGACGCGGGAATAGAGATAATCGACCGACTTTTGATTTCTCCGGCGGCCCATATTCTTTTTGAATTCCACAAGGACATCGACGGAGCGCTGGAAGAAAAAAGGACCAGAGGCATCGGCACCACGCGCCGCGGCATCGGACCGGCTTACATGGACAAAGCCGCGCGGACCGGGATCCGCATGGAACGCCTGGCCGAAAACCTCAAGGTTTACCTGGATGAAAGGGCCGGAGATCTCAGGCGAGTATACGGGATTGCCGTGAACGTCGATCAGGAACTGGAAAACCTGGCCCGTGCAAGAGAAAAGCTGCGTTTTACAGTCGTCGAGTCGCTGCCGGCTTTGATGGCTGATTTTTTGAGCCGTAAAAAAAAGATCCTCATCGAAGGAGCGCAGGCGACGCTTTTGGATATCGATCACGGCACCTATCCTTATGTGACCAGTAGCTCGACCACCGCCGCCGGCGCGCTGCAGGGTATAGCCTTGCCCCCGGCCGCGCTTTCGTCCTGCATCGGAGTGGTCAAGGCTTACTGCACCCGCGTCGGGTCCGGCGATTTCCTCACCGAGGAAACCGGCGAACGCGGCGAAGGTCTGCGCAAGCGGGGAGGGGAGTACGGCGCCACCACCGGGCGTCCCCGCAGATGCGGCTGGCTGCATCTGCCCGATCTGAAGCTGAGTACGGCGATCAACGGCTTTACCCATCTGAACATCACCAAGCTGGATGTGCTGGATGAGGAAGAAAATATTCCGCTCGGAGTTGGCACCGGCCTTTCCGGTGAAGCGTCATATGAAACCCTTCCCGGATGGAAGACTGCCACCGCCGGCATAACGCAATTTAAAAAACTGCCGATAAACGCGCAAAAATATATAAAATTCATCGAGGAATTTTCCGGTGTTCCGGTGTCGCTGATCGGCACCGGGCCGGGGCGGGAGGAAATTATAGTGCGTTAGCAAGGATTGGGGTTGGGGTTAGGGTTGGGATTGGGGATGGGATACAATTTCAACTGCAGCCCGAACCCTAACCCGAACCCTAACCCACAGTGCTTTCCCGCGGCTTACATTCGATTTCCGAAGTCAAAAGGCGTCAGCTCTTCGAGCGACGGATCATCATATTGCACGGGATACTGCTGTTTATCTGCCTGATAATTATCGGGCGGCTTATTGAGCTGCAGGTGGTCAAAGGCGCGGACTACAACCGGATTGCGCAGGAGCAGCAATATGGAGGCGTAGTCCTTTCCGCCAAGCGCGGCGAGATACTCAGCCGGAACTCAAAAACAGGCGAGTCTTCCATCCTGGCCACGAATACGACTCTGGACCTGCTGTATATCGATCCGCTTGTCTTGTCCGAAGATCATGCCAAGGTTGCCGATGAACTGGCCCAGCTTCTGGTCACGCCCGAGTTTGACCGGTCATGCCGCCTGGGCGTTTCGGCCTGCCCGATGGAGCTGACCCAATTTTACAAACCGGCTTTTGATCCGCTCTCCAGAGTCAGGATCACCGAAAACACTTCGGGCTCCGGCGGGATCACCGTCACCATTCTCTCGGGCGCAGTGCTTGACAGAGAAGATTCGGGAGTGCCGGACATCGCTGAAATACGGCGTCAGTTCGCGCGATACATCGAAGACCGCATACGCAAGCGGACAGTCACCTTTGTTCCTTTGCTCTACAGCGCGAACAAAAAACAGATGGCTGAAGTGCAAAAGCTTTCCATCCCGGGAATTTTCACGAACCCCGATGTCTCTTTGGTTTACGTCAATCCTGACCTGGTCGATCAGGACGGCGTCAATTCAATTTCGAGACAGCTCTCACCCATATTGGAACAGGACCCTACCGTTTTGAAAAGCCGTATGCTCGTCCGTCCGCTCCGTTATGTTCCTATCATGGCCAAGCTCCCGCCCGAACTCAGCCAAAAAATAAAAGACCTGAAACAAAAACGCCTGGATGAGGCGAACCGGATAACCGGTGGAACAAAAAAATCGGGTAAAGTTCTGTCCGCCGATCCTTTCCGGGCGATCGCGCTCATTCCCGAGCATTGGCGTTTTTATCCGGACACGCGCATTGCTTCGCACGTCATAGGTTTTATAAATGCCCTTCAGGAGCCGCAGTACGGCATCGAACGCACATTCGATTCGATTCTCCGCGGACAGGAAGGCCTCATCGCTTCGGTCTCGGATCCGTTTGGCGGACAGATCATCTCTTCCGACCAAAAATTCGTCGATCCCAGAGACGGTTCCACGATCGTCCTCACGATTGACCGTTTTGTGCAGAGCTTCGTCGAAAATTCGCTGGAAGCCATGGTAAAAAAAGTGGACGCGCAGAGCGGGCAGGTGATCGTCATCGATCCCTTTACCGGGAAAATTATCGCCATGGCCAATGCGCCACTGTTCGACAACAACTCTTATGCGAATGTCTATAACAAGGAACCGATATATCTGGATCCCGGACAGGAGCGGCAGGTAGTGGCGGAGATTTTAAATCCGGCAAACAATGTCCGCATTCTGAAAGCGTATTTGGGCGATCTCGCCGCCGGCGTCCGGGACCAAAGGTTGTCAAAAGACACGCGGGATAAGCTTCAGGAGCTTGAACTTTTGTATGATCTCGATGATATTACGCGATATTATTTTTACACCGGCGAGAACAATCGCCGTGAAATATTTCCGACCGTAAAAAAGGGGATATGGCTCAAGTTCCAAAACAACATCGGCGTCGGTTCTTACGTCAACCGCGCTGTCCAGGAGGTCTACGAACCGGGCTCGGTCATGAAACCGGTAACCATGGCCATCGCCATCGATCAGGGCGAAGTTTCCCCGCTCGATATATATAGCGATACGGGAGCGGTAAAGGTGGATGTTTATCTCATAAAAAACGCGCTTAACAAATATTACGGAAAAGTTTCCATGGTCGACTGCATCGACTTCTCGATCAATACCTGCATGACCAGCGTTTCAAAAAAACTCGGCAGAAAATTGTTCCAGGCCGAGCTCCAGAACTTCGGCTTCGGGCAGGTAACCGGCATAGAGCTGGACAATGAATTGCCAGGAGCACTGAAGCCCTGGCGCGAATGGAGCCCGGCGCTGGTTATGACCATGGCGTTCGGGCAGGGGATTTCGGCTACTCCGCTCCAGATGGTCACGGCTTACACGGCGCTGGCAAACGGCGGCAAGCTGGTAAAACCGTCGATCATCGAAGAAATACGCAAAGCCAACGGAAACGTAGACAAAAAAATGCCGGATTTTTTGGGCCAGGTCATAAAACCCGAAACCTCGGCCACGATTACGGCGATGCTGACCCACAGCGCCCAGGTCGGTTTCGCCAAAGCCGGCAAGGTCAAGGGTCACCGCATCGCGGGAAAAACGGGGACATCGCAGATAGCCGGACCGGGGGGCAAGTACGAGACCGGCACCGGCTCGACCGTGGCCACCTACGCCGGTTACGCGCCGGTAGACCGTCCCAGGTTCGTGATACTTGTGAAGCTGGACCGCCCGAGAAAGGATGACTTCGGCAGCAAATCCGCGGCTCCGCTGTTCAGGGAAATCGCCGAATTCCTGTTCGAATATTACGGGATACCGCCGGATGAGAAATAGAATTTTGGGATGATGTGATGTGGCACAGCCGAGGACGGCCATGCCACATCACTAGTATTGCTTCCGCGATGTCCGTTCATGTAAATCGTTGACCGAAGTGCTATGAGCTTTGAGCTTTGAGCGATGAGTTTGCCGCTTCTCA
>Ga0155281_134_pt1 | contig 6991 bp, 6 predicted proteins | sample RifCSPhighO2_02_FD_106249 | JGI IMG/M metagenome (GOLD analysis project Ga0155281, IMG submission 106249) | Candidatus Peribacteria bacterium RIFCSPHIGHO2_02_FULL_51_15
ACTCTGCAGCCATCGCCTCACTCCGGCGCTGCGGCGCCACCTCTCTCCCAAAAAGGGAGAGAGGAATCCGTATTACACTTCATTCGGAGGTGAAGCAGAGCTCCCCTCGCCCGCGAATGCGGGAGAGGGGCAGGGGGTGAGGCGGCAAGGTTAGCGGTATTTTCTGCAAGGTCAGTGAGCAGTTACGTTTATAGGAATGGCAAAAACCGCACTTTTCTGCTAAAATATTAGTAACAAATACCAATACTTTTTTATGCGGCCGGGCTTTACTTTGGCAGCGGGAGAAAACCGGTTACTCGGTCAAACGGGAAATCCCGAGGTGCAGGTTCCAAAAACCGGGCACGAGAAACCGGCGGATACCGTGACGGAACCGGCGGATATAACTTCGGTCGTTAACCGCGACATCGCCGAAGCCGACAAGGCTATCAATCAGGCGGCTAATTTGGAGGCGCAGCTCAAGGCGCTGGACATAAAACCGGAACAGAAGGAGATGTCAGGAGAACAAATCTTCACGCGCCTAAAGCAGGACACCGCCGAAGTTTTAAGCGGCAGAATCGAATATGCGAGAAAAGGCGTTGAAAACGCGCAAAATGAATATAACCGCGGATCATGGGGCAAGCGGTTCGACTCCACATTCAAGTTTGGCGGGCTTTTCGGCAAGACGGTCAACAGCAGCAACGCCGACGCGTTGAATCAGCAGACGGGAGTACTTGAAAAATTGTTGCAGATACAATCGGGCTTGAGCGAATTGAATTCGGCCGGAACGCTTGACCGGCTCAAGTCCGTGCGCCGCGATCTGGGACTCCCCGAGATACCGGTGGACATGGCCGGGGATTACGACAAATTTACGAAAGCGGCGGTGGCGGCGCATCAGTCGCGCGACAAATCTTTGGAAGTGGACTGGGCCGAGATAAACCGTCAGCTCGCCGAGTCCGGGAAAGTGCTGGATATCTGGGAGACGGTCATAAACACCGTTGATACAGGGGCTTCGATAGCGGCCGGATTCATACCGGGTGGGGCGGAAACCTATGCCCTCGCTCATTCGCTTACGGACATCGCAACGGGCATGAAGACGCCCAAAGAAGCGCTAACGGAAGCGGGATTCACCGTCATGATGGCGCATGTCGGGGGCCGCGTGATGCAGGGCAAGATGGGTGCATCCATCACCAAAAAGATTTCAGAGTGGGCGGAGAAAAACGCTGTCAAGTTTGCCAGTAATCCCAAGCTCGCCGCTCATCTGGGAAGCGCTGTGGCGGGTGCCGGTTCCGGGGCAACGGGGGGTGTATTAATCGGGGGAGGTACTGCGGTCGTGAAGGAAACTTCGAATGTCATCACCGGGAAGAAGACTGCTATAGAGGGACTAAAGGACGCGGCAAAAGAAACGGCGAAGAGCGCCGTGATGGGCGCGGGGATGGGGGCGATAGGCGGCGCGACAGGGCTAAACCAGAAGCTTCACGAAAAATTCAAGAATGACAAGACGTATCAGGGGCTGAACAAATATCTGTATGGGCAGAAGCCGGAGGCGGCACAGGTAAAGAAACCGGAAAAGCATTCGGAGCGGGCAACAAAAAGGCTCTCTATTGAGGAAATGCAGCTTTTGGAAAAACCAGGGACTCCTGTGGATTTACCGGAATTCTGGCATCCTCCGTCAGCCGGCAGTGCTTATGAGATCGAAGGACAGACTTATAATTTGCGCAGATCAAATCGGCTAAATGAGCCCGGCGAAACATTACGACTTACGCCAGCGGAGGAATCTAATTACAGAAATCTCCTGCTTAATTCGCTTATTGAACAAAAAAACGCAGCAAAAATATTAGGTGTGCCACGAGAAAAGATGAGTCATTCATTAGAATTAAACTATAGGACAGAGAAGAATTGGGGACTCATGGAAAACGCTCAAGATGTCGTATACATGCAACAATTACAAAAACATGTAAAAGCATTACGAAGTCGCGGTTGCACGGATCAGGAAATTATCACAGAACTTGCAGGTCACATTTACCATGAGCATGCGCATGAGAACACATCACTTGCCGCCGAATTTTCGGGGCCAAAGTTTCGAGGTGACACCGTGGAAGTTTTTTCAATTACCTCTCAGCTTGCTTATTACACCGGAGTGGATTATTTCGGTCCGTCTTCTTATGGCCGGGCTGAGTATGCGAGAGGACTTCAAATGATCTCGGGAGGGAAGGGCTCTCTTAGAGATCATGAATTTGGAACAGTAGTTGGCTACGAGTTGTTGCGTGGGCGTCTCATCGAGCATTTTCCGGAATACGCAAACGAAATCAACGGGAAAGATGCCATCTCAGCTATTCGTGCTATTCGGTCGCGCATTCCCCCAGAGCACAGTCAGAAGCTTCAGACTGCATTGAGAGAATCAATCCAAGATTCAAATGACATATCTAAGATAAATAAAATAAAGAGTATTGTTTTAAAAAATTATCTAAAATCCAATAATGTTGACGACACACAGCGAATCCAAATCGCAGAGAATATATTGGATAAATCTCTTACAGTTCAGCAAAAAGAAGCTTTGCTCAAAGCCCATAACTTGCCTGGTGCAATAGATGAAGGGGATGTGGGAAAAAATACTTTCAAAGGTCTCACACTCATGCGTGACGGTATCTTCACTCGTAAACAAGCACAAATGCTCATGGACGCAGGGCTTGCCGGTTCCGGCGTCGCGGCGCCCGCGGCCAAACCCAGGGGACTTGATCCGGACCTGCTAAAAAGTCTCCGCAATCAGGATTTTTATAAGCGGGCCGAGACCCTGGAGCAGATGATGAAGGCTCCGGGAGCCGACAAGCCTGAAATAATGAAGTCGGCGTGGAACGAAAAAGAATATTGCAGACCGGCATTGGAAGTCGCGATGGAAAGCATGGGCAAGGCCGATCCCGACGGTTGCGCGGTGGCCATCCAGAAACTTGTGGAACAAGATTCGCACGACTGCCAGGCAGTGGCCGACGCATGGGTCCGCATAATGCGGGATAAATCCAGGACCGTAAGCGTGGATCAAGCCGAGACGTACTTCCGAGCCGTCCAGTCCAACCAGCGCAGCGGTGTCGCGGGCGTACTGCTCGGTCGCGGTCCGAACTTCCCCGGTATCAGGGACTCCCAGGTCATAAAAAGAAAACAGGCTCTTCATCCGCTGGAACACATCGAGTCGCTGGATTTTGAAGGACGGACCAATATGCTGCGCGAAAACTTTTCAAAAGCCGAGGGAGCTGCCGGCAAGGCGCAGGAGATCGCGAGGGCGTGGGACAGCGGCAAGCTCGGGGCAAGCAACTTGAAAGACAACGCGGTGACTGCGGCGCTGAAGCAGGTAGTGGATGCTGCGCCACCCGCACAAACCCGCGATATCGCGCTGGCATTACTTAGAGAAAATCCTCCGGTCTATGAACCGGCATATGCTTTGGCGAATATGCTTTATTACAAGAAGGGGGGGTATGTGACGGGGGATGAAGTGAACGCATGTTATCGAGCCTGGCAAACGGGAAACACTTCGGCATTCCAGAAGATTCTGGAAGCGAAAACATAAAAGGTAAGGAAAGTACGGAAGGTAAGGTACGTAAGACTCATACAAATTTTCAATTTTCAATTTTCAATTTTCAATTGTCAATTGTCAATTTCATCATTACCCTGTTGTTCCGCATGCTCCATACTCTCAAGCCAAATCCGGGATCGAAGAAAACCAGCCGACGGGTCGGCCGTGGAAACGGCTCCGGCCGCGGCACGACCGCCGGCCGCGGGCAAAAAGGTCAGCAATCGCGCACAGGGAAGGGGCGGAGACTGGGTTTCGAAGGAGGCCAGACGCCTTTCCTCAGGCGACAACCGAAGCTGGGAGGTTTCAAGCGGCCGATGAAAGTCATATCTGAAGTATTGAACCTGGATGTGCTGGAAGCGAAAGTCCCGGCAGGCGCTTACGATGTCAGTGCGCTCACCAAGCTCCGGATTATTTCCGGCAAAAACCCGGTCAAGCTGCTTGGCCGCGGCTCTGTGACGAAGAAATTTGAGCTGAAGCTGCAAGGGGCTTCGAAATCCGCGAAACAGGCGATTGAGAAAGCGGGTGGAAACGTAACGATTGCTAAATTGTTAAATTGCTAAATTGTTTTGCATGCAAAAATCGTGCGTTATCGCTTGCGTAACAATTTAACAATTTAGCAATTTAACAATAGATTATGTTTAGAGCTTCCATCAGACTTGAATAAATGTTCACCTACCTTCGTCAGTTATGGCGGTCCGATGATCTGAGAAAGAGAATTATTTTTACGATAATTTTGCTGGTCATTTACCGCGCTGTTTCCCATATAACCATCCCCGGCGCGAACAAAGAACTGCTCAAGCAGTTTTTGGAAAACTCAAGCAGCGGCGGGGCTTTGGGCATCTTCACGGCTCTGACCGGCGGCGCGGTGCAGAATTTCTCCATAGCTTTGCTCGGGCTTTCGCCTTATATCAACGCCTCCATCATCCTCCAGCTTTGCACCGTGATATTACCCAGGCTCGAGGCCCTCAGCAAAGAGGGCGTCCAGGGCCAGCAAAAGATAAACACCTACACCCGCTGGCTCTCGATCATCCTGGCATTCATGCAGAGCTACGGCTTTTTGCTGCTCCTAAACCGCGGCGGCAGCGGGAATATCGTCCCGATGCAGTTTCCCCAGGTGCTGGCGCCGATGCTTTTCGTCTCGGTCGGATGCGTTTTTATAATGTGGCTTGGGGAATTGATCACCGAAAAAGGGATCGGCAACGGGATATCGCTCATCATTTTCACGGGCATCGTCGCCCAGATGCCCTCCACCCTCTCGGCGATGTTCGTAGCCGGTCAGGACAAGATAGCGGCATTTTACCTGTTCCTGATCATCTCGCTCGCGATGCTGGTGGCAGTGGTGCTCTTTACCGACGCCCACCGCGCCATCCCCATCACTTACGCCAACCAGGGCGCCGGCCGGGGGGTGAAAGCCAATATCCCGATCCGGCTCAACCAGGCCGGCATGGTTCCGATAATCTTCGCCATCTCGCTGATCACCTTCCCGGGGATCATCGCCCAGTTCCTGCAGACCGCGCCGCGGTTTCAGGCGGTCGTAAATTTCATCCAGATTTACCTCAATTCGCAGAGCCCTTCGATGATTTATATCGTGGCTTATTTCCTGCTGAATATCGCCTTTACCTATTTCTACGTTTCGGTCACTTTCCGCCCGGACCAGGTCGCCGAGAACATACAGAAACGCGGCGGGTTCATTCCCGGCATCCGGCCGGGGCGGGAAACCGCCAGGATGCTGGAAAAGGTGAGCAACCGCCTCAATCTCTGGGGCGGCATCTTCCTCGGCATCGTGGCCATAGTGCCGCTGCTTTTCACCAGGTATTCCACCCTGTCGTCTCAGGATCTGATCATCTCCGGCTCGGGGCTGATCATCATCGTCGGCGTGGTGCTGGAGCTCGTACGGCAGGTGAATGCTCAACTGCTGGTTCACGACTACGAGAAATTGGTTTAGGAAAGGTAAATTTAAGAAAGTAAGGGAGGTAAGGAACGTAAGGAAGGTAAGGGAGGTGCAGTTTCACTTTTCCAGTGATTCGATTAATTGATGCAGGAGATATGAAACACGATTTACGGCAGAAAGAACATTTTCATAGTTTTCATGGCGAAAGTATTTCAAATCCAACGATAGTTGAAGAAAATTATCCACCTCCGCCGCCGACGCATAAGCTCGTTCATAATAAACAGAGCGATGTGCTGCCGTTTTCATTCGTGACCCTTCCGCGATTTGAGCGCCGATGGAAGATGAAGCACGTCGTAACTGGTTCGTTATTCCATAAAGCTCAGTTTTTGGAAACCCCGCAGTTTCCTTGTATATTTGGACAGTGAGTTTATGCGCCTCTTGCCAGACAATTAATTTTCTAAAACCATTTAGAAATTGCATGTGAACGATCGTACACCTATGGTTTTTTTGAGTCAATATTAAAATATTTCCTTACCTCCCTTACCTCCCTTACTTTCCTTACCTTTCATGGACTTAGTTCTCTTCGGCATCCAAGGCTCCGGCAAAGGCACGCAAGCCAAAATGCTGGCGGATAAATACGGTTACAAAATATTTGAGGCCGGCGGAGAACTCCGGAGCATAGCCTCCGGCGGCACGGAGCTCGGTAAGACGGTGAAGAGCTTTATCGACGTCGGCCGGCTGGTCCCGCATGAAATCATCATGCAGGTCGTGAAGCGATTCATCGAAAACAATTCGCAAAACGGCAAACTTATTTTCGACGGCATACCCAGAGACGGCGAACAGATGCGCGATTTAGATGCCATAATGCGCGAGGAAAAAAGAGAATTCCGTTGCATTCATTTTAGGCTTGATGAGGACGAAGCAGTCCGCAGAATCGTTGAGCGGGCGACGATCCAGGGACGCTCCGATGATGCCAAAGAGGAGATCGTCCGCCGGCGTATGGACACATTCAGGACGAAAACTCTGCCGGTGATCCGGGACTACGAAAAGCGTGGGTGGATGGAAGAGGTAGACGGCAGCGGAACGATAGGGGAGGTGAGGGGGGATGTGGAGAAGCTGATGAAGGAAAAAATTAGGTAAGGAAAGTAAGGAAGGTCAGGAAAGTAAGGAAGGTGCCTCGTTCCTTTGTTTCATCACCTCCCTTACCTCCCTTACCTCCCTTACCTCCCTTACCTTCCTGTATGCTTTCCCCATGAGCCAGTGCCAGATTTTCACTGCAACTGAGAAACAAACCCTCCGGGAGGGGGGAAAAATACTCCGTGAATGTCTGGATTTTTTAAAAAGCATGATCAAGCCCGGAGTCACCACTTTGGCGCTCGACCTGGCGGCGGAGGAATTCATCCGAAGCCGCGGCGCGATACCCGCATTCAAAGGTTACTACGGCTATCCGGCCGCTCTTTGCACGTCGGTAAATGACGAAGTCGTACACGGCCTGCCGTCAAAAGAGCGGATACTCAAAGAAGGCGATATAATATCCGTCGATTCAGGCGTTCTTT
>Ga0155281_125_pt3 | contig 6642 bp, 8 predicted proteins | sample RifCSPhighO2_02_FD_106249 | JGI IMG/M metagenome (GOLD analysis project Ga0155281, IMG submission 106249) | Candidatus Peribacteria bacterium RIFCSPHIGHO2_02_FULL_51_15
TCCGGTGCAAACCCGGTTTTGAATGTATCGATGACCCGTCCGACAGTTGCGATCCGGAAAAAGGCGGCGCCGATTGCTCGGGAATCTGTATACCGGTTTCCACCGGGTCATTGAGTTCGTCGCCGAAGTCCGGGCCGGCGGCCGTAAGCTCCTCGAAGTCATCCGAAAAAACTTCTTCGTCGGTTTCCTCCGTGCCGGTTGCATCATCCCGTTCGCCTGAATCCTCATCGTCGTCTGCCGCCGGCGCAAACACGAACGAACAGCAAATCGTCGCCCTTATGAACCAGCGCTACGACGACCAGTCTCTTTGGACGCAAAGCTATTGCACCAGTCACATCGCTTTTTGCATACCGGTGCATAAAAACTGGTACTTCAAGTCTTTCGGTGCCACGACGTCCAATCTGTGGCACGTCGAATTCGGGATCGCGACGATCGACACGTTGAACCAGGGCGCGGTCGTCCTGAGCCTCGTTTCCGGCGCTTCGGATTCGGCCGGCGGCGCGGACGGCCAGATAAAAATTCAGGGAAATGACATAGTCGGATACAAAGACTGGACCGACGGAAATCATTTCGAGCTGATTGCCGACAGCCGCCTGAGAGCTCCGGTTACTTACATGCTTTCACACATAACCCCCTACAATCCCGGCGATTAATTCTCCAATGTTACATGACGCTTTTTTCCTACAGCGCGATAAATGACGATGACAAAGAAGTCCGCGGGACGATCGATGCGCCGGATCTCCACAGCGCCCGGGAAGCTGTGGAAAGGCTCCATCTGGAAGTGAAAGAAGTGTACGAAGCCAATCATCTGCGCAATCAGGTACAAACTGAATTGAGTCCGCCGGTCCATGTTTCAAAAACGATTTTTTCTTATGAAGGAACCGACGATTCCGGGCGGGTACAAAACGGAACTCTGGAAGCCGCCGGCAAGCGTGAAGCTTTTGAGCGCCTGAAGAATGAAAAGAAATTATTCCTTAATGCTCTTTCGCCTGCCGGTATAACGCCTCCGTACCGTGATTATGATCTGATAAATTGGCAAAAAAACGAGATAAAAAGCTCCATCCCCTCTCCCCCATCTCCCGAAACGGGGGAGGGGCCGGGAGTGAGGACACCGGCTGAAGCGCCGATTAAACCGCTGGGGTTTTCGGCGATTCAAAACCAGGTTCCATCAAACAATTCGCAAAAGGAAAAGGAGCCTGCTTCTGATAAACAATATTATCCGCTTACCTCGACTCTGCGACTTTATGCCGGCTGGCTCTTGGCATGGTACTGCCTCTTTGTCGCCTTGGGTTACTATTCGCATTTTCGCTCGCTTCCGTTGGAAATCCCCTTCGTCGAAGCGTTTTTCCTTTCGCCTCTGATTTTCAATTTTGTCATCGCGATATTTATATTCCTGATGTTTACGGCTTTGAACCGGATATTAAAAGGCAATCGCCTGACCGGCGCCGCGCTGACACTGGTCGGCATAGCGGCAGTGGTTTTTGTAAGGATGAACGTTTAGGGAAGGTTCACGTTCCGCAGCCGGGACATCGTGTCCCGGTGTTTCAATCGACCAATGACTATGAATTGTCACAACGCCGCGGCCGGGGACGGCCCCTGCTGAGGTAAAAGAATTCATTAATTCGAAAAAACCACACATCAGCAGCGGCTTTCCAAGCCGCGGTGATTCGAGGAAGGATAAGCAGATCAGCCAGCATTATGCTGGCCCAAATTTGAGTTGAAATTTTTTTTCGTCGTTCGGGACGCGACGACCGGTGCCAGGCGTGAACGCCTGGCCTGGGAATGCAACATTTTAAATTTGAAATGCGAAATGATTATTCATTTTGCATTTAGCATTTTGCATTTCAAATTTACTGCAGCCCCAGCTGCTTCCGGATGTCATCCGCCTGCGACTGTTCCTTCTTCTTCGCCGTCTGTTGGATATACAGGGCTTGCAGATCCTTCCAGTCCTCGCTGTGCTTTCTCTCCAGACCCTGCAAATGTTTCAGGTGCTTTGGCGACAGCTGGCTGAACTTCACCTTTTCCTCTTCCAGTATCTTCTGCAGTTCATCTATCTGGAACTGACTGAGCTTCGGCACCGCCTGTATTATCCGCCACTTCTCGTCACGGGTAAGCGAGATCGAGCCGCGCAGAAGCGAAAGGAATTTCTGTTCGTCGAAATTCGTTTCCGGATGCGCCGGAATGACGACGGTATCGTTATTCAGCAAAGACGAGATCGATCCGAAACGGTAATTGCCGACTTCGGCGAGGATTTTCAGATCTTCGTCGTCATAACCCATTTCCTTGGTCGCAGCCGCGCCGACCGGAGGCGGAGGAGGGCTGGTATCCTGCACCGTAGGCGCTCCTCCGCCGGCTGCAGACTGGCCTTGAGGCTGAGAGCCTAAAGGGGGCGGAGGTGGCGGTGGAGTGGAAAATACTTGCGTGGGTTCCAAACCGCCCGCTGGGACGGGGTCGCCGGGTCTCGGAGGATTCGCGCCTTGTGGTGTTGGATCAGCCATAAAAAAAATTGATAAGCTTTTGGAGTTTATACCCCGAAATAGAGTGAGGGCAATGGCAAGAATGACCAATAAACAATTCAATCGTTAACGGATCAATCCGAAATAGCGGGGTTTTTGAGAGAACCATAAAAATAATCCAGCAGCGGCCTTTCAGGCCGCGGGTCGCGTCAATTCAGATTTTGGATACCGCCGTTGTTTTTCTCGAACAACCCGCGGCCTGAAAGGCCGCTGCTGAACAAAAAATATTATTTTTTGTTTTCATCTTCATGACATCTTTATTTTTCCCCGATATTTTCGGATTGATCCCCGTTAACTGTTAACTTATACAACGCAATCCCCAAGGCAACGGACACATTCAATGATTCCTTTTTCCCGCGCATCGGTATGTGGACGACGTTATCGCAAATCTTCAGAATATCTGCCGGGACACCGAGAATTTCGTGACCGACGATCAGGCAAACTGGTTTGTCTGAACTGAACGTATCCAACTGTTCGCTTTTTCGGGTTATTTCAAGCGCGACTGCCTGGAAGCCCTTCTTCTTTAGGTTTCTAAGAACCTTTATGGGATCCCGGGAGTATGACCAGGGAAGCCATTCCTCCGCACCCAAAGCCGTTTTATGGATCTCTTCGCGCGGCGGCTGGGCCGTGTATCCGGTCAAATAAATGTGACTTACTCCGAAGGCATCAGCCGTGCGAAAAAAGGAACCGATATTCCAGAGGGAGCGGATATTGTGAGCGAGGATGGTGACGTTTGTTTTTCGCATCAGGCAATTATTAATTCCAGAGTACTGGAATGCGGATTGCAAAAAACTTCGCAGACTTCCTCTTTGAAAAGATCCGATTCCGAAACGTCGCGGCAATCGTAACAAATCCCGGTTTCTGCGACACCGCCGAGCGAAGATCCGCCGGTGTCCGGAATATCGCGCCTGAGAAGTGAAATGCCTTTCAAGGGATTCGGCAAATCCTGAAGCTTTTTTTTGTCCGAATTCCATTTCTTCCAGGCGCCGTTCAGATTTACGAACGCTGTTTCTTTATTTGGGTTAAAAAATAACAAATGAGAAAGCAGCTCTTTGATACGATCATTCCCCAACCCAACATAACGGTATTGCTTCAGTTTCAACTCCGGAATGATCCTGCGGGCCGCTTGTTCCACCGTCCGCTCCTCGTTGTTGGTGATTATTGTGTCGATAAATATTTCAAACGGCATGTTTTTTCTCTTGTTTACCGCAAATTTACCGGTTTTTGAAAGTCCAACCGGTTTATTGAATTTCCCGGACATCCCCTTCTCGATCCATTTTCTTACAGATATGAAATAGGCATCGCCGTTTGAAGTCCTTTCCGGATGAGGCATCAGCGCCACTACGTTGCCTTGCGGATTGCATATTCCAGCGATGGCTCCGGTCGATCCGTTCGGCGTGATCTTTTCGTCAATCGAAACCGTTCCATTCGCATCGCAGTACCGGAAGGCCACTTGATCGTTTTTCTCCAGCTCCGATACCAAATCCTGATCACACGTCACGAATCTGCCTTCACCGTGGGCAATCGGTATCTGCATTGTCCCCGTCCAATTTGACGTCGCACATCTTTCCTGATCACAAGCAGGAGTGATCCAAACCCACTCGTTCAAAAAGCCGGGGGACTTGTAACTCCCATCGTCATTCTGGATGGCGTTTCGCGCCAGGCACATCCGGAGGCAGTCCCCAAGCGGTATAAGCCCGCTTTCGACCAGCACCTGCGCTCCGTTGCAATTGCCGATTATCACCTTTCCCCGCTCCGCTTCGGCATGCATGAATTTGAAAAGCGGATCGCGCGCGGCGACCATCCCGGATCGGCCGCGATCTTCGTAGCTGAAACCGGCGCCGAAGAAATATCCGTCAACATCCTTGAGTTTTTCGAGCGAATCGTTCCAGCGAAAAACAAAGCAATCGAACCCCGTCCGCCGCAGTACTTTCATGTTGTCGACTTCGCCGTTTGAGCCGGGGAAGCTGGGGATGGCGATCAAGGGTCTTCGCATGTTGGAATGTTACCATATTCAAGAACTTTCGATGAAAAGGGACCGAAGGGACAGAAGTGACCGACGGGACCGAAGTGAAGCAAAAGCACCTCGGTCACCTCGGTGCCGCCGGTCCCTTCGGTCACCTCAAATCGTCATCACCTCCCCCTCCTTCTTCTTCGCCGATTCTTCGATCTTATGATTTGAATCATCGACCATCTTTTGCAGGTCTTTTTGGAGCCTCTCTTTTTCATCCTCATCCGCCAGGGTTTTTATCTGGTCGTTTGCGGCTTGGCGGTCCTGACGGATCTTTATTTTGGCCTGCTCCGAGAGTTGGCTGACGATTTTTTTCATCTGTACCCGCCGTTCCTCGGTCATCTGCGGAAAATTCAGCCGGATTACGACCCCGTCATTCACCGGATTAACCCCGATATTCGCCTGTATCAGGGCTTTTTCCACGGCTCCCAGCACCGATCTGTCCCAGGGCTGGATCACCATCGAACGGGCATCCTGAACACTGATTGAAGAAACCGCTTTCAATTCCATTTTTTGGCCGTAGGCTTCCACGGGGATATGTTCGATAAGCGTTGCATTGGCTCTCCCCGTTTGCAGTTTCGAGAATTCCTGATGAAGATGGTCGAGGGTTTTTTTTGTGAGCTGGTCAAATGAGAGAAGGGCGGGGTGGTGCATAGGATTAGATCTTACCAGAAAGGTAAGGAAAGTAAGGAACGTAAGGAAGATGCCTCGTTTTTCTGTGATTCGTCACCTGCCTTACCTTCCTTACCTCCATTACCTCCCTTACTTTCCTTACCTTTCTATTATTTTTGTACCAAAGTCCCAATCTTCTTTCCGTGAGCCGCATCCAAAAGCGCTCCTTTCTTTCCAAAATTGAAAACGACAATCGGCAGATTCTGGTCACGGCAAAGACTGAACGCCGCCTGGTCGAATACTTTCAGGTTTTTTTCGATAGCTTCCTGAAAAGTCAATGACTCGTATTTTTTCGCATTCGGAAATTTATTCGGATCTTTGTCATAGACGCCATCGACATTCGATGCCTTTAAAATCACATTGCATTCCAATTCCAAAGCTCGGAGAGCTGCGGCCGAATCCGTGGTGAAATAAGGATTGCCGGTGCCGCCGGCGCAAATGACGATACGGCGCTTCTCCAGATGACGTTCGGCCCGGCGCCGCAGATACGGCTCGGCCAGCTGAGGCACGTTTATCGCCGAGCATACCCGCGTCGGAGCGCCGAATCTTTCGATAGCCGACTGCAGCGCCACTGCATTCATTATCGTCGCCAGCATGCCCATCGCGTCGCTTACTGTCCTCTCGATCCCGCTTTCGGTGGTATCCCGAAAACGCCAGATATTTCCGGCGCCGATGACAATCACTATTTCTATCCCCGCTTTCCAAACGCCAAATACCTGCTCGGCCAGATTGACCAGTTTCGGATAATCGAACCCGAATCCGTTTTTCGCCAGCGCCTCCCCTGAAATCTTGAGCAATACACGCTTGTACTTCTGGAATCCGGTCTTACTGGAATCTTTTTTGTTAATCATGAATTAAGCGGGTAAAGAAGGAGGCGGAGTCGAAGAAGATTCAGAGGGCTTTGTTTTATCATCGCTTACAGTATCTTTTTTTCCGCGTTTGAATGCTTTACTGAAGCTGTCCCATATTTTTCCAAGTCCCGCGCCCGTCATCGAAAAAAGCTGGCCCATACTGAGCTTGCCTTTTGCCAGGTCGCCGACAAAAGGCACATCCGCGTAGCGGCCCTGCGCCGCGTTTATAAACCCGAGCAGCATGCCGGCAATCACTATTATCAGCAGATACTTGCCGATCCAGGGTATAAGCGCCGCGATGATGCTCAATACAAAAAGAATCATCCCCTGTTTGCTGTGGTACTGCGCGAACCTGGAATCACGTTTGGATGCGAGGACGACAACCGACATTATCCAGACATAGCTGAAGGCCGCGGAATCTTTGTTCAAACGTATATCCCGCTGTTCATCAGTCTCATTCAATTGAGGCTGTATTTGATCCATGCAAATATATTGTAGCAGAGATTTCCTGCTTTTGCGTTATCTGGGGTAGTGATACCACTTCGCGTTTAAAACGTTCTTAATCAGACGCGCTGGCGGTATGGAGTTCTTG
>Ga0155281_147_pt2 | contig 6606 bp, 7 predicted proteins | sample RifCSPhighO2_02_FD_106249 | JGI IMG/M metagenome (GOLD analysis project Ga0155281, IMG submission 106249) | Candidatus Peribacteria bacterium RIFCSPHIGHO2_02_FULL_51_15
GATGCCGTTACGAATGACCGATTAGTTATGTTTTAAATGCAAAATGATATGAATTGTTTTCTGCGATAAATGCCGCGAAGCGTTTACTTTGGCCGATAAATCCGCAATATATCGCTTGGGCGATTAGTGGTGTTTAAAACGCGAAGTGGCATTATTCCTCGATCACCACCTGCCCCACCATGTCCTGATGTCCCGGGCCGCATGGGACCCTGCAACGGAACTCAAACGTGCCGGCCTTGTCCGTCGGAACGTCGAACGTAACGGTTTGTCCCGCTTCGACCGGAACATTGAGCGCCAGATCCGTGGACGTGAAGCTGTGCTTGCCTCTTACTCCGGTCAATTCTATCTGAACCTGCTCCCCTTTTTTCACCCTTACGACATTTGGCGTGAAAACCCAAGTGTCAGCCGACATCGCAATGGTTCTTTTTTCCGAAATCGCAGAAGTGGTTTTATCGCCGGAAACCGAACTGTTGGTTTCCTTCGCCACGCATCCCGCCGATATCAAAACCGAAAGAAGCAGTAGGCCGGTGATTATTTTTCTGTCGAATTTTGAAGCATGCATCATAGAAGTGAAGAGAAAAAAGAAAATGTTTGATAGACCGATTCTAACTTAAATAAAATTTTATGCAGGATTTTTTTAATCGCTCACCGCCCACCACCGAACCAGGCCAGGCGTTCGCGCCTGGCACTGGCCAAAGCATTCCTACCCGACCAGAAAATCAAAGGCAATTCAGCTTTCAGGATCTACTACTGACATCTAATACCACTTCGCGTTTAAAACGTTCTTAATCAGACGCGCTGGCGGTATGGAGTTCTTGGCTTGAGTAAACGCTACGCGGTACGAGATGATGCCGTTACGAATGACCGATTAGTTATGTTTTAAATGCAAAATGATATGAATTGTTTTCTGCGATAAATGCCGCGAAGCGTTTACTTTGGCCGATAAATCCGCAATATATCGCTTGGGCGATTAGTGGTGTTTAAAACGCGAAGTGGCATTATTCCTCGATCACCACCTGCCCCACCATGTCCTGATGTCCCGGGCCGCATGGGACCCTGCAACGGAACTCAAACGTGCCGGCCTTGTCCGTCGGAACGTCGAACGTAACGGTTTGTCCCGCTTCGACCGGAACATTGAGCGCCAGATCCGTGGACGTGAAGCTGTGCTTGCCTCTTACTCCGGTCAATTCTATCTGAACCTGCTCCCCTTTTTTCACCCTTACGACATTTGGCGTGAAAACCCAAGTGTCAGCCGACATCGCAATGGTTCTTTTTTCCGAAATCGCAGAAGTGGTTTTATCGCCGGAAACCGAACTGTTGGTTTCCTTCGCCACGCATCCCGCCGATATCAAAACCGAAAGAAGCAGTAGGCCGGTGATTATTTTTCTGTCGAATTTTGAAGCATGCATCATAGAAGTGAAGAGAAAAAAGAAAATGTTTGATAGACCGATTCTAACTTAAATAAAATTTTATGCAGGATTTTTTTAATCGCTCACCGCCCACCACCGAACCAGGCCAGGCGTTCGCGCCTGGCACTGGCCAAAGCATTCCTACCCGACCAGAAAATCAAAGGCAATTCAGCTTTCAGGATCTACTACTGACATCTAATACCACTTCGCGTTTAAAACGTTCTTAATCAGACGCGCTGGCGGTATGGAGTTCTTGGCTTGAGTAAACGCTACGCGGTACGAGATGATGCCGTTACGAATGACCGATTAGTTATGTTTTAAATGCAAAATGGTATAACCGACCACGATTTTCGCATCGAGTATCGTCAACCCTTTTTCTTTTAACAAAACCGGATTCAGATCCAGCTCTTTTATGCCGGGACATTCCTGCACCAGTAGCGAAACTCTGGATATCAGCACGGCGAAAGCATCGATGTCCAATTGTTTTTTACCCCTCAACCCGAGAAAAAGTTTCCAGCTTTTGAGTCCGGTAAGCATGGGGTAAGCCTCTCCGGCAGAAACCGGAGCGACCCGGAACGAAACATCCTTAAAAAGCTCGGTATAGATCCCGCCAAGACCGGCCATGATCAGGTGTCCGATGGTCGGGTCGCGCATCGCGCCGACGATGAACTCATCTCCCGGCGGCAGGAATTGCTGGATCAATACCCCTTTCACCCGGGCTTTAGGCGCACGGTCTCTGGCGTTTATCATGATTTCCCCGAAAGCTTTTTCCACTGCCTTCGAATCCAAAAGATTCAGCCTCACGCCGCCGATATCGACCTTGTGCAAAATGTCTTTTGAACTGATTTTCGCGGTAACCGGGAAACCTATCTTGCGCGCGATTTTCACGGCCTCCGGGGATTTCGCCGCCACTTGCCCGTCAGGCAAAGGCAATTTATACATTTTAAGCAGCCGCCTGGTCTGAGCTTCCGTCAAAAGCCCCTGAGTCTTACCGATGATTTCCCGCGCTTTTATCGCCCGTTTCAGCTCAAGCGGAGCCGGCTTCGTGAATTTTTTCCTCTCCGCGCGATATAGCGCGGCCAGCATCCGGATTCCGGACTCGGGAGTAGAAAAATTGGGTATGCCGTTTTTATGCAGCAGTGCTATGGCTTCCTCCAGGCTTTTTCCGCCCATGAAACAGGCGACGATCGGGAACAGCGGGAAGCTTTTCTTGACCCGCGCAATCGTCTCCGCCACTTCTTTGGCCGGAGTCATCACCTGCGGGGTGAGGATCACCATGGCTCCGTCCGGGCCACTGTCCCTGGCCGCCGCAGTCATGGCCGCCATGTATCTGTCGGCCATCGCGTCGCCGAGTACGTCGATCGGATTCTTTATGCTGGCGGTCCGCGGCAGCATTTTCTTCAGTTGGTCTTCATGTCCGGGCGAAAGCGCCGGCAGATCAAGGCCGCACCGTTCCGCAGAGTCCGCGGCCAGCACTCCCGGCCCGCCGGCATTGGTGATGATCGCGATCCGCTTCGAAAGCAGCGGCGGCTGGTGCGATATGGTGCGGAGCAAATCAAGGAATTCCCCGGTCGTACCCGCCCGGATGAGCCCGGCCTGTTCGCATATCGCCTGCACCGCGGCATCGGACCCGGCCAACACTCCGGTATGCGACAGCGCCGCTCCGCGCCCTTTTTCGCTTATGCCGCTCTTCAGGAGAATGATCGGCTTCACCGGCCCGATGCGCTGCCCCAGTTCCAAAAAACGCCGTCCGTCCCGGATGCTTTCCAGATACAGGCCGATAACTTTTGTTTCCGGGTCTTCGGCGCAGATTTCCAAAAAATCACATTCATCCATTTTGGCTTTGTTCCCCATGCTCACAAAAAACGAGATATTGAGTCCGATTTTTTCCGCCCGGTCGATGAACGCGTCGCCGAGCGCGCCGGATTGGCTGAGTAGCGCCACGTTGCCGGCCGGGGGCAGGAACGGCGCGAATGATGCATTAAGCCTGATGCCCGGGCGCATTATTCCCAAGCAATTGGGGCCGACCAGGCGCATCCGGTACCGGTCGGTGATTTTTCCGAGGCGCGACTCTCTGGCCCGCCCGTCTTCGCCGGATTCGCCGAACCCGGCGCTGATCACAATCAGGGATTCGACGCCTTTTTTTCCGCATTCCTCGGCCAGACCTTCGACTGTCTCGGCCGGAGTGACGATGATGGCGAGGTCCACCGGACCGCGGATGGCCCCGACGGATTTATAAGTTTCCTTTCCCAATATTTTTTCACCCTTCGGATTCACCGGATACACGCCGCCCGGATATCCCTGAGTCAGTAGATTGCGAAAAATCAGGTGACCCACCTTCTTCTCGTCGTTGGATGCGCCGATTACCGCAACCGAATCCGGGTACAGAAGAGACATATAACTCAATTGTAGCGATTCCGGTGGAAGAATAAATTTTCCGAAAAATGTTAAATTGCTAAATTGCTAAATTGTTTACATGCAACACGCAAGATTCATGTATGTATACCAGTCTGCTTAAATAATCTCGAACTCCGCGGCCTGAAAGGCCGCTGCTGTATTTAAAAAAACAAATACCTCGCGTTCCGTTTGCTGGCCGGACAGAGCCTTGCTTGCCGGCCGAAGCAGATGCGAAGGCTGGGCGAAGGCCGGCGAACAATTTAGCAATTTTTTCATGTTATCGCATGGCATCCCGCACCTGAAATTCTTGAATTTTTTTAACTTTTTCCTCCACGCTGAGCTTACTCGCTATTCCCGGTCCGCTAATGCAGCCGCCGTCGCAGAACAAAATATCGAGGAAGCGGATTTTCGGATTTTTTTCAAATTCATCCAAAGCCGCCGGAATATTTTTCCAGCCTGAAATTATTCGGATTTCATCTTCTTTGAGCAGTTCACGAAGCCCGCTCGAGTTGGTCAGCCCGCCATCCGCCGGATACATGCGGGTGGCAGGTTCCTCCAGATCAAACTTCGAGGCCGGCTGATCCGGGCCGTCGCCGATCTTGAATTCTTCGAAGATTTTATCGAGCTCCCTGTAAGTCAAAACAATGATGTTCAGATCCGGATAATCTTCGGACGACTCCAGCTTTTTGGCCAGGCATGGGCCGATGAATACCGGTTGGGCATCCGGATAAGATGTTTTTGCGATCCGGGCCGACGCCACCATCGGCGAGTCGATCTTTAGTCCCAGGTACTTTTCCATATGCGGATAAGTCTTCCGCACCAGCCTGACGAATCCGGCGCAGGGGCTGGCTATCACGCGGCCGCCGGGATTGGATTTGAAAAAATTTATGACCGCTTCGTTCGTGCGTTTTGCGCCGACAGTAACCTCGATAACATGCTGAAAGCCCAATACTCTGAGCCTGGTGACTATCTGCGGGTACTCGTAAACGATCGGAAAAGACGGCGCCAGCATGGCGGTCAGCCTGGCTTTCTGCCGAAGCAAATCGATGCACTTGGCCGCGTCATTCATGGATTTTGATAAAACGTAAAATCAGTAGGGCGATCAGTCCTCCCGAAAAAGCGGTCAAAAATTGGACGAAACCCATCGCTGTCACAAACATCTGCGGCACCAGATTGAAACTGAAATACATCACGGCGATCACGTACAGCCACAACGATTTGAGAATCGCGCTCAGGAAGACGGCGAAGAAAGCGGGAAGCGATTTCAGGAAAAACATGAATGTCCGGATCATGACCAGATTCCCCAGCCAGATAAACGGCAGGAAAAAAGCCAGAAACGGCGTGAATTTCCCGAATAATGCGCCGTGCATCAGGACGCCGACGCTCGGCAAAATCACCACCATCAGCAGAGTCCGGCCGGAAAGTTTCCTGACCGACAGATACAGGAAAAAATTTACCAGCGTCCCGGTGAGCCACTGGGGTCCGGAAACCAGAAAAGGCACCGCGAAAGCGAGTACCGGAACGACTGTTTCCGCTCCCGAAAGAATTTTTATATCCGCGGTTTTTTCGGCTGCTTTTACGTTCATGGATCCAAGTCACTCTAATGGATGCCAAGACGGGTTACAAGAAAAGGAAATTGCCATTGCCATCAATCTTCTGGTCGGGCAATGCCCGGCCAGTGCCAGGCGAGAACGCCTGGCCTGAAAACCCTAACCCTAACCCCAACCCCCGTTTTTTTCACCCCATCCTCGAGCTGAATTTCGCGAAGAGAATGAACAAACTGGTGAAGCCCAATGCCATCACGAGCGGCGCTGCGGAAGAAATATAGTTGCGCCGCCGCGGCCGGAATAACCGGATGAGGATGGAATTTGAGACAACCGAAATCGAGCTGAAGGCCATGGCCAGTCCGGCCAGCTCCGGCTTCAGGATCAAGCCGAAGGCGGTGTAAAACACCCGGGCGGCGATGGGGATTCCTATGACGTTGTAAAACAGCGCGAAAAACATGTTCTGTTTGATCTTCGACATTGTCTCGCGGGAAAGCTCAATCGCGGTTATCACGTCGCGCAAGTCGTTTTTTATGATCACGATCCCTCCGGTTTCCATGGCCACGTCGGTGCCCGAGCCCATGGCTATCCCCACGTCGGCCTGCGCTATCGCCGGAGCATCGTTTATCCCGTCGCCGACCATGGCGACTTTCTTGCCGGCTTCCTGAAGCTTCTTCACTTCGTTGGCCTTGTCCTCGGGCAATACTTCGGCCAAAACGTTCGTTATTCCTATTTGTTTCGCAATCGCGTTCGCCGTCCGCTCATTGTCCCCGGTGATCATATAAGTTTCGATTTTCATCTTTCTCAGTGAATCGATTGCTTCCCGGGTCGTTTCTTTCACCGTGTCCGCTACGGCGATTATTCCGATCACCTGTTTCTCATCTGCCAGTATCATCGCGGTTTTTCCCTGCTCCTCCAGTCTGGCGAGCTTGCGTTCGATCCTGGTTGTATCGAGCCCGGCGGTCTCGCCGATCAATTTGCGGTTGCCGAAGAAATACCTGGCATTGTTTACGGTTCCCTCGATACCGTGTCCCGGTATCGCTTTGAAGTGTCCGACTTCGAGTAAATTCACGCCTTCCTCGCCGGCATGATTGTAAATCGCCTCGGCCAGCGGATGTTCGCTCGAGCGCTCCAGGCTGGCGGCTATCTGCAAAACTTCTTCCTCGTCCCCGTTTATCGCCACGATGTCCGTCACCTCGGGTTTGCCGTGCGTCAGCGTGCCGGTCTTGTCGAATATTACCGCCTGGATCTTGTCC
>Ga0155281_144_pt1 | contig 6438 bp, 6 predicted proteins | sample RifCSPhighO2_02_FD_106249 | JGI IMG/M metagenome (GOLD analysis project Ga0155281, IMG submission 106249) | Candidatus Peribacteria bacterium RIFCSPHIGHO2_02_FULL_51_15
TAGCTCCGCGCAGCGGGGCGTGATAAAAGAGGCCGCGCTCGATCTTTGTTCTCTCTTAGCCGATAATGTACCACGTGGCCCGGTAGCTCAGTGGTAGAGCGCAGGCCTGAAGAGCCTGGCGTCGTCAGTTCGATTCTGACCTGGGCCACCATTATTAAATCATGGAATTATCCCGTAAAATTCTCTGGGGTTCCGCTGGCATCGTCCTGGTTGCGGTGATATTCGTTTCTGTCTCATCGGATAAAACTTCCAAGGAAGCCTCTCTGATCCCGGAACTTAAATCTGGTTCATCGAGTTTGGGTTCTTCGGAAAAGATCATTTGGGCAAGTTCCGCTCCCGCCGAGGTATTTTTGACGGAATCCGAGGCGAGAGGTACGCCTTTTGTCGTGAAAGATGAAAGGAAGGTCGTCTGCAATGCCCGGGGCAGATTCCTGGGAGGGGGTTCGGTGCCGCTTGAAGAAAACGAGCAGCCGAACCATCTGGTCGTCGATTTCGAAAATGAAACAACGACTCAATGCGTAAAAAGCAATTGCAAAACCGTTTCTGTAAAATTTCAGAATCTGGACGGCACTCCGGTGACGATTTTGCCCATAGAGATCAAAGAAGCTCTGAATGTTCAGCTCTATACCGAGGGTAAATACCGCGACTTTGAACCGGATGGAACATATTATTACGGGTCATGCCTGCCCGGGTGACTTATATCAAATTAAGGAAGCCCTGATTAAAACCCTTAAGGAAGCCCTGGTTAACTGCTTTTTAGAAAGAATCCAAAGGGATCGAAGAATCCCCACCCTCGCTAAAGCTATGGCGGGTAGGCAAGGAATCCGAGGATAATCGATTTTAATTCGTTCTAGCTCTTCTGTTTTGTTACAATCCAGGAAGTGGGGCTGTAGCTCAGCTGATAGAGCGCCGCATTCGCATTGCGGAGGCCGTGGGTTTAATTCCCATCAGCTCCACCATCGTTTGACACTTTTGATAATAGGAGCAGAATTTGAATATGTCATACCAATTTGCATTTAAAACGCCATTAATTTCCGCAGCCGAGGTTCGTTTACCTCGGCCCCGGGACGCCCGGGGAACCGAACCCGAGCTACGTATAAGTAGCGTTTTAAATGCAATTTCGTATCAGCATCTATAAACGATAGTTCCATATCTCCAATACTCGTAATACAGTTGCCAGTGCAACTACTTAACCATGGGTAACGTACATGAGGATTTTCGCAATTTTCAAATGCAAGCTTGTCTTTCATGGCCGTCATATAATCGCTATCTGGAACCGGAAAAGATTTTGTATAACCATAAAGCTCTTTGCATCCCATGGTTTCAATTGATGCCATAACCTCATTGCCTAGATTCCCGGCACAACGGCTATCGCAGCTTTTCTGCCATTCGTAATTTGTTTGGAAAACAGGGACATATTTCCATAGACCGCTCTCATAGAAGAGCAGTCCAAGAATTGATAAAAGAATAATAAGAATGATTACAATCAGCATGTATAGAAAAAAATGTTTCTTACGTATCGGGTCATCTACATTTTCCATGCTTATAAGGGGAAGGCATGGGCACAAAAGGGCACCCTGCTCGGCTGACCCAATGTTGACCGAGGGAGTTACCTCCACCCGACAGCGCATTGACCGAGGCAAGATGCCCCTTTCTACGCTGTGGAGTGGTATGGAGTGGCGGACACGGAAAGTCCGCACGGTCAAATTGGGTCAAATTAATTCTAACACCGATTTAGAATCGGAAAACAGCGGATGTACGATTTCCTCATTTCTAGTACAATTGTTTTATGATTACGAAAGATAAAATCTTAGAAGAAATCAAACGTACTGCAAGAGAGAACGGCGGGAACCCCTTGGGTATAAATCAATTCTCAGACAAAACTGGAATCAAGCCTTACGATTGGAAAAAGTTTTGGGCACGTTTTGGAGATGCACAAAAAGAAGCTGGATTTGTCGCAAATCAATTTAATAGCGCGTTTAACGATGAATTTATTATTAAAAAAATGATTGGTTTAATGCGAAAGCTCGATAAATTTCCGACTCATGGTGAGCTACGAATAGAAAAAAGCAATGATGCAGAATTCCCGAATAGCAAAAGCCTGTTTGATAGTAAGGAACAAAAACGCAAACTTGCTTACAAAATAATTGAGTGGTGCAAGGAAAGATTTGGATATGACGATATAGTAAAATTATGCGCCCCCTTTTCTGCGGGGTCTCTAGAAACAGAAAGATCGAATGATAACAATCCGATCAGGGAACTAGGCGAGGTATATCTCTTCAAGTCAGGCAAGTATTTCAAAATAGGGAAAACTTACGACACTGTACAAAGGGGGAAAGAATTACGGATTCAGCTACCAGAAAAAATGGAATTAATTCATTCTATAAAAACAGATGATCCAAGTGGTGTAGAGCTTTATTGGCACAGAAGATTTGAGTCAAAACGCATGAACGGAGAGTGGTTTGATCTAAGTTCACCAGAAATAAGAGCATTCAAACGATGGAGAATAATATCATAGGCCAACTTTCAGACTAGGGGTTTTAGCGATAGCATGCGTCCACATGAGCAGAGCAGAAGATATTCTTAAATACATTAAGAAAAATAATAGCAGCACTGCGCGGAAATTTGACGAGCATTTCGGTGATCGGGTTGAGGAATTCTGTCAAAGCATAGCCCCAATTTTTGAAGGACTAGATAATGCAATGATAGGTAACGTTGGAGAGCCACCAATCGCAGATCATATATTTCAAGGCGCCCAATTGGTTTGGGGTGGATTAAACTCGTTAATCGCCGCAATGGAAATATTGAGAAATGGCCATTGGAAAGACGCAGGTATAGTTGCACGATCTGCGCTTGAGACCTCATGTTGTGGACTCCATATGTCTCAAGACATTGCTATGTTTGATAAATTTAGACACGGGGAAGCCGAATATAGTGCCGCCGTATCTTTCGCAAGTAAGTTGTCGCGAACAATTCCAAGAACTTATGGATTGTTATCTGAATTGTTTACACATGTAAGCCAGTTACATGGAGTATTGCATTTTGATCGGACTACCGGATTGGGGATGTTCCCAGCTTTTAGAGAACAAGACAAACACCGATATGCAAGCTCTCTACTTGCTCTTGAAATGACTGCAAGTGATATAGAGCAAATATTTGAATTTATTTTTTTTAAAAACCTCCCTTCATCTAAACATTGGCAAAAAGACACAAGCGGAAAACTCCAATGGCACCCCAATCCCACCATTGGAGATAAATTCATGCGTCGGTTGATAGAATCTCAAGTGCTCGTGAAACAGAGTTTGGGCGGAAGTTATGAAATGCAATTACCGCCGAAAGAGATACTGGAAAGGCTCGGCTATTCTCATTTAATTGCCTAACACTGAAAGTTGGCTATACCACTGCAAAATTAGTTGTTCAATCCGGTTCCAACTTTTTCGTATCATCTCCACCATCGTTTGACACTTTTGATAATAGGAGCAGAATTTGAATATGTCAGACATTAATGTTCCAGAAGAATATAGTCAGCTCCAAGCAGCAGTACAAAGAAGCGATCTAGACCCTAGATTACGGGTGGTTATTGAAGCCGTTCTTGGAACCAGAGCGGTAGGATGGGCAGCGGGATATATTCAAGGTGGAATGATTCACAAAACTTTCAGGATGCTACAAGGCGAAATCCCCGTAGGTGATGTACGACCAGTTCATCCATTGAGATAACAAGAAATTGTGAGCCGCACAACCATAGTTTCCTAGACTCCGGTTGTGATTATTTCAGTTGAGTCGCTGCGGCTACGGATGCCACTAGGAGCGAAGGTTGGCTAAAAATATATGTCTGAATCCGGTTCCAACTTTTTCGTATCAGCTCCACCAAACTTCGCGCAGCGAAGTTTGCCCCGCGTAGCCCAAAGGGCGAAGTGGGGCACACTTCGACTTGGGCTGCGCTACGCTTGGCAAGCCATGTAGGTTTCAACATACTCGATGATCTGGTTCCAAGAATTTCGTATCATCTCCACCATTCGACTCGTCCAGTTCACTGCGGTGAATAGGACTCGCTCATGGTAAACCATCCGATTCCAAACAAGTCGAATAACCCTGAAATGATGACTATGAAACGAACTGCGACAGGTTTGAAAAAGCCTCCATGCCGGGATACACGGCATCCTTTCCAAGTTCTTCTTCAATCCTCATGATCTGGTTGTACTTCGCCAGCCGTTCCCCGCGCGAAGCGGAGCCTGTCTTGATCATTCCCGTGGAGAGACCGACGGCCATGTCGGCAATCGTCGTATCGTCGGTTTCACCTGAGCGATGCGAAAAGACCGCGGTCCATCCGGCAGCGCGGACCAGATTTACCGCTTCCACGGTTTCCGTGACGGTTCCGATCTGATTCAGTTTGATGAGCGAGGAGTTAGCGAGCTTCTCCTTGACAGCCCTCTTCAGAATGGCCGGATTTGTGACGAAGATGTCGTCTCCCATGATCTGAACTTTATGCCCGAGTCGCGCATTGAGTTTTATCCAGTTCCCCCAATCGTCCTCGGCCAGTCCGTCTTCGATTGAGATAATCGGGTACTTATTTGTCCACTCTTCCCAAAGATCAATCATTCCTGCAGCATTTACGGTTCGATTGTCTCGTTTCAATTGGTATCGTTCTTTTTCGTAGCAGGAACTTGTCGCCGGATCGAGAGCCAAGTGGAAATCCCGTCCCGGCTTGTATCCCGCTTTTTCAATGGCGTTCAAAATGATCCGCACGTATTCCTCGTTTGAGCCGAGCGGGGGAGCGAAGCCGCCCTCGTCACCGACGGTTGTCGGCAGATGGCTATCGTGCAGGATTTTTTTAAGCGCATGGAAGACCTCCGCGCTCCACCGCAGCGCCTCTTTGAACGTCGCAGCACCAGTCGCGACGATCTTGTATTCCTGAAAATCCGAAGACCCTTCGGCATGGACGCCGCCATTCAGTACATTGAGCATCGGGAGCGGAAGAATATATGAGCCGCCCGGGTGATACTTTTCCTTGATGTATCGATAGAGCGGCGCGCCTTCAAAAGCCGCAGCCGCCCTGAGGACGGCAAGCGATACGCCGAGGATGGCGTTTGCGCCGAGCCTCCCCTTGTTCGGCGTTCCATCGAGATCGATGAGTTTTTGGTCGATCTGTTCCTGTTCTGCCGGATTCATGCCTCGGAGCGCTTTTACTATTTCCCCGTTCACATTCTCCACTGCCTTCATGACCCCCAGACCCCCGTAACGCTTCTTGTCGCCATCGCGTAACTCAACGGCTTCCCGCTTGCCCGTTGAAGCGCCGGAAGGAACGGCGGCCCTCGCGCGATGACCGCTTGCGAGCATCAAATCGACTTCGACGGTGGGATTGCCGCGCGAGTCGAGGATTTCACGGGCGTGGATGGTGGATATTTTGGACATACGGCTGAAAGGGTAAGGAGAGATTATTAGATTGTCTGACGGAGAGAGATCACGGGAGGAATGATGTGAGAAAAATGGTGTTCACAAATACTCATCAATCCTCTGGTCTCCGATGAATATCCGATCCGATGGTTTCACTTCCCGGTCCAGGGCTTTTTTCAGGCCGATCCGCTCGATAACATCCATGAACCTTTTTCTGCCGCCAATCTGGTTGAAATTTGTCATTTTTGTGAACTGTTCAACGCGTTTTCCGATTACTCTGACAATTTCACCGGTCTTTTCTATCTTGTAAGCGCCCATTTTCTTGGAAAGCAGATGTGGCCGCAGCACCGGCAATTCTTCCGGCGAATTTACATCAGCCTCCGGCGTCTGTCTCATTTCTTTTTCCTTCAAAACTTCCGGCAGAAGCGCCTTCATCAATTGATCCGTCCCATGATGCGTGGCGGCCGAAATACCGGCAAATACCTTTATCTTTTCTTTTTTCAAGGCGGACATCCACGGACTTGCGTCCATCCCCGCCAGATCCAGTTTATTCAGTACCACGAATTCCTTCTTTTTTCCCAGAGCAGGGGAGTAGGCTTTCAGTTCCTTCCTTATATTCCTGTAGTCGGAGATTATGTCATCCCGGCTTAAGTCCAGCAGATGGATCAGTACCCCGCAGCGTTCGATGTGCTTCAAAAATTTATCACCCAGGCCCTTTCCCTCGCTGGCGCCTTCGATGAGTCCCGGTACGTCGCACAGAACGAATTCACGGTCTGAAACCCGCACGACTCCCAGATTCGGTATCAAAGTCGTAAAAGGATAATCGGCGATTTTCGGGCGTGCTTTCGATACCGCGGCGATGAGGGATGATTTGCCGACACTCGGATAGCCGATTATCCCGATGTCGGCCACCAGTTTCAGCTCCAGTTTCAGGTTGCGTTCCTCTCCCGGCTCCCCGAGCTCGGCGAAGTCCGGCGCCTGCCTGGTCGCGGTTTTGAAATGAGCGTTTCCGAAGCCGCCTTTTCCACCCCGGGCCACCACCAC
>Ga0155281_133_pt2 | contig 6093 bp, 6 predicted proteins | sample RifCSPhighO2_02_FD_106249 | JGI IMG/M metagenome (GOLD analysis project Ga0155281, IMG submission 106249) | Candidatus Peribacteria bacterium RIFCSPHIGHO2_02_FULL_51_15
CCTGAGCTGGTCGAAGGTCGCAAGCGATTCGCAAGTTTGGTTGAGATTAACAATTTAGCAATTTAACAATTTAGCAATATACTTTCTTGTGATGAAAGGCAAACTAATCGTCCTTGAGGGCCCCGATGGGTCGGGCACCACGACGCACAGCAATCTGCTGGCGAAGAATTTGAAAAAATCCGGGTATAAGGTCCTCCTTACTGCGGAACCGACCGACGGTCCGATAGGACGTTTCATCCGGAATCAGCTTAAGAAGAACAAAATCGAATCGCCATCGGCTTTGCAGCTTTTATTCTGCGCCGACCGGGCCTGGCACCTGGAAAAAGTGATCAAGCCGGCGCTCGCCGCGGGGAAAACCGTCATCTCGGACCGGTATGTGATTTCAACCCTGGTTTACGGGGAAGCTCTGGGACTCGACCCCGAGTGGCTGCTCAAGATCAATACTCCCTTTGTCGAACCCGATGTCCTTTTTGTCGCACTGCCGCCGCTCCGGTTCTGCCTGGAAAGAATCCGCAAAAGGGAGCAGCTGGACATTTTCGAAAACACAAACTTCCAGAAAAAGATTTATGACCTTTATGAAAAGATAACTGTTGAAGATCCGCTGGTGCATATGATTGATACGTCGGGTGAGGTTAATAAAGTTGCAGGTAATGTCTTTGAAAAAGTCTCCGTAACCGGGACATCGTGTCCCGGCTTGAGCCAATATCCGGGACACGATGTCCCGGTTACGGAAATATAAAAAAAACCTTTATGGTATGCTTTAAACATGTCCGCCTTAATCCTCCTCGGCAAACCTGTGGCTGAGAAAATGCTCCAGGATTTGAAAAAAGACGTGAAAGAGCTGGATCCCAAGCTGGTCGTGGTGCAAGTCGGGGATGATCCGTCCAGCGACAGCTACATACGCCAGAAACTGAAAAGCTGCGAAGCGGTAGACATGAGGAATGAACACCGTCATCTGGACAAAAAGACAACGCTCAAGCAGCTTCTATCCGTAATTGATGAGCTTAACAAGGATCCTGATGTTACCGGTTTTATCGTTCAGGTTCCCCTTCCCGGGGATCTAAACGACCATGTACCGGAGATAACCCGGGCGATAAATCCGAAGAAAGACGTGGACGGTTTCGGTGCTTACAATCTCGGAAAAATGTTTCTGTCGAAAGAGTTTGAGCATCTGCCCCCCGCCACTCCAGCCGGGATTTTTGAAATGCTGAAGTATTACGAGATCGACGTCGCGGGAAAACACTCCGTAGTCGTCGGCCGGAGCAATATCGTCGGGAAGCCGCTCGCCGTGATGCTTATTAACCGCGGCGCGACGGTAACCGTCTGCCATAGCCGGACTGACGATCTGGCGTTTTACACTACACAGGCCGATCTCCTCTTCACGGCTGTGGGAAAGCCCAAGCTCATTACGAAGGAAATGGTCAAACCCGGAGCCGTGGTTGTGGATATCGGGGTGTCACGCACGGATAAAGGACTCAAGGGCGACGTGGATTTCGAGAACGTGAAAGAGGTTGCTTCCGCCATCACGCCCGTTCCGGGAGGTGTAGGGCCGCTGACGGTCGCGAGCCTTATACGCAATTGCGTTACGGCGAAGAAACGGCAGATCTCCGTTGACACGGTGATACTCAAGTGATACACTATAGATACACTTTCCCATCACTTATGCCTACAAAGAAACGCCGGATCAATATCACCCTCAAGAAAGACGTGGCCTTGTACCTCAAGAAATTGGCTCTGCGCGACGACATGCCCGAGGCCACCAAAGCCGCGCAGATGATCGAACTCGCCATGGAAATCGAAGAGGATCTGTATTTCAGCCGTATCGCCGATGAGCGGTTCAGGAACATGAAAAAGACTGTCTCTGCGGCAGAATTCTGGGCCAAGGTGCTATGAAGTACAAGATTGAATTTGCCGACAGCTTTTATCCAAAAGAGTTGAAAAGGATGCCCTCGGATATTCGCGATTCAATCAAGGATGCCATTGCGACGAAACTGGCGAGCGCTCCGGATACGTTCGGCAAACCGCTCCGTTACGCACTCAAAGGTCGCCGCAGGCTGCGCGTCGGGGATTATCGCGTTATCTACTTCACGCGCAAAACAACAGTCATCATTCTGGACATCGCTCACCGGTCGAAGGTATACAGATGAAAAGAGGTCATTTCTTGTCCGCCTTCGCCCTCGTATCCCGCTTCCTGGCGACTTCATCGAGAATTTTTTTTCGTAGCCGGATGCTCTTCGGCGTGACTTCCACGAGCTCGTCCTCCTGGATGTATTCCAGTGCCATGTCGAGGGTCATGTTGAGCGGAGGTATCAGGCGGATGGCCTCGTCGCTGCCCGAAGCGCGAACGTTTGAAAGACGTTTTTCTTTCCCGATATTAACGATGATGTCCTGGCCGCTCGGCGTCTCGCCGACGATCATCCCGGCATAAACCGGAGTTCCCGGCCCGATGAAAAAAGTCCCGCGCTCCTGGAGTTGCCATATCGCATAAGCCACCGAATTTCCGGTTACTCCGGAAATGATGGATCCTGTCGAGCGGCCTGGCATCTCCCCCATATAAAGCGCGTATTCCTTGAAAGCATGAGTCAAAATCCCTTCGCCGCGGGTATCGATGACAAATTCATTCCGGAAGCCGAGAAGCCCTCTGGTCGGGACTTCGTAAGTCAGCCGGGTGATGCCGTTTTTCGACTGCATGTTTTGCATTATTCCTCGACGGCGACCAAGTTTTTCGATGATAGTGCCGGCGAACTGGTCCGGCACGTCGATGTATGCGGTTTCCAGCGGCTCCATCTTTTTCCTGGCCGTTTCGCGCATGATAACTTCCGGCCGTGAGACAGCGAGCTCGAACCCTTCGCGGCGCATGGCTTCGATGAGAACTCCCAGGTGCATCTCCCCCCGTCCGGAAACCCTGAAAGCGTCCGCCCGCTCACCGAACTCGATCTTCAGCCCCACGTTTGTCTCCAGCTCGCGAGTGAGCCTTTCTCTGATCTGCCGCGTAGTCACCTGCGTCCCCTCCTTCCCGGCGAAGGGCGAATCATTGACCAGAAAATCCATGGCAACCGTCGGCGGATCAACCGTGATCAGTGGCAAAGGTTTCGTATTTTCATCATCCGATATCGTGTCGCCGACGTAGATCTCCGGCAGACCGGCGATCTGGATCACTTCTCCGGGTCCGGCGGATTCCACTTCGGCCTGTCCGATTCCGCGGTAGACGAATATTTTAGTCACTCGGCCGGAGATGCGGCTTCCGTTCTCTTTTATCATATAAACCTGCTGGTTCTTTTTCACCGTTCCCTGCAAAACGCGGCCAATCGCCATGCGGCCGGCATAGGAATCGTAAGACAGATTCACCGGCTGCAAAAGCAAAGACTTTTCGGGATCACCCGTAGCCGGTTTCACGCGCTTCAGTATCAGATCGAAAAGCGGATTGAGATTTTTTGATTCTTCGGTCAGTTTGTTTTTGGCTATGCCGTCGCGACCGACAGCGAAGACATAAGGAAAGTCCAGCTGATCGTGATTGGCGCCGAGCTGCACGAAAAGATCGAAAACCTGCGAAAGCGCCTTGTCCGGATCGGCGCCCGGACGATCGATTTTATTGATAATCACTATCGGCTTCAGACCTATTTCAAGCGATTTTTTCAGAACGAATCGCGTCTGGGGCATGGGTCCGTCGAAGGCGTCGACAAGCAGCAGGACGCAGTCGCACATCCTGAGAACCCGCTCGACCTCCGAGCCGAAGTCGGCATGTCCGGGAGTGTCGACTATATTGATTTTCGAATCCTGGTAAATGATAGAACAGTTTTTGGCATAGATGGTGATCCCCCGCTCTTTCTCCTGTTCGTCGGAATCCATCACGCGTTCGGTCAATTCCTCATGCGACTCAAAAGCGCCGCCCTGCCGCAGGATCTGGTCGACCAATGTGGTCTTGCCGTGGTCGATATGCGCGATGATGGCAACGGTTCTAAATTCCATAAGGATAAATTTTGAAAGCGACCTGCCCGGCGAAGCTCCGAAGCGAAGCTGAGGAGCGAAGTCGGGTGATGGCAACGGTTCTAAATTCCATTAGATGAGCAGACGCCGTAGTTTAGCGGAAAGAAGAGAGATGTACAGATATGGAGATTAATTTCCGCAACCGGGACATCGTGTCCCGGAGATTCGAAGATCTACTCAAGCCCAGGCGCGAACGCCATGGGCTTGTGCCGGGCATTCTTGCCCGACCTGAAGGTTTATAAACCAAATAGAAGTATCGACTATAAAAATATAAAACCAGCACGTCTTCCATGCTGCGGAAAATAAATCGTCAATTCTCAATTCTCAATTTTTTTCGTCTCACCCAATACATCCCGCCCCCGACGCCGATCAATAGGAACGTTACCGCGGTTCCGATGATTATTCCGATCATCGACCGGCCCTCTGCCGCGGCTCCGTGCAGCGATTCCGTGACTATCACGCGGGCGACAGGTAGAACCACTTGTGTGGGCTTCTCGATATTTTTGGCGATGCCGGAGGGCGGCTCGATCGAAATCTGTCTGATCTCGGTTCCACCGTTCTTCATCGCCACTTCGACGCGGTGTTCACCTGCTTCCACGTCGTGGAAGGTGGCGATGCCTTCATCGTTCGTGACGGCTATTTTCGGAGTGGAGAAAAGCGCCACCGGCGTCCTGGCATACGGATTGCCGAATGAATCAAACACGCTCAGGTTAAGCGCGGCGAGTATTATTTTGCCGCTCTTTCGGTCATTCTTGATACTGGTCGAGTATTTCTGCAGCGGCTCGGCTATGGCGGCGCGATGAATAGCCGTTTCTTTGTCCAGGTTGGCCAATTCTCTGACTCTATCGGGGACAGCGGAAACATCCTGATATAGGACAGCGGCCAGCTCGCCGGTTTTCGCCGCAATGAACGAGACGCCGCCAGCCGTGCCGACGTAAGCCGCAGCGATCAATTCCGAAGCCGCTTCGATCTCCTGGCCTGTCCGATAAGCAATCAACGCAACAGTCGATCCTGCGGATTCACTCGCTTTCGCAATGGCGGCCCCGCCGGCCGAAATCACGTTTTGAACATGCGCGCCGCCGTCAAGAAGCAGATTGCGGGCCGAGATATCTGTTGCGATCAGCGCGTTTCCGGCGGTTCTGATCGAATGATCGGCCAGCGCTCCGATCCCGCGGGCGACAGTCGAAACTCCGTGTCCCGCTCCGGAGAGTCCCTGTCCCGCCAGGTTGCCGATCACACTTGCTATCTCTCCCGCTGAGTTCGCCAAAGAACCGGCAGTCACCTGCGCTATGGCGGCCGCGCCGCGTATCTCGCGCCCGGTGATGACGATCGCAAGTGATACCGCTTCTTTGAACCTTTCGCCGCGCACTCTCTGGGCTTCGGCCAGCTTGGCGCCTTCCCGCGTCATGCGGTCGCCGATTGATTCAACGGCCAGCAGCGAATTTTTCGCCAGGTTGGCGGTTCCCCTGCTCAGGCTTTTGATTTCTTCGGCCGCCAAAGACACGCCGAGGCGTGAGATGGTTGCCGCTCCCCGCGCGGTTGACTTGAGGTAATCTGCGGCTCCCGACGCGACGTTTCTCAGGGTGTCCGCGGCGGAGGAAATATTTTCAAGCGCCGAAGCGGAGGCATCGTTTATCAATCCGACAACACCGAGTGTGGCTTTTTTGGCTTGTCCGGCCAAAGTCCCGACAATTTCCAAAGTTTTGTCCGCGATGGACTCAAATAACGGTACGGCTTCCGCGGGTATCACGTTGGAAAGTATCATTGACGGCGTCGGCATGCTTATTTCCAGGCTGCGGTTGATTCGTTCAGCGAGGCGGGAGATGCGACGCTCGCGGGCGAGGGATTGGGTTTGGGTTTGGGTTGGGGCTTGGCTTTCCATTGCCGCAGCCGGGATGTCATTCCCTTTATTTCCCGCAGCCGGGGCAACGTTATTATTTTCCGCAGCCGGGACATCGTGTCCCGGTACATACGGCGGAGGATTGGCGGGTGCCAATTCCATCGGAATCACAATCGCCGGAGCGCTGCTTGCCGCTCCTTCCCTCATCCCCGGCCCTTCTCCCGAGGTGAGAAGGGAGGTGTTTCCATTCCCCTCTCCCGTCGGGA
>Ga0155281_140_pt2 | contig 5998 bp, 9 predicted proteins | sample RifCSPhighO2_02_FD_106249 | JGI IMG/M metagenome (GOLD analysis project Ga0155281, IMG submission 106249) | Candidatus Peribacteria bacterium RIFCSPHIGHO2_02_FULL_51_15
TTTCTCTAGGCCTTCCCCTGCATCTCCTGCAGCGCCTCGATGAACTTCGGCAGGTCTTCGATGTCGAAAATTATCGTGCTCTTCTGTCCGCCCCGGGATTTCTCCGAGACTTTCAGAAATTTGCCGTTGGAAGATTTCTTCAGATCGATGTAAAAAGTCCGCTGCCTGGCGCGAATGGTTATCGAATGAAGCTCTTCTCCATAACGGCTGGAACCTGTGCTTACCGGACGCGAGGGCGCCGATGTGGCGAAATTTGAGGTAGGAGCCAGCGGGTCATCGCTTTGGGCGGGATTACTGAGATCGGCCATCGGATCAAACATAAAAAATTGTGGAAGAAATACATATGCCCTGCTTCGAGCTTTTGCTCTCCGCTTCTCCGTCCGCTCAGGTTATTTTCGTCCATCGCTTCAGGAAATCTTCAGAGCAAGATAATCTTACATGATTTTCAGTCATTATTCAACGATATATAAGCCCTCATCATCCCCTTCACGTATTTTTATCGGAAGAGCAGCTAACGCAGCAATCTCTTCATCGCCCCAATGACCATGGAAGTTATTCAATCTTTTCCCGGATTTTATGTCAACGTTAAGAAATCGAGCAGCGCGCCCTTCCAGGGCGCGTACGCGGCTCGGAGAGCCGCGCTGTTTCCAAACATTTCCTTATTTCTCAAGCGGCGGGAACAAAATCTTCGGCTCCCCCACTGCCTTCCAGGCTTTCTGACTCCCCCATTCACGCAATTCAGGCGTTATCACGAAATCCCGGTCAAGCATTTTTTCCGCATACGGAACACCCAGCTGACGAGAAATATCCTGCGCGGTTGACGGCACGAACGGCAGCATTTTTAGCGCGACATGCCGCAGAGATTCCGCAAAGCGGCATAAAACTTCAAGCTTCTCTACACCCTTGAGTGTCCAGGGTTTTATGTGATCGATCCCCTGGTTCAGTGTTTCAACCAATTCCATCGCCTGGCTGATTCCGAGATGCAACTCAAAGGAATCCATCGATTCTGAATATTTTTTCCAGCCTTCCGATGCTCTTTCTGAATCCGGCTGAGTGTCCGGAACATTGAAAGCGCTTTCTTTTTTTAGAAGTACGAGAACCCGGTTCAGCAGATTGCCCAGCTGGTTCCTGAGTTTGCTGTCATAAAGCTCCTCGATACGCTTCCACGAGAAATCCCCGTCGTTCCCCACCGGTATTTCGTGGCTCAGATAAAACCGGAGCGGATCGGGGTTGCCGGTAAAACGCTTGAGAACCTCTTCCGGATCAACCACATTGCCGATGGTCTTGCTCATCTTTTGCCCGTCACTTGTCAAAAATCCGTGGATCAGCAGGCGGTCGGGGGTCCTGACCCCGGCGTGCTTCAGCATCGCCGGCCAGATCAGAGCGTGAAATCTGGCTATATCCTTGCCTATCACGTGAGTCACTTCGGCTTCGTCCCAGAATTCCCGCCTCTCGTTTGCGGTGAAAAATCCGAGTCCTGAAATATAATTGGTTAAAGCGTCGCACCAGACATACATCACCTGATCCGGATCATCCGGAACCGGAATGCCCCATCCGAGACTCGTTTTCGGCCGTGAAAAGGAGACGTCTTCCAGACCCTGTTCAATGAGCGACAACGTCTCGTTTGCGCGCGAGTCCGGGACTATGCGGTAGCCGTTTTTCTTTTTCGTCAGCAGTTCCTTTAGCCACTTTGATTCTTTGCCCAGGAGAAAAAACCAGTTCTCTTCGCTTATTTTTTCAGGAACGGAATTATGTATCGGGCATTTTCCGTCAACGATATCCCGTTTTGTCAGAAAGCGTTCGCATCCCTGGCAATAAAGTCCGGTATAAGTCCGCTTTTCGAGCGTTCCAGCTTGTGCCAATTTTTTCCAAAGCTCGATCACGGTGGGCCAGTGACGTTTCTGATCCGTTGTTCGGATAAACCCGTCCGGCTCGTCATAGGAAATGTTCACTCGCCGGTAGAGATCGGCAAAATTGGGTACGTTACGATCGACCATTTCCTTGGGCGAAATACCTTCCTTCTCGGCGGTACGCTGGATCTTTACACCATGCTCGTCCGACCCGATCTGGAACCGGACTTCGTCGCCTCTCAATCGAAACCACCGGGCAACGACATCGGCCAGAACCTTTTCCAAAATCTGTCCCATATGCGGTTTCGGCGCGTTGGGATAGTCGATGGCGGTGGTTACATATTGTCTGGACATAAATTGGGCATATCTTACCTGAAGGAAAAGAAGAAACCGAAGAAACCGATGAGTCCGAGGAGCCCGAAGAAAAAAGGAATACATTATACGTGGTTTCTTCGGTTTCTTCGGTTTCTTCGGTTTCTTCGGTTTCTTCGGTTTCTTCGGTTTCTTCGGTTTCTTCGGTTTCTTCGGTTTCTTCGGTTTCTTTTTCTTTTTTAATTTCCCAAAATCGAAATATAACTGAAGATATTGTTTATTATCACCTCGATCAAAATGCCTAATACGATGCCGAGTACCGCGTAAATCACCGCTTTTTTCCCGGCTTCTTTTCGCTCTTCGCCAGTCGATACGATCATCAATATCGCGCCGTAGAAAAACACCATCGTCGCCAGCGGGAAAATTATTGCGTTTACCACCAATATTATTCTTTGGCTTAAGACCGCGACTGCCGAAGTTTCCTGGTTGCAATAGAGGAATCCGGTACATCTCCAGCCGTAAGCGGTGATGGAGACGGCATAAGCCGGTATCGGAGCCAGGAAGCCGGCAAGTGACAGAAGCAAGTGTCGCATTTACATGGTGGTGAAAGCCAAAAGAATCCTGCCCGCCCAGTTGATTATTATCGCGCCGATAGCGGCGTAAAAAAGTCCGTCTCTGGCCTTGTTGAATTCCTCGACTTTGCCGAAAGTAATGGCCATACGCATGCCGGAGTAAACGGCGACGCCCACCAGCGCGATGTAAAAAAGATCCTGCACGGTAATTATCAACGTATTGACCGAGGATTCTATGACATCCGCTCCGGGAGCGCGGTTACTGGCTTCCAGAACGATCGCATTCAATATGACGGATGTGGATTTCATCAGAAATATTCCCCCGATGGCCCACATTATGGTGTTCTTCCCTTTGGTTACCCGTTCGGCATTTCCCGCGCTGAGCAGTATGAATCCCCCGCCGATCATTATGAAAAGTGCGGCCAGTATTTCGCCGTAGACAACCAGATTGGTGCCGATGATCACCAGCGCCGGACTTACGTATTCCCCCCAGCCGTTGCCGCACCCGGGCAGACTGCCGCATATCACCCACAAACTCGGCGGCACATTCGCCCGGGCCAAAGCGGCAAGCGGAAGAAGAAATATCATAAGCGCAATGATGTATCGATATCTTCCCATCAGGCGTTTGTGAAAGCGTAAGGATTCAGGAAATTCATTATGACCCCGGTGAGAATCAGCACGATCAAACCGATTGTGGTCCAGACAAATCTTTCCTTCGCCTGGCCGATGATTCCCGGATCGCCGTTACTCATCACTATCTGGAACCCGGCATAGACTCCGTTGAGTATCGCGATGGCGACGCCCATCGCAAAAACCCATGTCCATACTCCCCCGTTTATATATTTGTTGAACGCCTCCAGCCCCCAGGCCGCGCCGGGAGGCGACTGCCTGGTGTAGTTGTAACCCGGAGGCGGCTCCAAGATACAGAGGTCATTTACTCCGATGCATTGACCGGCCGGCTGACAATATCGGGTGCCTTCCTTGCAGGTAGTCTGGGTCGTCGCTGCGGTTGTATTTTGAATATTTATCGCATTCAAAATACCGGTTAATACCAAGCCGAAAAGCAGCACTGTCAAGCGGAGATTTTTTTGTTTCATAAATCATTACATTTTAGCAGAAAATAGAGGTGAAAACAATGTCTATCACTGTGAGTCCTCACTGACCTTGTGGCCATTGCCTCACTCCGCCCCGCCCATTCTGCGGAAGGAGCGGGGCACCTCTCTCCCAAAAAAGGGAGAGAGGAATCCTTACAATACTTCACACGCAGGTGAAACGGAGCTCCCCTCGCCCGCGAATGCGGGAGAGGGGCCGGGGGTGAGGCGGGGCATAATCAGCGGCACCAGTGAGCAGTTCTATCAATTCGGCCCCCTCCTTTTCAGTTCCTCATATTTCTCGTAGAAAGAGTCACCGGCTTCGCCGACGAAACCGAACACTTTCCGGGCCGCGCCGAAAACGCGGCTTCTGACCGTTGCCTTTGTCTGTTCCGGTGGTTTGTTTACCGCTTTCCTCATGGCGCGGAATCCCCACGCCGTAAGCCGGTCGATGCCATGCTGAAAATGCGCCAGTCCGCCGCCTACGAGTTTCGCCAAATTCAATCGTTTCATAAGGAGGATTTTAGCACAAAACGGGCAAGACCGGTTTTGGCGTTTTCGGGCTTTTGAAAAGTTTTTTTTGGAGCTACCTTAATGTGAGGACCAAATTAACCACCACGATAAAACCAATCCCAAGTAGAACGAGGGCGAGCCAGACCATACTCCAGAGTACGATCTGAGCAGCGCGTCGGTACGCTTTCTCAAAGGCGAGAAGTGCGGGATATCCCAGTACCGCAGTGCTGCAAAAAAGCGCGGAAAAGACGAAGGTCGTGAGGAACGTCAGGATGCCAACCGCCGGAGACCACTCGAAAAGGCCTTCAGGCAACTGAGTAAACGGAGACGTCACCACCAGGGCTCCCGTCAGTATGTACGCAACTACGATAGCGGTCTGCAGCAAGCCGACCTTCCAAGCCGGGATCGCTGCGAGTCTCGGAAACAATTTCATAGAGTTTCAGTATACGGTCGTGCCGTGCATTTTTCCATTAATTTGCTTTCAGACAAATGGAGTCCTTTATCGAAGCTTATCGCAGAATATTCCCGACTACGGCTATTTATTTTCACTCAAGGTATCGCGAAGCATGACCTTAAGCATTTTCCTGCCAACTGTAGTCTTTAAATATTTTTCCCTGCGCATTGCGTCACCCTTGTTAACGTAAGACTCAAGAAATATCAGTTTAAAAGGACGTCTTGCTTTTGTTGAAATCACACTACCTTCAGCGTGTTCTTTCAAACGATTCTTTATATTCGTTGTGTAGCCGATATATAAGCCTTTATCTCTCTGGCTGTATAATATAAACGTTATACACGGCTTGAATTCTGCCCCGGTAGTAGATGCGCTTACAAGCAAAAATAATTTCTGAGTATTTTTTTCCTTTCATCAACTGGTCGCGCATCACTACGGGGCACTCAGTACTGCCTTTTTGAATTTTCTTAATTGATGGCGGTGGAGCTCCAAACTGGAGGCTATCAGAACCGCGATGTGTTCCGGGACGGCACTCGCGTAAGGTAGAATGCAAAGCGATATGCAGATGTTCCTCGATGAGACCGGCGACCACGGGCTTGCCCGTGTCGATCCGAACTTTCCGCTTTTCCTCCTGTGCGGGTGCCTCTTCTCCGACGAGGCGCTCCTTGCTTTCGAGCAAGGGTGGCTGCTCTGAAACGAAAGTACTGGAACACCACTGACGTCATTCTACACTCGCGGGAAATCCGCAAGTGTGAGGGACCGTTCCAGATTCTCTTCGATCTTGCGGTGAAAGAGCGATTCTACAACGACCTCAATGCCCTCATTGCCGGTGCCGACTTCACCGTGGTCGCCGCCGCCATTGAAAAGGAGCAGCACATCAAGCGGTACGGGAAGCTCGCGCACGATCCGTATGACGTCTCCCTGTCGTTCATCATGGAACGGCTCGTTTTTTGCATGGATGATCGGTTTCCATCTGCCAGCGTTCAACTCATGTTTGAGAAGCGTGGCTACAAGGAAGATGCCCAGATCACCGCTCACTTCAACACTATCCGTGACAGAGGCACGTATTTCGTGAATGCCGCGCGGATGCAAGCCCGGATCACCGGCTGTTCCTTCAATGCCAAGCGGGAGAACATTCCCGGCTTGCAATGCGCCGATCTCTGCGCGTATCCGCTTGCCCGGAGTCTCGTCCTGAAAGGCGAACCGTCA
>Ga0155281_145_pt1 | contig 5598 bp, 6 predicted proteins | sample RifCSPhighO2_02_FD_106249 | JGI IMG/M metagenome (GOLD analysis project Ga0155281, IMG submission 106249) | Candidatus Peribacteria bacterium RIFCSPHIGHO2_02_FULL_51_15
GGAGTTCTTGGCTTGAGTAAACGCTACGCGGTACGAGATGATGCCGTTACGAATGACCGATTAGTTATGTTTTAAATGCAAAATGGTATGAGCAGTCACAAAGGACTATGGGATTTCCATGATGAAATTCTCAGTCAATAAACCTCCGATCCGAAATCCACAACATGATCGACGACTTTATTTTCTCCGACACACAAAACGTCTATGCGTCCGGGGCCTTCATAGCCATTCTTCAAAACCCACTTGTTCACGGCTTTTCGCATGGCTTGTCTTTTTCTCCGGTCCACCGCGGTGCGTATCGGATACCGGGTGATTTTGGTCCGGGATTTCACTTCGACGAATACCATCATTTTTTCTTTGGGGTCATAGGCGATCATGTCGATCTCCAGCCGCCCAAACCGCACGTTCCGGCCGCGGATCTTGTATCCCAGAGCGGATAAGTATTTGGCGGCGAGATCCTCACCGGATTGGCCGACGAGGCGGGTGTCGGACATGACGAGGTAAGGAAAGTAAGGAAAGTAAGGGAGGTTACAGTATTTTTTTACCTTCCTTACCTACCTTACCTTCCTTACCTTCCTTACTTAAAACATAATTTGTTTCTTTGTCATATCAAATTCTTTGCCAGAAGGTGTACAAAAGTACACCATACTTCCTGTTCCCTCTTAAATTTATGCTTACACAGCTCACCTCCTTCACGACCTTTGGCGTTTCGGCAATCGAGATAGACGTAGAGATAGGCGTCATACCGACTTCCGGTGATCCGCGGTTTTTGATAGTCGGACTCGGCGACACGGCGGTGCAGGAGAGCAAACAACGGGTGATGATGGCGCTCAAATCCACCGGCTACCGGATACCGATGGGACGCATAACGACGGTTAATCTTGCGCCGGCCCACATAAAAAAAGCCGGCTCGGGGTTCGATCTCCCCATAGCCCTGGGGCTGCTTTTTTCCGATAATGTCGTGGATGTCCCGGCCGATGCTCTGACTGACACAGCATTCCTCGGAGAGCTGGCTCTGGACGGCTCGCTCCGGCACGTGACCGGCGTACTGGCCTGCGCGCTCGCATGCCGGAGAATGGGGATAAAACGCCTCGTGCTGCCGGCGGTGAACGGCGCTGAGGCGGCGCTGGTTCCCGGTATCGAGATCATCGCGGTTTCAAACCTGAGGGAAGTCATTTCGTGCTTGCGGGGAGAGATGTCTCCGCCGGAGATCGAACCGCCGGCCTGTGCTCCGATGATTCACACGATGGTTGATTTCGCCGACGTCCGCGGCCAGGCGCAGGCCAAACGCGCGCTTGAGATAGCGGCTGCCGGCGGGCACAACGTGCTCCTAAGCGGCGCGCCGGGGTCGGGAAAAACACTGCTCGCCAACGCGCTGCGCGGGATACTCCCGCCGCTGACCAGAGATGAATCACTGGAAGTCACCGGTATTTATTCGGTAGCCAACCTGCTGCCGGCCAGTACTCCGCTCATCGAGCAGCGACCGCTTCGGGCCGTGCACCACACGGCGAGCGCAGTGGCCATAGTCGGCGGCGGCCAGCACCCGATGCCCGGGGAAATCTCGCTGGCGCACCGGGGTGTGCTTTTTTTGGACGAGCTTTCCGAGTTTCCGTCCCAGGTTTTGGAGGTCCTGAGGCAGCCTCTCGAGGACCGGAAAATCACCATCAACCGCGCGCAGGGGACGGTCACTTTCCCGGCCGATTTCATACTCGTCGGCGCGATGAATCCGCCGAAATACGCTTCGGCCACGGCCGAGAAACTGAAACGCCGGATCTCCGCGCCGCTACTCGACCGCATCGATCTGACCATCTACGTCCAGCCCGTCGAAATAGCCGACCTTCAGCGCAAGCGCGACCCCATGGCCGAGACCAGCGATATGATCCGGCAGAGAGTCTCGTGCGCCAGGAAAAAACAAGGCGAAAGGTTCAAAAACGCGCACATCAGCACCAACAAGGAAATGGGGGTGAAAGACATCGAGTTTTTCTGTGAGCTCGACCAGAAATGCGAAAGGCTTTTGAGGCAGGCGGCCGAGCGTCTCGGCTTTTCCGCCCGCGCCTATCACCGGACCATAAAAGTTTCGCGCACCATCGCCGACCTGGCGCCTGCTGAGAATATCTCGGAGCAGCACGTCGCGGAAGCGCTGCAGTACCGGCAGAGCATAATGGGGTGAGATAAACCTCATTGAATCCTTGAAAAATTATCGATTTTCAAGCCAAAATCCGGTATAATAATCATATGGAATATACTTCGGGATTGGCATGGGTAGCGGATAAAAATACACCGGAGAAAACGTATGTCACCCGCGTTCTGAATCTGGGAACCTGGGAGGAATGGCAGGCCTTGAAGCAATCTGCCTCCAGAGATCAGATCATGGATGCCGTTGAACATCCACTGAAAGGCCAGTGGACAAAAAAGGGCAAATCCTTCGTCGAATGCGTGTTCCATCGCATCCTCCCGGATGAAGCGCTTATCTCCTATGCCTGATCTGCACCTCGATATCCTGCGGCACCCGCAACGAAATCTTTGGGATGTTTTTCAGCGTGAATCTCCGGTCATCCGCTCGCAAGGATTTTACCTCGCAGGTGGCACTGCTTTGGCGCTGCAAATCGGACATCGGCAATCATATGATTTTGATTTCTTTTCGCAGACGGGGAGTGTCGCTCCGATTCGGGCATGGCTCAACGAGAAGTTCGCCGATCTTTTGATACGCGATGCGGACGAAGTGACGGTACACGCTGAGATCTCGGGGACGAAAGTGAGCTTCATCGCCGGATACCGTTATCCGCTTCTCATGCCCCTGGTTACCACAGGCACTCTGGAGCTGGCGGATATAACGGATATCGCACTCATGAAGATGCTGGCGATCACGCATCGGGCGACCATGCGTGATTACATCGATCTTGCCGCCATTTTGCGCGACCGTTGTTCGCTTGGGCATTTGATCGAAAAGAGTAAAGAAAAATTCGGAACGGCATTCAATCCCATGCTCCCGCTGAGGGCAATGGTTCACTTCGATGATCTCGACAAGGAAATGCCCGTCATGCTGGATATTCCGCTTGGGACAGCCTGGAAAGACATTCTTCGCAAGGCGGTGCAAGATGTAATCTGATACCGATAAAAATAGATCGATCGAAAATGTCGGGAAAAAATCTTATTCTTATTTGTCCCATCCCCCGGAAATCGAATCACTGAAATTTTATAGGTCCCAGGCAACGATATGCCGTTTTGCCTTCCAGTTCCCCAAGAATTTCCTCCGCGGCAGCCGGATCGTTCTTCGTCAGCTGGCCGGTTCGGATCACCTTTTTTAAAGCACTTTCTTCGACATCTGCCAAGACACCGTTTGAACCTCTGAAAACCTCATGAATACGGCTTACTACTTCTTCGCCGTACCGGTAAGCGACTGCCCGGTACAAACGATTTGGATGCCTGGCGAGCATTTCGGAAGTTTTATTGAAATGAAAGGAGCCGGACATTTCAGCAGACATGATGAATATTGGGAAAGGCAGGGATTTTGCCCTGCAATGGGTACTTAAGCAAACAAATTCATCGATCCATTAATTCCCCAGCTTTCTTCAGCCGCTCAATCGTTTTATCCTTGCCCAATAATCCCGCCACCTCATAAGCCCCCGGGCTGTATTCGCGGCCGGTCAGCGCCGCCCTGAGCGGCCAGAGCAGCTGACCGCGTTTCAAGTTTTCTTTCACCACGACTGCTTCAATCGCATTTTTCAGGCTGTCCGTATTCCATTCGCTTTCCGGAATATTTTTCAAGGTGACCTGAAGCAGCTCAATGAGTCGAGACAAATCTTTTTCAGTTACTCCCTGTTTGGGATTAACAAGTAAATCTTTTGCCACCTTCGGTTCTTCGTAGAAAAACGAAAGCATATCGACGGCTTCGGGAAAGAATGTGATCCGCGCCTGTATCAATGCGGCTTTTTCGATAAATTTTTCATCATCGGCGGCAGCCGGATACCTGGCAACCACGAGAGGCTTAATCCGCGCGGCAAAATCTTCCGGCGGTATTTTTCGCATCCATTGGCCCTGAACCCAGTCGAGTTTCTTTAGATCGAAAACCGCGCCGGACTTTTGGACGCGATCCAGAGAAAAAGCTTCGACCAATTCCTCACGGCTGAAGATTTCCTGTTCGGTGCCGGGGTTCCAGCCGAGCAGCGCCAGGAAGTTTATGAGCGCCTCGGGCAGATAACCTTTTTCGATGTAGTGCCCGGCAGCCACGTCGTTTTGGCGCTTACTGAGCTTCGAACGGTACTGGTTCAAAAGCAGCGGGACATGAGCGTATTTCGGCGGATCCCAACCGAGGAACCGGAACAGGAGCAGATGCTTGGGCAGAGACGACAGCCACTCTTCGCCGCGGATAATCAGATCCATTTTCATCAGATGATCGTCCACGACGTGCGCCAGGTGGTAGGTGGGGAAGCCGTCGGATTTGATCAATACCTGATCATCGACCGTGTGGCCTTTGAAACTCAGTTTTCCGTAAATCCCGTCGTCATATTCGATAGTTTCCTCGCGCGGGATTTTCATCCGGATCACGAACTTCTCACCATTCGCGATTTTGGTTTTTATTTCTTCTGAGGAAAGCTCCAGGCAACTCCGGTCATACATCGGCGCCTGGCGCCGGGCCTCCTGGTCTTTCCTCATTTTCTCCAGCCGCTCGGGAGAGCAGAAACAGTGGTAGGCCTTGCCCGAAAGAACCAGTTCTTTGGCCGATTTCAGGTAATACTCCAGCCGCTTTGACTGGACATAAGGCCCGAAGCCGCCCTTCTCGGCTATTTTTCCGTTTTCCAAAACGACTCCCTCGCCGGGCTTCAGCCCAGCCCAGATCAACGTTTTCAAAATATTTTCAACCGCGCCCGTTACTTCCCGCGCCCGATCCGTATCTTCGATCCTGAGAATGAAAGTCCCTTTTGTTTTTTTTGCCATCAGCCAGGCAAAAAGCGCCGTCCGTACGCCGCCGATATGCAGTAAGCCGGTCGGGGAGGGAGCGAAGCGGGTGCGCAAGGAAAGGTAAGGTAAGGAAAGTAAGGAAGGTAAGGTACGTAAGGAAAGTATATCGTTTCCCTTGTTTCGTCACCTTCCTTACCTTCCTTACCTCTATTACCTTCCTTACCTGATAACTTTCACCGAGAACGTCACCTTCTCTTTCGGCATGTCGCTACTTGGGTCGCGATCGACTCGCGCGATGGCATCCACCACTTCCTGCCCTTCGGTGACGCGCCCGAAAATCGTGTAATTCGGCGGAAGCTGGTAATCCGTGTCCATGATGAAGAACTGGCTGCCGTTGGTATCCGGCCCGGCATTGGCCATGGCCAGAACTCCGGCTTTGTAACCGGTCTGGTACAAATCGTTCTTGAGATCTATCTCATCTTCGAATCTCGCCCCGAAAACCGACTGTCCACCCGTGCCGTTTCCGTTCGGGTCTCCGCCCTGGATCATGAAGCCGGGGATGACCCGGTGAAAGGTAAGGTTGTCATAGTATCCGGAAGCCCCGAGAGCCATAAAATTCGTAACCGTCTTCGGCGCTGCGTCGGCGAACAGCTCCACGGTTATTTTCCCCTTGCTGGTTATGATTTCCGCGCTGTG
>Ga0155281_142_pt2 | contig 5451 bp, 4 predicted proteins | sample RifCSPhighO2_02_FD_106249 | JGI IMG/M metagenome (GOLD analysis project Ga0155281, IMG submission 106249) | Candidatus Peribacteria bacterium RIFCSPHIGHO2_02_FULL_51_15
CGGCGGCGGAGCCTTCTCAGGGAAGGATCCGAGCAAGGTCGACCGCTCCGCGGCCTACGCCGCGCGCTGGATCGCGAAACACGTCGTGAAAGCGGGTCTCGCGAGGAAATGCGAAGTGCAGGTTGCGTACGCCATCGGCATCGCCGAACCGGTCTCAGTCCACTGCGAGACTTTCGGCACGGGAAAAGTCGGCGATCGCGCGCTCGAAAATGCCATTACGAAAGTTTTCGACCTGCGCCCGGCTGCCATCATCCGCGATCTGGACTTGCTGCGCCCACAGTACAAAAACCTCGCGGCCTACGGTCACATGGGCCGCGAAGACCTCGGAGTCAAGTGGGAGATCTGCGACCGGGTGGATGAGTTGATGAAGGCGGTCTGAACCATGATTAAGAGGATTTCAGGATTTCCGTTTTCCTCTTAATCCTCTTTTTCCTTCATCAGGGAAATTTCGGGGTTCATCGCTCCGGTCATACCACTTCGCGTTTAAAACGTTCTTAATCAGACGCGCTGGCGGTATGGAGTTCTTGGCTTGAGTAAACGCTACGCGGTACGAGATGATGCCGTTACGAATGACCGATTAGTTATGTTTTAAATGCAAAATGGTATCACTGGAGCTGCATGATCCTCGCCCCGGGATAGTAATATTGAATGATCTGTTCGGCGCTGCGGCCTTCAGTGGCCTGGCCGCGGGCTCCGCAGCCGGACATGCCTACTCCGTGTCCTTTGAGCGCCAGGCCTTTGCACCACGGGTCTGGTTTGCTTGTGAATATTGATGCGAAAGGAAAATTGGCCCAGCCGGCTTCGATTGGGCTTCTGGTCCGGCCGTCATCGGAGCTGAAATACGGCGGCTTGATCAGCTTTGAATTCATCTTCAAAACCTGGCCGGCAGTGGAAGCCGCCGCCTGAGCCCAGCGCGGGTTCGCGCCCGTCCAGCCGACTCCGCTATAAGATTGGAAAACCGCCGGATCGTCGCTGCCGTCATAGGGCTTGCCGGGAAATTTTCGTATGTCCGCTTGCATGTAATAAGCCGCATATGTGCGAGCGGCTACGGCGAACGCCCGCTGTTTTTCATAGGGCTCGGTATCCGGTTCCTCCGAAAGTCCCGCCAGATATTTTTCCAGTGGCAGCTCGTTTATCAGCGTCAATGCGCCGTCGACCACGCGGCATTCGATGTAACTCTGATAATCCCGCATCGCGCCCCGCACGGAATCCACGGTCAGAATGTCCGAGACGTTTGATTTCAGGCGTATTGCCGCGGACTCCGTAACTCCTTCCCCTTTTACCATCGCCACGCAATTGTCGTTCCTTAGCAGCAACTGGACGGAGGCGCCCGCCGCCACACGTATCCCATTCACTGTGCCCGCGTCTGAAAAGGTGACAATCGGCGAAGCTACAGCCGACAAACGAACGCGGATGTTTTTAGCGGCTGTAATCCGAGGATCTGCGGAAGATTTGACCTGAGAATCGGTGGTAGCGACGGACGAAGAAGTGTAAGACAGAGCCATCCTCCGTCTGCGGGACGCGGAATCCAGCCGCAGACCGGTCGTTTGAAGTTTCGTAATTGCGGGTGTTACGATCAGGGCTTCGTTGCCGTGAAAGGGATTTATAAAGTCGCCGGTCCTGGCCCGTCGTCCGGATACCGATATCTGGAAACGGACTCCGCCGATTTCCATCCAATAATTCCCCGGGCTTATCGGCGCCTGGAATATCAGCTGGACGCTTATGGATTCATAAGCCGGCAGGTCTGAAGGCAAAAGTATTCCTTTCGTTACGGGGATCCGGTTGAGCCCGTCGTCCACCCAGAGCTTCAGATCCGGGCTTGAAAGCTGTACTTCCGCTATTTTTTTGCCTTCATAAGCGCCGGAAATTCCGGAAGTATACGTGAAGCTTATGCGTTGTTTCCCCCCGGGATTTATCGTAACCGAGCTGCGCCCGATGAATGTTATTCCTTCGGCGACTCCGCCGCTCGCTTTTGAAGAACTGACGGAAGAGGAGGAGGCGATGTCAGAGCCCGGAGGGAAAACGACATTGGCATCGATTCGCCCTGTTTGAACGTTTTTGATTACCTGTGAAAAGGCGCCGCTGAAGTAATAACCGGGACAAAATGTCGAGAGCAGATCCCGGTGACGCACGATGGGCGAATCAAATGTTTTGCCGTGGAATTGCGCCGATTTTTTGGCATCCAGGTCGTATTTTTGCGCAAGGTCGAGAAGCAGCCATTGAAGGCTTTTTACCTGCGCCTGGGTGGGCTGCTCGATCTCGAAATTTCCCATCATCACGATGCCGATCGTGCCGGTGTTGTTGCAATATGCGTGCCCGGCCACCACCCCCGCTCCGCCGGCGCGGCCCTCGTAAATCTGGCCGGTTTCGTCGACTATGAAGTTGTAGCCGATGTCGCCCCAGCCTTTGGACAGGGCGTGGTATTTATAGAGCGCGCGCACCCTCTCGACCGGACTTCTTGGATCCCCGCGAACGAGCAAAGCGGTGTGATGCACGACGAGGAGTTTGACAGCCTGGCTGTATTGGAGCGGCCAGCGGTAAACACGGCCTTTCGGGTCTTTCCTGACAGTGGACTTCACCGCGAACTCTTCGGGGAAATTTTGCTGATTGAGCTGGCAGTCGGCGATCCTCTGCTCCGGCTGGGCGGACGAAGCCGTGCCGACATCGCCTTTGGCCAGATCGGCTTCGGACGGAGAACCTGAGGTCGATTCAAACAAGTACAAATCGTCGGCGCCCCATTCGTAACGGGTAAGAACAGCGGGGCTTCCGGAGTTATTCAGCGCGGCAGAACGGATTTTCACGGGATCTTTCGAAACGGTTATGGGATGAACGTCTTTAGGCTTGTTTACTCCGCGGATACGTATCTCTTTTACCGGAAAGGGAAGCATCTTTAGTTCGGTTTCCGTGCTTTCGGGGTCCTCCGTATCCGGATTTAAAAGTAGCCATACCGTCCAGCCTGCCGGCGTTTGGTAACTGAACAAAACCTGTTCGACCGGGTTCGAAATAGCGCTCAAGGCATCAGCCGGCTCGTCGAAAGTTACGGTCAAATAACCTGGAACCGGTGCCGCCAAAGTAAGCGGAACACCGCCAAGCAAAAGCGCGGCGGCGAGAACGAGTGTCGTTAGGCGGCGGGGCATGGAGCTTGATTTTAGCGTAAGACACGAAGAGATCGATTAAGAAAATTTAAGGTCGCCGATAATTAACAGTCGCTCGTATCTTCCAACCATCTTCTCAACCGCAAATTCCCGCTCCGCTTTTTCCCGGCCATGCCTGGAAAGCTTCTCCTTTAGAGACGGATCGGACAGGGATTTCATGGCTGACCCAAGTACAGAGCTGCTGCCGGCCGGAACAATGATCGCATCCACGCCATTTCGGAGATAAGAAGCTATGCCACAGGCATCGGTCACGATTACCGGTATGCCCCGCATCATGGCTTCTGCTGCGACCAGACCGAAAGGATCGTTATCGACGGACGGTAAAACCAGAGCGTCGATCGTCTCGTAGAATTTTTCGATGTTTTCGACTTCGGTCAACAGTCTGATTCGGGGTTGATTTGTCCCCAGACGTTCGGTGTCTTCGTCAATCAACCTTCGGATATAGCCTTCTTCCGGCCCGGAGCCGACAATGGACAAAGAAACTTCAGGTTGTGTCTGAACGGCCTGGATCAGGACATCGATTCCTTTTTCGGGGCTTAAGCGGGCGATACAACCAAGATGTAACTCCTTTTCACTGCTTTCCGGTTCTAAATTCTCTACTCCCTTACTCACCTCTGGCTGATCTTCTCTCTCCCTCACCCCTGGCCCCTCTCCCGATGGGAGAGGGGAAATGTATTTCTTAATTTTTTCCAGGACTCCATCAATGTCATTTAAGACCTCATTGTTTGATAATCTAATAATTCGGATTCCATACTCCGAAAGGCATTCTTCCCGTTCTTTATCATATTGTTTTTTTTCTTTTCCAAAATGAATCGGACCATCAATTTCGATTCCCAGTTTTTTCTCAAAACAATAAAAATCCAAGATTTTGGATTGAAACGGGTACTGTCTTCTGAATTTTTCACCCAATTTTCGGTCTCTCAAACGCTTCCATAGTATTTTTTCCGCTTCTATTGGTTCCTTTCGCATCCCCCTAGCAAATTTCAAAATCGTCGAATTCATCGGTTTTTTTACAATAAATTCCTTTCCATCTTCATCATTATTCCCCTTCTCCCCTCGGGAGAAGGGGCCAGGGGATGAGGGAATGTCTTTAGGGAAGTGCCCAGGGGATGAGGGAATGTCTTTAAGGAAAAGATCAGGGGATGAAAGAAGACCTTGGGAATGATGACTGGGGACTGAGGAAGAAATTCGTGGGATAGAAACCCCGTTTGGTATCACCACAATCCTTTGAGGATCGAATCCCAGCCCTTCGTAAAGCCGTTTGCTCAAGTCAGAAACACAAATTATCGTCGCGTTTTCAGAAGCTTTTTTCAGCGCCTTCAGCCACGGGTTCCATTTGAGCCAATTGCCTATCCGGTCATGCTCGATCCAAAAAACTTTGATGCCGTTTTTTGCCGCAAAATCAGTCAGAAGGATTTTTTCGCTGAGGCTGAGCATGAAAATAGCTGTGAGCTGTGAGCTGTGAGCTGTGAGCTTAATCAAGGTCTGAATAAGTCGTTTCTGCATTGTTTTCCGTCGCCACAAGAAACTTGCTGCACTCCATTTTGTCACCGGCGGCGGGCCAATTCTTAATTCGTAATTCTTAATTCGTAATTCTTCCGTGCGTTTAATCAATGCCCGACAACTTCCGAGGAACTCAACCTCGTGCCCTCTTTTTTTCAATTCTGCCATCAGACACATGGTCTGGTTTTCCAAACCTCCGTTTAGGCTGCTCTCAAGCGGGAAGCGGGTGAAGAGGATGTTCATCCGGAAATGGAGTTTACATGCGAATCCAAGGCTTCGCAGCCGGGACATCGTGTCCCGGATTTACGTCAAATCCCTCCACTTACTCCGGGGCACGATGCCCCGGCTGCGGGAACTTATGATTTCCACTTATTCAAAAGCTCCAACAACGTTTTCTCAGTCGCAAAAATATCTTCCGACATGCTGATCGTCGCTTCCGCACCCGCAATCCTTGCTTCAGCCGTATTCAATGCGTTGCTCGCCGAGCTGACCAGAGCTATCCGCGCCGCCGGATTCGACTTTTTCAGATGCCGGATGATCGAAGGACCATAAGTCGACGGGATATAGTAGTCAACGAAAGCGGCATCGATTTTGTGCTTATTTATGAGCTCAATCGCGCCTTCGCAAGTATCAGCGGTCAGGATTTTTCCTTTCCATGAGGTTTTTTTTAGCAGGCTCAACAGGTAATCCATTTTCCGAGGCGTGTCGTCGGCGATGAGAAAATTTGGCATAAAAACGTTTAAAAAAAATAATGATAAGTCGGGGGAAATTGTTATATTGTTAAATTGCTATA
>Ga0155281_163_pt2 | contig 5216 bp, 5 predicted proteins | sample RifCSPhighO2_02_FD_106249 | JGI IMG/M metagenome (GOLD analysis project Ga0155281, IMG submission 106249) | Candidatus Peribacteria bacterium RIFCSPHIGHO2_02_FULL_51_15
GCTTTTGAATAATATAATTTTCTCTCTCACTAATGCTTATGAATCCGATTCTCCTATGATTACGGGGAAATATATTTGCAATAATACATAATCTATGTTATAGTAGACGATGTATTTCCCAATACAAATATGCAACTCGATGCACAAGCTCGAGAAAAGCTTACCGTCCTGGCCACACTTTGGACGGCCTTCGCCGGCGGATTTCTGCTGGTAATCGTCGCAAATTTCTAGTCGAAAAGAAGGAACAATGGAACACGGGAGAAAGCATTAACTGGTTTCTTCCGTGTTTTACGTACTATTGGAATGACCAAATCCTTGAGGCCAATTCCTAAAGTCATCGCACCCGTGGAGGGGTGCTGCTGATACCATTTTGCATTTAAAACATAACTAATCGGTCATTCGTAACGGCATCATCTCGTACCGCGTAGCGTTTACTCAAGCCAAGAACTCCATACCGCCAGCGCGTCTGATTAAGAACGTTTTAAACGCGAAGTGGTATGAGTGGAAAAAGAATTATTTTCAAACCAGCAGCTGCCCTCCGCGGCAGCGGCGTCGGAGGTGAAGCAACTGTTCGATTTACGGTGATATGTTCACAGCGCCTAATTCAAAAACGTTCCCTCTGCGACCGGCTTCACACTTTCGATCCACCTGAAATGACCCGAATCATCCGTCCACTGCACCGAGCCGAGACTACCGGGCGTACCGGAATCGAGAAGATCGGCTTTCAGACTGCCGTTTTTGAAGCCAGCCGGCAGGGTGATATCGGCGCGCAGCTCCAGTATCAGCTGGCTCAGGGCATCAATTTGGCCGATGGAATTTTGAAGCCCCGGACAGGTGATATTGCCGTCCTGCCCCAGAGTGCATGTGACTGAAACGTTGGAACCCTGCTTGTTTATTGACCAATTTTTTACCGTGAAATCGCCGATTTTTTCAGGAGTGAAAATCAGTTGCTCCAGGCTGACTGCTTTCCCCGGTATGGCGGTTCCGCTGAATGAAAACGTGCTTATCAGTCCGCCGGTCGAGCTTTCCAGTTTTTGGGTCAGAGGAGTCACGCGCGACACCTTCGTGATATGCCCGAAGGCGGTTTGGTTTTTTGGAAAAGGCGCAGGTACTATGACCGACTGCGTCTCCGCAGAGTTTTCCGGGTGGAGGTAAATTGCAAATGTCCTGATATCGAGGAGGTCGTCCGAGAAACCGTTGTTTTGGGTAGTGCGGATTACTGCCCGGAGTATCAGTTTGAGGTCATCATCCGCGGAAACGGACGGCTGAAGCTCGATGGGTATCTCGGTCTCGTAAATCTGTTTGTAATTCGCGGTATTGTCGGTCGCGCGCTGCCGCAGGGTCGCGACGACCGTGCCGGTAATGGTCGTAAGCTCCAGCCGTTCCACTGAGCGTGCCTCGGAGAAGAGCGTAACCTGTGCCGAGGAGATTTTCCGGATGCGGATGTCTTTCGGTATGGTTGCCTGAGCGATAGCGTCCGATGCCTTGCCGACTATCAGGAAATGGCTGACGGGAGGGAGGGTGAACCCGGCTTCGTCTGCGGACTTCGCCGAGGCAGAAGAAACCGAGGAATCCGAAGAGTCCGAAGAACCCGAGGATGTCCCCGTTCCCGCAGCCGGGACACTCGCCTCGGCGGAGCCTTGCGAAGACGGGTCGTGTCCCGGACTTGAAGGAACTGAATAATTTCCGCTTTCGGCTAATCTTAAATTATCCAATTCTCCCCTGGATTCCGCCAAAAATGCTGCGACCAGTCTGGCGGCATGAGCTCTTTTTAGCGGCTGGTCCAGGCGGATCGTGACCGGCAGGTCGACCCTGCGTCCGGCTGCCGCCCGGTAATATTTCTCGGCCCAATCGCGGTTTGGCACTTCCGTGACTTCGTATCCGTATAGCCGGGTCACTATGGCCAAAGCCTCGCCGTATGACACGGGGTCAGCCGGGAAGAAGAGTTCGCTCGTCCGTCCCCGGACTATGCCCAGATCCTTCGCGGCGCAGACAAAAGGACTGAACCAGTCACCGGCCAGGACATCGCCGAAACAGCTTCGTGCGTCCCCGCCGATTCCGTTTTTGCTTTTCATCGCGATTTTCAGAAACTCCGCGCGGTTTATCAGGCGCGCTGTCCCGAAATATCCGCCACTGTAGCCTTGTACTATCCCTTCGCGGGTCAGCATGGCTATCCCCGCCGCTTCGGGCGACGAAGATCTGACATCGCTGAAATTTTTGGCAGGACTGAAATCCAGAGCGAAAGCCAGCGCGGGGATCAGAGCAAGGAGTGGTATGAGTGATGACGGGCGGCGGCGCATGGAGAGATGGTACGACGGAAAGGTCAGGAAAGTAAGGAAGGTAAGGTACGTAAGGAAGGTGCCTCGTTTTCCTTTATTTGGTCACATACCTTACCTTCCTTACCTCCATTACCTTCCTTACCTGTGTGTCAAGAAATACATTGATAAATACATCATTTTCTGGTAATATATATACCGTGACAAACACACAAACAAACGACGACGATTCAAAGATCGATTTCGACTTGCTCGTGCCTCCGCCGCCGGAGTTTCCGGATCCGGAGGAAATTTATGAAAGATTGATGCGAAAAATCGATCCGAGATTCGCGCCGAGCAATCGGGACAAGTTGAAGGAACAGATAATGAAAGCCATCCCGGAGGAAAGGCGGGTGATTATCAATGATTACGACCGGGCGATGGCCGAGTATGCGAAAAGAGCCGAAGAACTTTTTTCAGAATTCAAAGAAACCGTAACCGCCTACAGAAATTGCGTGGAAGCCGCTTCGCGGTTAATCGATGAGACCAAAGCCGAGGCCGCGCTTGATTAAAAAAATACCGATATCAACATGCTTCATCATCCCGCCGAATACGGCTCGCAAAAAGAAAATCGCCTGATATTTGCGATGGGCAACATCGATCTGCCGGGGAATAAAAATGCGCCGCCGCCTGACCGCGGAGCCGTGGAAGCGACGCGGCAAAGGATGCTGGCCGAGCAGGAAGCGCCGGCTGATTACAGTTTGAGCGAAAGCATGCGTTCCCAGCAGGAGGCAGTTGATCCAGAGCGATTCTTCAGGCGCCAGGCCGAAGAAAAGGCGACATATATGAGCCAACACGATCAGAGGCTTCGCCAGTATGAAGGCAGTCGCGATGCGGCTGTACGCATGGTATTTGAACTTGGCCAAGAAGTGGAGATGCATCAACACCGTTTCGTTCATCCGCCGCACAATCTGAAACAGCAATGGCTTCAGGCGAACGTCAATGAAAGGAAATACCGAATGGCGGCAGCCAGAAACTGGCGTCGCGGAAGATACAATTCCGGTCCGTATGTGGCCATGGAAGAAGCCGCTGTCACGCAGGACAGATACAGGGCGCATATTCAGAGATCCCGCGACCGACTGCTTGATCTGGATGAACGCGAAGCGGCCGCGGATGACTGGCGGATAACCGCCGAAGCCAGGCGCAGGACGGAAATGAAATATCCTCTTCCGGAGCCTCCTCCATCGCCTCCCCCGAATCCAAATCCTTCGAAACAAAATCCTCCGTCCTCTCCCAGATTCGCGCCGTCGCCGCGGCCGGAAACAAGGCACGACCTGGCGGTGGGCGCCGCCGAAAAACGAAGTCTAGTAGGCGAGATCCAGCGCGCAGACCGTGAGCAGAGCTATCCACTTGAGAAAGAAACGAATCCGACGGTCAAAGCCCGCGTCGAAAGCCTGGTCAAAGATTATGCCGGAGCGAAAACAGAGGAAGATCGCATGATCGCCGAGGGAAACCTGATGTGGGAGGGCGTGGATATCGAAGCCAGTAAAGACGCGCTGAAAGCCAAGAAACCGCCGATTATGACGCCGAAGGGAAGCCTGGCAAGGCTTGTAAATGCCGTAATGGGATTTTTCAAATTGACCGCCGGACTTCTCCGCAAATGGGGCGGGAAAAAGACGGAGGTGAAAAAAGAGGAAGCTTGAACGGAAAAGCATGATAAAGCAAGTAAGCCTCAGACTCCGGCCCAAAGCCGCTCGAAAGATTTAAAATCAACTCTGACACTTCCGGCGGATAGAAAAGCCTGGGAAGTGCTTGTTAAAAACCTCGATGCCGGCAAAAAATTCACGACCGAACAAAGCAAAAAAATTGCCGAGTGGGCGAAAGATCGCTTGGATAAAATCAAAAATGATCCGACCTTGCTCGAGTATGTCCGCAGGGTTTACAGGTATTTCGACAAAGATCCGGGGGATCCGAAAAAACAAAATTTGATATAAATTTTTTGTATAGATACAGACTGATGATGATTTTTAATGTGGCTTTGGATAGAAAAAATAAAGCCCATTAGAATTCTCCGATTCTGCCGAATTCCGCGGATTTACCGATCTTCTGGTCGGGCGGGAACGCCCGACCAGTGCCAGGTGAGAACACCTGGCCTGGAGAGAATAAAAATGTTTTTAAAAATTATTTTCATAACTTTTTGAAAAAATAATTTACATGTTCCAGGCCGGGCGTTCCCGCCCGGCACAAGCCCAGGCGTTCGCGCCTGGGCTTGAATGGATAAAACCCTGGCCGATAAATTCGCGCCTGGGCTTGAAATCGAACAAGCCAGGCACAAGACATGCGGGTCTTATTCAATCCATGTTTCCAAATCCGTCACATCCCATAACCCCGACGCCGAAGACCATTTGTATCTTTCGGGCGAATCGACCAAACCCGCTTTGACCGGATTTTCGTGGATGTATTTCAAAGCCGCTTTGCTGTTTTCCGGCGTTTCCATGTGAAATCTTTCCTGCCAAAAAGGGCCGATCCCCAGATTGTGACTCACGCCGGATTTGAATTGCCTCATTATCACCGAAATTGTTTCAGGCGGGGGAACGTTGAGCAAAATGTGGCAATGATCAGGCATAATTACGAAGCCGAACAAAAAGAAGGGATGAAGCGTTTGCAGGCGATAAAGCGTGTCTATGGCTTCGTGCGCGTATGCTGGATTTGCGAAGACCGGCTTGCGTGATTTCGTATTGGTTGAAACCAGCATAATCATTTCATTTTGCCCCAGATGCGTTTTTACATTTCCCATGGACGCGATATTAGCACTTGGTTTATCGAATTTTCAGGTTTGGAGAAACACCAGGTTTGGTTTATCGAATTTTCTGGTCGGGCGGGAACGCCCGACCAGTGCCAGGTGAGAACACCTGGCCTGGAGAGAATAAAAATGTTTTTAAAAATTATTTTCATAACTTT
>Ga0155281_140_pt1 | contig 4168 bp, 4 predicted proteins | sample RifCSPhighO2_02_FD_106249 | JGI IMG/M metagenome (GOLD analysis project Ga0155281, IMG submission 106249) | Candidatus Peribacteria bacterium RIFCSPHIGHO2_02_FULL_51_15
CGGCATCATCTCGTACCGCGTAGCGTTTACTCAAGCCAAGAACTCCATACCGCCAGCGCGTCTGATTAAGAACGTTTTAAACGCGAAGTGGTATCAGTCCAGTGAAACTTACATTAATTATCAATTCTCAATTATCAATTATTTTCCACCTTCCACCTCACCTCCGGCACCAGTTTTCCCGGAACTGCGAATCCGGCCGCTTTTTTGTGGCCGCCGCCCTGAAATTTTGCGGCCATTTTTGAAACATCGACGTCGTCTCTGAGCGTTCGGAGCGAACCTTTCACTTTGCCCGCTCTTTCGGCCAGAATCAGCGAAAACCTCATGCCGGGAATGGCGTTTACATAATCGATGGCCCCGGTCAGCTCCGAGTAATCTGCGCCCGTGGCCCGGAAATCCCCTTCGGTCAGGGCCGAAATAGCGCCGCCCTCTTCGGTGATTGTAATTTTTTCGAGGACCCTGCCCCAGAGCCTGAGCGTCGTCGGCTTTGCCGTCCGAAACACTTTTTGCACGATGGTTTGCTGCCTGGCCCCGGCCCGTAGCAGGCGCGCCACCGTCCGGTAGACTCTTGAAGTGGTGTTGCTGTGCAGCAAACCGCCGGTATCGGTATAGATGCCGCTCAAAAGAGATGTCGCCGTGTCGGGCGTAATCCTCCATTTCACGGCATCGGCAAACACGGTGATTATTTCGCAGGTGGAAGACGCCTCCGGAACAACGAAATTTACCGTCGCATATCTGGTATTCGTCGGATGATGGTCAAAGCCGACCGATGGGAAAGCGTTTGTGAAAATCTGTGGATGTTTTTCCTCATATTCGGTCAGTTTCGTCTCCGCACTGTCGAGAAAAACAAAAACATCTCCTGCTGCGGGATTGAGTTCGGCTTTGAACCGATGGACACCGGCCAAAAAGTCGAAGACCGGAGGCGCCGGATCCACGCAAAAAAGCGCTATCGTCTTGTCTGGAAAATTCTCTTCAAAAAGACGGGCGACGGCCGTGATGGCCCCGACTGCGTCCCCGTCCGGATTGCGGTGGCAAACGCAACACAGCCTCTTGGCTTCGGAAAATATCTTCAGCGCCCGGTCCAGGTCTCCATGTTCCAGCATAAGGAATGAATGTTAAACATAAAGACGCAGTCGCTCAATCAAGATCGACTTTCAAAATTGTTAAAATTGTTAAATGGTTAAATTGTTTCGGGCAACAACGCATGTTTCGCTTGCTCATACCATTTTGCATTTAAAACATAACTAATCGGTCATTCGTAACGGCATCATCTCGTACCGCGTAGCGTTTACTCAAGCCAAGAACTCCATACCGCCAGCGCGTCTGATTAAGAACGTTTTAAACGCGAAGTGGTATCAGCAATTTAACAATCATAAAAGTCTTTTCAAAATCTCATCCAGTCGTCTCAATTCCTCGCTCTGCCGGTCCACGTGCAATCTGACAAACGGGATCGTATGCAGCGCTTTGAGCTCCCCGCCCAGATCTGCCCGTATTTCAGAGCGCCTTTTGTTCATATATATTACCGCGTTTTCCACTCCGGCAAGCGCCGTCAAAAAAACATCCGCATAACGGAGGTCGGGGGTTACCGTAACCCTGGTGACATTTACGACCTTCGCGATATCCGGCGGAATTTCCAAAGTATGGTAAGCCACGATGCGCCTGATGATGCCGGAAACCTGGTCTGAGCGGCGGGACATATTTAGAAATTACTGGTTCCATACAGTAAACAGCAAGTGAAAAAAGGAAACCGATGAAACCGAAGAGTCCGAAGAAATCGAAGAAAAACACAAGATCATCATTGTCGCGGTTCCTCAGATTCCTCGGATCCATTGGTTTCGTCGGTTTCCCCGGATTCCCCCATTCTTGATTCTTCTCTACAATAATATCCGCATGCAAAGTCCTTTGCACATTGTTTTCCTCGGCACTTCCTCTTTCGCTGTCCCGTGCCTGAAGGCTTTGGTCAACGACTCAAAATTCAAGGTCGAATTGGTCATTACCCAACCCGACCGCCCCGCCGGCAGAAAACAAATCCTCACTCCCCCGCCGGTCAAAACAGCTGCCAAAGAACTCGGTTTGAAGATTGAGCAACCGGATCAAATAAATAATTGTCAATTGTCAATTGTCAATTGTCAATTTATTGTCGTTGTTTCCTACGGCCAGATACTTTCCGAGGAGATTTTGAACCGCGCTGAAATCGCGCCGATAAACGTCCACGCCTCCCTTTTGCCCAAATATCGCGGCGCTTCGCCGATCCAGCAGGCGCTTTTAAGCGGCGACACGGAAACCGGGGTTACCGTCCAAAGAATGGTCAAAGAGTTGGACTCGGGACCGATTCTCGCACAGAGAAAAATAAAAATTGAAGACCGTGAAACATTCACTTCGCTGCATGCAACGCTCTCAGAAATCGGAGCGGAACTGCTTATTCAAACTCTTTCTCTGCCGCTTAAGGAACTGATGCAGGACGAGTCAAAAGCGCTGTTCTGCAAGAAACTCACGCGCAAAGATGGAGAAGTTGACCCGAAAACCATGACCGCGGAAAAAATCGACCGCATGGTGAGGGCTTTAAGCCCCTGGCCCGGAGTCACGTTGAAAGACAACAAAATTCTGAAAACATCACTTATTTCCGATAAAGATGCGTTCGAACTTGAATGCGCCGACGGGACAAAGCTTTACATCAAACAAATTCAGCCTGCCTCGGGGAAACAAATGTCGGGGAAATCTTTCGCCGCCGGCAGGAAATTACCCATTTGATATGGTCCGGTTCGCTATCCTCTGCCGCTTCCTGCTCATATTATCTCTGGCTTTGTCGATTTCTGTTTCAGTGGATGCGGCATCCGCATCGATGGATACCGACGGAGACGGCATAGCAGACAGCGATGAAGACAAAAACTGGAACAGCACGGTGGATAGCGGAGAAACCGACCCTTATAACGCGGATACGGACAACGGCGGGGATTCGGACGGATCGGAGATCAGTGCGAGACGGAATCCTCTCGACAAAACCGATGACCTTTCTTTTGACGCCGACGGCGACGGCTGGGTAAACGGAGTCGAAATCCTGCACGCAACCGATCCGAAGAAACCTGATTCCGATGACGACGGAATGTCTGATCCCAAAGATCCTTTTCCTCTTGATCCGAAACACTCGACTGATACGAACCAGAACCGCCTGCCCGACGAGTGGGAGAGAGAAACCGGTTTGCTAGACAGTCAGATAACGGCTACCAGGGCGGAAGATCCCGACGGGGACGGACTGACCAACGCCGAAGAGTTTTCACGGGGTACTAACCCCCTGAAAGTCGACACAGACCGTGACGGGGTGGATGACAAAACGGAAATCGACGAAGGCACGGATGCGCATGAAAACGCCTGCCTGGAATACAGGCCGGTTATCCTGCCTTTTCCGGACACAACCGGGCACTGGGCCGTGGAAAATATAAATCAACTCGCGCGGATATCCATCCTCCCGGACAGGGCTCCGCTGATACGCGGCTATATGACCGAAGACGGCTCTGTCCGGTTCTTTCGCCCCGACCAGCCGGTAACGAGGTTTGAGTTTTTGAAAATGGTACTGCTCTCGACTTGCACGAAACTCCGCTCCGTCACGGACGAGGGGGCTCAATTCAGGGATGTGCGAAGCTCGGCGTTTGCGCGCGAAACCGCTGATTTGCAATTGAGACGGCGGGTCGTCTATACCGCTCTCCATCATAGAATCGTCGAAGGATATTCCGACGGCACATTCAAGCCTGACGATCCGGTTAACCGTGCCGAAGCGGTCAAGATACTCCTGGAAGGATCCATGTTGCCCCGGGTTACGGAAACCGGCGCATCAATCGTTTTCCCTGATGTAAATCAAACGGACTGGTTTATACCTTATCTTTCAAATGCCGCGGAGAGGGGCATAGTCACGGGCTACGAAGACGGCCTTTTCCGTCCGGCAAATTTCATAACCCGGGCGGAGGCAGCCGCGATAATCGAACGGACACTTCTCCAGAATCCGCTGGTGAATGGCTACGTGCTGCTAGACAAAGAGGCCGCAAAAATAATGAATATTTTTTAAGAACTTTAAAAAAAACTGTTATACCACTTCGCGTTTAAAACGTTCTTAATCAGACGCGCTGGCGGTATGGAGTTCTTGGCTTGAGTAAACGCTACGCGGTACGAGATGATG